>Ga0070682_100000429_pt1 | contig 27186 bp, 25 predicted proteins | sample KBSC63LmetaG_FD_64668 | JGI IMG/M metagenome (GOLD analysis project Ga0070682, IMG submission 64668) | Corn rhizosphere microbial communities from Kellogg Biological Station, Michigan, USA - KBS C6-3L metaG | ecosystem: Host-associated > Plants > Roots > Rhizosphere | place: USA: Michigan...
CGTTCTTGGATTCGCCGCTGCAGGCGAGCAGCGTGAGGCCGACGAGACACGACGTGGCGAGGGAGCGTCCGAAACGGAAAAGCATCACGACCTCTTTAGACGAGCCCCGACAGGGGACCGCTCGACCACTCAGGGTTGCCGAACTTCTGGTCGGGGACATCCATCGCGTTCAAAAGCGAAATCAGCAGCCCATTGTGCGGAGTATTGCCGTCGTAGCGCAAGAAACGCCCCGTTTCGAGCGCGCCGCCCCCGCGCCCGGCGAGCACGTAGCCCGCGTCCTGCCGGCTGTGAGTGTTGCCTTTCGCGAGCTCGTTGCAGAAGACAATGATGGTGTTGTCGAGCACGCTGCCGTCACCCTCAGGGATTGCCTTGAGCTTCGCGATCAAGGTCGCGAGCTGCGAGGCATACCAGCCTTCGATGCGCGACAGCTTGTCCTGCGCGACGGCGTCGTCGTCGCCGAGGTGGGAGAGGTCGTGGTGCGCTTCATCGATGCCGAGCCACGTGAAGCGCGTTTGCGACACGGAGCGTGACCACTGGAGCGACGCGACGCGCGTGATGTCGCAGGCGAACGCCATCGAGAGCAGGTCGATTTGCAGCGCGCCCACGTCGGGGAACGCGTCGTTGTCGTCGTGGTCGAGAGCCGGGACGACCGGATCCGAGCAGTGCGCCCCCGTGACGTTGCCGCCGCGCGTCAGGCGGAGCTCGATGTCGCGCACGGCGTCGAGGTGCGCGTCGAGGCGCTGCTTGTCGGCGCTCCCGAGGCTTTGCGCGATGCGCGTGTATTCGCCGGAAACGGCGTCGAGAATCGACTTCTGCCGGGCCCGTTCGGCGGCCAAAATCGCCGGATCGGTGTGGAGCTCGGCGAAGACGCGCGCGTACACGGCCGCCGGATCGTCCTCGGGCGGCAGCGGCTGATCCGCCGCGCGATAACACATGCGTCCCCAATTGTCGGCTTCGCCGACCTGCACGCCGAGCTCGAGCGAGCGGAGCTTCGTCTCGCCGCCGATCACGTCGGCGATGCGCTGGTCGACCGAGGGGCCGCTCGCCCAACCCGCGGGCGGCGCCTGCTGGCCGCCGAACGGACCGGCGTTGAGCGTCGCGCCCGTGAGCATGCCGCCCATGCCGTTCTGGTGTCCGTCCCCGCCGCCGCCCTCTTGGTAGAGCCCGCGGATCACCACGAGGTCCGACTGATACGGGGCGAGCGGAGCCAGAATCGGCGAGAGCTCGAAGTCGCGCTCGCTGCCACTCGGCGTCCACGCGGGCACGAGCCCGTTCGGGGCAAACATCACGACGAAACGCTTCGGGATCGCCACGGCCGCGGCCGCGTGGCGCGGCGCGAACGCTTCGAGCCACGGCAAGCCGACGGCGGCGCCGGCCGCGCTCGCGAGGAGCGCGCGGCGACTCACGCGTGAGCCACGGAGCGGGATCACGGCGCGACCTCCGCCGGGCGCTGGCTCCGGAACAGCTCCTGCTCGACGGTCGCGCGGATCACGGCGCGCAAGTCGCCGCGCGTTCGCGCGAGCTCCGAGGCGAGGGCGCCCACCGTGCACGTGTCCGCGCTCGTCGTGGCGTCGCGGCCGAACGCATAGCGGAACCACTGCCGGGCGACGCACTCGCGCACCTGCTCGCTTTCGAGCAGGCGCTTGGCGAGCGAGGGCACGCCGTCGAGCGCGCCGTCGACGTCCGTGCCGTCGAGGGAGCCGCTCGCGTCGACTGGCTGGCCGCCGTCCATGTCACGCCAGCGCCCGACTGCGTCGTAGTTTTCGAACAGGAAGCCGATCGGATCCATCATGGCGTGGCAACCGGTGCATTTCGGGTTCGCGGTGTGCGCGGCGAAGCGCTCGCGCGTTGAAAGTCGCGGGTCGACGGTCGGAGGGCGCACGACGATGTCGGGCGGGGGTGGCGAGGGCGGATCGCAGAGCAGCTTCTCGCGCACGAATTTGCCGCGGTGCACGGGCGAGGTCTGGTTCGCCTTGGCGTGCACGGCGAGGAAGGAGCCTTGCGTGAGGAGGCCGGCGGCGCGCGTCGGATCGAGCGCGACCGCGACGAAACCGTCGCTCGCGACCGGTGCGAGGCCGTAAAACGCAGCGAGCGTTCGGTCCACGTACGTCACCGGCGCGCCGAGCAGCGTGCCGAGCGACGGCGTGCCGCTCCACGCCGCGTCGATGAACGCCCGCGTTTCGAGCGCGAGCTCCCCCGGCGTCGCTTTCGTCCACGTGCGATAGAGCGATTGATCCTTCTGCACGCTCGGTAGCGTCTCGAGCTCCCACCACTCGTTGACGAAATGCGCGAAGGTTTCGCCCGCGCGCGGGCTTGCGAGCAGGCGGTCCGCCTGCGTCAATAACCCCGCCGGATCGTCCAGGTCGCCGGCCTCTGCCGCACCGAGCAGATCGGCGTCGGGCGCTGCGCCCACAATCAAAAACGAAAGGCGACTCGCGAGTGCCGTCCCCCATTCCTGCGCGTCGAGGGCGGGCTCGGGTCGATACAGGAACTGCGGCGCTTGGAGCATTGCCGTGATGACGGCGCGCACGCCTGCGGCTGCGTCGGGCGTCGCCGTGGCCGCGTACAGAGCGAGCATCGACGCGACCTCCTCGCTCGTGAGCGTCCGCCGGTAGGCGCGCCGTCCGAACGCGCGCACGAAGGGCTCGACGCAGGCGTCGTCGGCGCCTGGATCGCAATTCGCGAATGCCGCGAGCCGCGCACCGTCCGCGACGAGCGTGCTCGCGACGCCCTCGGCCACCTCGAGGTACTTCGACGCGTGGAGCGTCGACACGCTGTACGCGTTCGCCATGCCGTCGAATCCGAGGCTTTTCTCGTCCGGCGGGAGCGCGTTCGCGACGCTCGGATCGGCGCCCACGAGCTCGGCGAGCGTGCGGCCGTACTCGAAGCGCGTCAGCCGCCGCAGCGGCGCCGCACCGAGACCGTCTCCAGCCGAGCAGATCGGAACGCTCGCGGCGCCGGCCGGCTCGCCCTGGCGATCCGGCGCCGACGAGCTCGCGCAGGCGACGAGGCACGCGCCGCCAAGCGCGGCCCAGCCGAACGCCGCCAGTTTCCGGGGACCCATCCGCGACCTACCCTGCCATGTCCGGTGCGCTCCGGCTCGATCGAGAAATCGGAGTGAGCGGCCAAGCGGTGCTCCCCGGTTACTGGCTCGCGACGTGGCGTAGCGTGCGAATGCGCTCCGTGACGGGTGGGTGTGAGTAGTAAAATTTCGCGTACCAGGGGTGCGGGTGGAGGTTCGAGAGGTTTTCGCGCGCGAGCTTCGCGAGGGCGTCCGCGAGCTCACGCGCGCGGCCGGAAAGCTCGACGGCGAAGTGGTCGGCCTGGCGCTCGTCGCGACGTGACCAGGCGGCGCCGACCGGCGTGAGCGGGAACGCGAGCACGGAGCCGAGAGCCGAGAGCACGAGGGCACGCGCGCCGAACGACGCCGTTTCGACGCCGACCAACGCGGGGACGAAAGCCGCTCCCACGACCTGATGGGCGACGAACAGCACGCCGAGGGTCAACGCCGCCGAGACCCCGAAGCGTACGAGCACGTGGTGCTTCTTCCAGTGCCCGAGCTCGTGCGCGAGGACGGCCAGGATCTCGCCCTCGGTCATTTGCTTCAGTAGCGTGTCGAACAGTACCACGCGCTTCACGCGGCCGAGACCCGTGAAGTAGGCGTTGGAATGGGAGCTCCGTCGCGAGGCATCCATCGTGAGCACACGCTTCACGCGTACGCCGGCGTGCTCGGCGAGCTGCTCCACGCCGGCCGCCAGGTCTCGTGCCGTGAGCGGCTCCATCTTGTAAAACAGCGGCTCGATCAAATACGGCGCAGCGAACGTCAAAAGGACGCTCACGCCCACGAATCCGAGCCACACCCACAGCCACCACGAGCCCGGCGCCGTCGCCACGAGCCAGCATGCAAGCGCCGCGAAGCCACCGGTGAAGAGCAGCGACAAGAGCGTGCTCTTCGCCCAGTCGCCGAAGAAGAGCGCGCGAGACATGCGGTTGAAGCCGTGCCGTGCCTCGATGACGAAGGTGCCGTAGTAAGAGAACGGCATTTCCAAGAGAGCGCGCGCGGCGACGAGCCCCACGAAAAAGCTCGTTCCGCGGAGCACGAACGAGCCCGCGAGCTCCGTGATCGAGCGATCGTACCAGCGGAGGGCTCCGCCACACAGAAACAGGACGTAGAGGCCACCGCCCAGCGCCGTGTGCAGCATGCCGAAGCGGGCGCGGTCGCGGGTGTACGCCGCGGTCCGCGCGAGCTGCCCGGGCTCGATGCTGTCCTCGAGCTCGCCGGGAACCACGGCGCCTTCCCGCGCCTGATGCCGCAAATTGAGCCAGCTCAGCCCGAGCCTCGCGCAGAGCACGAACGCGTAGAGCGTGATGAACACGAGCCGCATCATGCTGGCTTAGCACTCGCGTCGTCCGCAGCCCGCACGCGGGACAGGCCCCGACATGTCCGGCGGACGTCCGCTCGATCGAGAAATCGGCGGAGCGGACGCTCAAAAGCGCCAGGCGGGGGCCGAGCCCTGGCCTCGCGCTTGCACTACGCCGGGCATGCTCTTCGATGCGACTGATTCTGCTGCGTGCACCCGAGCGCGCGATACGCGCGTGCGCGCGCTCCTTGCGCGGCATTTCGACTTCGTCTGGCGGAGCCTGCGCCGGCTCGGCGTGAGGGAGGCCGACGCCGACGACGCCGCGCAAGAGGTGTTCGTCGTCGCAGCGCGCCGCCTCGACGACGTGCTCGAGGATCGCGAGCGCGCGTTCCTGTTCGGCACGGCCGTGCGGGTCTGCTCGGCGCGGCGGCGGTTGGCGCGCCGGCACCCCGAGGACCCGTCGGGTGCCGGCGACGAGCACGCCGTGACGGGGCCCAACCCGGAGGAGCTCGCCGAGCTACGCCAGGCGAAAGCCGAGCTCGACCGGGTGCTCGACGGCTTGGGGGCGGACCTCTCTACCGTGTTCGTGCTTGCCGAGCTCGAGGAGCTTTCGGTGCGGGAGATCGCGGCCCTGCTCGATATCCCCGAAGGGACGGTGAGCTCGCGCTTGCGTACGGCGCGCTCGAAGATGCAAAAAGCGCTCGAGCGCCGGCAGGCCCGCGAGCGTTTCGCGACCGAGAAAAGGCCCGGCCCGGTGGCGACGGCTCCGTTTCGTGCCCGTTTCTCGGTTTCCGGGAGCTTTTGCTAGACTCGCGCTCTTTCGATGCGGACGCGACCCGGCTCGGCTCAGCCACTCGGTGCAACTTGGGACGGGCAAGGCGTGAACTTCGCGCTCTTCTCCGAGCATGCGACCGGCGTCGATCTCTGCCTGTTCGAATCGGAGACGTCGAAGACCGAGTCGATCCGGATCCCGATCAAGGAGCGCACCAATCGCATCTGGCACATCTACCTGCCCGACGCGCTGCCCGGTCAGCTCTACGGGTATCGCGTGCACGGCCCGTTCGCGCCGGAGCACGGCCACCGCTTCAACCCGCACAAGCTCCTGATCGATCCCTACGCCAAGGCGATTGCCGGCGAGATCCGCTCCGAGGACGAAACGTTCGGCTACCCCGTGCACACCCCGCACGACACGGTGCTGAGCAAAGAGGACAGCGCGCCGTTCGTGCCGAAATCCGTCGTCGTCGAATCGTCGTTCAGCTGGGGCGACGATCGACGGCCGAACGTCCCGTGGAGCCGCACGATCATCTACGAGTGCCACATCGGCGGCCTCACGCGCCTGCACCCCGACGTGCCCGGCCATTTGCGCGGCACTTACCTCGGCGTCTGCTCCGATCCGATCATCGACCATCTGCGCTCGCTCAGCGTGACGACGCTCGAGCTGATGCCCGTGCACCACATGGCGTCCGAGCGGCGCCTGCTCGACGGCGGCCTCATCAACTACTGGGGTTACAACACGATCGGCTTCTTCGCGCCCGATCCGCGCTTCGCGACCGGCTGGGGCGGCCAGCAGGTGACCGAGTTCAAGACGATGGTGAAGACCCTGCACCGCGCGGGGATCGAGGTGATCCTCGACGTCGTCTACAACCACACGGGTGAGGGGAATCAGTTCGGTCCCACGCTCAGCTTCCGCGGCATCGACAACCGTTCCTACTACCGCCTCACGCACCACGACCCGCGCGGGTACACCGACTACACGGGCTGCGGGAACAGCCTGAACACGCTGCACATGCGCACGCTGCAGCTCGTGCTCGACTCCTTGCGCTACTGGGTCGAGGAGATGCACGTCGACGGCTTCCGCTTCGATCTCGCGACGACGCTCGCGCGCGACCCCTACGACTTCGAAGCGCACTCGCGCTTCTTCGCGATGGTCGCGCAAGACCCCGTCCTTTCGCGCGTGAAGCTCATCGCCGAGCCCTGGGACGTCGGACCGGACGGCTACCGGCTCGGCGGGTTTCCGCCCGGCTGGGCCGAGTGGAACGCCCGTTATCGCGACTGCGTGCGCCGCTTCTGGCGCGGCGACGAGGGTCAGGTGCCCGAGCTCGCCTCACGCCTCTCGGGGTCGAGCGACATCTTCCACGGCCACGGGGATCGCAGCCCGTTCGCGAGCATCAACTTCGTCACGTGCCACGACGGCTTCACGCTCGAAGATCTGGTTTCCTACAACCAGAAGCACAACGAAGCGAACGGCGAAGAGAATCGCGACGGCAACAACGACAACGCCAGCAACAACTGGGGCGTCGAGGGCGACACGACGTCCGCGCCGGTCGTGCGCATGCGCGAACGGATGCGCAAGAACTTCCTCGCTACGCTCGCGTTCTCGCAAGGCGTGCCCATGCTCTCGCACGGCGACGAGATCATGCGCACGCAGCACGGCAACAACAACGCGTACTGTCAGGACAACGAGCTCGCCTGGATCGATTGGGACATCGGCCCCGCCGAGGAGGAGCTGCTCGAGTTCACGCGCGAGGTGCTGGCCATCACGCGCAAGAACCCGGTGTTCCGCCGGCGGCGCTTCTTCAGCGGCGGCCCGATCGGCGAAGGCGGGCCGAAGGACGTGTCATGGATTCGCCCGACGGGCGGCGAGATGACGATGGAGGACTGGGGCGATCCGAAGACCCAGTGCCTCGGGATGCTGATTCACGGTGAAGCCTCGGACGACGTGGACGAGCGCGGGCGACCGAATCGCGGCCAGACCCTGCTTCTCTTGCTCAATGCGAGCAATCGCGCGCACCAGTACGCGCTGCCGAAGCTCGTCGAGCGCGGCCATTGGCACGAGGCCGTGAATACCGCCCAGTCGGCCGGACGCGCGCCGAGGCGTGTTCCGCGCACCGGAGTGAACGTCGCGGCGCATTCGCTCGTGCTCCTGTGGTACGAAGTCAGTTGATGGATCCGGACGATCTCGTCCAAGCCTCCGACCTCGCTGCATTTTCCAACGGAGAGCGGCACGCTCCGCACGCCATCCTGGGCGCCCACCCCGCCGAGGTCGGTGGGCAGCGCGGGGTCATCGTGCGCGCGTACCACCCGGACGCGGCCGGTTGCGGCTTGGTCCGCGACGGCGTTGCGACGGAGTCGATGCTGCCGCTCGGTGACGGCATGTTCGCGGTGTTCCTACCCGGCGCGTCCACGCCGCTTTCGTACCGGCTCCGCTTCCACTTCGACAGCGCCGGCACGTGGGAGCGCGACGATCCGTATCGCTTCCTCCCGACGCTCGGCGATATCGATCTGCACCTCATCGGTGAGGGAACGCACCGGCGCCTCTACCAGATCCTCGGTTCGCATCCGCGCGTGATCGACGGCACGGCGGGCACCTCGTTCGCGGTGTGGGCGCCGAACGCGCGCACGGTGAGCTTGGTCGGCGACTTCAATCGTTGGGACGGACGCCTCTTCCCGATGCGCTCGCTCGGCTCGAGCGGCGTGTGGGAGATCTTCGTCCCCGGCGTCGGCCCGGGCGCGCTCTACAAGTACGAGATCCGCACGCGCGAAGGCGACCTGCGCACGAAAGCCGACCCCTACGGGCAAGAGATGGAGATGCCGCCCGCGACGGCCACGCGCGTCGCGGAGTCGCACCACACGTGGGGCGACGCCGGCTGGATGCAGGCGCGCCGCGGCAAGGATTGGGTGCGCGAGCCGGTCGCGATCTACGAGCTTCACTTGGGGTCGTGGGCGCGCGTTCCGGAGGACGGCTACCGCTCGCTCTCGTACCGGGAGCTCGCGCCGCGCCTCGTGAATCACGTGAAGAAGCTCGGCTTCACGCACATCGAGCTGATGCCGGTGGCGGAGCACGCGTACTACCCGTCGTGGGGCTATCAGGTGACGGGCTACTTCGCCCCCACGGCGCGCTACGGCACCCCCGACGATTTCCGGTACTTCGTCGACTACTGCCACCAGAACGGCATCGGCGTGATCGTCGACTGGGTCCCCGCCCATTTCCCGAAAGACGATTTTTCGCTGCGCCGCTTCGACGGGACGCCGCTCTACGAGCACGAAGATCCGCGCCGCGGCGAGCACCCCGATTGGGGCACGCTCATCTTCAATTACGGCCGCACGGAGGTCAGGAATTTCCTGATCGCCAACGCCATCTACTGGCTCGACGAGTTCCACGTCGACGCGCTGCGCGTCGATGCCGTCGCCTCGATGCTGTACCTCGATTACAGCCGAAAAGAAGGCGAATGGATGCCGAACCCGTACGGCGGGCGCGAGAACGTCGATGCGATCGACTTCTTGCGGCAGGCGAACAGCGTGATTCACGAGGAGGTGCCCGGCGCCTTCACGATCGCGGAGGAGTCGACGGCGTGGGGCGGCGTTACGCGCCCGCCGTCCGAGGGCGGGCTCGGTTTCACCTTCAAGTGGAACATGGGCTGGATGCACGACACGCTGAACTTCTTCACGAAGGAGCCGGTGCACCGGAAGCACCACGTCGATCAGCTCACGTTCTCGATGCTCTACGAGTACACGGAGCGCTTCATCAACTCGATCTCGCACGACGAGGTCGTGCACGGCAAAGGCGCCGTCGTCGAGAAGATGCCCGGCGACTTCTGGCAGAAGCTCGCCAACCTGCGCCTGCTCTTCGCGTACCAGTACACGCGACCCGGCAAGCAGCTCGTGTTCATGGGCACCGAGTTCGCCCAGCACAACGAGTGGAACCACGACGCGAGCATCGACTGGCACATTGCCGATCACCCGCAACGTGCGGCGCTCCAGCAGTATCTGGCCGAGCTTGCCCGCTACTATCACCAGACGCCGGCGCTCTGGCGCTCCGACGCCGATCCTCACGGCTTCGAGTGGATCGACTGCTCGGACAAGGACAACACCGTGCTTTCCTACTTGCGGAAAGACGGCGACAAGTTCGTCATCGTGGTCTTGAACTTCACGCCCGTCCCGCGCAGCGGCTACCGCATCGGCGTTCCGCGGAGCGGCCGCTACGTCGAGCGCCTCTCGAGCGACGACCAGCGTTTCGGCGGCAGCGAGTATCGAACGCTCGCCGTCGTGCAAGCGGATCCGGTCCCGACGCACAACCGCGAGTGGTCGATCGCGCTCAACGTGCCGCCGCTCGGCGCGCTCATTCTCGAGCCGACGGGCTGACGGTTAGTCCTCGTCCTTCGCTGCTTCGTTGCGTCAGCGCGGGCAAGGGGTTGCTCGCGGGGCTTGCGACGCGCTCTAGCGCGGGACGGCCGTTACCGTCACGCGCTCGCCCGAAGTCTCGAGCTCGAGCGCGAGCCCGACCTCGTGGGCGATGCGCGCGAGGCCGAGCATCGGTCGGGACACGCCGCCCGTCATCGAGCGCTTGAGCTCGGAGACGAACGTCTCCTCGGCGTTGGCTTGGATTTTTTCGAGCTGCTGGCGCAGCATCGCGACGCGCGCCGGAATCGTGTTGTTGGAGGCGCGCACGCTGACTTTGCCGATCCGCTCGACGATTTCGAGCACGACGTCGCTGCCGAGCGTCGCGTAGTTGGTGGCGTTCGCGAGCAGCTCGTACGCGGCGAGGCAGACGCGCTGGGCCGCGGCGGGTGCCACGCGCTCGGCGAGGTAGGCGTTCAAGAACGTGTGCGTGGTCTCGAGCGGGCTCGAGCCCGGCGTGAACATCAGCCGGACGAGGACTTCCTCTTTGGCGGTGCGCCACTCCTGCGACGTGCGGGTGGACGACGGCGGCTGCACGCGTGGCAGCTGTTGGGATTGCTGCGTCGGGCGGGGCGTGGGCCGTGCCGGGAGCGACGCGCGCGTCGGGTTATGCGCCATCCTCGATCACCACGTGCGCGGCCGCGAGCTGGGCGATGGCCGGGAAGCTCACGCGCTGCCACGTGACGTTCGGGTTGCGCACGAAGCGCAGCCGATAGCGCGGGCCGGTGGGTTGAGACACCCAGATTGCCCAATCGATGAACAGGCGAATGGCCGACGAGTTCACGAACGAGAGGCCGCGCACGTCGACGCGCAGCTCGTCGAGCCGATTTTGAAGCGCCGCCTCGTGAACGGTGCGGAAGAAGCGTCCAAGGCTGCGATCCGGCTCTTTGGTCGTGATGGATCCGGACAGCGTGACCCCCTCGGCCGAGACGCTGATGTTGACGCTGGTCACGTCGGGCGGGGCAAGCGAAGCGGGGTTCAGCATACGGTTCCGGTCGCGGTGATGCGGATGCGCCCGCCGGGCTCTTCTTGCAACGAAAGCTCGGCGCGGCCTTCGTGTCGGATGCGCGCGAGGCCGAGCCGCGACGCTTCCCCGGGCTCCGAGGCCGCGCGCAAGAATGCGGCGACGTAGGCTTCCTCGGGCGTCTGCGACGCGATGCTCGAGAGCTCGGCGCGCAGCGTCGGGAGATGCAACGGGTCGGGCAAGCTCGATACCGAGAACTCGATGGTCTCGCCCTGGCTCTGGATCCGAAGCTCGAGCTCCGCCTCGTCGCCGCCGGTCGAGTACTTGACCGCGTTCTCGAGCGTCTCTTGAATCACGACCGAAGCGCGCTCGGCGAGGTCGGTCGTCTTGAACGTGGTGTCGCAGAAGAAGCGACAGAACTCACGCACGCCGTCGATGTACGTCCACACGGGGCGAAAGCGCATGAGGATCAGCGGTCGGGCGACGGGGGCGGGATCGCTGCGCTCGGTCATGGCCTGCGAGGGAGTCCAACGGCCGCGCACAGGAAACGGTTAACCCGACCCGGCAACGGCGGCGGCACCCCTGAGCCCAAACCGACCTCCACGATAAGAATCGGGATTTACTAACTATTCTTCCCCGGCCTCGACGCTCGGGTTTCCTGGGTTTATTTTCTTTCGTATGATAAAAAACTCGCTCGGGGCGTTGGGTGGGGCGAGCCCTCGGGGGCTGCTGCTCGTCGCGGCGCTTGCCGCCTGCGGCTGTGAGCTCGCGCGGGCGGCGCCGGAGGAGGAAGGCTATCAGGGCACGGCCGAGCTCGAGGAGCGGCGCCTGTCCTTCGAGGTCGGCGGGCGCATCACGTCGCTCGCCGTGCGCGAGGGGGATGCCGTGCAGCGGGGCGCGTTGCTCGCGACGGTCGACGACGCGCTCGACGAGCAGGCGCGGGCGGCGCGCGAGCTCGAGGCCCGCGCGGCTCACGCGCAGGCGACCGTCGTCGACAAGGGCGTGCGACCCGAAGAGATCGCCGTCACGCGCGCCAAGATCCGCTCGGCCAAGGCCGCGGAGGAGCTGGTCAAGAAGCAGCTCGCGCGCGAGAAGGACTTGGCTGCCCACGACGTGACGCCGCAATCGCGCGTCGACGAGCTCGAGTCGCAGTACCAGCGCAGCGTCGCCGACCGCGAGGCACTCGAGAGTCTCTTGAGCGAGCAGCAGCGCGGTGCTCGTCCCGAGGAACGAGCGGCGGCGCGCGCGAAGGCGGACGCGGCGCAGGCGAGCGTCGCGCTCGACGATCTGCGCATCGAGCGGCGGGAATTGCGCGCGCCCGCCGACGGCATCGTGCTCGACCGGCACGTCGAGTCGGGGGAAATCGTGCAAACGGGGGCGCCGGTGCTCACGATCGCCGATCCGAAGCGGCTCTACGCGGTCGTCTTCGTGCCGCAGGCAAAGCTGCCGGGCATCGACGTCGGGGATCGGGCGACGCTGCGCGCCGACGGCATCGAGGGAACGCTCGCGGGCCACGTCGAGCACATCGCGCGCCGCACCGAGTTCACGCCGCGCTACCTGTTCAGCGAAACCGAACGCGCGACCTTCGTCGTGCGGGTGAAGGTGCGCATCGACGACCCCCGCGCGCTGCTCCACGCCGGGGTCCCCGTGCGCGTGAGCATCGAGCGCAACACGCCGGCGTCGGGGCGGCCGTGAACGAGCCCGTCGTCGTCGCACGCGCCTTGTCCCGCCATTTCGGCTCGTTCGTCGCCGTGCGCGACGTGTCGCTCGAGGTCATGCGCGGCGAGATCTTCGGTGTGCTCGGCCCGAACGGGGCGGGAAAATCCACGACGATCCGCATGCTGTGCGGCATCCTCGATCCGACGAGCGGGGAGGGACGCGTCGTCGGCTTCGACATCCGACGCGATGCCGAGCGCGTGAAGGAGCGCATCGGCTACATGACCCAGCGCTTCAGCCTGTACGAGGACCTGACCGTTGAAGAGAACCTGAAGTTTTACGCGGGCATCTACGGCGTACCGTTCGGCCGCCGCGCCAAGCGCGTGCGTGACGTGCTCGAGCGCACGGGACTCTCCGGACGGCGGGGTCAGCTCGCCGGGACGCTCTCGGGCGGATGGAAGCAGCGCGTGGCCTTGGCGAGCGCGACCATTCACGAGCCGCCGCTCTTGTTTTTGGACGAGCCGACGGCCGGCGTCGATCCCGTGAGCCGGCGCGAATTTTGGGAGCAGATCCATCGTCTGGCGCACGAGGGCACGACGGTGCTGCTCACGACTCACTACATGGACGAAGCCGAGCGCTGCCATCGTTTGGCCTTCATTTTTCGGGGAACCGTGCTCGACGTCGGCACGCCGGAAGAGATCGTCGCGCGGCGCAAGCTCCGGGGTGCCGAGCTCGAGAGCGACCGGGCGCAGGAAGCGGCGGATCGGCTGCGCGCGGACGCTGCGGTCGACGAGGTCGCGCACTACGGCAACGTGCTGCGCCTCGTGACGCGCGACGATACGGATCCGAACGTCGTGATCGAGCGGGTGCTCACGGGAGAGCTGCGGCCGAAGAGTGTGCGTCCGGCGCGCGTGGGCGTGGAGGACGCGTTCGTCTCGATGGTGCGCTCGGACGCGGACGACAGCGCCGCGAAGGCGGCGTCATGAGCCTGCGTCCTTTCGTCGTGGCGTGGAAGGAGCTGCTCCAGCTCCGGCGCGACCGCATGACGCTCGCCATGATGGTGGCGCTGCCGCTCTTGCAGCTTCTCCTTTTCGGCTACGCCATCAACAACGACGTGCGGCACATGCCGACGCTCGTGTACGACCAGGACCGGAGCGCGGCGTCGCGCGATTTCGCGGCTAGCATGGCGGCAACGGGGTTTTACGATATCCGCGGGCATGTAGGCGGCTACGCCGAAATCGAGCGCGCGCTCCGGCGCGGCGAGGCGCGGGTCGCGCTGGTCGTGCCGCCGCATTACGGAGAGAAGCTCGCGGCCGGCAAGCCCGCCAAGCTCCAGCTCATCCTCGACGGCTCGGACCCCCAAACCGTCGCGAGCGCGACCAACACGGCTACCGCCATGGGGCTCGCACGCTCGAGCGAGCTCATGCTGCAAAAGCTCAGCGTGAGCGGCAGCGGTCTCACGACCGCGCCCATCGAGCTCGAGCCGGCCACTTGGTACAACCCGGAGGTGCGCACGGCGGTGTACGTCGTGCCCGGCCTGATTGGCGTCATCCTCACGATGACGATGGTGATGCTCACGGCGATGGCCGTGGCGCGCGAGCGGGAGCGCGGCACGCTCGAGCAGCTGATCGTGTCGCCCGTGAAGCCGGTCGAGCTCGTGATCGGAAAAATCGCGCCCTACGTGATCATCGGCTACGTGCAGATGACGATCATCCTGCTCGCGGGGCGGCTGATCTTCCGAGTGCCATTTCTGGGCTCTTTGCCGCTGCTCTACGCCCTCGCGTTCGTGTTCATCGCGGCGAATCTCGCGGTCGGCCTGTTCTTTTCGACGATCGCCCGCACGCAGCAGCAAGCCATGCAGATGTCGTTCTTCTTTCTCTTGCCGAACATCCTCTTGAGCGGGTTCATGTTTCCGTTCGAGGGGATCCCGAAGCCGGCGCAAATTCCGGCGCTCGCGTTGCCGCTCACCCACTTCATGCGCATCGTGCGCTCGATCGCGCTCAAGGGCGGCGGCTTCGAGGACGTGTACGGCGAGCTCGTGTGGCTCACCGCCATCCTCGGCGTGCTCATCCTCGTGAGCTCGCTGCGCTTCCGAAAGAAGCTGCTCTGATGGCGCGCCCTCGGACCGACATCGGGCCCCGGATTCGGGTCGCGGCGCGCCGTCACTTCCTCAAGAACGGCGTCGACGGCGCCACGTTGCGCGCCATCGCGCGCGAGGCCGGCACCAGCATCGGCATGATCTACTATTACTTTCCGACGAAGGACGACCTCTTCTTCGCCGTCGTCGAAGAGCAATACGCGCGCGTGCTCGCGGACATGGAGCAGGCACTCGCACCCGAATTCTCGGTGAACGAGCGGCTCCATCGGCTGTTCGAGCGCATCGCCCAAGTCCGCGACGAGGAGGCGGACGTGCTGCGCCTCGTGGCGCAGGAGGGCCTGATGGGCACGGCGCGCTTCGAGCGGCTCGTGGAGCGCTTTCTCGCCGGGCACGTGCCGCTGATCCTGCGCACGCTGATGGACGGCATCGCGGGTGGCGTGCTCGATCGCCGGCGGCACCCGATCGTGCTCTTGCTGGCGACGGCGGGGCTCGCCGGGCCGCCGCAGTTCATTCGGCGCGCGCTTGGCGACCGGGTGCCGGTTCCGGGCGCGCCGACCGGCAAGACGCTCGCGCACGAGCTCGTGGACGTGTTGCTGCACGGCATTGCGCCGCCGGCGTGAGGGATTGAACAGGAAGGCGGAAGATGGGGAAGGATCGGAAGAGATTTCTGGCCTTCCGGGCTTCTGCCTTCCTGTTATCTTCTCTTGGCCGTGCTGCCGCTGCCCGCATCTGCCGTGTTCGTGCCCGACGGCGTGCCGGTCGGCGATGCGCTCGCGCGCACGACGCACCTCGGCGTCGGCGCGCACGCCGACGATCTCGAGATCATGGCGATTCATGGCATTTTGGCGTGCCTGGAGCAGCCCGAGCGCTGGTTCACGGGCGTGATTGCGACGGACGGCGTGGGGAGCCCGGGGCGCGGCGGCGCGGTCGATCCCGGGGAGCTCCGCGCGGTGCGCCGGCGCGAGCAGGAGCGAGCGGCGGTGCTCGGCGAGTACGGCGCCGTCGTCTTTTTGGATCACGCGAGCGGCTTCGTGAAAGATCCGTCCGAGGGCGCCGTCGTCGACGAGCTCACCGCGCTGCTCCGCGCGACGCGGCCGAGCGTCGTCTACACGCACGCGCTCAGCGACCTGCACGACACGCACGTCGCCGTCGCGTTGCGCCTGCTCGAGGCTTGCCGGAGGCTCGCGCCCGAGGAGCGACCCGAGCGGATCCTCGGCTGCGAGGTCTGGCGCGGTCTCGATTGGCTCACGAGCGCGGACAAAGTGGAGCTTCCCGTCGACGCTCGACCCGAGCTCCAGGCGGCGCTGCTCGCCGCGTTCGAGTCGCAGGTGCGCGAGAAGCGTTACGACCGCGCCGCGCTCGGGCGCCGCGCCGCCAACGCGGCGTTCACGGACATCCGCCACGCGGACCGACACGACGGCGTCGTCTGGGCGATGGATCTGACCCCCCTGCTCGCCGAAGTTGCCCAACCGGCCGAGCTGGTGCAGAGCTTCGTGCGGCGGCTCGAGGCGGACGTGCTCGGGCGCATTAAAAAGCTTTCTGGCTGATTCTCAGGCCGAGGGGACCTCGGCCACAATCCCGAAACATGGACGAATCCATGCCCCGGCACTGTGGGTCGTCGTGAAGCTCGACGACTACGAGCTCGATCCCAAAAGCTACGACGAGATGTTCACGGCGGGCGGACAGGTCCGACCCGAATACCGCGCTCTCGCCCAACGCTTGCTCGAGATGACCCCTCCAGAGGTCGAGCAGCGCCAGCGCCAGGCCGACCTGCTGCTGCGGAACCAGGGCGTAACGTTCACCGTGTACTCGGACAACGCGGGCATCGAGAAGGTTTTCCCGTTCGATCCCATCCCCCGCCTCATCACGGCGGACGAGTGGGAGCAGGTCGAGCGCGGCCTCGTCCAGCGCGTGCAAGCGCTGAACCTATTTTTGCGCGACGTCTACGGCGAGCAAAAGATCCTGAACGACGGCATCGTGGACGCGGGGCTCGTCTACGGCGCGAGCGGCTTCCGGCGCGAGATGATCGGGATGCTGCCGCCGCAGAGCGTTTACACCCACATCGTCGGCACGGACCTGATTCGGGACGAGAACGGACGCTTCCTCGTGCTCGAGGACAACGTGCGGAGCCCGAGCGGCGCCTCCTACGTGCTCGAGTGCCGCGAGGTATTGAAGCGCGTCTTCCGCGTGCTTTTCGAGCAGTACGGCGTGCGCCCGCTCGACGACTACGCGGACTGGCTGCGCGACGCGCTCTTGCACGTCGCGCCGCGCGCCTCCGACGACCCGACGATCGTGCTCTTGAGCCCGGGCATGTACAACTCGGCCTACTTCGAGCACAGCTTCCTCGCGCGGCGCATGGGCGCGACGCTCGTCGAAGGGCGCGATCTCGTCATCAAGGACGGCGCCGTCTGCATGCGCACGACGAACGGCCTGCGCCGCGTCGACGTCATCTATCGCCGCATCGACGACGACTACCTCGACCCGGTCGTGTTCCGCCCGGACTCGATTCTCGGCTGCGCGGGCCTGTTCGCGGCGTATCGCAGCGGAGCGGTCGCGCTCGCCAACGCCCCTGGCACGGGCGTCGCCGACGACAAGGCGATCTACCCGTTCGTCCCGGACATGATCCGCTACTACCTCGACGAGGATCCGATCCTCGAGAACGTGAAGACGTACATCGCGACGCGGCCGGACGAGCGCAAGTACATCCTCGAAAATATCGGGGAATTGTGCGTGAAGCAGACCGACGCCTCGGGCGGCTACGGCATGCTGATCGGCACGCAGAGCACGGCCGAGCAGCGTGAGGAGTTCAGGAAACGCATCGAAGCGCGTCCGCGCTCCTACATCGCCCAGCCCGTCATCAGCCTGGGCCGGCACCCCACGATCATCGACGGCAAGCTCGAAGGGCGCTGCGTGGACCTCCGGCCGTACGTGCTCGTGGGTGACAAGGTGCGCGTGATTCCCGGCGGGCTCACGCGCGTGGCGCTCCGCCGCGGCTCGCTGGTCGTGAACTCGAGCCAGGGCGGCGGCTACAAGGATACTTGGGTGCTTGCGGGCGATCGGCCGGCCCCCCCGAAGACGGTCGAGAACGGCGTGTGAACGGCATGCTGAGTCGCGTTGCTGATGCTCTCTTCTGGATGGGTCGCTACCTCGAGCGAGCCGAGCACGTCGCACGCGTGCTCGAGGTCACGCGTGCCGTCCTGATCGACATCCACGAGGTCGATCCCGACACGGCGAAGAGCCAGCTTCAGGGCGCTTTGGCCGCGCTTTCCCTGCCGGACGCCCCCACGGAGAAGCTCCTCTTCGACCAGAGCGAGCCCACCTCGCTCGTGTGCAACATCTCACGCGCGCGTGAGAATGCGCGCCAGGTGCGCGAGGTGATCAGCAGCGAGATGTGGGAGCACCTGAACCAGGTCTACTGGTCGATCCACGAGGTGCACGCCAAGGGGGTCCACGAGAGCCAGCTGAGCGCGGCGCTCGGCGGCGTCGTGAGCGCGAGCTTCCAGTGGGACGGCGTCGTGGACGGTACGCTCGCGCGCGACACCGGCTGGCTATTTCTGAAACTCGGAAAATTCGTCGAACGTCTCGACGGCACGAGCAAGCTCATCAACGTGCGCGCCGAAGGTCCACCGAAAGGCGGCGCGGCGAGCAGCGAGGCCGTGCACTGGCTCGCGCTACTCAGGAGCCTGTGCTCCGCCGAGGCCTACAAGAAGATCCACCCGCAACGCGTGGATCGAAAGATGGTCTTGGATTTCTTGATCTTCGACAGCAGCTTCCCGCGCTCGGTGCGCTACGCGGCGGAGGCGGCGGCGGATTTTGCCAAGCGTTGCGCGGAGATCCACGGCCAGCGCGGCAAGGGCGTCGAGCGCGCGTTCGGCAAGCTGTCGTCCGAGCTCGAGTACGCGGACCTCGAGAAGGTCGAAGGCAGCGGCACTTCGGAATTCTTGCAGGAGCTCTTGGTCGACTTGGGGGAGGCCACCGGCCTCTTACAGCGGTCTTATTTTTTGCAGTGAAGGTCGCTACAGAACGGCGGAGGAACCCATGCTTCTCGGAATTCAGCATCGAACGGAGCTCACGTACGGCGATCGCGTCAGCGAATCGGTCATGGAGCTTCGGGTCATGCCCCGCAGCGACAAGAACCAGACGCTGCGCGCTTTCAACCTGAAAGTAGGGCCGGAGGCGCCCGTCTTCTCGCACCGCGATTGGATGGACAACCAGGCGCACCACTTCACGATCGTCAGTTTCCACGATCGCGTGGTGATCGTCGCCGGAGCGACGGTCGAGACGCACCCGAAGCTCGTCGAGCTCGCGGCTGCTCCCGATCCGCTGCCGCTCCAGGATCTGAACCCGCGTTTCCAGGATTTCTTGGGGTTTCTCGGCCCGGTGCAACGCGACCCTCGGCTCGTGCAGTTCGCCGAGCAGGTCGGGCTCTTTCAGTGCACGCGCGCGGCCGAAGCGGTCATGCTCGTGATGTCGCGGCTTCAGGAGCGGCTCGAGTACAAGAAGGGTGTCACCGCGAGCAACACGACGGTCTCCGACGCGCTCGATGTCGGTCAGGGCGTGTGCCAGGACTTTTCGCACCTCGGGCTCGCGCTCTTGCGCATGGTCGGCATCCCGGCTCGCTACGTCTCCGGCTACCTCTACCGTGACGCTCCGCGCGAGCTCGAAACGCACGCCTGGTTGGAGGCGTTCGTGCCGTCCGTCGGCTGGATCGGGCTCGATCCGACGCACGGGGAGCTCGCCGGCGAGACCCACGTCGCCGTCGCCGTCGGCCGCAGCTACGCCGACGTGCCGCCGAACCGCGGCGTCTACCGCGGCGAGGCGGAGGAGCGCATCGCCGTCAAGGTCACGATGGATCGCCTCGACGACCACCTCGCGTCGCTTCCCCCGATGGCCCCCGGGTCCTTCGACGTGCCGAGCTACCGCGACGGCCCGATCCGCGCCGAGCGCCGCATGAACCTGCGTCAGCTCGAGCAGCAGCAGCAACAGCAGCAACAGCAACAGCAGCAGCAGCAGTAGGGTGACGCTCGAAGCGATCAAGGGCTTCGTTGGTCTCGATGCGGGGCTCGCTACGGCGGGCCAGCCGAGCGAAGCCGAGCTCGGCGAGGTCGCGGCGAGCGGCTTCGAGGTCGTCGTGAACCTTGGCCTGCTCGATCCTCGCTACTGCCTTGCGGACGAGGCCGGGACGGTGCGCTCGCTCGGGCTCGAGTACCACCACGTGCCGGTCGACTTTCAGGCCCCCTCAGTCGAGGATTTTCGCCGCTTTTCTCTGGTCATGGAGGGGTCGCGCGGCAAGCGGACGTTGGTGCACTGCGCGGCGAACTACCGAGCGAGCTGCTTCGTGGCCCTCTACGGAGAGGCCGAGCTCGGTTGGTCGCGCGCGCAGGCCGACGCGCACGTCGCGCGCGTGTGGGAGCCGAACGAGACGTGGCTTGCGTTCCTGCGCAGGGTTCGCGATACGATGCGCCCCTCAACGGGAGAACAGCCATGATCACCGGGGCGCACGCCATCATTTACAGCAAGAAATCCGACGCCGACAGGGCCTTTCTGAAAGACATTCTCGGCCTGGGTCATGTCGACGTGGGCGGCGGTTGGCTCATCTTCGGCTTGCCGCCGAGCGAGGTCGCGATCCACCCCGGCTCGAAGAACAGCGTGCACGAGCTCTACCTGATGTGTGAGGACGTGAACGCGTTCCGCACGATGCTCGACGGGAAGAAGATCAAGTCGAGCGCCGTGAAAGACCAGGGCTGGGGCCTGCTCACGAGCATCACGTTGCCCGGCGGCGGCAAGCTCGGCGTGTACGAGCCGCGCCACGCCCGTCCCGGGATCGAAGCGAAGTCACCGCCCAAGAGCGCAGCCAAGCCGAAGAAGAAGCCAACGTCGCCCGCGAAGAAAGCGTCTCCCGCAATGGCGAGCGCCGCGAAGGCGGCGAAGTCGAACGGCAAGAAGGCAGCGGCGAAGTCGAACGGCAAGAAGCCGGCGGCGACCCCCCCGAGCCCGAAGAAGCCGGCTCCGGTCGCGGTAAAAACGCCGAAAAAGGCCGCTTCCGCGCGCCCGTGAGCGCGCGAGCCTTGGCGGCGCCGCGAGACGCGCCCGGGTCCGCTCACGGCAGTCCGTACTCCGCGCCCAACCAGCCGATCGACCCGAGATCTCCACCGAGATAGAAGCTCCAGCGCACGATCACGGCGACGGACCCCAGGCGCCCGAATGTCGTGCGCAGGTACGGCGCCAAGTACGTGCCGCTGACCGTGGCGTCGAGCTTGGTCGAGCTACAGCCGTCGCAGCTGACTCCGCGGCTCAACGCGCCGAGCGCCGCCTGGTACCCGACCGCGAGACCCGGCGCGAACGAGCTCGTCGCCCAGGGGCGGAACCGCTGTTGCACGCCGAGCTCCGCCGTGAGGTAGCCGGTCGTGACGTGCGAGTCTGCGCTGTGCGGGCTGCTGTCGCAGGAGGTGACGACGCCGTTCACCGTCATGCAGTCGACGACCTGCTCGGACGTGGGGCGGCGATCGTTGAGCTGTAGAAATCCGACGCCGATGTCGGCGATCACGTGGTCCCAGAACCCGATACCGATCCGGCCCCGCATCGTGAACCCGGGACCGACGCCCACGCGCGCTTCGGTGCTCGATTTCGGCCAAACGTAGCCGGCATCGACACCGAGGTAGAAGCCGCTCACGACGCCTTTTCGAGGGGTGCGGCAGCCGATGAGCGGGGTCCCGATCGGTTGCGACAGATCGCAGGTGTCCTCGGGCGGCTCGTCCGACTCGGCCTCCGGCGTTGAAGCAGGCGTGCGGCCGTTACTCGACGGCGTAGCGCGGTCGGGCACCGCCACCGCCATGGGCGTATCGGGGGAGGCGGGTGGCGTTGGGGTATCCGGCACAGCGGGCGGCGCCGGTGCGTCACTGGGTGGCGGTGTGTCGCTTGGCGCTGGCGTGTCACCGGCGCGTGCGGCGGAGCTCAGCGTGAGAGCGGCTCCGAGCGCGGCGCCCGCAACGAGGCGAGTCACGTCGCGCTTCGCCATCAGGCGACGACCTCCGGCGCGTATTTTTGCAGGCGCTCGCGCATCACGCGCACCGCGTCGCGACTCTCGTCGATCAGCACGAAGCCGCGGCCGTGCTTCGCCGCGGCCTCGCCAGTCGTGCCGCTGCCGGCGAAGTAGTCGAGGACGGTGGCGCCGGGGCGGCTGTGGACGCGCACGATGCGCTCGAGGATGGCGAGCGGCTTTTGCGTCGCGTAGCCGGTGCGCTCGTGGCCGTTCGTCGGGACGATGGTTTGCCACCACACGTCGGTCGGCGTCTTGCCGCGGCTCGCTTTTTCGGGACCGACCAGGCTCGGCGCCATGTAGGGGATGCGATCGATGGCGTCGTAGTCGAAGACGTATTTTTTCGGGTTCTTCGCGTACCAGAGGATGCTGTCGTGCTTTTTCGGCCAGCTCGTCTTCGGGCGTCCGCCGAAATCGTAGGCCCACACGATCTCGTTCATGAACGAGGCGCGGCCGAACAGCGCGTCGAGCGCCACCTTCACGTAGTGGACCTCGCGCGAGTCGAGGTGCACGAACAAGCTGCCGTCCGGCGTGAGACAAGCGAGGCTCGCCTCGATGCGCGGCAGGAGGAACCCCGCGTAGTCGTCGAAGCGGTCGGCATACGAGCTTTCGCCGACGTTTTCGACGCGGTAAGCGCGGCCGCCGAAGCCGCGACGCGACGCGGTCGGATCGGCGTGCACCTTCAAGCGCTTGCGGCGTTGCGTGCGTCCGCTGTTGAACGGCGGATCGATGTAGATGAGCTCGGCAAAGGCGCGCGGCAGCGTGGGCAGCACCTGGGCGTTGTCGCCCAGGATGATTCTCTTCGTGAGCATCCGGCGCCGCCTGCTCCCCGAGGCTCGGACTAGACGCGCTCCACGTCGACCGACACGCTCACGGTGTGCTCGCCGCCGCCGAGGATCACGCCTTTGAGCGGGCTCGCGTCGCTGAAGTCGCGGCCCCAGGCGAGCGTCACGTGCTCGTCGGAGGGGATCACGCCGTTGGTCGGATCGAAATCGACGTAGCCGAAGTCGGGGCAATACACGCTGATCCAGGCGTGCGAGGCATCGGCACCGGTGAGGCCCGGCGCGTCGTCGTCGCGGCGATTGTAGATGTACCCGGACACGTAGCGAGCCGCGAGCCCGAGCGAGCGCAGCATGCCGAGCTCGACGTGCGCGAAATCCTGGCAGACGCCGCGTTTGGCGCGCAGCACCTCGCGCACCGGCGTCGCCACCGTGGTCGAGCCGGGCTGGTACTGGAACTCCGCATGGATGCGGCGCGTGAGGTCGAGCACCCCCTCGAGCAGCGGCCGCCCGCGCGTGAACGAGACCTGCGCGTACGCCGCGAGATCCGGGTCGATGCGCACGTGGGGCGACTCGAACACGAACTCGTAGGCGCCGAGCGTCTCCGTCGAGCGGTCATCGCGCAGGCGATCGCGCGCCTGCTCCCACGGGCTCGAGAGCGCGGGCGCGGGCGACTGGAACGGCGAGATGTCGATCTCGCTGACGGCCGTCACGTCGAGGTGGGTGTGCGCTTCCTGCAGCGAGAACCAGTGCACGCCGTTGCCGAAGTAGTCGACGCCGCGGTCGTGGGTCGCGACCGCGGGCTCGACCAGCAGCTGGCTTCGCAGGAGGCGCTGGTGGCTCGTCGTGCGCGGCGTGAGCCGCGCCTCGTTGTGGCAGATCGAAACCGCCTGCGAATACTTGTAGCTCGTGAGGTGGGTGACTCGATAGACCATCCGGCGCGCGCCGGAGCATATCGCGTAATCGCTCGGCGCTGCCGGATGGAACGCGCGTTCTTAGTGGCCGCCCTGATTCGAGAGCTGCTCCATGACTCGATCCATGTTGAAGGAGGCGGCCTTCTGGCGCGGCGGGAAATCCTTGAACGTGGCCATGAATTTCGCGACGTAGGCTTGCGCCGGGACGATCAGGAAGGCGTGGTCGAGGCACCAGTCGTAGTAGGTGTTCGAGGTGATGTCGGCGCGTTCGTACGGATCCGTCTTCAGGTTGAAGATGCCCGGCATGCGCAGCTTCGTGAACGGCTCCCCCCAAACCTTCAGCGTGCCCTGCGCCCGCTGCTCCGCGAAAACGAGCTTCCAGTTGTCGTAGCGAAGCCCCGTGAGGTCTCCGTCGTCGGAGAAGTAGAAGAAGCTCTCGCGCGGGCTCGTCTTGGTCTGGCCCGTCAGGTACGGGAGGAAGTTATAGCCGTCGAGGTGCACCTTGAAGCGCTTCGGTCCCGCTTGCTCACCGCGCACGAGCCGCTCCGTGACGTCGGGAACGCCGGCAATGGCGGCGAAGGTCGGGAGCCAGTCGAGGTGCGACATGATCGCGTTCGACACCGTCCCGGGAGCGATGTGGCCGGGCCAGCGCACCATCGCCGGGACGCGGTAGGCGCCTTCCCAGTTGGAGTTCTTCTCGTTGCGGAAGGGCGTCATCGCCCCGTCGGGCCACGTGTTCATGTGCGGCCCGTTGTCGGTGCTGTAGATGACCAGCGTGTCGCCCTTGATGCCCGCCTTCTCGATCGCTTGGAGCACGGTGCCCACGTTCTTGTCGTGGTCGATCATCGCGTCGTGGTACGGGCTCTGCCAGCGGCCGGACTGACCCACGCTTTCCGGCTTCGTGTGCGTGCGCAGGTGCATGTGCGTGAAGTTCACCCACACGAACATGGGCTTGCCCGCCTTCGCCGTGTCTTCGATGTACTTGGCGGAGCGCGCCGCGATGTCGTCGTCGATCGTCTCCATCCGCTTCTTCGTGAGCGGGCCCGTGTCCTCGATCTTGCCGTTCGCGAAGCTGTGAATCACGCCGCGCGGGCCGAACTTCTTACGAAACGCCGGGTCCTTCGGATAGTCCGGGAGCTCGGGCTCCTCCTCCGCGTTCAGGTGGTAGAGGTTGCCGTAGAACTCGTCGAACCCGTGGTTCGAGGGCAGGAACTTGTCCTGGTCGCCCAGGTGATTTTTGCCGAACTGCCCCGTCGCGTAGCCGAGCGGCTTCAAGATCTCCGCGATCGTCGCGTCTTTGTCGGACAAGCCAACGTCCGCACCCGGCAGGCCCACCTTGCTGAGGCCCGTGCGAAATACGCTCTGACCGGTGATGAAGGCGGCGCGCCCGGCCGTGCAGCTCTGCTCACCGTAGTAGTCGGTGAAGATCAGGCCCTCTCGGGCGATGCTGTCGATGTTGGGCGTCGTGAAGCCCATCAGCCCCTTCGAGTACGCGCTCACGTCGCTCTGGCCGATGTCGTCACCCCAGATGACGATGATGTTCGGGAGCTTGCCGCCTTTGACGGCCTCGGCCGCTTTCCCTGGGGCGGCCGCCTCGAGCGGCGTCGGGTAATACGCCTCCGTGAGCGGGCTCGGAGTGCTGGCTGGGGCGGCTGCGGCAAGCTCGGCTGCCGCGGGCGCGGCATCGGGCGCCTTCGGCGGAGCCGTCGCTTCGCTCGCGCAAGCGGCGAGCAGCCCTGCGACGAGCAGCGTTGCTGCGCTCATCCCGCGTGTCCCCTCGAACGTCTTCCTCGAACCCATGACGTGCTCCTCTTCTCGTTGGCGCGTCGACGCGACGCGCTTCACCCGGCGAGCGCGGACATAACGCCCGACGCACGGGACGGCAAGATGTGCAGTGGCTCAACCCGCGCAGTGACGCCCGGCCCAGCCGGCCGACCCGCCTCCCTTCGGAGACGAGCAGATTTGCTAGCGAGCTCGCGTGAAAGCTACTTGAGCTGAGCCAGCTGCACGCGGACCTTGCTCGCGGTCACGCCGACCATCTTCACGGCGTTCCTGAGCTGCGTCTCGGAGCAGCCGAACTTCTGACACCAGTACGCCCGTTCTGCGGCGTCGTTGACGTTGACGCGCGAGCGATCTTTGGTGCTTTCTGACATATCGATAGCCGATCACTGGACGCGAATGTCCAGCACTAGAGGTTAAGCAGATCACGGCAGGCCGGCTCCGTCAATCGCGTCCCCTCCAAGCGCGACTTCTTGCGACGCTCTTGGTCGTCGCGCTGTCGGCGTTTCTGGTGCTGATGACGCTCGCTGCCGCGGCGTACCCCGGGGGCACGTACTGCGAGCCGACCGCGGAGCGCTACCGCTTCTGGGGCAATTACTTCTGCGACCTCACCGCGACCGTCACGGGCCGCGGCGAGGACAACTCGCGCTCCGCGGCGCTCACCGAGGCAGCGTTCGTTTGTTTCGCGCTCGCGGCGGGTCCGTTCTTCGTGCTGCTCGGGCGCATGAGCGGTCGCGCACGCCTCGTGGGTGGGCTCGGCGTGGTGTCGGCGACGGCGACGGCGGTGCTCGCGTGGCTGCCGTCACGCGCCGGTCCGACGCTGCACGCCGTCGCCGTCTTCTCCGCGACGATTCCGGGGCTCGCGGCGGCGGCGCTCGGTGCGTACGGGTTATGCAACCGCACCGTGCCGGCCCGTCTGCGAGTCCCCTCCTCCCTCGGGATCGCGACGTTCTGCGCCGGCTTCGTCGACGCCGCGGGCTACGGCTATGCGGTCGCGACGCACGCCGGCTGCTTGGTCTGGCTCCCCGCGCTGCAAAAAGTCGTCGCGCTTTTGCTGGTGACGTGGATGGCGTCGACGGCGCTTGCGGCGCCGCGCGCGGGCTAGACGGCTTTCTCTTCGAGCGAGCCGAGCGAGACGGAGGGCTCGGCGTGCGCGAGGTAGCTCAGGGTGAGCTGATCGGCGAAGAGGGGGAGGTCGGTTTCGAGGGCGGCGAGGAGCTCGTCGAGCTTTTCGCGCTTGCCCTCGGCGTTGACGCGGCCGAGCGTGGCGAAGTCGCTGAGGCGCACGCTCGTGAGGCAGCGGAGCGCGGTTTTCGCAGCCGGTGAGAGGCCGGCGTTGTTCTCCGCGCGCGGCAGGTTCGAGAGGTGCTCGTGAATGGCGGCGAGCTGGAACGCCACCGAGCGCGGGTTCGTTTCGTCGGTGAGGACGAGATCGAGCACCGGCTCGAAGGCGAGCAGGCCGCGGTAGCGCGAGCGGTAGGTGATGGTGCTGTCGGCCACCTCGAGGATGCCCTCGAAGGTTGCGGGCGCGTCGGCCACGACGAGCGTGCTGCGCACGAGGCGCGTCACGTGGAACGCGCGCTCGATGCGGCGGCCGATGTCGGCGAAACGCCAGCCGGGGCCGTGCGTCATGTTCTCCATCACGAGGCCGCTGAACGCCGAGAAGCCGAGCACGAGGCGGTTCAAGGATTCGAGCCCGTCTTGGAGCTCGAGCCGCTGGCGCAGCTCGAACTCGAGCACCTGGTCGTGGAGCTGCGTGAGGATGCGCCACGTGTCGGAGGAGAGGCGGTCGCGCGCCATCGAGCCCGCGCGGTAGGTGGCTTCGATCGTGGCGCGCAGCGTGCGGTTGTCGGGGGCGATCAAGAGCTCGAACAGGCGCCGCTCGAGCCGCCCGGGGCCGACCGCGCCGGTCAGCATGCCGGCCTCGATTTCGGTCGAGACCTCGAGCGCGAGGAGCAGCACGGCGAGCTCGGGGCTGCGTGCGCCGGAGGCGTCGTCGGTCAGGCGCATGATCACGCTGCGCAGCAGCCGCGCGGTGCCTTCGGCGCGCTCGGCGTAGCGGCCGAGCCAGAACAGGTTGTCGGCGACGCGGCTCGGCAGATCCGCGCCGGTGCGCACGATCTGGATCCGGCCGCCCGCGGGGCGCAAGAGCGACAGCGAGCTCGGTAGGCCGCTCGCGAGGACCCAGGCGTCCTTGCTGCCGCCGCCGCGCTGCATCGAGACGACGAGCGAGTTTTTCGAGCTCGAGACGCGCGTGAGCGCGCCGGGGAGCGCGACGTAACCGTCACCGGCGCGCGCCACGAACGCGCGGAGCGATGCGTGACGCGGCTGCACGGAGTCGCCCGACCACACGGGGGCCGTCGACAGCGCGACCTGCTCTTGCCCGACGAAAGCGCGCGGCTGCGCCTGGATGCGGCG
>Ga0070682_100000430_pt1 | contig 27102 bp, 19 predicted proteins | sample KBSC63LmetaG_FD_64668 | JGI IMG/M metagenome (GOLD analysis project Ga0070682, IMG submission 64668) | Corn rhizosphere microbial communities from Kellogg Biological Station, Michigan, USA - KBS C6-3L metaG | ecosystem: Host-associated > Plants > Roots > Rhizosphere | place: USA: Michigan...
ACGAGCGTGCGCACGCGAGCCAAGAGCTCCGCCGGGTCCGAGACCTTCACGACGAAGTCGTTGGCGCCCGCTTGCAGCCCGTCGATGATGTCCCGTTGCCCGCCCGTCGCCGTGAGAACCAAGATCGGAAGGCTTACCTGATCGTATTCTTGCCGGAGGAAGCGACACACCTCGAGCCCCGACATGTCGGGCATGTGCCAGTCGAGCACGAGCAGGTCGGGGCGACCCCCGGCGGCGAGGCGCTCGAGGACCGTCGGTCCGTCGTTGAACGTCGACACCTCGTAGGCGTGCGCGAGGAGGCTGCTCGCGACTTCGGCTTCGAGCGGGCTGTCGTCCACCACCCAGACGACACCGCGCTCCTGCGCGTCCACCAGCGCGAGCGACGGGCTGAAGGGCGAACTCGGCGTGTTTCGTGGAGCAGTCACTCCGCGGCGTACGCTAGCTCTGACTTCCGTGCGAGGACAGTGTGGCGTTGCGCCACAGTCGCGTTGCGTCGTGCACCAGGCCTGCCTTGACCGGGTGAGAGTGGCGCCTTAACTTCGCGAGAGCTCGCTGATGTCAGCAATTTTGGTGGTGGATGACAGCAAAGTCATGCGCGACATGGTCGTGGCGTGTCTGCGTGCCATCACGGGGACCAGTTTCGTTCAAGCGTCGAGCGGCCTCGAGGCGATCGAACGATTGTCGCTCGCGCCGTTCGACCTGATGGTGCTCGATCTCAACATGCCCGACGTGAACGGCGTCGAGGTGCTGGAGTTCGTCCGCAGCCAGGACCGCCTACGCGCCCTTCCGGTGCTCGTCGTCACCACGCGCGGCGACGACGGCTCACGCGAACGCGTCCTCGAAGCGGGCGCGACGGGATTTCTGGCAAAGCCTTTCACTCCCGATGCGATCATCGCGGAAGTCCGCGCCATGCTGCCCGGCGGCGCGGACTCCGGCGCGTGACCGCGCCTCCTGATCTCAGAGACTTCCTCTCCGCCTACCTGGTCGAAGCCGAAGAGCACGTCACGCTCGCCAACGCGGAGCTGCTCGCGCTCGAGAGCGCGCAGCGAAACGGGGAGAATCATCCGCGCGCGGTGCGCTCGATCTTTCGCTCGCTGCACACGCTGAAGGGCCTCTCCGCCATGGTCGGCGTCGAGCCGGTCGTGAGCATCGCACACCGGTTGGAGGCGTTCCTGCGGCGGTTCGAGCGCTCGGGCACGATGGTGCCCCTTGCCGCGACCGACACGCTGCTCAAGGGCGTGCAGGCGATTGCGCAACGCATCGCCGCACTCGGGCGCGGCGAATCGCCGTCGGCGCCGTCGCCGGAGCTCTTGCGCGAGCTCGACGCGCTCGAATGGAGCCCGGGCGCCGCCGCAGAGCCTGCGGCGGCGACCATCGAGCTCGACCCGGCTTTGCTCGAAAAGCTCGCGCCCTTCGAGCTGGCTCAGCTGCTCAAAGCCTCGGGCGACGGGCAGCGGGCGGTCTTGGCGGAGTTTTTTCCGTCGCCGGCCAAGACCGCGCAAGGGTTCAGCATCAACTCCGTGCGTGAACGGCTCGCGAAAGTGGCCGAGATCGTGCGTGTCATTCCGCGTTCGGTCCCCGCGACGGAGGAAGCGCCGGGTGGCCTCGCGTTCGCGTTGATTCTCCTCACGAGTGCGAGCGACGAGGTCGTCGCCGAGGCGGCCGGCGTGAGCCCCGAGCGTCTGCAAACCGTGCGCAGCGCGGCGCCCCTCGACGTTCCGGCCGAAGCGAGCTTCGACGGCGCGCTGCCGGTCGAGGACGAATTCGACGGTGTGGGCCTGCGGCGAGGCATCGTGCGCGTCGACGTGAATCGGCTCGACGAAGCCATGGAGGGACTGTCCGCTCTCATCGTCACGCGCTTCCGGCTGGCGCGTTCCGTCGCCGACCTCGCCGCGCGGGGTGTCAACACGCGCGAGCTTTCCGAGGTGGTGGCCGACAATGCGCGCCAGCTGCGCGACCTGCGCGCGGCCATCGTGCGGGTGCGCATGGTCCCCGTCTCGGACCTGCTCGATCGGATACCGCTGTTGGTGCGCGGTCTACAACGCGCGACCCATCGCCGCGTTCGCATCGAGGTGGAAGGCGGGGGTGCCGAGCTCGACAAGTCGGTTTCCGAGCGGCTTTTCCCCGTGATCGTTCACCTGGTGCGAAACGCGGTCGACCACGCGATCGAATCACCGGAGGAGCGCGTCAAGCGCGGCAAGCCGGAAGAAGGGCTGCTCCGCATCAGCTGCACCGCGCGCTCGAACACGCGCCTCGAGCTCACGGTGAGCGACGACGGACGTGGCATCGACCGCAAAGCCGTCGCGCGCAAGGCCGGGCGCCCCGCGACGGCGGACGACGCCGCGTTGCTCGACCTCTTGTGCATTCCCGGTCTTTCGACGCGCGACGTCGCGACGGTGACGAGCGGGCGAGGGATGGGCATGGAAATCGTGAAGCGAATCGTCGTCGACGAGCTCGGCGGGGAGCTCGCCTTGCGCACGGAGTTCGGCGCCGGCACCACCTTCACGTTGCGCGTCCCGCTCACGATCTCGATCGTCGACGCGTTCGCGTTCGAGTGTGCCGGCCAGCGTTTCGTGGTTCCCGTGGCGATGGTGGACGAGATCGTCGAGGTCGATCGCACGCAGGTCGTTCCGGTGCCCGAAAGCGGGGACGGCGGTCCCGAGGTCGCGATCCTCCTCCGGCGCGGGCAGGCCGTCCCGATGGTGAAGCTTGCGGCCATCTTCCGCATGGACACCGGAGTTCCGGCACCGAAGGCGATCATCGTGCGTCGTGGCGGCGCGCCTGTCGCTTTCGCCGTCGATCGCATGCTCGGCCAGCAAGAAGTGGTGATTCGGCCGATGAACGACGTGCTGATCCGCGCCCCTGGCGTATCGGGCGCCACCGACCTCGGCGACGGGAGGCCGACGCTCGTGCTCGACCTCGTGGCGCTCAGCACGACGTTCAATCTGCCGACCCGACCAGCGGAGCTCAGAGCATGACGCTACACGTCCTTTTCGTCGTCGCCGGTGTCACCTACGCGCTGCCGGTGGAGAGCATCCTGCAGATGGAGACGTTCGCGGGTGCGACCGCGGTGCCGGGCACGCCCGACTACGTGATCGGCGTCGCCACGGTGCGCGGCAAGGTCGTGCCCGTGCTCGACCTGCGGCTGCGTTTCGGCCTGCCTGCGGTGCCGCCGACGCTCGACACCCGCCTGATCGTGACGCAAGTCGCGGGCCGCGTCATCGCGCTTCGTGTCGACAGCGCACGCGAAGTCGTGCCGCTCGACCCGGCTCAACATCAAGCGGCGCCGGACCTCGTGACGGAGCGCTCGGCCGCGCTCGTGCGCGGCATGCACGCGCACGGCTCACGCTTGCTCATGCTGATCGATCTACCCAAAGTGCTGAACGAACACGCCCATGACCATGAACCCATCGCCTTCCTCCACGACGCAACCCAGCACCGACCTGCGCTCCCGGGTTGAGCGAACGAGCCAGTCACTGCGAGCCACCGCTGCTGACGCGCTGGCCGTGGAAGATGCTGCTCGCCGCCTCACGGCCAACGGCAACGAGGGCGCGGCGCTCGTCTTGCAGCTCAACGCCGCCATCGAGTCGATTGCCGCCGCGGTCGAACAGACGGCAGCGACGTCGGCGAAGACCACGAAGGCGCAGCAAAGCTCGCAGGAGCTCACCCAGGCGCTCCTGAGCGGCGTGGAGGAATCGGGCAGCGCTCTGCGCGAGGTGGCCGCCTCGATCGCGGGCGTCAAGAAGGACACGGGCTTGCTCGAGGCTTCATCGGATGCGACCGCCGCGGCCGTCGAAGAATCGGCGCGCTCCATCCGCAGCATCAGCTCGAACGCGCAGGATCTGGCGGCAGCCAGCGAGCAGCTCCTCGCCTCGGGCGCCGAAAGCGCCGCAGGGCTCGGGGGCATCTCGACGCGCGCCGAGGCTTCTGCCGCGACCGTCACCGAGGTCAGCGCCACCTCGGAAGAGATGGCGAAGGGCATCGAGCGACTGGCGGCCGATGCGCGTGACGTGGCCTCGCGCCTGACTTCGGTCTCGGGCAGCACGGCCAGTATCGCCAAGGGCGTGGTCGAGAGCGTCGACCGCTGCAAGGACCTCGCCGGGTCCGTGGCGCGCGCGGCCAGCACGGCCGAGCAGATGTCGCGCTCCGCCGCGGCGGCCTCGAACCACGCCAAGCTGCTCGAGAGCGCGATCGGCGAGAATGCCGCCACGGTCGCGGAGATCGCCGCTTCGGTCGAGGAGGTCGCGGCCACCTCGGAGAAGAACGCGCGCGTGATCGAGGACAACGCCACCACGATCGAGGAGGTGGCTCGCTCCGCGCAGTCGGTTTCTCGCTCGGCCGAAGACATCGCGCGACTCGCCGAGACCAGCGCGGCGGCGTCGTCGCAGGTCGACGATTCCACGCGACGCATCGCGCACGTCTGCCAGGAAGCTCGGCAAGTGGGTGACCGAGTGACCGTCCTCGCGCGCGAGGGCGGCGCGACCGTGGGCAAGTCGATCGAGGGTCTGGCCAAGATCCGCGTTTCCATCAGCGCGTCGGCTTCGGTGATGAAGGAGATGGGGCAGCGCGTCGACGAGATCGGCGACTTCGTGCAGACCATCAACCTGATCGCGGATCGCACGAATCTCCTCTCCTTGAACGCGAGTATCGAGGCCGCGCGTGCCGGGGAGCACGGACGCGGATTTGCCGTGGTGGCGGAGGAAATCCGTGCGCTGGCGGACCGCGCCGCGACCGCGAGCGCCGACATCGCGAAGATCATCCGATCCCTGCAGAGCACGGCGCGCGAGGCGCTTTCGGCGACCAACGACGGGGAGCGAACCGCGACCGAGGGCGCATCGCTGGCGACGGATGCCGAGCGGGCTCTCGCCGCGATCGTCGGCGGCGTGCAGGAGCTCGGACAGTCGGTGCGCGAAGTCGCGAAGAGCGCCGACGACCAGGTGAGCGGGGTGCGTGCGCTCACCGAGGCGTCGAACACCGTGCGCGAGCAGTCGAAGCTGATCGCCACGGCCACCGCCGAGCAAGCCAAAGCGAATCAAGACCTCGTGCTCGGCGCCGGGACGATGCGGCAAATGGCCAAACAGACGATCGTCGCGTCGAGCGAGCAGGCGCGCGCCTTGCGCGATCTGGTGCGGGCCAACGAGCAATCGACGCTGCTCGCGAGGCAATCGGCGGTGGCCGCGGCGGAACAGTCGGCCGGTGCGACCGAGCTGTCGCACGTGGCCGTGCAGATGCGCACCCAGACGGAAGCGACGCTGGTCGCCCTCACGGAGCAGAGCAATTCGGCGAAGAGCATCGCCCTGCAAGTCGAAGAGGTGCGTGGCGCGACCGAGCGCACGCTGCTCGGCTTGACCGAGCAGGCCAAGGGTGCGGCGGAAATTGCGCGTGCCATGGACGCCACGCGCAAGGAAGCGCAGCAAAACTCGAAAGCCCTGATCGAGCAAGCCAAGGCCGGCAAGGAGCTCGAGGGCGCCGCGCGCCAGGTGGCGACCCTCGCTGCCGAGGTCACGCGCGCCACGACCGAGCAGGGCAAAGCCGCGACGGAGCTCGCCAAGAACGCCGAGGAGGTCCGGCGCGTCGCGCGACAGACCGCGCGCGCGCTCGAGGAGCAGAGCGGCGCGATTGCGGCACTGGCCGACAACACGGCGCGTCAGAGCGGCTTGGTGGGCTCGGTGCGCAAATCCAGCGCCGAGCAGGTTGCGGTGAGTGAGCAGACGCTCCAGGCCGTCGAGGACATGCGCGGCCGAATTCGGGAGATTGTCGGCGTCACCTCGACTCACCTCAAGGCGGCCCGTGAGCTCAGTCGCGAGCTCGTCGGGCTCACGACCCACGTCGGGAGCATCCGCTCCGCGACCGCCGAGCACACTGCGACCATCGACGCCGTGGCAAGCTCGCTCGCGGCGAACGGTTCGAACGAAGGCTCGGTCAGCGCATGAGCACCTCTTCCGTAACGATGCGTCACGAACGTGACCGCGAGCGCGTCGCGCGGGTGAAAGTCCTGCGCGACGACGGAGCGGAGGCCGTGCCCGAGCTGCTCGGCGAGCTCGTGGAACCGTCTTGGGCAGTGCGGCGTGCCGTGGTGAGCGCCCTCGCGGAGGGCGATCGGGCGACCGCGACGGCGCTGTGTGGGGCGCTGCGGAGCACGCGCGAAAGCGAGCCGATGCTCTCCGGAATCGTCGACGCGCTTTCCAGCTCGACCGAGGACGTGCACGGCGAGCTGCTCGGGCTCGTGCGCGACGAGAATCCGGCCGTCGTGTGCGATGCGCTGCAAATCCTCGGCCGCCGGGCGGACGCCGTGGCCGTGCCGACGATCGTCGAGCTCACCCGGCACGCCGACGACAACGTCGCGCTCGCCGCGGTGGAAGCCCTCGGGCGGATCGGCGGAAGAGTCGCCATCGAATCGCTCCTCGAGCTGGTTCAGGGGCGCAATTTCTTTCGGACGTTCCCCACCATCGACGTGCTCGGCCGCTCGCAGGATTCGCGCGTGCTCGGCACGCTGATCGAGCTCGCGGGGGAGGCGCTGTACGCGCTCGAAGCCGTGCGTGCTCTCGGCAGGCTCGGCGACCCGGCGGCCGCTTCCGCTTTGGTCTCGCTCTTGGGCCGCGCCAACGACAATCTGGTGCGCGCGATTGCCGTGGCACTCGTCGCCATCCACGACCACGCCAAGCGTCGGTTCGCGACGGGCGTTGCGGTCGAGCGCGTCTTGCTCGGCGCAGCCTCGTTGCCGGCGCTGCGCGAAAAGCTCGTCGAGAGCGTGCAGCGTGCGGATCCGAGCGAGCAGGTCGCCCTCGGCGAGGTCCTCGCGTGGATCGGCGAAGAGAGCACCGTGCCGGCGCTGCTCACGCTGCTCGAGGGCCCCGGGACGGTCGCTCAGGTCGCCGCTCAGTCCTTGCGGAAGCTGGTCGCGGTCGCCGAGCCGCAGCTCCTCGAGGCGCTGCGTACCAGCTCGGCGGCGCGCAAGCGCCTGCTCATTCCGATCCTGGGCGGTCGGGCCGGCGCGAGCGACGCGCTCGTCGCCTGCCTCGACGACGAAGACCCGGGGGTGCGCGCTCTCGCGTGCGACGCGCTCGCTCGCAGCGCCGATCCGCGCGTGTGCCGGGCACTTTTCGCGCTCCTCGGTGACGCCGAAGGACGCGTCGCGCAGGCGGCGCTCGGGGCGGTTCAGTCGCTCGGCAGCAGCGAGACCAAAGGGCTCGCGCTGCAGGCGGCCGACAGCGCCGAGCCGCGCGTTCGCAGCGCCGCGCTACGCGTCATCGGCTATTTCGCGTACCCCGAAGGGTTCGAGCTCCTGGCGCGCGCGGCGAGCGACGGCGACGAGCACGTGCGCGACGCCGGCATCGCGGGCTTGCCGCTGTACGAGGAGCCGCGCGCCGTCGAGCTCTTGATTCAGGCCGCCCACCACGCCGTCATGCGCACGCGCACCGCCGCGATTCGCGCGCTCGGACACACGTCTTCGACGCCGGGCGCCGGCCGCGCACGCGAGGAGCTTCGCGCCGCGCTGGGCGACCCGAACCCGTGGGTGCGGTACTACGCTTGTCAGTCGCTCGGCAGGCTCGAAGACGACGGCGCCGCCGAGCTCTTGGCCGCGCGCCTTTCGGACGACTCGGGTCAAGTTCGGGTCGCGGCCGTCGACGCGCTCGCGCACCTGCCCGGGTCGCACGCCTTCGAGGTGCTCTCCGCCACCGTTGGCTCCACGGACCCCGATTTGCACCGCGCGGCGTTGGTGGCGCTCGGTATCTCGAAACGACGGGAGGCCCTGCCGATGCTGCTCGCGGCGGTCACGAGAGGGGAGGCCGCGACGCGCCTGGTTGCGCTCTCCGCCCTTGCCGAGCTCGGTTTCCCGGAGGCGATCCCCGCCATCGCGCGCGCGACCGAGGATCGGGACGAGGGCGTGCGCAGCGCGGCCGCGGGCTTTCTGGCAGCTCGCTCCGAGGATGCGGCGACGCGCGAGCTCATCGAGCTCGTCATCAGGCATCCGACGCGCGAGTCGCTGGGGCATGCGTTGGCGCGCCCCGCAACCGGACGCGTCGAAGCGATCGTCCATGCGCTCGCGACGGCGGATGACTCGGTGGCGAGCGCTCTCGTCGGTAGCCTGGCCAGGATGAGCTCGACGGAAGCGACCGCGGCGATGCGCGCGATGCTCCAGTCACCCAACGACGCGGCGCGCCGCACTTCCGCCTTGGCCCTGCTCGTGCTCCAAGACGCGGAGAGCATTCCGCTGCTCGCGCGGGCCGCGTTGAACGACCCCGACCCCGAGGTGCGGCGGATCTGTTCGCCCGCGCTACGGCCATGAGCGGGCCCACGCTGTCGCCTCAGGTGTTTGCCATCCTGAGCGCGCTGATCGAGGAGCACACGGGCCTTCACTACCGGCTCGAGGAGCGCGACCTTCTCGCCGAGAAGCTCGCCCCACGGCTCGTCGAACGCGGCCTCGATAGCCTGCTCGATTACTACTACTTCCTCCGCTACGATCCGGGCGCAGCAGCCGAATTCGCCTCGCTCGTGGAAGCGCTGGTCGTCAACGAGACCTTCTTCTTTCGCGAGGCTGCGGCGCTCGAGATGCTCGTTGGGCACTTCATTCCCGAGCTGATCGGCCAGGGGAAACGGCCGCGTATCTGGTGCGCGGCTTGCGCAACCGGGGAGGAGCCGCTGACGCTCGCGATGATGCTCGACGCAGCCGGACTCCTCGATCAGGTGACGGTGGTCGCGAGCGACATCAGCCTGCGCGTGCTCGCGCGGGCACGCGAGGGCATGTACTTTCGTCGCGCGCTGCGCGCGCTGCCGCCGGGTGTCGTGGATCGTTGGCTCGAGCCGCGCGGTGACGGCATGTGGGTCGTGCCGCGGATTGCGGCAGCGGTGAGCTGGCACCGAGTGAACCTCGTCATGGAGCCGGAGATCTTGGCGCTCGGCCAGTTCGATGTGATCATTTGTCGCAACGTCCTCATCTACTTCAGCGACGAGACGACCGAGAAGGTGATCGCCTCCTTCGCGCGCGTCCTCGACGACGACGGTCGGCTGCTCGTGGGCGCTTCGGAATCGCTGCTTCGCTTCGACTCGGCGTTCGTGTGCGAGGAGCGGGATGGGTCGTTCTTCTACCGCAAGGAGGCTGTTTGACCCGCATTCGCGTGCTGGTCGTCGATGATTCGGCTTTCGCGCGCAAGGTGCTGCGCGAAAGCCTGGCGACGAACGCTGCCCTCGAGGTGGTGGCGACGGCGTCCGACGGCATCGACGCGCTCGAAAAGATCGCCGAGCTGCGGCCGGACGTGATCACCCTCGACCTCGTGATGCCGAACCTGGATGGACTAGGCGTCTTGAAGGCGCTGTCCCAGGAGCAACGGCGCCGCGTCGTCATCGTGAGCATGGCCGACGGCGAGAGCGAGCTCGGCGTCGCAGCGCTCGCGAGCGGCGCGTTCGACCTCGTCCACAAGCCTACGGCGCTCGCCATCGACAGCTTGCGCGACATCGCGCAAGAGTTGGTCGAAAAGGTGCTGCTCGCAGGGCGCAACCGACCGCGCGCCGAGGCGGAGCGGCTCGAGACGCCCACGAAAGCGGTGGCGCCTCCTGCTCCGTCCGAGCGCGTCGTCCTGATCGGTACGTCGACCGGCGGTCCGCAGGCCCTCTCGCGGCTGCTCGGCGCGCTACCAGCCGACTTTCCTGCGCCCATCGTCATCGTCTTGCACATTCCGTTGGGCTACACCGGACCGTTCGCGGATCGTTTGAACAAGGAGTGCGCGATCCACGTGGTGGAAGCGGAGGAGGGGCTGCGGCTTCGGCCGGGACTTGCCGTCGTTGCGCGTGCAGGGCAGCACCTGCGCGTCGCGGCCGCGGGCGGAGAATCATGGCTGGTGCTGAGCAGCGAGCCTGCCGGCTCCGTGCATTGTCCGTCCGTCGATGTCCTGTTCGAGAGTGCCGCACGGCGCCTCGGCGCCCGCGCGCTGGGTGTCGTCCTGACGGGCATGGGCGACGACGGGTTGGTCGGCTCGCGCGCCATCGTCGCGGCCGGCGGTCGGGTTCTCACCGAGGCCGAGAGCTCATGTGTCGTCTACGGGATGCCGCGCGTCGTCCACGAGGCCGGTCTCTCCGCGGGTGCATTCACATTGGATCGAATGGCGGCCGAGATCACGGCTCGACTCTAACGGCCCCCGCACCCGCGCGGCTCGCGCTGAAGTCGGCTGCCACATAGACAATTCTTGCATCACGCGGCAGTTGCGCAGATCTGAGAATTCCCCAATCGTCACACCCTCGCAGCAAGGAAGTCGGTTGCGATTTCGCGGCGACGAGTCTACGCATGACGCGTCCGTCACACCGATCGGAGGGTTCGGTCGTGGGGCGGGAACAACACCAGTGAAGGGAGTTCGATCATGAATCGATGGACGAGCATTGGTATTGCTTGGGCGCTCAGCGCCGTTTCCGCGTCCGCGTTCGCGGCGCCCGTGTACGCACCCCCGCCGCCTGCGCGGCCGCACTTGAAACCCTACAGCGAGTGGTCCGCACTGTGGTGGACCTGGGCGGTGGGGACGCCGGCGGCCGTGAATCCGGTGACGGATCAGACGGGCGCGCACTGCGCGGAGAGCCAGCCCGTGCCGGGCGTGTTTTTCCTCGCGGGAAGCTTCGAGACCGCCACCATCACTCGCACCTGCACGGTCCCCGTGGGGACATCGTTCCTGGTCCCGATCCTGAGCGCCGCCTATTTCGCCCAGCAAACCGACCCGCCCGCGCAGCGTACGGAGGCGTTCGTGCGCGCGCAGGTGCACTGCGTGGAAGAATCACCAGCGCTCCTCTTGAGCGTGGACGGCGTTCCGATAAAAAACCCCGTCGGACTGCTCGAGTACTCGAGGCTGTTCTCGGTGAACCTCCCGCCCGACAACGTGTTCGGGGTCGACCCACAGCTCCTGAGCCCGTCCGCCGACGAGGGCTACTACGGCTTCGTGGAGCCGCTCGCGCCGGGCAGCCACCAGATCCACATCACGTCCGCCTCGGGTTGCGGCATCACGGAGGACGTGACTTACAACCTGTTGGTGCAGGGTACCGTGGGAACGCCGCGCACCTGCTCGGGCAATCAGCAGCTCACGCTGTCGAATGTCGACATCCAGACCAATGGAACGGCGCTCACCGTCACCGGCAATTGCAACGTGAAAGTCACGAACAGCGTGCTCTGGGGCGGCACGGCGGGCATCGTGATTCGCGATCAGGGGCACGTGATCGTGGAGAACACCGTGCTCGGCGGCGGCGCCGCGGTCGCCGCGAGCGGGCACGGCCACGGGGAGCTCCGAAACTCCGCCGTGATCAGCCCCCTGTCGGTCACGCAGTACGCCGTCGTGAGCGACTCGGGCGGCAACGTCGGATTCTGAGCTCGCCGCACGACTGACGGAAAGACACGAAGACGGCCGACGCCTCGCCGGCGCCGGCCGTTTTCTTTGCGTGGGGAGCGTCCCCTGCGCCCCGCCGACGGCTCCAAAGCTTCCGCATGCGCGCCGCGCTATCCTCCTTGAAATGGTAGCCCTGCGTCGGGTCGCGTCGCGTCCCCTGCTCGTCGTGGTTTTCGGCTTCGGTGTGTCGGGTCTCGCGGCGTGTGGAGGGGACGACGACGCTTCGAAGGGAGACGGTGGCCCCCGTGCCGGCACCGGAGGCTCGGCGGGTGCGCTGGGCGGGCGCGCGGGCGGCGGCGGAACGACGGGCGGCGCCGGGCGGGGCGCGGGCGGGAACGCTGCGGGCCAAGGCGGTTCGGCGCGGGGCGGTGGTGGTGGCACCGTCAGCGGTACGGGCGGGGGAGGCAACGAGACGGCGGCGGGCGCAGCGGGCGACGACACGGCGAGCGGGGGATCGCTCGGGACTCCCGAGACGACGTTCACGCTGCCGGTTCCCGACGGCGACAAGCCTGCGCTCTACCATCCTGATCTGGTCGGGGAGTTTCCGGAGGTGAACTTCGACGAGCTCGACCGGCTGTACATTCCTGCGGGCGCGTACCGAACCGTGCTCCTCGGCGGCTTGCCCGAGCGCAGCGCCGCGCGGCCGCTCGTCATCACGAACCTCGGCGGACAGGTCGCGGTCGGGGGCGAGGCGTCGAACTACGTCTTCTCGATCAACGGCGGCACGAACTGGGTGCTCACGGGGCGCTACGACGCCACGGCTCGCACGGGGGACAGCGCGTTCCGCGGCCACGCAGGTGGCGCCTACGCCCACAGCCAGGGCACCTACGGCTTCCTCATCGACGACGCGTTCAGCAAAGAAGGGCTTTCAGGACTCGCCATCGGGGGGCGCGCGAGCGATTTCGAGCTCGAGTACCTGGAGATTGCTCGTGCGGAGTTTGCGGGCCTCGTCGTGAAAACCGACAACGACGGCACCGCGGTCATGCGCAATGTGAAACTGCATGACCTCTACGTTCACGATACGGGCTCGGAGGGGCTCTACCTCGGCAGCACGCAGGCTCAGCCCCAGCACGCGTTCGAGAGCCTGCGCATCCACGACAATCGCTTCCTCCGCACGGGCACGGAGGCGCTGCAAGTGGGTCAGCTCGGCTCCGACTGCGAGGTCGATCACAACGTGCTCGGGCCTGGAGCCGTGCGCTGGCGCTCCGCGTTCGCCGACTACCAGGACGGCAACGTGCAGTTCGGTCAACGGTACGGCAGCTCGCGCTTTCACGACAACGTCGTCATCGGCACGGGCGATCTCTTCGTCGAGCTCTTTCCGACACCCGTCGACGGTGATCCGCGCGCTGCGGGCGACAGCGTGACCTTCAGCGACAACTACTTTTCCGACACCTCCGCGTCGGGTGTTTACACGCATGCCGACGACACCGGCGTCACGATCCGTTTCGAGCGCAACCTGTTCCGAGGCTTCTTCTGGACCTATCCGGAGGTGCACCCGGACGCGGAGCTTCCCGTGCAGGTCTTCGGCGTTGGCTCCAATTCGCCCGATCCGCACGTCCTCACGGACAACGTCGTCGACGGACCGTACCCCTTCATCCAGTGGACGTTCCCGAGCGTCACGGAAGAGAACAACGTGACCGGGACGATCGAGCCCGTGCGCTTCCGCGATTTCATGGGTGACGCGCTCGACGAAAACTACCGCGCGCTCGAATGGTGGACGCCCCGTGCGACCCGCCACCCGGACCAGCCGCCGGTCGTCTACGCCGCGGGCGCGCTCGTCGTCCACCAGGGGACGATCTACGAGGCTCTCACCGAAAATTCCGAGGTAGAGCCAGGGACGAGCCCGGACGTCTGGCAGGCACTGCCGCCGCCCGCGGACGACGTGCGCCTCCGCGCCGATTCTCCGCACGCGGGGCTTGGCATCCGCTGAGCCGAGCCCCAAAAGACGCCAGCATGTCCAGCGCTAGCGCTCGCTCCGCCTCTGCGACTCCGCCGTCGAAATCCCTCAATATCGGGCTCTGGCTCGTTCAGGCCTTGCTCGGCCTGACCTTCGCCGGCACGGGCATCTGGAAGGTCGCGACGCCGATCCCCACGCTCGCTGCAGCGATGCCCTGGATGGGGCAGGTCTCGCCGGCTTTCCTGTACGTCACGGCCGTCTTCGACTTTCTCGGCGGTGTGGGTTTGCTCTTGCCCTCGCTCACGCGCATCCGGCCCGGGCTGACCGTCTGGGCCGCGCTCGGCTGCGCGGCGCTCCAAGTCTCCGCCATCGTTTTCCATTTCTCGCGGGGCGAGGGTGCGAACACGCCGTTCAATTTCCTGCTCGTGGCTCTGTCGCTCTTCATCGCCTGGGGGCGACGCAAGGCGCCCATCCCGCCGCGCGCGTAGCGTCACCCGTCGCGGAGGCGTGAAGTCCCGGCGTACACGTTGAACGCACCCCCGCGCGCGAAGCCGCAGAGCAAGAGCTCGAAGCGCTCGGCCGTCGACACGGCGAGCGAGGTGGGCGCGGAGATGCCGACGACGCCCGCGAGCCCCGCCGCCAGGGCTTTCTGCACGATTTCGAAGCTGGTTCGCCCGCTGACGACGAGCACGGCACCGCTCGCGGGCAGCCGATCGTCGAGCAAGAGGCGTCCAATCGCCTTGTCGACGGCGTTGTGGCGGCCCACGTCCTCGCGCACCACGACGTAGCCCTCCCCCGGGCGAGCAATGCCGGCAGCATGCAGGCCGCCCGTGCGATCGAAGTGCGGCTGATGCGCGCGCAACAAGGCCGGCAGCTCCGCGATGAAGTCGCGCGCAAACCCTTCGCCATGAGCAGGCCGCGTGAGCCTCGCCATGAGGTCGTCCACGAGCTTCCGTCCGCAGACGCCACAGGATGCCGTCGTGAGCGTGCCGCGCCGCGCGTGACCGAGGGCCTCCACGTCGAGCTTCACCCCCGGCGCGGGGACCACGTTGATGGCATTGCGAGCGCCTGGCTCACCCGTGCGCCCACAGTGCGCAATGCTTCCGAGGTCCGTGCGCGCCGTGACGAGCCCTTCGGCAAACAAGAAGCCGGCCGCGAGCTCGCCGTCGTGGCCCGGCGTGCGCATCGTCACGGCGAGGGTTTCGTCCGAGACGCGGATCTCGAGGGGTTCCTCGACGCACAGCACGTCATCGCGCGACGCGAGCGCCGAGCCCGGTTCCGAGCGCCAGGTCTCGATGCCGTGCAAGGCAACGCTCGAGGCGCCGCTCGTCCGCGCGAGCGTCATACGCTGGCCTCGACGGGTGCGGGGCGTCGCTCGAGCGTGATGGGGATGGACTTCGAGGCCGGCTGATTGCTGCCTGCGGCGACGCGGGTCACGGGAACGAGCACGTTCGTCTCCGGAAAGTACGCCGCCGCGCATCCGCGCGGGATCGAATACGGCACGAGCTGGAACGCTTCCGCGCGCCGCTGCTCGCCGCCGTCGTGGCTCACCAGATCGACGAGCATCCCGGCCGAGAGGTCGCGCGCGTCGAGATCCTCCTGATTCACGAACAACACGCGGCGTCCGCGCTTGATGCCACGGTAGCGGTCGCCCTCGCCGTAGATCGTCGTGTTGAACTGATCGTGACTGCGAATCGTCATGAGGAGCAGCTTGCCGCCGTCGAGATCGTGCTTCGGGATCGGGTGCACGGTGAAGCGCGCGCGGCCGCTCGGCGTCGTGAAGCGACCCTCGCGCGGTCCGTTCGGGAGGTAAAACCCGCCGGGATCGCGCACGCGCGCGTTGTACTGCGTGAACCCGGGAACGACGTGCTCGATGTGACTGCGGATCCGGTCGTAGTCCGCGCAGAGGCCCCGCCAATCCGTTTTCGTGCGAGCTCCGAGCGTCGCCTCGGCCATCCCCGCGACGATGGCCGGCTCGCTCAGGAGCTCCTCGGAAGCGGGCGCAAGCATGCCGCGCGAGGCCTGCACGACGCCCATCGTGTTCTCCGTCGTCACGAACTGTTCGCCCGAAGCTTGCACGTCGCGCTCGGTGCGTCCGAGGCACGGCAGGACGAGCGCCTGCTCGCCCGTCACGAGATGCGAGCGATTGAGCTTCGTCGAGACGTGAACCGTCAATCGGCAACGCGCGAGCGCTCGCGCGGTGAAGTGCGTGTCGGGCGTGGCGCTCAAGAAATTCCCGCCGAGCCCCACGAAGACCTTCACCTGCCCGGCGTGCATCGCCTGGATCGTCTTCACCGTGTCGAGCCCGTGCTCGGCGGGCGGCTCGAACCCGAACTCCGTCCCGAGCGCCGCGAGGAAGCTCGCGCTCATCTTCTCCCAGATCCCGACCGTGCGGTCGCCCTGCACGTTGCTGTGCCCGCGGACGGGGCAAAGTCCCGCGCCGCGCCGGCCGATGTGCCCCCGTGCGAGCGCGAGGTTGACGATGCTCTGCACGTTGGCGACGCCGTTCTCGTGCTGCGTGATGCCCATCGCCCAGCAATAGATGGCGCGTTCAGCGCCGCCCGCGATGGCGCTGGCGCGTTGAATCAGCTCGCGCGAAACGCCGCTCTCCGCTTCGATGCGTTCCCAGGGCTCGGCCTCGAGATCCCGGGCGAGCGCTTCCCACCCTTCGGTATGATGCTGGATGAAGTCGTGCGCGAGGATCCGGCCGTTCGCCGCGCGATCGTCGGCGAGGAGCTGTTTCAAGATGCCCTTGAAAAGCGCGACGTCGCCGTTCACGCGCACGGGCAAGAACAGGCAGGCGAGGGGCGTGCCCGCGCCGAGCAGGCTGAGCGGGTGCTGCGGATTCTTGAAGCGAATCAAGCCGCTCTCGGGCAGCGGATTCACGCTGACGATCTTGGCGCCGTTCTTCGCCGCGCGCTCGAGCTCGGTGAGCATGCGCGGGTGACAGGTGCCGGGGTTCTGGCCGATCACGAAGATGGCGTCGGCGTGCTCGAAGTCCTCGAGCTTGACGGTCGCCTTGCCGATCCCGATCGTCTCGCTGAGCGCGAGCCCGCTCGACTCGTGGCACATGTTCGAACAATCCGGCAGGTTGTTCGTCCCGAACTGGCGAACGAACAGCTGGTACAGGAACGCGGCCTCGTTGCTCGCGCGGCCCGACGTATAAAAAGAAGCCTCGTCCGGCGACCCGAGCGCGTTGAGCTCACGACCGATGAGGGCGAAGGCGTCGTCCCACGACACCGGCTCGTACCGGTCCGACCCGGCGCGCCGCAGCATGGGGTGCACGAGGCGTCCCTGCTCTTCGAGCCACCGGTCGCTCTCGGCGAGCAGCTCCGCGATCGAATAGCGAGCGAAGAATTCGGGCGTCGCGTGGCGCCGCGTGGCCTCGCTCGCCACGGCTTTGGCGCCGTTCTCGCAGAACTCCGCGGTGCGCCGGTCACCGTCGGGATCCGGCCACGCGCAGCTCGGGCAATCGAAGCCGTCCTTCTGGTTGACCGCGAGCAGGGTCGTGAACGTGCGGCCGACGCCCATCTCGCCGAAACCGTGCTTGGCGGTCGCAAGAATGGAGGTGATACCCGCGGCGGCGAGGTCGCGACGGCCCACGTGGGGCAGTGACGCTTCGAGCGGCGGTTCACCGAGCGGCGCGTCGGGCTCGGTGCCGAGCGCTCGCTCTGCAGGCGTCTCGCTCGGCTCAGGCGCGCTCTGGGGGTCGTCGCGGGTCATCCTCGCAGCGCTCCCGGGCGAGGCTAGCACGCGCTCCCGCGTGCGTTCAGAGCGCTCCTTGCTCGTATCCGCGTCCCTGCCTACGATGCCGGGGCAGGAGGAAACGCATGAAGACGCGCGCCGCGATCGCGTTCGAGGTCGGTAAGCCCTTGGTGGTCGAGGAAGTCGAGCTCGAGGGCCCGAAGCCGGGTGAGGTGCTCGTCGAGCTGAAGGCGACGGGCGTGTGCCACACCGACGAGTTCACGCGTTCCGGCGCCGATCCCGAGGGCCTGTTTCCCGTGATCTTCGGGCACGAGGGCGCGGGGATTGTCCGCGAGATCGGGGCCGGCGTGACCTCCGTCGCCCCGGGCGATCACGTGATTCCGCTCTACACGCCCGAGTGTCGGGCTTGCAAGTCGTGCCTTTCCCGGAAGACGAACCTGTGCACGGCGATCCGCGCGACGCAGGGCAAAGGCCTCATGCCCGACGGCACGAGCCGCTTCTCTTTCCGCGGCAAGCCGATTCATCACTACATGGGCTGCTCGACGTTCGCGAACCACACCGTCCTGCCGGAGATCGCCCTGGCCAAGGTGCGCACGGACGCCCCGTTTTCCTCGATTTGCTACCTGGGGTGCGGCGTCACCACGGGCATCGGCGCCGTGCTCTGGACGGCGAAGGTCGAGGCGGGCGCCACCGTCGTCGTGTTCGGGCTCGGCGGGATCGGGCTGAACGTCATCCAAGGTGCGCGCCTCGTCGGCGCAGGGACGATCGTCGGCGTCGACGTGAACCCCGCGCGCGAGAGCATCGCGAGAAAATTCGGGATGACGCACTTCGTCAATCCGAAGGACGTGAAGGGCGATCTGGTCGCACACCTCGTCGAGCTCACCGGCGGCGGCGCCGACTACAGCTTCGAGTGCGTCGGCAGCACGACCTTGATGCGCCAAGCGCTCGAGTGCTGCCACCGCGGTTGGGGCGTGAGCGTCATCATCGGAGTCGCCGGCGCTGGGCAGGAGATCGCCACCCGCCCGTTCCAGCTCGTCACCGGTCGCGTCTGGAAGGGCACGGCGTTCGGCGGCGCTCGCGGCAGAAGCGACGTCCCGAAGCTCGTCGACTGGTACATGGACAAGAAGATCGAGATCGACTCGCTCATCACGCACAAGCTGCCGCTCGAGCGGATCAACGACGCTTTCGAGCTCATGCATTCGGGCGCTTCGATCCGCGCCGTCGTCGAGTTCTGAGCCCGCGAATCGACTGCGAGAGGGCCGGGGCCCGGACGTTTTCGCCGGGCCCCGCTGCTCTGCCCGTCAGTGGGTCGTTCGCGCCGAGCGCCCGCTCAGCGTGCGTTCCCCGTATTCCTTCCGGATTTCCTGATCGGCCTCTTGCATGTCCTCCACGGGCTCGTCGGCCTGCGGAATTTCGATCACGATCTCGGGAGCGGGTACCGGCTCCTGCGCGATGGGCGCTGCGCCCGCTTCGTTGCTGCTGCCGCTCGTGCCGGTCCTGCCGCCGCTGGAGCGGCCGCCCATGCTGGGGCCGGCGCCCGACGAAACCCCTGCGGTGCCAGCGCTCGTGCCTCCGGAGCCGCTCGTGCCGCCGGTGCCGCCATTGTTCGGGTCACAGGGGTCGGCGATGATCGGCATGTCGAGCACCCGGCCGAGCACCTGCAGACGGCTCGGCAGGAACACCTCCGTCAGACCCTGAGAAGGCTCGAAGCACAGGCCCTCGCCCTTCGGACATTCGGAAACGAACTGCTCCTGCACTTGAACGAAGTCGTTCGAGAAGGGCGCGAATACGCCGTTGCCCAGGAATCTGCCGCTCGATTCGTTGTGACAGCCGATGCACGAGCCCGCAAATTGCGCGCGGTTGGCGAGATCGTCGGCGTTGAGCCCCGTGCCGGCGAGCCGTTCCTCGAGCGCACTCCGGAAGCCGTTGCTCAGCTGGCTGTCGTAGTCCTGCGAGAAGTCGTTGCGGCTTTCAGCGTCGTTGCAGACGCTGTCCACGACGAACGACATCTCGGAGAGATCGTTGGTCAGTAGCTGATCCACCGCTGACAGGAAGCTCGCTCGGCAGCCCGGCCCTTGCGCGAGCCCGGCGCCTTCGTTCCACAGCGCGCCGTTGGGGGCCTCACTGGTGGGAAACGGGATCGGCGACAGGTTGTCGCCGTCGAGGGCCAGCTTGAACTCGCGCAGTGTCCACGGCGACTGGTCGAACTGGTTGGTTCGGATCTGCCCGCTGCCGACCGTCAGGTTCGCTGCGGTGTAGAACGGGCCGAAGCCTTGCGCCACGAGGCCCGGATCGCCCGAAATGAAGGCCTGGGCGAGCCTTGCGCCGCGCGCCGCGGGATCGCTGATGTCGTTCTGCTCGAGCCAGAACTGGGCGAGGGGCCTGCAACCCTCGATGCCGAGGTCGGGCGCAGGATTCGGGATCTGCGCTTCGAAGATCAGGAAGGCGCGGCCACCCAGCTCGTTGTTCGCGAAAATGATGCGCTGTTGCCCGCAATGGGCACCATTTTCCGGAGCGAGATCCATCCGATTGACGAACGCCGTCGGGAAGAAGTTCTCCGGGTCGTCGAAATGGCGCACCTCGACACGGTCGCAATCGATCCGGAAGCCGTTCAGCGTCGCGGTCCCGTCGACCGATTGGTCGTCACAATGGATCGCGTCGCTCAAACGCCCGTTCTCCGCCGAAGCGTAGCTGTCGTAGATCTTTGGGTGGATGAGGAGCGGGTCGGCATTCATCCCGCCGTTCGAGGCGAGCGCCCCCAGTACGTCGAAGAGACTCACGGTGTCGAGCGCAGCGAGGTTGGTCTCGATCAGCACCTTCCTCGGGTCGATGACGCCTTCGGGGCTCTGGCACACCGAAGGGTCTTCGATGACGTCGATGCCCACGTGCAGTCGCCCGTGACCGAAATCGATCACTTCTCCACCAATCTGGAATTGATAGTTGACGAACGCGTCGTCTCCGCCGAAGAGCGAGAAAAACTGCACCGCGTCGCTGAGGAGGAACGCGTCGACCGTCGTGCTGCCCTCGACCGGGCCGGACCCGCCTTCGCCGATGGATCCAGCCGTGCCGGAGCTGCCACCGCTCGAGCCGGTCTCGCCGCCTTGGTCGAATTCTCCAGCCGAGCCCATCGAGGTGCTGCCGCCTTTGCCACCGCGGCCGCCACGACCGCCCGTGCCCGTCGAGCCCCCCTTACCCGTGGTGCCGCCCGTCGCCGTGCCACCACCGCTGCCGCTGCTGCCCGAGCCCACCCGCTCCATGAACCAGCCGTCGAGCAGGGTGATCGTGTAGTTCCCCGCGAGAAGCACCTTCGAGAGCTCTCGGGCCGAGGGTGGCGCGTCTTCGCTGAAGAGGAAGTCGGACGTGTCCCCCGTGTGGGCGTCGGTGATGATGAAGGTCGCGTTTCTGAGGCGGTACGTCGTGCCCGACGCCGCGGTCGATTCGAGGGCAAGGCTCAAAGTGCCCACTCGCGAGACCTGCTCGCTCGGCGGACGAGGCTCCGAAGAGCACGCCACGAGCGCAGAGAGCCCGACGCCTGCGGCAAAGGCACACCGCGACCACCACCTAGTCAGATTTTTCATGCAAACCCACACTCCCCGTTTCCAAAATGGAACGCGACTATCTCAGTGCAACTCTCGTTCCCAGATGGCTCACCGAAATTCACGCGAGGAACCGAACGATGCGTGCCAGTCGTTGTGCCACTCGCGCATCACGCGGCGCAGGCGCTGTCACGGTGCAGATTTACAGGCGACACCGAACTCGGCACTGCACGCGCTGCCTGCGCGTTGACACGCGCGAAGGAATCACCTACGTTCACGTCCGGAGGTGTGAAGGGAGCCGGGTAAAAACACGCGTGGCCGTGAGCCAAGCCTTTTGCCGATCGGGTGTCGAAAGCAGCATGCGCCGACGCTCCTTCCTGACCCTGGTTGCGACCTCCGGGCTCGTCGTGCGCGCTGCGTCCGCGCGCGCTGAGGGGACGAAGCGAGTCGTGGTGCAGCCGCTCGGTCCAGGGAGCAAAGCGGCGGCCCTACCGGTCGCGGCTGCGCTCCGCGCTTTCTACGACGTCGACGTGGTGGTCGCGGAGCCGGCACCGCTGCCGAAGGCCGCGTACTACGCCGCGCGCGGCCGGTACCGAGCGGAGAAGCTCCTCGAGCACCTGACGACGCTGCACGCCGACGCGCTCCGCGTGCTCGGGGTGACACGCGTGGACATCTCCACGACCAAGGGGGCCGTGCTCGACTGGGGCATTCTGGGACTCGCCAACATCGGCGGCCACGCGTGTGTCGCTTCCGCGTTTCGCTGCCAGCGCAGCGCGCGCGACGCCCGGCACGCGGAGGAGCGGCTCGGCAAGACCGCCGTTCACGAGCTCGGTCACACGTTCGGGCTCGAGCATTGCTCGACGCGTGGCTGCCTGCTTTCGGACGGTGGCGGAACCGTGCTCACGACGGATGGCGAGCGCGATCTGTGCGCCGGGTGTCGCGAGTTGCTACGCGCGCGCGGGTTCCTGCGAGCCGACGCGCGAAGTCCCTGGGTCTGAGCGGAGCGTTCGCCCGCTGCTGCTCGAAGCCGCGGTGAGCTACGCTCATCCCATGCGAAAGAAGGCGCCCTACGTCGTCCGTCCGCCGACCGCGGTGCTCACGCGGGGGTTCGATCCGCGGCTTTCCGTCGGCTCCGCACGCCCGGCGGTTTTCCGCTCTTCGACGTACGTGTTCTCGAGCCCGGAAGCGGCGGAGCGGGCGTTTGGGATCGCGCTCGGCCGCTCGCGACCGTCGGAAGGGGAGAACGTCGATCTGATCTACTCGCGACTCTCGCACCCGAATGCGGAGATCCTGGAAGACCAGATCGTGCCGCTCGAGCGCGGTGCGGAAGGGGCCGCCGTCTTCAACTCCGGCATGGCGGCGATCTCGACGGTGTTCCTGAGCTTCTGCCCACCCGGCTCGAGCTTCATCTACACGACGCCCGTCTACGGCGGCACGCAGCATCTGATCCACCAGCTGCTCGAGCCGTTCGGCGTGCACGGCGTTCCGGTCCCGGCTGGCGCAACCGCCGACCTCGCGCGAGCCATTCGGAGCACGCCCAATCTCAAGCTGGTCTTCATCGAGACGCCCGCCAACCCGACGCTCGTCATGTGCGACGTCGCCTCGGCAGCCGCGGCGGTGCGGGGACTTCCGGACGGCAACGCGCCGCTCGTCGTGGTCGACAATACGTTCCTCGGGCCCACGTTTCAGCATCCGCTGCTGCTGGGCGCCGACGCCGTCGTGTATTCGGCGACGAAATACCTGGCCGGCCACAGTGACATCCTGGCGGGGGTGGTGCTGAGTGCGGATCCGGAGCTCATCGCGAGCTTGCGCGGAGTACGCGCCATCGTCGGGAACATCCTCCAGCCGGACGAGTGCTGGCTTCTCAACAGCCGACTTCCGACCGTCGAGCTTCGCATGACGCGGCAGAGCAAGAACGCGCAGCGCATCGTCGAGGGGCTCGCCGGTCACCCGCGCATCGACAAGCTCCACTACCCGACGCTGTTCACCGACCCCGAGCAGATGAGGATCCGCGACGCGCAATGCGACTTTCCCGGGGGCGTATTTGCGCTCGAGCTTCACGGAGGCAAGCGAGCGGCGTTCGATTTCTTGCGGCGCCTGAAGATCACGAAGAACGCCGTGAGCCTCGGCGGAGTCGAGTCGCTGGCCTGTCACCCGGCGACCACCACGCACTCCGAGATGTCGGACGACGAGCTCGCCGCAGCCGGGATCGGCGACGCGCTCGTGCGTATCTCGGTCGGCGTCGAAGACCGCCGCGACCTACTGAAGGAATTCACCGAAGCCCTCGACGCGCTTTGACGCTGCACGGACTCTAGGGTCGACACATGGGCGACGACGATTCGGCGCAAAGTGCGGCAGGGAGCCTCGACCGCGTGGTCGGGGCGTCGGAGGCCGTCGCGTCGACGCGCTCGCGGTCGGCGAAGGTGGCGCGGCTCGCCGAGACCTTGAAGCGTCTCGACCCCACGGAGGTAGCGCTGGCGGTCACGTATCTGTCCGGCGACTTGCCGCAGGGCCGCGTCGGAGTCGGGTACGCCGCCGTTTTCGGCACGGAGGCGCCCGTCGCGGCGACGCCGGCGCTCACGCTGCGCGAGCTCGACCAGCGGATCGGCGAGATTGCGGCGCAGAGCGGGGAAGGCAGTGGCCGGCGCCGGACGGAGGCGCTCGGGGCGCTGCTCGCGCGCGCGACCGGTCGCGAGCAAGCGTTCTTGAAGCGACTCCTCGTCGGCGAGCTCCGGCAAGGTGCGCTCGAAGGCGTGATGGCCGACGCGGTCGCGATGGCGTTCGGTCTGCCGGCGGAGCGAGTGCGGCGCGCAGCGATGTTGAGCGGCAATCTCGCGCAGGTAGCGGCAGCGCTCTGCGCTCAGGGTCCAAGCGGGCTCGACGCGTTCCATCTCGAGCTGTTTCGGCCGCTCGGTCCGATGCTCGCCCAGTCGGCGGCAGGAACGAGCGAAGCCCTCGCCACGCTGGGCACGGCCATCTTCGACTACAAGCTCGACGGCGCGAGGATCCAGGCGCACAAGTCGGGCGACGAAGTGCGGCTCTACACGCGGAGCCTCAAGGACATCACGGCGCGAGCGCCCGAGCTCGTTCAGGTGGTTCGCGAGCTGCCCGTGCGCTCGGCGATCCTCGACGGCGAGGTCGTGAGCCTACGAGCGGACGGTCGCCCCCAGCCGTTTCAGATCACGATGCGGCGTTTCGGAAAGAAGCTCGACGACGCAGGCCTTCGGAGCGAGCTCCCCCTCACGAGCTTCTTCTTCGACGTCCTGCACGCGGCCGGTGAAGATTTCACGGATCGACCGGCGCACGAGCGACGTGCCGCGCTCGCCGCGCTCGTTCCGGCGAGCTCTCGCGTGCCGTCCATCGTTACCTCCGACCCGGACGAAGCGGCGACGTTTCTCGCCACAGCGCTCGCCGCGGGGCACGAGGGCGTGCTCGCCAAGGCACCGGAAGCGCCTTACGAAGCGGGCCGGCGCGGCGCGGGGTGGCTCAAGATCAAGCCCACGCACACGCTCGATCTCGTGGTGCTCGCCGTCGAATGGGGCAACGGCCGACGCCACGGGTTGCTCAGCAATATCCACCTCGGCGCGCGCGAGCCCGCGACGGGCGGCTTCGTGATGCTCGGCAAGACGTTCAAGGGCATGACCGACGAGCTTCTGGCATGGCAAACCGAGCGGTTCCTCGAGCTCGCAACCGGGCGCGAAGGACGCGTGCTGCACGTGCGGCCCGAGCTCGTGGTCGAGGTCGCCTTCGACGGCGTGCAGCGGAGCTCGCAATACCCAGGCGGGGTCGCGCTGCGCTTCGCTCGGGTGCGCCGCTACCGCACCGACAAACGCGCGGAAGAGGCGGACACCATCGAGACGGTGCAGCGCCTGGCGAACGCCCCTTCCCCGGCGAGCCCCGGGGGATGATAGAATCGGGTGATGCTTGGTCGTGGGTTCCTGTGGGTGGGTGGGTTGGCGTTGTCGCTGGTCGGTTGCGGAGGTGGGGACGACGACGACGACGACACGAGCACCGTGTCCGGCCTGGCCGGCATCTACGAGACCGTCTCGGACGACTATTTTCAGCCTTGCGACGGCGCGCCGACGAACACCGGCAACGAGCCCCCGTACTTCCGCATCATCGACGAGGCCCTCTTCAACGGCGTGTTCATCAGCGTCTACCGCTGCACGAGCGGTGAGCCTTCGAGTTGCGAGGACGAGAACACCGGCTCCCCGTTGATCTGGTTGGCCGAGCAGACGACCGGCGGCGTGTTCCGCTCGGAATCGTCCGAGCGCACCGGCAACGGAGCCGACTGCACCGCGAGCTACCTGGTCGAAGACGTGAAGAAGTCCACCACCGGCGTGACGCTCACGTCCGAGGAACGTTGCGGCGCGTGGTCCGGCGCGGATTGCACGGGCGAGTTCACGGACGCACTCGTCAGCAAGACCAAGTCTTTGCCCTGCTTCCAGCGTGAGGTTCGCGAAGGGACGCTGACGACGCCGGACTGAGCGAGAAACGAGAAACGATCGGCCCCCCCCTCGGCCGCGCATCAGTGTCCGAGACCCGTGTGCTTGCCGAAGTAGCCGTTGAGATCCGGCCGTCGCTTCGACTGCGCACCGCGGTGCGTGACCTTCCGTGTGGGCGAGTGAGCTCGCCCTCTCAGTGGTGGAAGTGCCGGGGCCGGTCGGGGTCCACGGCGATCACCTTGTAGTCGGGCCCGTCGTCGATGGTGCCGCCCGCGGCTTCCTGGACGCTCGTGAGTCGGAGGCGCGTCACCTTCGTGCTCAGCGCAAGACCGGCGGCGCCGAGCTGTGGCGGCGTGCCGGTGGGCGTGCTCGGGCTCGCGAAGGAGCCGTTCCAGGTGGTGATGGCGATGCCGGTCGGCGTGTACTCGGTGCGCAGGAGCTTGTGCGACGCGACGACCCGACCGAAGCCGTCGAGCGCCTCGACGAGCAGGTCGCTGTTGGCCGTCGTGGGGCTGGTCGCGCTGCCGCGCTCCCAGAAGAAAAACGTGTCCGTCGGGCTCGCAAAGCGGACCTCCACGCTCGCCGTTCCCAGGTTTTCGCGCGTGACGACGATGCTCGTCAGGTTGAAATTGCCCAGCGATTCGGCCAGATCGTCGCTCACGGGCGTGATGGTGGCGGGGCCTTCGTCCTCCCAGCCGTCGAATTCGCTGTCGATGCCGCGTCCGGACGCGAGGTTGTGTCCCCCGCGCGTCGCGTCCACGCCGTCGTCGACGAGGATGCGTGCCCACTCGACCGTCTGCAGATCGTTCTGGCTCCACGTCTTCTCGTCGCGGGTGACCGAGTCGAGCCGGACATCACCGTCCGGACCGTCACCGCTCCGAGAGACGTAGGACGAGAATCCGAAGACGGTGAACTCGGCGTCCCGGGGGTGGCGAAACTCCTCGCCGGTCTGCGCGACGTCCTCTCCCGCTTGCGTGTCGATGCTACCGCAAGCGGCGAGGGCGAGCGCCGTGAACGCAACGAACCCAATCGATGTGTACTGTTTCATGAAGAGACTCCTCCAGCCTGCGTAGGCCGGCTTGGCTACACTGCGCGGAGGAGGGAGCGCTCGGCTTCATGAGCCTCGACTATGGTCACTGGAGCGGAGGATGTCCAGTATAAAAGACACCGGGGCGGGGCGTTCACTCGCCCGTCACGAGGAGCAGGACGGAATCTCCGGCGGGAACGCTGGCCGCATAGCTCGTCGTCTGACTGCCGAGATCGGTCGCCGTCCACACGTTGCGGACGGTCGCCGTATTTCCAAGACCGAGGTCGGCGAAGCGGGCCGTGAGCATGGCAGCCGACGTCGTGCGGTTGAGCAAGAGGACGGCGCGTCGTGCGGTCCCCGAGAGCACCTTGCTGTACACCTGCTTGCCGCCGTCGTCGGCGACCTTCTTTCCCTGCTGGGCCAGCGGATCTTGATCGATCGCGATCACTTCGGCGTTGGTGAGGACACTCTTGGTATCGGCGCTCATGCTCGCGAGGTTGTTGCCGGCCAAGAGCGGCGCGCCGGAGATGGCCCAGAGCGCCAGGTGCGTTCGATTCTGTGCCGCGGAAAACCCTGACATGCCGACGATCAGCATGTCGGGGTCGTTGTAGTGCCCGGGAGTCTGCGCGCTCGCGTGCTGCGCCGAGTCGAAGTTGCCGAGCGCCCTGCTCATTTCCGGTGCGTCGCCGTAGTAGATGATGTCCTGGCTCGTGCGCCACATCGCCGACATGGAAGGGGCCCAGTTCCACGGGCTCTGGTTGCCCCAGTTGCAGATCGACAAGACCATGGCTCGCCCGGTCTGCTCCGTGGCGTCGGCGATGGCGTCGGCGATCGCCTGGTAGGAGCTTTTCGCATCGAGGCCCTCTTTGTCGCCTCCGCACCAGTCGACTTTCACGAAATCGAACCCCCACTGGGAGAACGCGAGGAAGTCTTGCGCGTAGTGGCCCTCACTGCCTGAGCCCGGCGCGGCGGGGCGCCCCGTCGGATAGTAGTAGCCGCAACCGTCCTTGCCGGCATCGGTGTAGAGCCCAGCTTTGAGGCCGAGGCCGTGGATGTAGTCGGCGATCGCCGGCATGCCGCCCGGCCAATCGGCGCTGTCGACCGTGATGTTGCCGGCGCCGTCGCGCGT
>Ga0070682_100000432_pt1 | contig 27094 bp, 25 predicted proteins | sample KBSC63LmetaG_FD_64668 | JGI IMG/M metagenome (GOLD analysis project Ga0070682, IMG submission 64668) | Corn rhizosphere microbial communities from Kellogg Biological Station, Michigan, USA - KBS C6-3L metaG | ecosystem: Host-associated > Plants > Roots > Rhizosphere | place: USA: Michigan...
TTCCATAGTGAAATTCCCAGCCAATCCGGCATCATGGCAAACGGAGCAATCAATGCACTGAAAAATACACCATAATGGTTTAAATCAAAATAAAGATCGGGATAATGGATAAATAAGTTTTTCTGATTGACAGTATTAAAAAATACATTTTTAAAAATCAGATAGTTATTGATCGCATAATCTCCTCTCAGATATTTGGAAATTGCTGTAACAACGGATATAATAAGATAAACCCCAAATATATATTTAGGGTTTAATAATATTTTAAGAAATTTTTCTTTCAAGATTGTAGTTTTAGTTTAAAGTATTAATCTTAAACAGCTACATTATTCTCCCTCAATGCATCATTAAGAGATGTTTTCTTATCTGTAGATTCCTTTCTCTGACCAATGATCAAAGCACATGGAACCTGGTATTCTCCAGCAGGATACTGTTTTGTATAGCTTCCAGGGATTACTACTGAACGTGCAGGAACTCTTCCTTTGATTTCGATAGGTGTATCTCCTGTTACATCAATAATTTTTGTAGAAGCTGTCAATACTACGTTTGCACCCAGTACAGCTTCTTTTTCTACGTGAACTCCTTCTACAACGATACATCTTGAACCGATAAAGCAGTCATCTTCAATGATTACCGGAGCTGCCTGTAACGGCTCCAATACCCCACCGATACCTACACCACCACTCAAGTGAACATTTTTACCGATCTGTGCACAGCTTCCTACTGTTGCCCATGTATCTACCATTGTTCCTGAATCTACATAAGCACCAATATTTACGTAAGATGGCATCAAAATCACTCCCGGAGCAATATAAGCTCCTTCTCTTGCCACTGCATGTGGTACAACTCTCACCCCTTTTTCAGCATAATTTCTCTTTAAAGGCATTTTGTCATGAAATTCAAACGGACCTACTTCAATAGTTTCCATTTTCTGGATCGGAAAATACATTACTACTGCTTTTTTCACCCATTCATTTACCTGCCATCCGTTTTCAGTAGGCTCTGCTGTACGAAGTTCACCTTTATCAACCAAAGAAATAACCTCTCTAATTGCCTTCTGGCTGTCTTCATTCTGCAATAAATCTCTGTTGTCCCAGATATTTTCAATAGTTTGTTGTAACGACATGTTTCTTATTTAAAATTATACCGGCCAAAGATACAAAAAAGTTCAGCAAAACGGGTTTTAACATCATGCTTTTAATAAAGACTCAACATGCGCTTCACCCTCATTTTGTAGGTCAGGTAAATTTGCCCATGTTCTTTTAGGAGATACTCTTCTTCAAGCCTGATCTGGATCTGGATCAAAATACTTCCTATCAGAAAAAAAGCAAGCGCAATGACAGTAGGAAAAACAAGGCAAAATCCGATAAGACTGATGGTCATTCCCAGGAATATGGGGTTTCTTGAAAATCTGAATAATCCATGGGTTACCAAATCTGTTTTCGTTGTACTGTCAATCCCGATACGCCATGAGTTTTTCATTTGTAACTGGGCAATAACAACCCAAATCAAGGCCATCATCATTAAAACTAAGCCTGTGTATTGAATGAGATTATATTCCAAAACATTGATTTTAAAAGCAGGGAAAATATCTTTCGGAAAAAATAAAAGAAGTATCACATAGATAAACAAAGCAAATAAAACCAGCTTAAAATAAAATCCGACAAGTCCATATGCGGAATCATCTTTGGGAAGAACATTAGGATTTTTACCTATTTGCTTAGCCACTCTGTAGCTGATACCTACAAAAGAGACCAAAAAGAAAATAATAAAGTAAAAAGGGATAAAAAATCTGATGAAATCTGCCATATGATAATAGTTTTAGGCAAATTTGCTAAGTTTCGTGATGCAATGCTATTGCAATGATAAATGGCAGATAGATGACAAACGGAAACGTAAAAATTTCCCCCTCCGGAGGGGTGGCGAAAATTCAAAGAATTTTTGACGGGGTGGTTTGGAGATATCTATAAGTTTTGCTAAGCCAATTGATTGATTGCCATTTTATTGAACGGGCTAAAGCCCGCTCCTATTGAATATTTCACTCATTATGATCTCGCAGATTGAGGAGATTACGCAAGATTTTAAATGCATTTATTCCAAAATAATAAACTCCATCGTTTTTACTACATGTTTTTCCTGAATAATTCCCCGCGAATATTGAATATTATGATCACTGTTATATTTTGTCAGATATGCCTGATTAATTTCTTCAGTAAGATCATTTACATCTTCAGGAATCATAGCTTTTATGGAATAAACTGTTTCGCTACATTGAATCTCTCCTGTAGAATCTTCTAAAAAAGTATTGTACCAGCTTTTTTCGGCAAGTCCCCACGACCTTGCAAATATTCGGTTTTGGACTACAACCATCCATATTTCCAGAAATTCAGGTCTTTGATGTCCGGCTTTTATTCCGATAATCGTATGATTTTGAATGTAATCTAATGCTTTTTCTTTATTCATTATCTTAATTTTATGTAAAACTAAAACATGAGTAGATGAATCAAAAATTATTTATGTACAAGACAGGAAATATGATGTAGTTGAACGCTTTTCTGATGTAAAGAATATTTTAAAGCATCATGTTACCAAGAGCTGTCTGCAGACATTCTTTATAGCTTTTGGCGACTGTAATTTTTAAATCACCGCAGATTAAGTGATTGTCTTCTAAAGATTCAATATTGGTGAGATTGACGATGTATGAATTGTGAACCCGCATAAATTCTTCCGGCAGGGTTTCAATGAGATCTTTAAGTGTTTTGTAGTAAATATATCTTTTATGATCTACGGTATGAACTTCCACATAGTTTCCGAGCCCCTTGATGATAATAATATCTTTGAAGAAAAGCTTGACCAGCTTTTTATCTGTTTTAATGAAGGCAAAGGTCCGGTTTTCTATCATTTAAAAGATTTTTTACAGAACTCTTTGGGCATGAAGGTAGGCCTTATTCCAATATTTTTCGTTCAGGGATGAAATAATCACCCCTTTTGAGGTAGAAGCATGGATAAACTTCACTTCTCCGTCAGGCCCAATATCATGAACAATTCCTACATGAGATACTCTGCTTCCTCCTGCTGTGGCAAAAAACAAAAGATCCCCAGGTTTTACGTCTCTGATATCAATATTTTTTCCGGCTTCAGCCTGATCAGAAGATCTTCTTGGGAGGTTGAAGTCATTTTCTTCAAATACTTTTACGGTAAATCCGGAACAGTCAAATCCTGATGATGTATTTCCCCCGAATTTATAGGGTGTTCCGATGTATTTTTCGGCGTCCTTCAGAATATCATTAATTGATCTGGATACACTTCCGTCAAATTTTGAATCCAGTTTTCTAAGGTTCTCAGATTTTGCAACTGTCTTTGTATTTGATTTCTTACTGCCGGAAACACTTTTCGATGACCCACAGGACACTACAAAAGCAGATGCAATCAGTAAAACAGACCACTGCTTTATTCTCATTTTTTGTTCAAATAATCCCAATCCCATATTCGTCTGATTTTTACTCGGTTAAGTAATTCTTCAACAAATATACATTTTATATTTTAATTACGATATAACTATACTACAACTATATGATAAATATATGTTAAAATTTTATTTTCAAGTATTTATTGGTATATTTGATTTCTATTTTGAAGATATGGCAACATATGAAAGTCTCATTAAGATCACCGGGGCTGTAGGTGACCTTGTATTTTATAATCTGAACGGCAAAAATGTGGTTCGGAAGAAAAGCGGGTTTAATAAAACAGCTTTTAAAAAAAGTCCGTCGTATGAGAAAGTGCGGCAGAACAGCTCGGAATTCGGGCATTGCTCTAAAATTGGGAAAATTATCCGGAATACTCTGAACCTCTACATCAAAGAAGCAGGTGATCCCCTCCTCTACCAGAAGTTCGCAAAGGTTATGACAACGATCAAAGATCTGGATATGATTTCCGAAAGAGGAAAACGAACAGTTGAAAATGGTTTAATGACTGAAGAAGGAAGAAAGCTTCTGAGAGAATTTCAGCTGGGTACAATTCCTAATATTTTAGATTGTATAAGAATTGAGAATCATATCCTATATAAAAACGATGATTGTATCGCTGATAGAGCCGTAATTGCAACGATAAAATTAAATTCTGAAAATTACAGCACAGAATATGCTGAAGAAATAATCAGCTGGAATCAGCGGCAAAGGCCTTTTAAAAAGTATTTTTCAGAGAATGATCTTCTCCTTTATTTTATAGTTCTGAAGAATGATCACGATGAGATTACCCGAATGGGATTTGTTTAAATAAAAAAGTCTGCAGAATTTGCAGACTTTCTTGTTTTATTTCTTCTCTCCTTTCCAGCTTCCTGACTGTGCAGGTGTTGGAAGTGAGTTGGACCAGTTTCCGTTTCCTTTTTTTTCCGTTGTTAACGTTCCTTTGAAATCTCCTTGTGAAGGAAGTCCTACTCTTGCGTTAAGATCTCCCGATTCACTTAAATTTCCGGAAATACTATAGTTTTCATTATTAACATCGGAATGCATTGTTCCTACCACTTTACCACTCTCATCTACCACGAAGTTCCAAACTCCTTTATCATTTCCTTCATAAGAACCTGACCATGTTCCTACATAATCATAGATGGTATCATCATTAGAGCTGCAACCGATAAATAAAAACGCCGTTAATAAAAGTAAAAAAAGTTTCTTCATAGTTTCAGTAGTTTTATAACCTAAAATCCTGTTATTCTCGATGGAATTCCCTTCTAAAAATCCGTCACAGAGAATAGTGCTTAATATTTATTATTTTTTTGTTCCGTGCAAATCTACTAATTTTTTCATTCAAATTATCTGAATTTTAATTAGCAACCAATATGTTTATTAAAAAACAACATATTTTGGCTAAAATACAAATATTTTTCAAACAAATACAAGGTGTATAATTTTTGAGTTATTTAAAAAATGATACATGAAATCTGATCTTACTCTACTCAATATTCGTTTACAATTAGTTTACATGAGATTTCAGGCAATTTTCACATCCGTTTTAAAGTTATTTCATATCTTAGTGAAAAATTTAACCTTTTTCAAAAATAACATGAAAACAAAAACATTCTTTTTGGCAGCACTTGCTATTGGTGGGAACTTGATAGCACAGGTAGGGATTAACACATCCACTCCTTCTCACACATTAGATGTCAATGGCCTGGTAAGAGTAAGAGGACTTTCAAATGCTGAAAAAAAAATTGTTGCGGCGGATGCACAAGGAGTTTTAACTCTTATCTCTCCTGAAGAAATTTTCGCTCCGAAAGCTTTATTGAACACTTCTACCTCTTCCAGTGAACAAAGACTCACAATTTACGAAGGAAAATGTTTCCAACCTGGCGATAATGCTTCTTCCTGTACCGTTTCTGTAAACCATTACTCCTCTTGTGCGGGGTTCAGTAATCCTGTAGATACTCAAATTATAGTAGGGCAAGGAATTAACACAGGAAATGGACAGTTTCTAGGAACATGGACAGCCCGATATGTTGATAATAAAGGATTTGCAAACACAACTCCTGTTGCTAATCAGACAGCGCCTGACTATCCCAGAATCTCTTACCCAAGTACCAATACAGTGAACTATTTAGGAAGTGGAAACTTTGCGGGTCAATGTAATACGGATCTGGTGACTACCATCAACCAGGCCACCGGAGATATAAAAGTAGAGTCTGTAAAACGAAGCATGTTTGCACATCTTGTGTATCTTATCAACATCGCCCGTTCCAGATCTTTATAATAGTCGATATTTGATTTCAAAAGAGACAGCCACAATTGAATTGTGGCTGTTTTTATTTTCACTAAATAAAATCCTTTTTTCAGAGGGTAAAATAATTTATTTTTATTGGGAACGCATTCACATAAACAATCATGCAGTATTGCATTTTATTACTAAAAACACTCTGAAAATGAGTTTAAATGATATTCAGATTAGCTATATTTGGTTTAAATATTAAAATATGAAAGTAGTTTTTGTATCGGATGATTTAAAGGAAATTGAGATTACCATTCCAGCGGTTGAATTTGATATATTACCCGTTGTGGGAGACTGGATTAATATAGAATCCTATGTAGATGAAATACAGTGGCAGGAAATTGAAAAGTATTTATATTCAATCAATAAACTGGCATTTGGAATGATTAATGGCAGAACCTGGACCAGAGAAGATGATGAAAATATCCTGTATGCTCACTTAACTTTCAGCTCGCTCGATGAGTAAGTAAAAAATAATTATACCTTTTAAAACTAACTTGTTGTTAACTTCTTTACTTTCATAATAATTACGAAAAAAGATGCCAGTAAAAACAGAACTCCTGCGGTCATAATCGCTGCAGAGGGATTGCTCTCCAGAATATATTTATAAAATGCTCCAAAAGTCAAGGTCTGTATCAGCATCGGAATCACAATCATCATATTAATCACCCCCATATAAACTCCTCTTTTGTTCGCAGGGATTGATGGAGATACCATGGAGTAAGGAAGCCCCATCATGGCAGCCCATCCGATACCAAAGAGAGCCATAGGCAGCAGTATTATATTTTCATCCGTGATGAACGGAAGTACCAGCAATGATATTCCTGTGATCACCAGACAAAATGCATAAACACTTTTGGCAGAATATTTCAACGCAAAAGGAATCAGAAGAAGTGCTGATATCAGAGTAATAAAATTATAAAAACCATTCATAAGGCCTGTCTGCCCAACTGCTTTTTCTACCAGACCGAGTACATTTTTTGCCCACAGCAGATCATTCTGAGACACAGCAGATCCATTTTTTGATAGTCTGATAAGTAAGTTTGCTTTTTCTTCATCTGCTTCCGAAACATGATAGAGAGTCCTTTTGATCAGAGGGGTAACAAACTGCCAGTAACAGAAAAGTGCATACCATTGAAATAAGTAGACCAATGCCAGCTGCCAAAGTATTTTTGGCATATTAACAATAGATTTAAAGATATCGATGAACGGTGTAAACAATGTATCATTCTCTTTTTCAGCTTTTAACTGAATAAGCTCTTCATCTGTTGGAGGAATTTCCGGTGTTTTGTACACAGACCATAGCACAGAGATAACGGAACAGAATGAACCCAGAAAAAATGAATAATAAACCCATGCAGGAATTCCCTCTGCTTCACTATTCCCTCCAAAATATTTCTGAAAAATAAAAAGGGAAAGATTAGCCAGTGTAATTCCGCCACCTACAAAGAGACTCTGCATCTGAAAGCCAAAAGTCTGCTGCTCTTCCGGAAGTTTATCTCCAATGAAAGCTCTGTAAGGTTCCATAGCTGTATTATTGGCGGCATCCAGAATCCAGAGAAGTCCCACTGCCATCCAGATCGAAGAGCTGAACGGAAAAGCAAATAATGCAAGACTACATAGTACCGCTCCCAATAAGAAAAAGGGCTTCCGGCGTCCCCATTTTACGCTCCATGTTTTATCACTTATTGCTCCTATCAGCGGCTGAATAAGTAATCCCGTAACAGGACCTGCAAGATTAAGAATAGGAAGCTGATCTGTATGAGCCCCTAAAAAAGAATACAACGGATTGACAGCGGTCTGCTGCAACCCAAAGCTGTATTGAATGCCGAAAAAGCCAACATTCATATTCCAGATCTGCCAAAAACTCAGTCTTGGTATTATTTTCTTATTCATAGCTCAGGCTTTATGATTTGATAGTTCTTATCCAGTAAGAGATCTGCTTTTTCTTTGAACTGATGAATAATCTTATGTTCGATCTCTAACACTTTTTCAATAAAATCACTTTGTTCGTCACGATTTCTTTTCATCCGGTTTTCAAAGGTATCTTTATAAGTACGATCTATGAAGATACTTAAATCAAAGTCATCAATGCTCAACACATAAGTACCCTCAACAATAATAACCTGAACACCTGCTATCTCCAGGGTTTCCTCAGTTATAGAGTTTTCAGCATAATGGATTAAAGGCTTTGTAATAAAAGGTTCTTGCTCTTTAAACTTTTTTATGTTGTCCTGAATCTTATTCAGATGTACTTCATGAATACCTACATGTTTAAGATTCTTTTGCCGGTTTTCATGGTTGCTTTTAGGGGGAAGCTTAAAATAATCATCCATTTGTATCACCAGACTTTTTATTCCGTTTTTCTCCAAAATTTCACTTAAAGCAAAGGCCGTGACCGATTTTCCACTGCCACTTTCTCCTCCAATTCCAATAGCCCATTTTTGAAACGGCTGCCGTCTTTCCCTTATTATCTGGTAAATATTTTCAGCCGTGTCCAAATGTTTCTGCTCTAAATGTATGACATCTCCAATCATCTTTTAATCCGTTTTAAAAATATATAAATTGTATTGTAACCTGATCCATCTTTGTATCAGATCTTCATCAGAAGGTAGCCGCAAGCTGAAAAGCAAAGAAATTCAGTTCCTGAAGGGATCAGCTGATCTGTAGAATAATATTCGCTGAAATCTGCTCCTTTTTCTGTGAGAAGTTTTTCGTATTCAGTTACAATTTTCAGTGATATTTCATTATGCTTTCTTTTTTTCAATCCCAGGCAAAGCCAACCAAGATATATGGGCCATGATCCGCCATTATGAAAATGATAAGGCTGATTTTTAAACTGATAGCTGTAATTATTTTCAAGTAAATTCCAATCCGCATCTTCTGGGAATACAATCGGATAAAATACTGGCAGCATCCAGTGACCGAACTCGCTTTTTAACTGTTCTAAAAAATGAGTAAAAGCACTTAAATCTAAATCCAGACCTAAAAAAACAGCCAATGCATTTCCAGCAAGATCAAATCTTTCATCATATCCATTTGCGTTCAATGATGCCCAGAAATAGGGTTTTTCGGTTGCTTTCTGATAAGCTTTTTCATGATATCGTTCTGCACCGGTACTGCTTTTCCTGAAATTGTTTTCTATCAGCTCTTTTGTTTTTTCAGCAAGAGATTGCAGATTTGCATCTTCATATACCTCTGCGGCACTTTTGAATGCCCAATAGCGAAGTACGTTATCGTATAGAACATAACCTGAGGTGACATATTCATCTGCCCAGTTTCCTCCCAAAGGGCTATACACCAAACCTCTCTGATTGAATTCCCAGGTTTTCAGACAGGAAAATGCCTTATCTATTTTTTCTTTTAAAGCTTTTTTAAAGTCTTCATCCTTTGCATACATGATATATTCGCAAGCCCCGATAATCCACCAGACTGTTGCATCTGTTCGCCCTACAAGTGTTCCGTAACTAACTTTTTCACCATCCACATTAGAAGGAATCTGACCGTTTTCAGCCTGATGTTTTGCCAGTGTTTTCACCGATTTCCTCAGTCCATCCACAATTGTTTGATTTTTAATTAAAATCCCCGTAATCCCTGTCATCATTGAGTCCCGAGACCATACTCTGGCATAGTTATCTTTTCTTTCGCAAGAAGCAAGAATTCCCTGTTCTGAGATGGATTGCTCTATAACCTGTAAAGCTTTTTGTGTAAACATATTATTGAATAAGTTGTTTTTATAAATCACCGTAATGATTTTCAATGAGATATCTGTTAATAAAATTAGAAATCAAATTTCACACTTCCACCAATTGTTCTTCCCGGCAGAGTTCTCGCTCTGACAATTCCATTGGTTCCCTGTAATGATCCTTCTTCTGCTTCGGTGATAGCAAGCGCATTAAACACATTATTAGCATTCACATTCAGTGTCAGATTATTGAGCAGTCTGTATGAAATGTATGGATTTATAATTATATAGCCCGGCATAATCAGCTTATTGCTATCCTGAGTAAATGCTTTTGTGGAGCCCACAGCAAAGAATCCAAAGCTCAGCTTTTCTATATTAACATTAGGATTGAATGAGTACATCAGCTTGGGAGTTCTTCTTGGCATATTCCCTATTATTGTCGGATCGATTGCGTTTTTAATTTCGGCATGAGTATACGTAAGACCTGCTTTGATATCAAAATTTTTATTGATCTTATAGAACCCATCGAACTCAATTCCCCAGGACTGGTACTTGTTTTCTGTTCTTAGCTGGGTGGTTGCTTCGTAATTCGCCTCGATGGTTTTTGCGTAAAAGAAAGTTGTATTCAGAAAATAATTGGCTCCTCTTAGTTTATAACCGGCTTCAATCTGATTGAGTTTATTCACTTTTACAGCATCTAAGGCCGGGTCATCATTATTAGTATAATTGTATCCGGCAAAAAGAATTCTGTCGGCTGATGCACTTCCCCCCTGGCTTACTCTGGCAAAAACGGCATGATGAGAATTTAAGGTATAGTTTGCTCCAAATGAGTATCCGAAAATACCATATTTATAATCAACAGGAACAGTGCCATCTACTACAGCCACTGAAAGTTCAGGAGTTTCAATAATTCCGTTTTGATTCACGTCAATGATACGTGTTGTATTTTTTGTTCCGGAAAAACTTCCTGATACATTTCCAAAATCATATCGTGCCCCAAGATCCAGAGTTAGGTTCGAAATCGGATTAATTTCCACCTGCGCATGAGGTGCAATCACGGAATACTTAGTATCGTAATTTCTATTTACGCCTCCCCAATCCGGAACTCCATAGTGAAGCAGACCATTGTCTGTAATTTTAGTTCCCGTATTGCTGATGATATCTACCAATCTTGCATTATTATCGGAAACTTCCATCAGATAAGTATTCCAGTTCCAGGATAAGTTGATGTTCTGGGTACTGTTGTATACTCCGGCATTAAGTTTTATTTTATCCCATTTTTTACTGATATTCAAATCGCTGAAAAAGTTGTTCAGATTATTCAGTTTGGTATTGAATAACACTGTTTTCATATACTTTGTATCGTTATTTACAGCATTGCTGGTTCCTGCATAGACTGCGTTTCCATACCCGGCAATAGATTCCAAAATTTCAGATTTACTGCCAACAGCTGCAGGAAAAGGTGCTAAAAACTGTCCGTCATTTGCAGCATATCTTGCCTTCGCATCTAATTTCCATCCGGCACCCAGATCATAATTAAATTCCATCCCTACAGTTTTGGATACAGAATACATCCCATCACGGATATCACTTTTCAGAATCTGTCCATTTCCGCCAAACGTAATATCATTCTTAAAATTAGCAGACTGAAGAGCTCCTGTTAAGATATTGTAATGGGCCAGAGAGCTGTAATCAGGGTTGGAATCTGAACCTGAAACTGCGACAGGCATTGGCATATATGCTGCTGTTCTGTCATCGAGATATTTACCATAAATCCGGATACTTCCTTTTTCGAATTTCTTTAGTAAAGATAGACGAAACTGCCCTCCGTTATTAGAGGTATATCCTGTCTTTCTGGGACCGTCTCCACCTCTGTAAAAACCACCTACTCCAATATAAAAGTCTTTCCCAAGAGGTGTTCCATAGTCTACATCTGTTCTGAAGTTATTATAATTCAAACCTACCTGCTGGGTAATACTACCTCCTTTCTTTTCTCCTGTTTTTGTAATGAAATTGATAATACCTGCGGGTGAGTTTGATGCAAAAACGGATGCAGAACCTCCTCTCAAGGCCTCAACTCTGGATACAAAAGAATCAAATCTTGTAAACTGATCCTGCGTTCCAAAAGCAATATCTCCAAACTGCATTACCGGAAGCCCATCTTCCTGAATCAGAAGATATCTTGACCCTCCTGCAGAAACAGGAACTCCTCTTACCGTAATATTTGAGTTTCCTTCACCTCCTGAAGACTCACTGCGGATTCCCGGAATTGTCCTAAAAATTTCAGCTGTAGTCCTGGGTGCTGCATTGATGATATCAGCTTGTTTTAGAGTTGAAATTGAAGTACTTGTCTTAATGGAGGATTTAGGATTGGAATTACCTGTAATAACAACTTCATCTATGACCTTATTTCTGGCTGATATGGTATCATGAACAGTATCCTGAGAGAACATAAAAGCGGCTATATTAATAGTCCCTAAAATCAGCAATTTCTTTATTACTTGTGCTTCCATAGCATTTCTAAATTTTTGTTATGTCTCAAAAGTATTTTTTTTAGCATCTCAAAAAGGGATTTTGAACAGGATATTAACGCTATGTTAATTTCAAACGGTTGCGCAAACGGTTGCGGTTGATAAGTTTTCATCACATTAACTTTTCATTAACATATTAAAGCTGTTTATTTAACAAATATTAACAAAATATTTTACTACAATTATTCTTAATTTCTCCCAATAATTGACATGAACTCTTAAAATGAAAAGAACGACCATAAAAGATCTTGCGAAAATGCTCAACATTAGTACTTCAACAGTTTCCAGAGCATTAAAGGATCATCCTGATATAAGCAGTTCTGTTAAACTCAAAGTGAAGGAAGCGGCAGAAACGTTTAATTATATTCCGAATGATTTTGCCATCAGTTTCAGGAAAAACTCTTCTAAGGTGATTGGTCTTATTGTTCCGGAAATTTCCATGTTTTTTTTACCATCAATCATTAATGGTATTTCATCCATTCTTAATAAAGAAGGATACCGTTTTTTTATATTATCATCCAATGATTCCTTTGAAACAGAAAAGGAACATATAGAAACCTGCATCAATTCCAGAGTGGATGGTATCCTGATTTCATTAACAAATGAGACCAAAAATGGTGAACATTTGAAAAAACTGAAGGAAATGGAAATTCCGGTTATTATTTTCGATAAAACGATTCCTCAGCAGAGTTTTGAATCTGTAATTTTTGACAATATAAAAACAGCCGAACAGTGTGCAGAAAAATTAGTTGACCAGGGATGCAAAAATATACTGGCAATTTTTGGCGATGAAAATCTTGAAATAACACAAAGCAGGCTCAAGTCATTCGAAAACAAAATCAGACAATTTCCTTCTATCCGATTGAATATTATATTCTGTAAATCTGCTGATATTGTAAAACAAAAACTGGATCTTTTGTTAGATGACCATTCATTTGATGGATTTTTTGCCATGAGTGATGAAACTTTAATGGGCCTCCATAGTTCATTAATCAAAAGAAACCTAAACAACACGAATAAGAAAGTAATTGCTATAAGTGAAGGAACTTTACCGAAATATCTGGATGAAACATATGAATATCAAATCAATGATGGATATAAAATGGGAACATTTGCCGCTACAAAACTAATGGAAAAAATAAAAAAACTCAATCCTAACTCTCCAACAAATCCCGATAATTGTTACTATTTATAGCTTAAAAGAAAATAGAAATACATTATTAATATGAAACAGTTACCGATTGAAGAAACCTTTTCCTCACCGCAATGGTTAAAAATAATTTGCTATTTTTTTGGACTTCTCTTAGGTTTGACAGGATTTGGGCTTCTTATGCAGAAAGATCTTCCCCGGGAAATTATTTTTTTTGTACCATTCATTTTCCTGATTGCTGTTAGTATGCTGATGTATACCCGGCTAAGACTAATCATTTCAAATACAGAAATCCTCTTTACAGGAGGTTTGAGACAACATCAGTTTCTTTGGACTGATATTACAGGAATAGATATGAAAATTGTTGGAAAATATCAGACCCCAATCTGTATTGTACATTACGGCAAGAAATCACTGGAACTTCATAGAGGTTTTTACTTAAAAGGACAGTTCAATAGAATCTTATCATTGTTGGAAACAAAAGCCGCACCGGAATTATTTTCTGAACAATATCAATCGATCCGTCATCACCTCAGTTAATTTGTTAAAACTACAATAAAAAAGCCCCCATCGGGAGGCTAAAACTATTGGATGAATGAAAAACTTATCCCAAATGTAGGAAATATTCATTCTGTCATTTATGCGTACAATCATAATCAGAGATTTTTATTTTAATAGAAAAATATCTGAGAAAACAGTTTGTGACATCATTTTTATGAAGGAACATATGCTCTCAATAAAAAAGCTGCAAAGAATTAACTTTACAGCTTTGATTTTCATAGTATGTTTTTAGAATCTTTTTTCTAGTCTGATAATTATCCTGAATTTAGTTTTGGAACTTTACAAAATCCAGATAAAAAGAAGGGTTGCCTCCATTAAATCCAGTCGGAACTACTAAATTGGTTTTATGAGCAACTATAGGATAAACTCCGGGAGCAGCAAAGTATAATACTCTGGTCTGATCTCTCGGCACAAAATTAATAGGATCAGGACTTGCAGTCCCACAATATGATTTCCATACTTCACCTATCCCAGGAATGTAAAACCAGTAATCATTACAGGTAGAAGTTATAGTAATTCCTGAACGGAAAAAATACCACCCTTTGGCAGGAATATTCACAGAAAGTCCTGTTGGCAAATTGTCTCCGCCTGAGTTTCCGGTAAAAGGATTAACCAATGTTCCTGTGTAAGATGTCCAATTATTGGCAAATGCCGTAGTAACAGTAGAAGACCATGTTGCCAATCCGTTTGCATCACTGGTCAGTACATAACCCAGCTGCTGGGTACCGTCTTTGATCTGAAGAGCCCCATTGGTAGTTCCGTTATCAATAACAATCTTTGCACTGGCAGCTCCTGTCGGTACTGTATTGGTTCCTACCAGAACTTTTCCTGTACCGTTGATGCTTAAATTGTTTCCTGCCGTTGCAATATCAGTTGTCTGCGAAAGGGTTCCTCCCAATTTTACATCTGTACCGGATAAAGTAAGACCGTTACTTGCTGTGATATTATTATTAATGATTGTTGTTCCGCCATTTCCATTACCTCCTGCAAGCTCAGTAACCGTCATAAATCCTATTCCCGGATTCAGCTGTGCAGTTCCGGCTCCTCCCAATCTTACCTTTACAGAGGTATCAACTGTAGGTCTGTAAATAGCATAGGCTTCCGGCTGGCCGCCAATAGATGTTGCCGGATAATTATTGATGGCATCCACAACTCCTGTTGTACTGGAAGGAAGAACAGAGTTATTGGAAGCGTCTACCCATTCATACACAAAGAATCCTCCTGCCAGCGAAAAATCTGTGGCATGCAGCTGACAACGGAGCACATAGGTTTTACCTGCTTTCAGATTGAAAACACCTGCGCTGTAAGTAATATTATTGGAGGCAATGACAGATCCAAATGTCACATCTGATCCTGTAGATACGGATTGGGCTGCGTTTGGCTTCACAATAATATAATCCCCTGTAGCAGATGTTCCCGTTGAAAGAAGTTCCCATGTAGAATTCGTTCCGGTAAGTCCCGTACTCACCAGCTCCACGCTCTGATTGGCTGGTACTGAAATACTGGCATTTCCGTTAATTGTTTCCGGAGCCACGGCATTCACGGTGATCTTAAAGTTTGTGTTGTTTTTAATTCTGTAAATCCTCCCTTTGAAGTTTCCAACCCCACTGATGGAAGGTGGTAAACCGAATACGGCATCTGAACTTCCATTGTATGAAACGTGGAAATCTGATAATGCTAAATTATAAGTGGCTGTAGTGACCGCTTTATAATTAGCAGCCAATGATCCGTTAATATCCATCGTAGAACCGGGATTCACTGTGTTGACCCCAACATTTCCTGCCTGGGCAAAAGCAATAGCCGGACTCAGGGCTATCATTGCAAAGATTAGTTTTGTAGAAATTTTAACCATTTATCATTAATTTATTTACATTAATAAACCCGATTGTTTAACATAATGTAAAAGTATCAGAATAAATTCTACAGAAAACATCACCATGCGTAGAAAAAAACTATGCAAATTGTAGAAAATTTTCTACACTCAAAAAATAGCTTTTATTTACAAAAATCAGTATTACGACATATAAGCTTCATACAGTTTAATAAGATCGGCCAGATTACTTGTTTTCAGCTTTTTATGGATTCTTTTTTTATAGGTACTGATTGTGGACATCTGAATATCCATCTCATTTGAAATTTCCAGATTACCGTTTCCTTTTACCATGAGCATAAAAATTTCATACTCTCTTTCTGATAAACTTTTTATAGCATCAAGAGTGGAAGGCTGTAAAAGTCTGTTGACTATACCGTTTGGATAATAATTTCCTTCTGAAAACATTTTCATCACGGCTTCAGAAATGATATCTACCTTACTTAGTTTATTAATATATCCATCTGCCCCTTCCTTGATATACTGTATGGCAATCTCATCTTCATAAGCCGAAAAAACAAGTATTTTCAAGGCAGGATCAAGCAGTTTGATTTCTGAGATCATTTTTTTATTTCTGCTTTCAGGCATATTGATATCCAGAATAAGCAGATCAAATTTTTGCCTTGAAATTTTATCGAAAGCTTCAGGGTAATCAGAAGCTGTATCTATCAGTACATCAGGAATGCGCGATTCTAAAATGATGGCGGTTCCTGTTAATACAATATCATGATCATCTGCTATAAGGATCTTTTTAATCATTTTTAAGATTTTTTAAGAATTAATTGGAAAGAAGTACCTTTTGTTTCGTTTCTTCTGATTATAATTTTACTTTCTAACATTTGGAGCAACTGAAGTATCAGATGGAGTCCCATCCCATATTTTTGTAATAACAGCTTCTCATTTTCAATATTCTCCTGAAGCTTTGTGTAATATTCAATCTTGTGCTCATCCATGCCGATTCCTGTATCTGTAATTTCCAGAATAACAGCTTCCTGTTCATCCGATCCGGTTATGATAATATTCCCGTTTCGTGTATATTTTACAGAGTTATCCATCAGGTTATGAATAATAACAGCCAGAATATTTTTACTGATCTGTATCATTAGTTCTTTATCTACATTATTAACAATTGCCGTGTTATGATTAGCTGCAATCTCATCAAAAAGGATTTTCTTTTCCTCCACCAGGTCATAGAAGGAATACAATTCTGTTTCGTTAGTCCTGTATTCATTGTATATATCAGCATATTCTTTCAGTGTTTTCGTGAAATTGTATAACTGGTTGGATGATTTATAAATAGAATTCAGAATCCTTTCAGTGCGGTGCAAACTCATTTCCTGATAATCTAAAGCTTCTTTGCTGGTCAAAGCAATAAACTTCAACGGTGTGGTAATATCATGGGTAATGGTCCCGATGAGCTTTTTCTGCTGTTCGATTTCCTTTCCCAGTTTTGTTTGAGTAATTTCCAGGTTTTCCACAGTTTCTGAAAGAGTTCTGGTTCTTAAACGGATTATTTCTTCCAGTTCACGGTTCTTCTTTTTATGAAAGCTCGTCCGCCATCTTACGGATAAATAAAGCAAAAAAAGCAACAGAAAAATGATAAACAGTTTAAACCATAGCGTTTGATAAAAAAAAGGAGGAATGATAATTTTAATTTTCTTAAAAACATATTCCTGCTTATCAGAAACAAGCATTCTAATGGTAAGAACATGGATACCATAGCCAAGGTTATTGAGTAAAAACTTCCGGTCCTTTCCTACAGACATCCATTTACCGGTTCCATTATCATCCCATTTTGTTTCAATGACAATATTATCAGGGTTTGCATAGTAAGGGACATCAATAAACAATTCAACCCGTCTGTTTTCCTGGCTCAGCATTAATGTATTTGTAAACAATCTTTCCTTATCATCAACCAACGCCCTTTCTATACACATGTCTGTGGGATAATAACTTTTAACTTTCAAGGGATTAAAAAATACAAGCCCATTTAATGAGGGTAAAACAAAATCGCCATTTTTCAATTTGTTGCCATTTACATTACTTCCGCCATTAAATTCGTTGGTGTTAAAACCTGCTTCTTTTGAATATCTGTAATAGTTCAATTTTAAATTCCGGTTTTGTACATATTTCAAAAGCATGTTTTCTCTTATCTTGTACAAGCCATTGTTGGTTGGAATCCAGAAATAACCATCCTGATCTTCCAGCAGTGTGTGGGGAGATAAAAGATTCCCTTCCGGATCACTGGGCATTTTTATAAGCTGATTGTTTTTTATAAGATAAAAACCTCTTCCCAGAGTGGTTACCCATAAATTTCCATCTGTAGTATTTACAATATCACGGATTGATAATTCATTTTTCCCGGTTAAATCGTAGATTTTATTACGATTGACTGATATTTTGTACAGTCCTTTTATTGTACCAACCAAAATATCACCCTTTTCTGTTAAAATAATCTTAGTAGGTTCATTTGCAAACAGATATTTTTTCTTTAAAGACTTATAGGGTAAATCTTCATAAATGCTTAGTGTACCTGTGAATTCTGTATTTCCTTTTTTTTGTTTCGCTGCCAGTACATAGTATTTTCCATTGGCAAAGAAGAAATCTTTCACAGTGTCTTCTCCCGTGGAAATACTTTGGAAATCTGTAAAATCAGAATTTTTATTGTATACAAAAAGAGTTTGTTCTCTTCGGGTTACAATATTTCCCTGCTTGTCAAAATTTAAAAAATAGGATATATTTTTTTCGAAGTTTTTGCTTTTAACCAGTCCGTTCCTGTTATAAATTTCTCCTGCGGGGTTAATTACACATGAATCATTATAAGGTTGGATCGCATAAAAGACAGCTGATGATTTTGGAGTACTCTTTTTCGAAGAGGTAAAATCTGTTAAGCTCACTATTTTGAGTCCGTCTGTGCTGCTCCCAATATAAAGCTTTTTATATTTTTCATCATAATAAATGCTCATCAGGTTACTTTCGCTTATATGATCTAGCTGAACCAGTTTTAATAGCTTGAGTGTTCCATCCTTGTAAATACATCTGTAAAGAATATCATTATTCAATATAAATCCTTGCCCGTTTGTTCTGTTCCAGAAAATTTTGCTTCTGACATCCGCTACAAGGGGTAGATCATAAGAACCTGTAATTTTCCCTTCTTCTATTTTTTTTACTTTTTTAGTATTCCGATCAATATAAAACAGGATATCTCCTATTGTAAAGGCATTTGGATCATTTTTATAAAGCGGTTTTACATCAAGTGTAACCTGTGATTTCGAAAGAAAATCTTCATAAACAAAGGAATTCTGTGTGATAAAATATCTTCCTTTTTTGAAGTCCATAAAAAAATAAACTCCCGGAGATGGGCTGTAGCTGTAGTTTGAAATACACAGATGATAGTTGATATTATCTTTAACAATAATTGTTGGAAATCTTTTTATACTTTTAATAACTTTGGGGACCTTTTGGTGTATTAAAACTGTTTTTCCATAATCTCCTGCTGTAAAAATGCTGTCTTTTTTAGAATCACCGTAAAAATAAGTAAACCGCTGGCTATTTAATGGGAAATTTTTACGAACAAAAAAATTGAGTCCGTCATATCTTACGATTCCATTTTCCGTTGTTAGCCAGATAAAACCATATTTATCTTTTATAATATCTTTTACACTATTCTGAGGGAGTCCGTTATCTGTATTGAAAAGCTGCACAGTATATTGCTGAGAGTAAATCAAAAGAAAAGCAAACAGAAAACCAACTGTAAGAATATTTCTACACAAACCAATCATTTTTTACCAATAGTGTAAAGATAATTTATTTAAACACATTATTTGCCAAAATATGTCTCATTGAGTTTTTATGTCAAATATTTCCTATTGGTTTAATATTTAATTCATAACAAAAGTAGGTTTATATGTATTTTTTTCCTTTTTGATAAAAATCGCAAGTCATTAGAATGCAAATCATTAAAAACAAATAAGGAGACTAATTGATGATCTCTCCTTTGCTGTCATCTAATTTTTCACGAAACTTCTGAAGATCTTCAGGGTTAGGTTTTGTCCATTCTTCAGCTTCACCGATAATTTTCAAAGGCATTTCTGAACGATAAGAACGGGTGGGATTTCCTGGAAATTTTTTGTCTGTTACATTGGGATCATTTTCATAAATACCTGTTGGTTCTACAATATATACACGCTCTGCTCCATCTCCTTTTGCTAGAGCAGCGGCAAGCCCTGCGCCGTTAATCAAAGCTGTGAAATAGATATGATTCATTTTTAATTCTGACTTATAATTTGAGATTCCGCCAGCCGTCAGCAGATCTCCAATCTGTAAATCTGCTTTTGTTCCATGGTAAAAAGGTCCTTTATCAGAAGGATGATTTTGTAATAACAGTGCCAGTTCGGAGTTCTTTTTTGATGTTTCAGGATCTCCTAATTCCTCATAGCATTTGGAAATATTCAAATAAAGAGAAGGCAAGGCACTTTTAACCGTATTATCATTTATTTTTAAAGCAAATTCCAGAGAGGTCTCAAGCCACTTCAACCGATCAGCAGGTGTTTTTTGATGACGAGATACATAATGAGCTGCCAGAAATTTTTCATGATCGTCTGCCGCTTCTTCCCAGGCTTGTAAAAACAGTCTTTTAGCCTCCTCAGGCATGGCTTTATCTTCCATATTCATCCCCTGAAGGCAAAGTTTGATAACATTATTAAATGGTGAAAACTCCATGTTTTATTTTTTTATTATTTCTGAATGTACTGTATGCTATTGAGCAAATTTATACAAAATATAAAAAGGCTGGTTGCCCATTGACTGAAATTATTTTAATGTTCTCCCTGATAACACCATCACTATAAGTAGTCCTATCTGATCTGAATTTACAGCTATTAATAATCATTTGAGAAACGGAGCTTTTCAACGATTGTTTATGCCTGTTTATCGAAAATCAGGACTGTTTTACAGTATTATGAATGAACTTTACATCAGCAAAAGAGCAATAATACTCAACTATAAATACCATTATTATGAAAACAAAAATCGGAATTACAGAAAAAAACACAGAAGCCGTTGCAGAACAACTGGCAAAATTATTAGCTGATGAGACACTGCTTTACATCAAAACAAGAAATGCACACTGGAATGTAACCGGAGACAACTTCCACGCCAACCACATTTTCTTTGAAGAACAGTACAAACAATTGGATGAACTGATGGACAGCGTTGCAGAACGCATGCGAAAAATAGGACATTATGCTCCAGCAACCATGAAAATCTATCTGGAACTGACTCATTTAACTGAAGATAGTGAAAGAAGCAATGACGGACTCGGCTTTATGAAAGACCTTTTGAGCGACCACGAAAGCATCATCGAGTTTCTCCGTGGAAACATCACTCCTTTTGCTGAAAAATACAAAGATTACGGAAGCAGTGACTTCATAACAGGGTTAATGGAAACCCATGAAGAAATGGCCTGGATGATCCGTTCATATTTTAGATAAAAAGATATTTTTAACTTAAAGAAATTAATATGAAAACCAGATTTAAACATCTGCTAGCCATTTTGTTTGTTAGCCTGGGAGTCTTAGGAAATTTTGTATATGGACAAAAAACACCTGTCAAAAACATTGTTTTGGTTCATGGAGCTTTTGTAGATGGCTCAGGCTGGGAAGGAGTATATAAAGAACTTGTCAAAAAGGGATATCATGTCTCTATAACCCAACAGACTTTGCTATCTTATGAAGATGACGTGAAGCAGGTAAACAGAATTATTGACCAGCAGAACGGTCCCTGCATTCTGGTAGGTCACAGTTATGGCGGTGCCATTATAACCACCGCGGGAAACAATCCAAAAGTTGCCGGACTGGTATATCTTGCTGCACATGCTCCTGATGAAGGCGAAAATGAGGCAGACAACGGAAAAAAATATCCGTCAGAATATAAATCTCTAATTAAGGGAAATGACGGATTTGATTATATAAATCCAGTCAACTTTCCTGCAGACTTTGCCGGAGGTGTAGCTAAAGAAAAAGCTGATTTTATGGCCGTCTCACAAACGCCTACACAAGACTCAGTTTTTCACGCCATTATTCATAACCCAGCCTGGAAATCAAAACCAGTGTGGTATATGGTTGCTAAAGCAGATAAAATTATAAACCCAGATTTGGAACGTTTCTATGCAAAACGGGCCAATAGTAAAAAAACGATAGAAATTGCAGGTGCAAGCCACTGTGTCTTCATGACCCATCCTAAAGAAGCTGCTGAACTTATTATTGATGCCGCCAAAGGAAGTGAATAAAATTTGATACACACAATATCTTATTAGTTTACAAAATCAAGCATAATGAACGAATGTCCGAAAATAATTAAGTAGTATATTTGTGTAAACAGAAAGAATTATACCTATGAAAGCTTTAATCGTGGATGATAACGACATTGCAAGGACAACTTTAGCACATCTGGCAAAACAGATTCCTAATCTCACGGTTATTGATGAATTTTCCAATGCGATCAGCGCTTATAATTACCTGCAGTCCAATCCGGTCGATTTAATTTTTCTGGATATAGAAATGCCTGAAATGACAGGAATTGAACTTACGAAAACACTTTCAGGTAAAGATACGATTATCATTTTCACAACTTCCAAAAAAGAGTATGCACTCGAAGCTTTTGAGCTCAATATTGCAGATTATCTTTTAAAACCTATTATGCCGGCAAGATTCCTGCAGGCGGTAAGCAAAGCACAAACCATTCTCGAAAGCAGAAAAGAAAATGTGGAAGTAACCAGGGATGAGTTCCTTTTTGTAAGAGATTCCAATGTTACCAGACGCTTAAAGCTGGATGATATTTTTTACGCAGAAGCCATGGGTGACTATGTGAAGTTTTATACAAAAGAGAAAATGTTTGCCATTCATGGTAAAATGAAAACCGCTGAAGAACGTCTCCCGAAAGATCATTTCATAAGAGTTCACCGCTCTTATATTGTTTCTGTAAGTAAGATTGATACGCTTCAGGATGGCGGGATTATGATCAACGGTAAATTCATTCCCGTAGCGGATGCCTATCGTAAAGCACTTAATACAAGAATGAACGTTTTTTAGCAGTCGGAGATTGCTGACCTTCCTACTACTCTATTTTTGATCTTAATCCCTCAATAAACTTAGGGTTATCTTCTTCTTTTACCGATACTTCCACCTTTAATCAGATCGTTATTTATGAAAAAAACATCTTCAGTAATGAATAGTAAACGATTCAGTTATTTCATTATCCTGGCATTTATTGCGGGTTCGCTCCTATTGATCATTGTTCAGATCAATTCGGCAAGAAATACCAAAGCTCTTATTCAAAATAACAATACCCTTCTGAATGAATTACGTTCAAGCAACCATTTACGGGAGATTGACCGTGATATTCTGGGAGTGGAAAGCAGAATCAGAGCTTCAATTGCCACGAATGACATATCGCATCTGGAAGGTATTGATCAAAAAATCAATCAGATTGAAAATTTTCTGGACTCTCTCTCCAGAGACAATGTAAATGCCGAAGAAGAAAAGCTGATCCACAGGTTAAGCGTTCTCGCCATGGAAAAGAAAACCACCAAAGACAAATTAATGCAGCGTTACAGGTCTTTGGGAAATATGGATGACAATACCTCAATTGCCAATCCACGGGCAAGAAATATTTCTAATGAAATCACCCGGATTACTGCCAAGATCTATGAGAGCAGAAGGCTGAATATGGTTGAACTCAGTCAAAAAAGTGGAAAAATGGGACAAAAAGCAAGGTTCTATGATATTTCATTGCTGGTTTTGCTCATATTAAGCGGATCCATTGTAGGATATCATATTCTTCGTCAGTTTAACCGTCAGAGATTATTGATCAGTGAACTTGATATTGCTGAAAAAAAGGCATTGATTGCCGCACAAACCAAGGAAAATTTTCTGGCTAATATGAGCCATGAAATCAGAACGCCTTTAAGCGGAATTCTGGGATTCACCAATCTGCTTCAAAAACGTCCACTGGATGAAACTTCAGCAGAGTTCGTCTCTTCCATACAGCGTTCCGGGGAAAATCTGATGACCATCATCAATGACATCCTTGATTTATCCAAAATAGAAGCAGGAATGATGCGTATCACACCGGGAATTTTCAGTATTAATGGACTGGTCAATTCCGTTGAGACATTCTTTACAGAACGGGCAAAAGAAAAAGGCCTTACCCTATCCAGTACAATTGATTCATCGATTCCTGATACTTTGGTGGGAGATGCAACAAGATTAACCCAGATTTTGGTCAACTTAATCGGAAATGCTATAAAATTTACCCAGCAGGGAAATATTACTATTGAAATTTATAGTAAACAGCAAACTGAAAAAGAAGCTGTAGTAGGATTCAGAATTTCAGATACCGGCATCGGAATTGACAAAGAAAAGCTCAGTGAAATTTTTGAAAGATTCAATCAGGGAGAAGACTCAACGACCCGAAATTACGGAGGAACCGGATTAGGACTATCTATCGTGAAAAGTTTAATTGTATTGCAGAATGGAGACATTGAAGTGACCAGCGAACAGGGCAAAGGCACTACGTTTCATTTTTACATCCCTTACGGAATTGCTGAAGAACAGCTCACAATAGTTCCTGCAACGGATCCAGATTATTTTAAAGATACATCCAATACTCCTTTGAAAGTTCTGGTGGTTGATGATAATACGATCAACCAGAGCCTGATGAAACATCTGCTTTCCCAGTGGAATATTGATTTTCATGTGGTGTCAAACGGTCTTGAAGCAGTCAGTTATCTCAGCAGTAATGAATGTGACCTGATATTAATGGATATACAGATGCCACAAATGGACGGATATGCTGCCACACAAAAGATAAGAGAGGAACTGAAACTTAATATTCCAATCATTGCAATGACTGCCCATGCTCTGCCGGGTGAAAGAGAAAAATGCCTGAGCCGTGGTATGAATGAATATATTCCGAAGCCTGTAAAGGAAGAAGAACTGTTTACGCTGATTTCAAAATTAGGATTGAAAGAACACAACAGAACCGAAAAGAAAACCGAAGATACACCATCTGATTATCAGTACATCAATTTAACTTATATGCACACTGTAAGCGGTGGCGACAAAAGCTTTGAAAAGCTGGTCACCCAACAGTTTATTGAGAATATTCCCAATCATTTACAACAGCTGGCAACAGCATATAAAAATCAGGATTTTGCAGCTATGAAATTATGGGCTCATGACCTGAAATCAAGTATTTCCATAATGGGACTACACCCTTTATTAAAAGAAAAACTGGATATTCTGGAGACAGCTTCAGAAGAAAACCCTGAGTTGAAAAAAATATTGACAGAGGTACAGGAAATTCTGTTACAGGCTGTTTCCGAAGCTGAATCATTTTCAAAATCACTTTAAAAACTAGAAAAAATGAACTTATTTTCACCTATACACATCCGCAGTCTTACGCTAAAAAACAGGATTGCATTATCTCCTATGCAGCAATACAGTGCTAAAGACGGAATTCCGGGCAACTGGCACCTCGTTCATCTGGGAAGCCGGGCTGTAGGCGGAGCCGGACTGATTCTCACAGAATGTACTGCTGTTTCAGAAGAAGGTCTGGCCACATTATACGATGTAGGAATCTGGAATGAAGAACAGAAAAATGCATGGAAAAACATTGTGAATTTCGTTCACGAACAGGATGCAAAAATAGGCATTCAGCTATGGCATGCCGGAGGAAAAGGAAGTCTGAAGCATCCCAATGAAAGGATGAAACCTCTCACACCGGAAGAAGGAGGCTGGACTGTAAAATCGTCTTCTGCAAGAGAATTTAACGGCGTTTTTGCTGAAGAGCTTACGATAGATGAAATCAGGGGGCTTACCGCTAAATTCGTAAAAGCAGCACTCCGTTCTGTTGAAGCAGGTTTTGACACCATTGAACTTCACGCAGCCCATGGTTACTTATTTCATCAGTTTTATTCCGCCGTGATCAATAAAAGAAAGGATCAATATGGTGGAGGTTTTGAGAACAGAACCCGGTTTCTGATAGAGACCGTTCAGGAAATCAGGAAAGTGATTCCTGCTGAAATGCCTTTGTTCGTAAGAATTTCTTCAGTTGATTATATAGAATCAGATGAAGCCTGGACCTTGGAAGATAGTATCAGACTTTCAAAAGTACTCAAGGAAAACGGTGCAGACTTCATTACTGCATCCGGCGGCGGATTTACCAATGTAAGCAAGGACAAGGTATTTCCCGGATATCAGGTTCCTTTTTCAAAATCAATTAAAGAACAGACGGGAATTATGACCGGAGCTGTCGGAATGATTACAGAAGCAGAACAGGCCAATGATATTATTGCCAACGGAAATGCAGATCTGGTTATTATTGCCAGAGAGCATTTGCGGGATCCTTATTTTGCAATTCACTCTGCTAAAACATTAGGTGTTGAAACAGAGATTCCATGGCAGTATAAAAGAGCGTATTAAATCAAACAGAAAAAAATATCAGTTATGGAAAATCAGGGCGCCTCCGTTGTTATTACTCATCATATTCAGGATGGAAAACAGCAGGAATACGAAAAATGGCTGGACGAAATTGTTCCGGTTACCAAGCATTCAGAAGGGTTTATTGATCTGCAGATTGTACGTCCTATTCCTGATCTGACTTTTGTATATACTGTTATTATCCGTTTTGATACCATTAAAAACCTTAGAAACTGGATGGAATCAGATGACCGGGAAAAACTCATTGAGCAAGCTAATCCGCTATTCACAAAAAATGACAATTACCAGATAAAATCCGGGCTGGATTTCCTTTTTAATTCAGAAAATGAAGGCAATAAAGTTCCTGTCCGCTGGAAACAGTTTCTGGTTACCTGGTCTGCCATTTATCCGCTATCAATTCTTATTCCTATTGTCATCCTTCCCTTTTTAAGAATATTTTCAATTCCTGCCAATCATTATTTTGACGGATTTATCATTTCAGGGATCATCGTTTTTCTGATGGTGTTCTTAGTAATGCCTAATTATACCAGACTGATCAAAAAATGGCTGTATAAATAACCCATTTTTAAAATTACTTATTATCAATCACTGTAACCCACAGTGATTTTTTTATTTTCAATACCATCCATCCTGTTACCATTTGAACTTCCCCGGCTTATTCAACGATACTTTTCGCCTGTTTACCGAACAGCAGTAAAAATTAAAACTGTCCGTTGGTAGCTTTACATCATCAATAAAATAAAATAAACAATCAAAACCAACAGCTATGGAAATCGTACAAACACCCGAAAATGCACTATCTCATTCAAGCGTAAGCGCTATCATTAATGCACCCATTGAAAAAGTAAATATCGCAGACTGGCTGCTTAATCTGCCTGATGCCGAATATCAACGTTGCTCAACCCAGCATATCGGGGCTGCAATTTCAACTACTTTTGATGGTAAGCCAGTATCTTTAAATGTCGAAACCATTGGAGATGCACTAATGGTTCAGCATTATGTTGCAGATGTTCACCGTCCTGATTATTG
>Ga0070682_100000433_pt1 | contig 27080 bp, 21 predicted proteins | sample KBSC63LmetaG_FD_64668 | JGI IMG/M metagenome (GOLD analysis project Ga0070682, IMG submission 64668) | Corn rhizosphere microbial communities from Kellogg Biological Station, Michigan, USA - KBS C6-3L metaG | ecosystem: Host-associated > Plants > Roots > Rhizosphere | place: USA: Michigan...
CCCCAGGTCGCGTACATCGGAAACAGCACGGAATCCCCGAGACGATTGAAGATACCCATCAGCGTCTGCTGGAGGTTCGCAGCGACCGAGTAAACGCCAATCATCGTCAGGCTGACGAAGGTGCTCAAGATCGCGCGATCGCCCTGCGACGCCAGGAACGTGAACGCGGTGCTGAGCGTCACCCAGCGTCCGAATTTCACGAGCTCCTTGCTCGAGCCGCGCTCCCAATGCAGCCGGTGGCGGATGCCGGGCAGAACCAGGTGGGAAAGCACCACCGAGATCAACGACCCCACGACGCTGCCGACGACGAGCGCCCACACCGACTTGTGCAGGAGCGCGTAGGAGATCATCGCCGCCACCGACACGCCTTGCGCAACCAGGTCCACGATCGTGAGTCGACCGAGCATCAGCTTGCGGTTCAAGGTCGCGACCGCCGTCGAGCGGAAGCCCGTGATCACCGAGTTGAGACCCACCGCTGGCAAGAGCCAGCGCAGCTGCGGCTCCTGGTAGAACAGCGACACCGGGTACGAGAGCAGGGCCATGCAGATCCAGAGCACGAAGCCGCGGATGACCTGCATGGTCCAGGCCGTGTTCAGAAAGGATTCCTGATTGCCGTCCTTGTGCTGGACGATCGCGGGAGTGATGCCGATGTCGGAAAACATGGCGAGCCCCTGCATGAAGAGGGCCACGACGGCCATGAGGCCGAACGCCTTCGGAAACAGGAGGCGCGACATGACCAGGTTGCTGCCCAAACGCAGCACCTGACTGGCACCGAATCCGGCGAGCGTGGCAATCGTGCCCGAGATGGCACGCCGCCGGAGCGATCCGGGGGCTTGAGGTTCAGCGGCCTCTGCCACGGTACTCCGACCTCGGTCCCGCTCGCGACGCCACGCTCTGCGTGGCGAAGAAAGGGAGCGACATGGTCGAGTAGAAACCATGCGAGAGAGCGCGCCGCAAGCGCGAACGATTGAGCCCGCACACCTTGACTCTCACCACCCGCTCGGGGACGCTGGGCGCGCTCGATGCGGATCACGTTTCTCCTGCCCCCGGTCAACTATTATGGAGGCATCCGGTCGAACGCAGAGCTCGCCTGGGCGCTCCAGCGGAAGGGGCACGACGTGCTGGCCGTGTTCCCGCCCCGCAAGCCCCCGACGCTGCGCCAACGGCTGTCCTCGCTCCGCAAGGGCAAGTGGCTCAGGTACGAGCGCCGGCTTCCCTCGTTCTTCGACGAAGTCCCGGTCAAGCAGCACCAGCTCGAGCGCCACCGGCCCGTCGTTTCGAGCGATTTGCCCGACGCCGACGTAGTGATTGCGACCTGGTGGGAAACGGCCGAATGGCTGCCCGGTCTCGATCGCAACAAAGGCGCTCCCGTTTACATGGTGCGCGGCCACGAAATCACGCTGACGCCGTTCCCGGAGCGCTGCGCGAAAACTTACAAGCTCCGCGCCCACAAGATCGCGATCTCGACCTGGCTCATCGACATCATGCGCGAAACGTACGGAGACAGCGACGTGTCGCTCGTTCCGAACAGCGTCGACGTCAGCAAATTTTCTTCACCCCCCCGCACGCGCGCGCCGGGCAACACGGTGAGCCTGCTGGTCTCCGATTCCGAGTCGAAGGGCACCCCGTTCGCGATCGAAGTCACCGATCTCGTCCAAAAGCGCCTGCCCGATCTGAAGGTCCTCGCGTTCGGATTTCACCGGCCGACGACGTTCGTGATGCCGCCGTACTACGAGTTCATCGAGAACCCGCAGCCCGACGGCGTGCGCGAGATCTACGCGCGCTCCGACGCGTTCCTGTTCACGAGCCCCGGCGAAGGCTTCGGGCGACCACCGCTCGAGGCCATGGCGTGCCGGACGCCGCTCGTGTCGACGTCGGTCGGCGGCCCGTCGGACTTCGTCGAGAACGGCGTGAACGGCTTCCTCGCGAAGTACGGCGACGCCAAGGGCATGGCCGAGAACCTGCACCACGTGCTCACGGCACCGCCCGCAGAATGGGAGCGCGTGTCGCTCGCGGGTTGGAACACCGCGCACGGCTACTCGTGGGACGACGCCGCCGTACGGATGGAGAAGGCGTTGGAGCGTGCGCTCGAGCGCCGGCGCGCGGGAGAGATCTGAGCGAAGGAGGAAACGAGCCTTGGCCGTTCAGATCACGCCGACGGCGAGTGTTGCCCTAGCGCTCGTCCCCCCCGCGAGCATCGCGGCTTTCGCGCGTTGGCGGCCCGCCAAGGCCATCCTCGTGATGCTGATCGGCGCGACGATGTTTCTCCCCGAACGCGCCTTTTTCAAGGTGCCGGGGCTGCCGCCGCTCGACAAGCACACGATCACCCTGATGTGCCTCCTCGTCGGGGTGCTGATCAAGGGGCGCAGGGAAATCGCCGCCGGCAAGCCAGGACGCGGCATCGACCTCTGCATCCTCGGGATCATGATCGGCTGCATCGGCACGATGCTCACGAATCCCGAGGTGCTTCGCTACGGCAAGGCCACGCTGCCGGCGCTCACGCAATCGGATCTGATCTCGGATTGGGTTTACACGATCCTGCAGGTGGGCACGCCGTTCCTGCTCGGCCGCCTGTTCTTCCGCAACGCCGAAGACGCGGTGCTCTTGCTCTCCGGCTTCGTGATCGGGGCGTTGATCTACACGCCGTTCATCATGATCGAGCTCCGGTTGAGCCCCCAGCTGCACCGCTGGATCTACGGCTTCGCGCAGCAATCCTTCGCCGAAACGAAGCGCGGCGGCGGCTATCGACCCGCCGTGTTCATGGCGCACGGCCTCGCGCTCGCCTTGTTCGTGAGCGCTTCGGCCTTCGGCGCTTGGGCCTTGGCGCGACGCAAATACAGGGTGACCAAGGCTGCTTCGCCGACGGTCGTCGCGTTGTGGTGCAGCACCCTGCTCGCCCTCTTGCACAGCACCGGGGCGCTGATTTACGGCATCGTCGGCATTCCGGTCGCCTGGTTCACGAAGCCCAAGACGCAGCTGCGCTTTGCCGCGGTCATCGCGATCATCATCGCCATGTATCCCGTGATGCGCATCAAGGACTGGTTCCCCGCGCAGGAGCTGGTCGACTACACGGCTCAGAAGAGCCAGGAGCGTGCGCAGTCGATCGCAACGCGCTTCTCGAACGAGGACGCGTTTCTCGACCGGGCGCTGATCAAGCCGTACTTCGGCTGGGGCGGCTGGTCGCGCGGGCACGTGTGGACCCCGCAGGGCGTCGACGATTCGATCCTGGACGGCGCGTGGCTCGCCATGCTCCAGCGCGGCTTCGTCGAGCTGGCGTTCGACGGCATTCTGCTGCTCTTCCCCGTGTTCATGGCGCTCCGAAAGGTGGATCGCGTGGCGAAAGCGGATCAGCCGCTGCTCGCCGGCGTCGCCATGGTCTCGATCTATTACACGCTCGATCTATTGCCGAACGGCAACTTCAATCGCCTGCCCATGTTCTGTGCGGGAGCGCTCGCGGGCCTTTCCCAAGGCATGAGCGCCGGCGGAGCAGGGCTAGGCAATCAACAAGTCAACGTGGCTGCCATACGCGCGCTGGCGGCAGAGCTTCTGGCACGAAGAACGGCCCGCGCGCCCGCACTCACCGGAGGTCGCTCGTGAAAAGCAGGTATCTCGCCATCCTCTGCATCGCCTTGTTTACCGAGGCTTGCACCACGCCAGGCCCGTACGTGTGGGCCAATCAACTTCCCGCGACGCCACCCGGGCAGGTCGGAGCGCTCCGCATCGGCGATCGCGTCCAGCTCGCGGTGCAGGGCCAGGAATCGGTGACCGGTGAATTCGAGGTGCGGCCCACCGGCGAAATCGTGCTCCCGCAGGTCGGCAAGATTGCCGCCGCCGGGCTCACGATCGAACAGCTGCGCCAGCAAGTGACGGCTCGCGTGAGCGGCTTCTTCCAGAATCCCCAAGTCACGCTCGTGCTCGCCGCGCGCAAGGCGCCGTTCGTCAGCGTCGTCGGCGAGGTGAGAACACCCGGCCGCTACGAGCTCCGCGACCAGGAAGGCGTGCTCGACGCGCTCGCCCGGGCCGGCGGCTTCACGCCGTTCGCGAGCAAGGACGGCATCTACGTCATCCAGAAGACGCGGCGCGCGCCTCGAGTCCGCTTTCGCTATCAGGATCTTGCCGGCGCGGAGCCGGCGAGCGTGAACTTCGAGCTCCGTGACGGCGACATCGTGATCGTGGAGTAGTAGGCGATGCCCGGTGGTCTAGCCGCCGCGCTCGCCGGCCTCGGTCTGCTCGGCGCGGTCCAAACCACGCCGTTCGTCGCCGCCCGCGCCGAAGTCGACGCCGGTGTCGCCCCCGAGGCGCCGACCGAGCCGACGAAGCCGTCGATGATCATCGATCTGCGCCCCGCGGCGGGCGCGCGGTTCACGACGCCGCGCTCGACCCTCGACGTCATGGTGCTGCCGCGTTTCTTCCTGCAGACGCCGAACCCGACGAACACGGAGCGTCCGCTCATGCTCGTGCGCGCCGACTCGGCCCACCGCTACGAGGTGAGCCCGCAGTTCGCGTGGCAGAGCTACCTCGGCGTGTACGCCGGCGAGGTCAACTACACGAACCAGGCGCTCATCACGAACACGGCGGTGGCTCGCAACCTCGATCAAGCCGTCGTTTCCGCCGCCAACGTCGAGGGGCGAACGGGCTTCGTCTGGCAGACGTCGGCCGTCACGTCGCTCACGTTGATGGGACTCGCCCAGTACACGGCGCCGCTCACCGAAAGGAGCAAGATCAACCTGCCCCCGACGACGGTGCTCGGCTTCGAGATCGCCGACGGCTGGCAGACCTCGGTCGTGAACCGTTTCCAGTTCCCCCTGCGCATGCGTCGCTACTACGTCAAAGCCGGCATCGACACGATCCAGCTCGAAACCGGCGTCGACGACCGCTTGAGCTTGAGTGAGCGGGATGTTCTCAGCACGTCGGTCGGCATCAGCTACTCCGACGCCGAGCAGCAGAACGCCCGCTTCCTGCCGACCGCCAGCGTCGCGCTCGAGCGCGTCATCTACTCGACGCGCGCAGCCGCCGTGACGAACCGCATCGCCGCGAGCGTCACCTCGGCCTACGACCCCACGAACGCGCAGGTTTACCCGATCGGCGGGCTCCAGGCCGTCGTGGGCGGGCAGCTCGGAACGTCGTGGCGCCCTTACGCCGCGGTCGATGCCTTCACGACGCTCACCAACAAGGGCGTGACGAACACGACGATCATCGACGAGACGGGCCGAGCGACGGGCGTCAGGAGCCAGGATTCGCGCTTCAGCGCCGTGATGGCGCTCGGCTACCGCCTGAACACGGAGTTCACGCTCGAGGTCGGCGCGCGCGCCTCCGCCTTCGCGCCGAACCTCAACGAGCGCTTCGGGCTCTTCGACTATCAGCTCTTCGGCTTCGTCGCGCTGACGTTCGCCCTCGATCTCCCGCTCGGCGGCGTGCCCGGCACGCAAGCAGCAGGCGCGACGGGCATGATGGCGCCGGTGTTGATGGGCAGCAGCGCCGCCGGCGGCACCCCGGGCGGCATGGGGTCGGGCGGACGCTAGGCCCAGCCGCCCGTCTCGCGATTTTCTCGCTCAGCGGCGCTGGATCCAGGGCGGCTGCGCCCCGGCGGGAACGATCGCGGTCGAGGTGGCGCCCGTGCGGCGTGCCTTCAGGAACCGACGGAACTCGAACAGCGCGGAGATGAGCGCACCGATCAAAAGGCCGAGCGCACCGCCCATGAGCGCGCCCTTCATGAGCGCTTGCCGCAGCGGCACACCCGACGACTCGACGGGCGTGATCACTTCGTAGCGGGCCCGCGCCTGAGCGCGCTCGAGATCGAGGTTCAGCTGCGCGTGCCGCAGATCCTCGAAGAGCTTGGTGTGGATGTCCTTGTTGGCCGCGTACGAGCGGGTGAGCTCCGCGTAGCGCGCCTCGACCTCGGGCATCGTCTTCACGATGCCGTCGAGGCGCTCGAGCTGGCCGTTCACGCCGCCGAGCTCGGCGCCCGTGCCGCGCGCCTGAACCTCGAGGTCGGTCACGCGGTTCTTCAGCTCCGTGAGGCCGAGATTGGCTCGCTGCTCGAGGCCGCTCGAGTCGCGCGCCTTCGCCTCGTTCGAGAGTCGCTCGAGATTCTCCTGCTGCTTGAGGAGCGCGACCACGTCAGGGTGCTGATCGCCGAGGCCTTTGCCGCGCAGCTCGGCGAGCTTGCGCTTCACGTCGACGAGCGAGGCCTCGAACGGAGCGGCCGCGGCGACCTTGCTCGCGTCCATCGGGGCGGCTTCCTTCAGGCGCTGGCGCGCAGCCTGGAGCTCGAGGTTCGCTTTGGTCATCTGCGCCGAAAGGTCGGCGCGCCGCGCGTACAAGGCCTCGCGCGACGTGACGTGGCCCGACGTGAACTCCGGCAGCCCTTCGAGGTGCTGGCTCTTGAACTCCTTGAGCGCCTGCTCGGTCTTCGTGAGCTCCGCGTCGCGCTCCTTCACCTGCGCCGTGAGGAAGTTCACCTCCGTCTGCACGACGCTGATGACCTTGTTCACCTCGGCGTTCAGGAAGTTCTCGAGGTGAAAGCGCAGGAACTTCACGGCGAATTCCGGATCGCGGCTCTGGAACTTCCCCTCGAACGTCATGAACGCGACGCTCTCCAAGCCGAGCCGCGCGAGCGAAAGGTCGGTCTCGGTCTTGCCCGGCTCTTTCCGGCCCAGAGACTTCAGCGTCTGCTCGACGAGGGCGCGGTTCTTGAACGCCTGATCGACGCCCGTGTAGAAGCCGCGGTTGTCGCGGTCGTACTCCTTCATCTCCGCGTTCGTGGAGTTCGGCGTGATGCGAATGCGGAACGACGCCTCGGCGAGCGGCGGCGTGAGGAGCGGGCGGATATTGCCGAGCAGCGCCCCGAGCGCGATCGCGGAAAACAGAACGATCCAGTTGCGCCGGACGATGCGCAGGATCTTCATCGCGCCTTCGATGCGCTCTTCGATCGTGACGGGCGGCGCCTCGACCTGCGGGCTCGTGGATTGGAGCAGGCGCGCGAGCATCTGCACCTCGGGCAAGCTGCCGCCGTCCGAGAGGCGGAGCGCCGTCGAGCCCGGCATCTGCGGCATCAGCTTGGACAGGTACTGCGTCTGCTCTTGCGGATTGCGCTGCCCGGCCGGCAGGTAAGCGAGCACGGTCTCGGCGACCTGGATGCTGTCGCCCGGCATGAGCTCGGTCGGGTCGTTGGGCGTCAGACGGCGGGCGTTGAGGAACGTGCCGTTGGTGGAGCCGAGATCGACCAGCGAATGGCCGTCTTGGCTACGCAGGATCCGCGCGTGCTTGCTCGAGACGGGCTTCTCGTCGATGCGGATGTGCGCGCCGCTGCCGCGACCGATGATGAGGTCGGGGCCGAGCAGTGGATAAATTTTGCCTGCAGTGGCACCGCTGACGACGACGATGGACGCGCTCGCGAGGACCTCGGAGTCCTTGGCAACGTCAAGCTCGCCGGCGCCTGCCGAAACGATGGGCTCTAGCGGTTCTTCGGATCCCGACAAACGTCCTCAAGGGCGGCTGGGCCGCTCTGCGTCGGACGATTCTAGCGTGGGATTCGCGGGGGGGGTACCAGGAGCGTCCGCGGCGCTCGGAAGCGGGGGAAGATCCAGGGGCTTCGAAATGACCGCGTTTGTCTTCACATGGAAGACTCGTGAAACGAGCCCCGGCCAGAGCAGGGTCGTGAGCACGACCGCCATCGCCAGAATGCCGGCCACCATCAGAGCCCAGTGACGGCGCGGCGGGCCCACTTCCAGAAACACGGTCTGGGAGTTGCCCTGCGGGTCAATTTGCGACGGCGGCTCCTCGGCAATCTCGAAGGGGGCGCCGAACCCACCGCTCGAGTCCCGCGAGGTGTCGGACTTCGCGCGGCGCGAGGCGTCGAGCATCGAGAGCCGGCGCTGCGCGAGCTCGGGACCGACGCACTGGCGCACCCATTCGGCGACCATGCTGGGCGGCGCGAGCAGGTTCTCGCGAATCGCTACGCGGCGCAGCTCCGTGAGCATTTCCTCCGCCGTGGAATAGCGGCGATTCGGATCGCGCTCGAGGGCGCGCATCGCGATGTGATCGAACCCGGCGGGCGGACACAGGCCGACCGTGCTCGGCGGCGGGATCGGCGCCGTACGCACCTGGCGTACCGTCTCCTCGACGGTGTCGGACGCGAACAGCGTCGTGCCCGTGAGCGAGTTGTAGAGGATGACGCCCATCGCGAAGATGTCGGCGCGACGATCGACGCGGCCGCCGCTGAGCTGCTCGGGCGCCATGCACGCCGGCTTCCCCAGCGCCATTTGGTTGTCGCGGTAGGGCTCGCCGTGGCGCGCGACGCCGAAATCGGTGAGGCGGCACACACCGTCCACGCCGACCATCAGGTTTTCGGCGGAGACGTCGCAGTGCACGATCTGCAGCGGGCGCCCGTCGTCCGATTCGAGGGTGTGTGCGGCGTGCAGGCCCGCGAGCGCCTCGAGCAGGACAGGCACGATGAGCTCGGCGCGCCGCATCGAATCGGCGTTGAGCAGCTGCTTCAGGCTCGCACCCTCGACGTAGTCCATCACGAGGTAGGGCTGCGGACCGTCGAACCCGGCGTCGACGACGCTCACGATGTTGGGGTGATGCATGTGCCCCGCCAAGCGCGCTTCGGCGAGGAACTTCTCGGCCGCGGCAGCATCGGTGAGCAGGTGGCTGCGCAGGATCTTGAGCGCGAAGAGGCGCCGGAACCCCACCTCCGAGGTGATGCGGCAGAGGTACACCGAGCCCATCCCGCCGAAGCCGATGCGGCCGAGCACCTCGTAGCGTCCGACGAAGCGCGGCCCCTTGCGTACCGACCCCGCCGCTTCACCCGTCGTGGGCTCCGAGCGCGCGCCGAGCACGGGCGGCGGTAGCGACGCCTGCGAGCGCCGCCGGGGCATGACGGGCGTCGGCGGCCCGACGGACTGCGGCGCCGTCGTCACGTTGATGATGCGCCGCACTTCGGCGCGATCGCTCGGGCGCTTCTCGGCGCGATCGCTCGGGCGCTTCTCCGGCGCATCGGGGATTTGCACGCCGATACCGATGACCGTCTTGCGCCGGAGCGCCTTACCTGCCGGCTGCGCGGGCACGGGCTCCATCGGGGCGAGCGGAGCTTTCGGGTCGGCGAGCACTTCGACCATCGGCGTGCGCAGCGTTTGCTCGGTCACGCGCCCCTCGGCCAAAAGCTTCATGATGCCGCGCAACGCGTCGACCGCGTCGAGGTTGCATTCGTCGATGATGTCGGTGAGCGTGCGGCGGCCGTTGATCAGGCGCAAAAGGCGCAGCTCGTCCTTCGGGAGCTCTTCCGCCTTGAGCGCGGCGCGACCGGCGTCGGTCACGTTGAGACGCGTGCCGAGCGGGGGAGCACTCTCACAGAGCGTCCGCCACTCCGCGAGGCGCTGCTCGCGATCGGCCACCACGGTGGCGACGTCGGCCGCGAGCGGCGGGCGCGACTCGATGGGGATCTCGGTGAGCTCGTAGCGACCGTCAGCGACGCCGAGCAACAGCCGGACCGCCGACAAGCCCACGACGTCGCCACAGAAGGCGTCGACGATCTTCCCCGCGACGAAATCGACCTCGGACTCGGCGACGTCGCTCTCGAAACGGAGCCGGCCCGTGATGCCCCGGCGCTCCAAATCCTCGAGCACCGACGCTACGGTCGTCCCTGTTTCACGGCCGAACGGCTTCATGGCCGCCCCGGCGGGCGCGCTCAAACCAGGCTCCCTCCCCACGTCCGGGCGCGAGCGCAATCCGACCAAGTCCATCGCCGAGGCATGGGCAGGTCACGCTACCCCGTTCACGAACCGTGTCAAATTCGGCCGGCGCGACCACGAGCACGCCATTCGCGCCAGAGCAGCCCCGGAAACGCGAGTGCATCGGCAGCGTAACGCGGCCCCAAGCGCCGCGGTTCCGTGAACACCCGATGCATCCACTCGGTGCCTGTCTCGCGCATCCACTCGGGCGCCCGCGGCCGGTTGCCCGCCAAGAAGTCGATTGTCGCGCCGGCACAAATGGCTACGCGCGCGCCCAGCTCCGCTCGGTGACGGTGCGCCCAGAGCTCCTGCTTCGGCGCTCCGAACCCGACGACGAGGAGCTCGGGCGCTGCCTCCGCGACACGCGCCATGATTCGGGCGTTTTCGGCCGGATCCTTCTCGAAGCCGAGCGGCGGGCTGTACGTGCCGACGACGTGCACCCCGGGGTAGGTCGCTTCGGTAAGTGTCGCGGCGCGTTCTGCCACGCCAGGTGCCGCCCCCAAGAGGTACACCGTGAGTCCGCGCTCGCGAGTCGTGGCGGCACGGAACAGCGCGGGGACGAGGTCGCTGCCGGTGACCCGCCCCGGCACGGCCGTACCGAAAAGCCGGAGCGACCACACGAGCGGCGTCCCATCGATGAGGGCGAGCGACGCGTCGGCGTAAGCGGCGCGGAGCTCGGCGTTGTTCTGAAACATCACCGCGTGCTGCACGTTGGGCGTGACGACCAGGCGCACGGGGGCGCCTCGCTCGTTGGTCCAGGCGTAGACGCGCCGCACCGCTTCCGCCTCCGTGATCGGGTCCACCTGCATGCCGAAAAGAAGCGCCCGCTCCATGCTCGTCACCTCGCGCCGTGGCTCAGCGTGAGTCGTCAGCCCACGCCGCCGGGATGTTGGTCGCGAAGCGCTTCGCGGTAAAGGGCGGCGTGGGGCCGCCGTCGCCGTCCGCCTCGCCCGGGCGCCGAACGAGGATCACACCGTCGACCAAATCATCGATGGCGCGACACTGGGGGATCTCGCTGAGCGGCGGCGCGTGCAGGATGATGACGTCGTAAAAGGGGCGCAGGCCCTTGATGCACGCCTCGAAGTGCCGCGACAGCGTGAGGTCGGGTGCTCGATGCTCCGCGAGCAGGGCGTGCAGCGACGGCGCGAGCTCGAGCACCGACCAGGGCTTGTTCGCGCCCTCGAGTCGCCCCTCGAGCTGGCGCGTGAGCTCGGCTTCGGCGGGCAGATCGCTGCCGAGCACGCGGTAGAGCAGCGGGCGTGACAGATCGGCGTCGAGCACCAAGGCGAGGAGTTGGTCGGCGCCGGCGCACGCCGCCGCCAGGCGAGCGACCACGCGCGAGCGCGCATCCGCGGCCATCGCCGAGCTCGAAACCGCGACCACGAAGCAGTCCTGCGTCGCGAGCGAGCGAAGCTGCGCGAGCAGCGTGCTGAGCGGTTCCGACGCCGGCAGCGGGGCGTTCCAAGGCAGCGGATACGCCACGAGGTCGGAAGCGGGTGACGCGGCGGCGCCCGGCGGACCCGAGCTCGCCCGTCGCGCCGGGGCGTGCGTCGGCGCGAGCAGCGCCGGCGGTAGCGGCGACGGCAAGGGCGACGGCAGCGGCGCGACCGACGCCACGGGTGCCGGCGGCAGCGACGGCATCTGCGCTCCGTAGCCAGCGAGCTCGAGCACCGGCTCGGGGAAATCCGCAAGCTGACGTGGACCGCGAAACAGCAGCGGCAGCAAGCCGGACAGCACTCCCGCGACGCCACCCAGAGCGAACAGCAGCGAGATGCGCGGCTCGATCGGCGCGAGCGGCAGCCGCGCTTCCTCGACAATCGTGGGCGCTTGCGCGGCGGGCGGCGGCGGCGGGGCGGCGCGCGCCGCGTCGTCGACGAGCCGCAGGAACGTGGTTGCCACCGTGTCGTCGCCGGCGGCGGGGGCCTCGGCTTGCTCGGCCGCGGCCGCGCGCTGGCGCAGAAGCCGGTTCACTTCTTCGAGCCTCAGGCGAAGCTGCCGGGCGGCTGCCTCCGGAACTTGGTCCTCGAACGGGTTGTCGCCGTGCTGCACCGCCGGCCGGCCGTGATCGAGCTCGGCCTGAATGCGATTGCGCTCGATTTCCAGGCGCACGCGCTCCGTGTCGCGCTGCTGCTTGGAGGCGGATGAAGGCGGTGCCGGCGCGGGCGGCTCCGGGTGCGCGGCGACGAACTTGGCGAGCGCCTCGTCGGCGGGGGTTGCGCGCTCTTCGGGGGTGCCGGAGGTCGTGACCGGTCGCACGAGCGCGCGATGCGCTAGCTCGCGTGCGCCCGCTTGCGCCCGCTCGGGATTCGGATCGCGAAACCGAACCGTGACGGTGCGCCCGTCGGCGAGGCGCACCTTGGCGTCCGATTCGTATTGGCGGGGCGCGAGCGCGGCATAGAGCCCGAATACACCGAAGACGAGCAGAGTACGGAGGAGCGCGAGCTTCATCGCAACGTGGCCTCAGACGACGCGCGAACCGGCGGCACCCGCGAGCGCGTGGCGGCGCTCTCGTTTCACGTTCCGGTCCCTCCGAAAACGACGGGGACGGTCCGCGCGAGAATGTAGAGATCGAGCCAGGGCGACCAGTTTCGGACGTACTCGACGTCGAGCTGCAAGCGCTGCTCGAAGGTCGATTCGTTCCGCACCGTGACCTGCCAAATCCCGGTGATGCCGGGTTTGACGCGCAGGATCACCGACTCCTTCTGAGCCATGTCCGGGATCTCGCGCTCGAGGTACGGGCGCGGCCCGACCAGGCTCATGTCACCCGTGAGGACGTTCCAGAGCTGAGGGATCTCGTCGAGGCTGAACTTGCGGAGGAAGCGCCCGACGCGCGTGACGCGCGGGTCACGGACGAGCTTGTGCGACTCCTCGTACTCGGCGCGCAGGGCGGGATCGGAAGCGAGCACGTCGCTGAGGCGCGCCTCGGCATCGACGAACATCGTGCGGAACTTCAGGGCCTCGAAGCGCACACCGTCCTGGCCCAGCCGCTTTTGCCGGTGGAACGCCGAGCCGGGCGAGTCGAGCCGAATCATCACCGCGAGCGGGACGAGCAGCGGCAGCGCGAGCAGCAAGCCGATCCCCGTGATGGCGATATCCATCACGCGCTTGACGATGCGCGGGCCGCGCAGGAGGAGCTGCCGCTGCACCTCGATGCCGAGCGCGCCACCCAGGTAACGCGTGGGCGCGCCGAAATGCGTGAGGTTGAACAGATCCGGGATGATGAGGACGTTCGTGTAGTGGTCCGCGAAGCGCTCGATCGTGCCGAGCATCGTCGCGGCGTCCATCTCCGGCATCGCGAGCACGGCGGTGCTGACCTTCAACCGTTGGGCCAGCGCGGGCCCGAGCTCGAGCCCGCCGACGACCGGGACGCCGTCGACCTCCGAAAACTGCTCGAGCGCCGACGAGCGCTCGGAGGAGGGCGCGGCGTCCACCTCGCTCAGCGGGTGCACCGGCTCGATCACGATGTCGTTGTCACCCCAGGTCGCGCGCACGGTGCCCTGCCGCAGCGGATCGTCGTCGAGGATCGCGACCGGCTTCAGCCCGAGCTGCGGGCGAGCCTGAAGCACGCCGACGACGGCCCGGCCGACCTTGCCGGCGCCCATCACGACGACAGGCACGCCCCACCACGGGCGCTTGGCCATCACCGAGCGCCAGAAGCCGCGCGCCGTGGGCACGAGCAACAGGCTCGTGAGCCACCCGAGCAAGAACCCGCCGTGCGGGACGCCGACGAGCGTGTTCTGGCCACCCAAGACCGCGACGACCCAGCAGCCCGCGTAGCCGAGCGTGATGATGACGGCCGCGTTACGGATCTCGTCCGGCGGGCTCGGCGGCGTCACGGCGTAGAAGCGCAGCGCGGCGAACGCGGACAGGCAGATCACCGCGAGTGCCCCGACACCGAAGCGTTGCAGCAACGTCGAATGACCGGTGTGCCCGAGCATCCACACGAGGCTCGCGCCGAGGCTCAGCGTGACGACGTCGATCGCGAAGAGCGAAGCCGTGACGCGCCAGGGCCGACAATGCACCTCGAGCCAGCCGATCGAGGGATTTTCCCGCGCCCGGCGCGCAATGCTGCGGCCCTTTCCGCGCAGACGCGCGGTGTGCATCTGCTCGATCAGCGCCTCGGCGATCGCGCGCGAATCGCAGGCCCCCATGCGGCGCAAGATGGCGCCGACGTGACCGCCGGTTTCCGCCTGCACTCGCAGCGCTCGACGCAGCTGCTCCGGCCGGATCACTCCGTTGCGGAGTAGAACTTGACCGAGCTCGTTGTCGCGCCTCCGGCGCCGGCGATAGAAAGCCGGGGAGGGTGCGTCCTTCGGTCGGCGCGGCGCGTCGCTAGGCTGCATGAGGGCTCCGCTCCGGAGCCGGCTCACGCCAGATTAAGGCGCCCAACCCAGCTCGTCTTCGCGCCCTGGATGGCTGCCCGCGCAATGGCCAGCATCAGTCCCTCGTCGATGCCACGAACGGTGACCCCGATTGGCGGCGTATTGGAAAAAGTCCCGACACGCTGATCGTCGAGCAAGCGAACGACCTCGTACTGGCCCTCCGACACTCGGACAACCCGATACGTTGCGCCAGCCACCTGAACCATGCCCTTGACGATGCGCATGACCTCTTACCGTCCAATTGCTTTTCTTAGCTCCCCTGCCCGGGTTTGGGAAGGGGAGTTTGTCTGGTTAATTTCTCAGTTTTGACGCGCTCACGGGCACGGCGAAACGAGCTTTCGATCCAACGAATCAGTGTACAAATTCCCAGCGCGACCCGAAGCGATCGCAGGGCCTGACGACCCCGCTGTCTATTGGCGGCGTGGCGGCACCGCGGCGCCTCCTTCCGGAAACCTTACCGGCTGCCATTTCACTTCCCTCACCAGCGGGATCCGTGTCATCGTCCCGCGAAACCGGCCCCCAGGCCGACCGTCTGAATGTCCTCCGGGCCCGCGAACTCATCACGACAGAGCCCCTTTCTAAGCGGTTTCGTTGCGCTCGCGTTCGTGGCGCTCGGGTTCGTGACCTACGTGCGCAAGGGCGCCGTCTTCACGTATGAGGCGCGGCGCGAGGTCGCGGTAGTGACGGCCGCGGGAACGCCGCTGCTCGACGTGCACGCGGCGGCGACGCGCCTCGAGCAGACTGCGTTCGACGCGCGTCTCGTCGAAAGACTCGCGGCCGCGACGCACCGCTCCATGGACGCGGCAACCACCGACGCGCTCGAGGTCCGGTTTGGGGTGGGGAAGCCGGGGCACATCGAGATCATTTGCCGCGACGGCGAGCCGCAACCGGCTGGCGGGATTTGCGACGAGGTCGGTCGCACCGCCGTCGCCAGCACCTCCGAAGCGTTGGCAGGCCAGTCCGGCCCGAACGATCCGGCCGCGACTCGGCTCGCAGCGCTCCGCGAGCTCGCTCGCTTTGCGCAGGCTCACCCCACGGTCGTCACGGCGGCGCCCTCGGCGCGACCCCCTCAGGATGCCGAGGCGTGGCAGAAACTCTGGAAGGCCGCCCGCGAGGCACCGCCGACGGCGCCCGAGACCTCGAGCACCGCGACCGTTCACGCGGAGCTCGTCGGACCAGCGCTCGCCCCACATGCTCTCGGAGGCGGACCGAGCAGCGTGCTCGTCACGGGCTTCTTGTCGGCGCTGGGCGTTGGGCTCGTCGTCTTCGGACTGCAGCGCGGCAAGCGCAGCCGACCTCCCACAGCCGAGCTCGACGAGCGCGAGCACGCGCACGAGCGCAGCCGGCAGTCGGTGAGCTCGCGACCGCCGCCGAGGCTCACCTCGTCAGCGCCGCCGCCGAGAGCCACTTCATCCGCGCCACCGCCGAAGCTCACCTCGTCCGCGCCGCCACCTCGAGTCTCCTCGTCGGCACCGCCGCCCAAGCCCACGTCGTCCGCACCACCACCACACCCCACGTCGTCCGCGCCGCCACCACACCCCACGTCGTCCGCGCCGCCGCCGAAGCCGAGCTCCTCCTTCCCACCAGCAGTCGCGAAAGCCTCCCCGCTTCCGCCGCACGCTTCACCGCTTACGGAGCAAGCGCCCGCGACGGCGCGTGGATATGGGCCGGCCTCGCATTTTCCGGCGGCCGCGCAGCCAGCGCCCGCCGCGATGCAGGCCTCGCCGCCACCGCCGACTGCCGAGGCGACGGCCGGAGCGCCCGGTGAGAAGACGCCGACCACGATCTTGCCGCCTGCCGAGAAGCCGGCGCAAGACGCGCCGACGGCGCGCCGGACCGCGAGCGGTCAGCTGCGCTACGAGGCGACGAGCTTGCCGTCGCAGGCGCTCGCGCCGGTGCAGCCCACCACGCGCACCACGCAGCTCTTGGGCTCGATCCGTCCGCCGTCCGAGGTGGCAGCGCCAGTCATCGCCAACGACCCCGAAACGCCTTCGGGCTCCGTGAGCCCGCGCTCGCTCAGTCGCTACAGCTTCGTGAGCACGCCGCCGCCGGCAGGGGGCGATCCCGTGCGACCTCACGACCTCGGACAGGATTGGCAGCCGGATCCGGTGGTTGATCCTGCGCCATGTCGCGCGCTCTGCCGCGAGCTGTTCGCCTTCGGCGTCGAGCACTGCTTCGTGATCGGCGTGACGAGCCTCGCCGGGGTCGACCAGCAAAAGTCGGAGTTCGCGAGCTCGCTCGCCCTGGCGCTCGGCGCGAGCGGTCACGCGCGCGTGCTGCTCATCGACGCGGATCTCGACCGGCCGACGCAGCACCGCTTGATGCGCGCCGAAATGCCGCCCGGAACGACGCTCTCGCGACAGCTGCAGGCGCGCATGACCCGTCGCGACGTCGGCCACTGGAGCGTGCTTCGCGCGAGCCGCTCGCTGCACCTGCTCGTGGATGGCTCGGAAAGCACCCCGGGCCTGATCTTGTCGCGCACGTTCGAGGAGTGCGTGCGCGCGCTGCGCGCGTACTACGACTTCATCGTGCTCGACGGGCCGCCGGGCTCGCGCGAATCAGCCTGCTGCGCGCTCGACGGCGTCATCGACGGCCTCGTGATCCTGTGCACCGACGAGCGACGCGCCGAGGTCCCGCAGGTCTCGCGCTTCTTCACGACCAAGCGGTTCTCGAAGGCGATTCGCGCCACGACGTAAATGGTGTCGGGAGCCTTGCAGAGCGAGGGCCCGCTTGCCCGCTGGTCGGAGACGTTCGGCGATCCGACGGTCGCCGGCTGGCTCGCCACGTTCGGGTTCCTGCTGACGGCCTGGATCTGCCGGCGCGTGGTGTTCTTCTCGCCGACCGGCAAGCGCGACCTCGCCGAGCGACGGCTATGGATCGTGCTCGGATTTTTGTTCCTCTTCCTCGGCATCAACAAGCAGCTAGACCTGCAGATCCTCTTGTTCGAGATCGGCAAAGGCTTGGCGCACTCCGAGGGCTGGTACGCGGAGCGCCGTACGGTGGAGCGCGAGTTCCTGGTTTTCGTCGCGCTCCTCGCCGTCGGCGGCTCGCTGCTCCTTTACCGCTTCGTGCGACATGCGAGCCAGCACGCAAAGATCGCGGCTGCAGGTGCCGTCGTCCTCTTCGGCTTCATCGTCGTGCGCGCCGCGCTCTTCACCAAGGTGAGTCGGGTGTTCGGCTCGAGCTTCCACCACCTCATCGAGCTCACGGGCATCGCCGTGTCCGCGACGGCGGGCCTGCGCCGCATTCGCCGGCTACGCTCGGCACGCTGAGCTCGCCGCGCGGGCGACGCGGGCGAGCTCGTCCGGCGTGAGCCCCGGATGAACGGGCAAGCTCACCACCTCGCGGCAGGCACGCTCCGTCTCCGGCAGCTCGAGCGCGCGGTACTCGCCCCCGCGCTCGAACGCCGGCTCGCGATGGATCGGCGTCGCGTAGTAGACGCGCCCTTCGATCCCGTTCTCGCGCAGCCGCTCGAGAAAGACCGGGCGCGGGACGCCCGCGGGCAAGCGCACCGTGTACTGGTGATAGACGTGCTCGGAGCCGGCGCGCACCGTCGGAAGGCCCATGCCCGTGAGGTGCTCCGCGTAGTACGCGGCGTGCTCCTGACGCCGCCGGAGCGCCTCCGGCAGACGCCGCAGCTGGATCGCGCCGATCGCCGCGCTGACCTCCGACATCCGAAAGTTGTAGCCGAAGATCTCGTGCGGACCGTGCGGCACGGCTCGCCCCTGGCTGCGAATCATGCGCAGCCGCTGCGCGAGCGCCGCATCGTTCGTGAGAACCATGCCGCCTTCGCCGGTGGTGAGGTTCTTCGTCGGATGAAAGCTGAACGCCGCGGTGCCGAAGCCGCCCACGGCTCGCCCGTCGATGCGCGCCCCGGGCGCGTGCGCGACGTCCTCCAAAAGCACGAGCCCGCGCGCGCGACACAACGCCTCGAGGCGAGCCATGTCCGCGGGATGCCCGTAAAGGTGCACGGCCATGATGGCTCGCGTGCGTGGCGTGATCGCCGCTTCGGCCGCGTCCGGGCTCAGGCAATACGTGTCGGGCTCGATGTCGGCGAACACCGGCTTCGCGCCGACGCCGACGACCGCCGCCGCGCTCGCGAAGAAGCTGAACGAAGGCACGATCACCTCGTCCCCGGGCCCGAGCTCGTGCGCCAAGAGTGCGGCGGTCAGCGCCGTCGTGCCGCTGCTCGTAGCGACGCCGTGCTCGGCTCCGTGGAAGCCGGCGAACGCGCGCTCGAACTCGGCGACCCGCTCGGCCTGGGTAAGCTGCCCACCCCGCAACACGGCCACGACCGCGGCGATCTCCTCCTCGCCAACGACCGGCCGCGCGATGGAGACGAACATCTAGGTGCCGTGGCTTTTGGCGCCGCGGGCGGGAAAGGTCAACTCCAAGCCGACCAGTCGCCCGTGAGCACGGCGCTCACGGCGATCACGGCGTTGGTCGCGGCGTGCGCGACCATCGCGTCGGCATTCTCCCCGGAGCGCACCTGGACGAGCGCGTAAACGATGCCCGCGATGCTCGCCGCGAGCCACCGATCGTGCAGCGCGCCGAACGCAATGGACGATGCGACGACGGCGAGCGGCGTCCAAGCCTTGAACGACACGGTCGTGAAGTCGCTCGCGATCAAGCGCCGGAGCAGGTAGCCGCGAAACGCGAGCTCCTCGCACACCGGCGCGATCAGCACCGAGCCCACGACGCGCATCGCGATCCAGCCTTTGCTCACCTCGAGGTCCGGAACGGGCGCCTCGCGCGTCTCCGTGAGCACCCACGCCACGCCGACGGCAATCCCCACCGCGAGCGGAACGACACCGGCATGAAAGCGCAGGTGCGTGTAATACCGGCGGTAGACCAAGAGCGCCGCGCCCGCCAAGACGACGCGCAGCCCGTAGAGCGGGTCGACCGTCATGGTGAACATCCCGGTCAGGAGCGCCGTGGCCGTCACCACCATCATCGGCACGAGGAACGCCGCGACGGGATTTTCCCACTGCTCCTCCGCGCCGACCTTGGGTGCGGAGAAGAAGCGCGTGTGTCGAGCGATGCTCGCGAGCGCCAGCGTGATGGCGCAAAAAAGCACCCACCCGGCCTTGGAGTGGAAGCCACCCTGAGCGATCTGGGGGTTCAGGTACTCGCCGACGAGCATCAGACCCGCGAGTCGCACGCTGTTGCCGAGCCAGACGGCGAGGACCCCGATCGGCACGATCAGAACCGCGTGCGGAAAGCGGAACTGCTTGCGCATCGCGACGAGCATCGCGCTCAAGAGCACCGTGATGAGACCCATCCCCTCGAGGCCGCTGCAGACGGGCGCGACGGTGATCGCGAAGTCCGGCATCGCGAGCAGCATCGCCTCCGGCTCCACGTACACGTCCTGGCCGACGAGACGGAGCAACGCCGCGGTGGTCTGCAGCGTCCCGTGCGAGAGCGGCGGCCACAGCACGGGCGCCAAACGTCCGCCCACAAAGGCAGCCAAGCCGACGAGTACCCCGACGAGCACCCAGCTCGACAGCACGCGCTTCACGATCTGGCGCACGCCGACCAGCGCCGCGAACAGCGCTAGCGCCGAGCTCGCGCCGAGGACGCCCCAGAGCGCAAACCAGGCGGCAGGCGAGCCGCTCGGCGCCTCGTCACTTCCGAAGACGCGCGCCGTGACCGCCAGGAACAACCCGTAGAGAAGCGCGTGGATCGCCAGGCGGAAGATCCGGCGTCCGCGCGGCACGTGGGCGACCCCGGCGAGCGACTCCTTCTCCTCTGAGCGGAACAGGACGAGCGCGGTGGCGACGGCAACGCCGAGTGGCGCTACGGCACCGATGCTCCCCATCCACTCCCATGGTCCGCCGCGACGCGCGATGGTCTGCGCGTCGAACCTCAAGCTGACCAACATGTACTCGCCCAGGAGGGCGATGCCGCCTAGACCCCACAGCAAAGCTGTGTGGTCCAGGCTGATCGGGCCGAACCTCACACGGGCGGGCTCGGCCACAGCAGAGACTAGCTCTGCTTACGACGCCGGCCGTTGGCCACGAGAAGCGCGCCGCCGATGAGCAGCGCCGCAGCAGCACCACCACCGAGGCTGAGCTCAGGAGCGGAGACCGCGTGCGGGGGGGAATACCAAGACCGGTAGTTCTTGACCTTGGGGGTGGCGCCTGCCGTAGCGACGGTAGACATCACGATTGCACCGATGATTGAGGCGAGAATCTTGCGCGACATTGACGACTCTCCTAACCCTAAGATTCCTACACAATCCTACCCCGGCTCGCAATAGTAAATCGGTAGGGCAACCGCATTTTCTCTTGTCAGAGCCAGTTTTTCGTGGTTGGCGCGGCCTAGGTATTTTTTCGGCGCGTTCCGTACGGTAGCTAAACGTAGATGATGCAAGCAACGCGCCTAGTGAGTGTTTCAGTGGGGACGGCGCGCGGTGTTCCAGCAGGGCGGGTAAGTCGGGCGAAGTACGCCCAATTTACCCTGCACCCTTCGATGCATCGCCCAGGCTGATTCATTCAAGCGACGCGAACGCCCTGTACTATTGCCGCGGGGTGAGACAGTGCGCCGCGCCGCACTGAACACATTCACTGAACACGCGCACTGAACGCGCGGACGGTACGAACGGTCGCGCAAATTAGCGGCGGCGGGGACGCTTCAAGCCGTAACGCTCGATGCGGGAGATGAGCGTGCGACGCGAGATGCCGAGCAGCTCGGCCGCGTGCGTTTGATTGCCTGCGCATTGGTCGAGCGCCGCAACGATGCGCGCGCGCTCCGGATCGCCCTCTCCTGCAGGCGGAACGCCAGACACGAGCTCTTCACGACTGCCATTTCGCCCCGGCGCGTACGAGTAGGTGCCGGGCCGATGCCCGGGAGATGTCGTCGGTTCGGGGGGCACCGGAGGGTGCTCTGAGACGCGCTCGTGGGGGAGCGTTTTGCCCAAGCGCTCGAGCGGCAGATCGACCACGTCGATGAGCGGCGACTGCGAGAGCATGACGGCTCGCTCCATCACGTTCCGGAGCTCGCGCACGTTCCCGGGCCAGGCGTAAGCGTTCAGTACACCGATCGAAGCGCCCGTGAGCCGTGGCACCGGGACACGACGCGCCTGCTGCGCGAACTGATCGATGAACTGCTCGGCGAGCGGGCGGATCTCGTTCACGCGCTCGCGCAGGGGCGGCACGAACAACGAGACGCCGTTCAGGCGGTAAAAGAGATCCTGCCGGAATTGGCCCTGGGCGATCAGCGCTTCGAGATCGCGGTGGGTCGCCGCCATGAAGCGCACGTCGACGCGGATCTCTTTGAGACCGCCGACGCGCGTCATGCGCCGCTCTTCGACGACGCGGAGCAGCTTCGCCTGAATGGCGAGCGGCATCTCGCCGATCTCGTCGAGTAGAACGCTCCCGCCTTCGGCAACCTCGAGCAAGCCGGGCTTCGCCTGCACGGCGCCCGTGAAGGCGCCGCGCTCGTGCCCGAAGAGCTCGCTTTCGAGCAGCGTCTCCGTCAGGGCCGCGCAGTTCATGCACAGCATGGGGCCGGATGCGCGCGGCGAAAGCTCGTGGATACGGCGTGCCAGCACTTCTTTACCGACGCCCGTCTCGCCGAGGATGAGCACGCTGATGTTCGTGGCGGCGACGCGCTCCACGAGCGGGCGGAGCGCCTCGATCGCGCCGGAGGAGGGAACGCGGGACGGCGGCAGCTCGACGTTGCCGTGGAGCGCCGCGCCCGCTGCCGTGAGGAGCGCCTCCGGCGAGCGCCCGTCGCGCGGCCAGCACGCGACGCCGGTCGAAACCTCCCCGTGACCTGCCGATGCAATTTGCTCACGTAGGCCTTGGCAGAGTGCCTCCGCTTTTTCGGGCCCGGTATCGATGAGCAAAAGCTCATATTCGTCCGCGGCGTACACCGCTACGAGGTCTACGGGCCTCAGATGACGGGTGAACGCTTCTTCGACCGCCTGTGCTTGCTGGCGCCCGAACCGGAGCCGCACGAGCGCGAACGTGCTGCGCTGCGACTCGGCGCGCGCGCACTCGTCCTCGAGCCGCCCCTCGAAGTAATCGTGACTGCGAACGTGGCGCAGGCGGGTGCTCGCGCCGGATGCCTGGACGACCATCGTCACGCCGCCGAGCAGGAGGACGACGCCGGGAGAGAGCGCGGTCGTCTCGCCGGGACCCAGCCGGCGGTTTCCGACCACGGTGGAAGCCCCCGCCCCGTAATCCGTGATCTCCATGCGCGCGCCGGTGCTCAATGTGGCGTGAATGGGCGCCACGCCCGCCTCATCTACTCGTATGTCGCAAGTCTCGTGACGGCCGATGGTCGCGCGCGCCGCAGCCGCCAAGGGGAAAGTCGTCATGCGCGTCTGGCCCAAAACGAGCAGCCGCATGCCGGAGAACCCCGATGAGGGAATTACAGAGTCGCCCTGGCTCGTGTGCGGTTTTGGATCCAAACTGTGCAACCCATTGGTTCGAATTGTGCAGCGGTCAATGGTCAGATTGTGCAGCCGTTCAAGGCACCAAAAACGTTTCCCAACGATTACATGTACTTAGCGCCAAGTCATCCGGCTGGTCAGTCAGTTTTAGCATGGCACGCCGTGTGCTGATGACGCATGGCACAAGGGAGTTAGTCTGAAGATGCGCACCGTAAAGGGGATGGTTTTGGTGGATGGCAACACGTACCGGATCGTGCGCGTAGCGCCGGCCCAGTACGACGTGGTTCGTGTGCTCGACGACGTGTGCGTTGGGGAGTTCCACAGCGCCCCGCAGCTGCGCGTCGTTCCGCACGCCATCGAAGCTGGCCTTCTGCGGGAAATCGCCCTCAGCGCGATCCGCGGCGCCAAGACAAGCTGGGTCGGCCGTCTCGCCACGACGTGAGCGGGGCGGCACGAGCGCGCGTGCGCGCACCCAGCAGAGGACGGGGGGAGCCTAGCTGGGCGACGCTCGCCCTGCGAGCGAGGTAGCGACCCGCTCCGCAAGCGGCAGGCATGCGGTGAGACCCGGCGACTCGATGCCGTAGAGCGCGACGAACCCGGGGACGCCGTGGACTCGTGCGTCGCTCACGACGAAATCGGCGGGCGGCACGCCGGCGGGCACGAGCTTCGTGCGAACGCCGGCGTAGCCGGGAACGAGCGCGCCGTCGGGGAGCGCCGGGTAGTAGCGGCGCACGGCGGCGTAGAACGCGGCCGCTCGCGTGTCGTCGAAGGCGTAGTCGACGGTGTCGAGCCAAGTGACGTCCGGACCGAAGCGGCTCGCGCCCGCGAGGTCGAGCGTGACGTGGACGCCGAGACCGCCCGGCTCGGGCACGGGGTACACGAGGTGCCGAAAGGGCGACGAGCCGGCGAGCCCGAAGTACTGCCCCTTCGCGAAGTATTGCCGAGGAATCGAGGCGGCAGGCACGCCGGCGAGCGAGCGCGACAGCGCCGTTGCAGAGAGGCCCGCCGCGTTCACGAGCGTCTTGCAGCGAACGGACGCCGGCTCCGGCCCGCCGAGCTCGAGCACGAAGCCGCCCGCCTCGACGCGCCCGCCGAGCACGGGCGTCGCGAGGACGATCGCGGCGCCGTGCGCCACGGCGTCGCGCTTGAACGACGTCATCAACGCGTGGCTGTCGACGATGCCAGTGGACGGCGACCAGAGCGCACGCACTGCGGCGAGCTCGGGCTCGAGCGCGCGCACGCCGGCGCCGTCGAGCCAGACGAGATCGTGGACGCCGTTCGCTTCGGCCTGCGCTTGGAGCCGCTCGAGCTCGGCGAGCTCGGCGTCGCGCACCGCCACCACGAGCTTGCCGGGGAGCGCGTAGGGAACGTCGTGTTCCTCACAGTACGCGTAGAGCGCGTGCTTGCCCGCGACGCACAGGTTCGCCTTGAGCGAGCCGGGCGCGTAGTAGATCCCGGCGTGGACGACCTCGGAGTTGCGCGAGCTCGCGTGGGTGCCGAGCGCCGGCTCCGCCTCGAGCAGGACGACGGAGCGACCGGCGAGCGCGAGGGCGCGGGCCACGGCGAGGCCGATGACGCCCCCGCCCGCGACCACCGCGTCGAGCGTCTCGAGCCCAGCCACGGCGCGTGCCAGTTACTCGAAGGAACAGACGTACTCGGCGATGCCCGCCGCGACCGCGATGTCGAAGCCGGATTTGCCTGGAACGCGGAAATGCGTGCCCGGCCCGTAGTCACGCCACTCGCTCGAGCCGTCGAGCTTCACGCGGCAGGCGCCGGCGGTGATGTCCATGCGCTCCGGCGCGTCCGTGCCGAAGTGGAACTCGCCCGGATAGATGAGCCCGAGCGTCTTCTTGGCGCCGTCGGCCAGGATCACAGAGTGGGATACGACCTTACCTTCGAAGTAAATGTTGGCCTTGGCGACGGCCGTCACGTTCTCGAATTTCATGGCTCGGGCAATATAGCCGGCCTCTTCGCTTGACTCAGCGGGAAAAGGAAATTCTCTTAAGAGTCTCGGGGCACCTTACGAATGTCGAGCACGCGGAAACGCTATCGAATCTTGATGGTGGAGGACAGTCGGGTGAGCCTCGAGGTGTACGCGCAGCGCCTCGAGCGGCGCGGCTACCAGGTCGCGACGGCGATTTCCGCCGAGGAGGCGCGCGCCGAGCTCGAGCTCGGCGTGCCGGATCTGATCCTGCTGGACGTCTTCATGCCCAAGGTGAGCGGCTTCGAGTTCGTGCGGGAGCTGCGCGCGGATCCGAAGACGAGTCGCGTGCCGATCATCCTGATCTCTGCGCTCTCGGACACGCAGCACATCGTGGAGGGGCTCGAGCTCGGGGCGAACGACTACGTCACGAAACCGATCGTCATGCCGATCCTCACGGCGCGTATGGAGGCGCTGCTGCGCTCGAGCGAGCTCGTACGGCGGCTCGAGGTGCAGACGGAGCTCTTGTCGAAGCTCGCCGCGTTCGACGATCTGACCGGCGTGTACAACCGCCGCTCGATGTTCCATCACCTCGAGGCGGAGCTCAGCCGCTGCCGGCGCTACGGGCGAAGTCTCGGGATTTTGATGGTCGATATCGATCACTTCAAGCGCGTGAACGACGAGCACGGCCATTTGGTCGGGGACCAAGCGCTGCGCTGGGTCGCGACGACGCTCCAGAATGAGCTCCGCTCGATGGATTTCCTCTGCCGCTACGGTGGCGAGGAGTTCTGCGCCATCCTGCCCGAGACGAACCGACCCGGCGTGCTGCGCGCGGGCGAACGGCTCCGGGTCGCGATCGAGCGCACGCTGTTCTCGCAAAACGACATCCAGCTGAGCCTGTCGATCTCGGCGGGCGGGGCGAGCTGGGCGGCGGAGGAGAGCAACGACATTCCCGATCTTCTGGCGCGCGCCGACGCCGCGCTGCTCGAAGCCAAACGCAACGGCCGTAACCAGGTCCGGGTGTCGAGCGAAGACCAGGTCGCACGCCCGAGCTGACCCACCCGGCGAGGACACCTCGCGCATGAGACGACGAACCGGAATGTTCGCGGGGGACCATCGAGCACGGCGGACGACCGTCGCGCTCTTCGCTTGTTGCCTCGGCGCGGTAGCGAACGGCGCCGCGTGCTCGGGGCGCCCGGAAGACGATGCGGGCGGCGCCGGGGGCGGCGCGAGCGGCGCGGGCGGCGGCGTGACCAAGGCAGGCGCAGGCGGCGTGACCAAGGCAGGCGCAGGCGGCGTGGGCGCGGGCGGAACGGCGGGCACGAGCGCGGGGACGGGCGGCTCGCTTTCGGGCACGGGCGGGACGAGCAGCGGCGGCGAAGGCAAGGGTCGCGCGGCGGAGCTCGCGAAGAAGCTCGGACGCGAGCCGAACTTCTTCATCGGCATGGGCAACGACCTCGCGAACGATCACAATCAGGACGGCGCTTACACGCTCGGCGTGACGTTGGATCTGCACTACGCGTACATGGTCGGACTGCCGGGGGAGAACGGCTGGCCCGACTGGAACGCCGACGGGTCGTTCGCGAACATCCTGACCGACAGTGCGGATGCGCACGGCGTGACGCCGATGTTCACGCTGTACGCGATGGCGGCGCACGGCGAGGCGAGCGCGGCCGTGCTCTCCGACAGCGACTACATGGGCAAGTACTGGGACGGCGCGAAGCTCCTCTTTCAGCGCTTGGCGCTCTTCGACAAGCCGTCCGTCGTGCACCTCGAGCCGGATTTTTGGGCATTTTTCCAGCAACAATCCAAGGGGGACCCCGCGTCGATCCAGGTGCTCATCCACGGGCTCGCGTCCGATTGCGACGACCAGCCGGAGGATCTCGCAGGGCTCGGCCATTGCCTCGTGCGACTGTCGCGCATGTACTCGCCGAAGACGGCGCTCGGCTTTCACGCATCGGTTTGGGCGGGCGCGCCTGCCGACACCGTGACATTCCTCGATGCGCTCGGCGCGGGGGACGCCGACTTCGTCGCCATCGACATGCTCGACCGCGATGCGGGCTGCTTCGAGGCGGGCGTCGACTCGGCGTGCCAGCGCGACGGCGACTTCTACTGGGACGAGTCGAATCAGACGAGCCCGAACTTCCGCGAGCACCTCGACTACTCGAAGACGATCAGTGACGGCCTGAAGAAGCCGATCATCTGGTGGCAGGTGCCGTTCGGAGTGCCGAGCGCCACGCCCGGCGGCACGGCGGGCCACTACCGCGACAACCGCGTGCACTACATTTTCGGCCATATTGCCGAGTTCGTCGCGGCGGGCGGGCTCGGCGTGGCCTTCGGCGTGGGCGCGGGAAATCAGACGTTCATCGACACCGACGGCGGTCAGTTCAAGAACGCCGTGACGGCGTATTTCGCGAGCCCGACGCCGCTACCGTGACAGACGCGTTGCGGCGCCGAACGGCGCCGTACCGCGCGCGGTCAGCTCGGACCGAGCGGGACGCACTCGACGAGGTCGAGGCCGTAGCCGTTGAGCGCGGCGATGCGCTTCGGATTGTTCGTGAGCAGGCGGAGCTTCTCGACGCCGAGCGCACCGAGCACCTGCGCGCCGAGGCCGTACTCGCGCAGCGTGCCGCCGTGCGGGCGTG
>Ga0070682_100000435_pt1 | contig 26977 bp, 39 predicted proteins | sample KBSC63LmetaG_FD_64668 | JGI IMG/M metagenome (GOLD analysis project Ga0070682, IMG submission 64668) | Corn rhizosphere microbial communities from Kellogg Biological Station, Michigan, USA - KBS C6-3L metaG | ecosystem: Host-associated > Plants > Roots > Rhizosphere | place: USA: Michigan...
AATCGGCGTTGGCCGCCGCCGGGCTGGGTGCGGCAGAAACGGGTCTGCTTTCGCTCGGCGCAGACTCGCCCGAAGAGGCGGGCGGCATCGTAGGCGGGGGCGCTACGCTTGGTGCCCTCGGTTCTGGGCTGGGCACGCTAAAGGCTTTTGGTCGCGATCAGCTGGTGAAGAACGCGGCCGGCGTCACCGGAGAAACGGCAAAAACGGCTGTTCCTGTCGAGCCCCTCGGGCTCGACCCCGAGGCTGATAAGATCAACGCCGAGGCAGTCAAGCAGCTTACCCCTGCGGGGTCTGTTTTCTTGCAGACCGCTCGTGCCATGCTGCCTGACCAGCACGTCTATGTCGCGATGACGGGGGATCAGGCGCAGTCCATCTACACCCGCCTCACAGGCGATCAAACGGATGTCCGTAATGTCAACGGATTGACGGCCCCCACGAAGGACGGCAAGCAGCTCGTGCTCATTCGTCCGGCCGGCGTCGACGCCGGCATTACGGGTGAGGCCGGCGGCCACGAGGTCACGCACGCTCTTAAAGCCATCGGCGAAGCGGACCCCAAGACCCGCGGCGCTTGGCTCGTCGTCGAGGATGAGGCCCGCAAGGCTCTCGGCCCCGCCGGTAGCGAAGTTTTCGAAGGCGTCCGCGATCAGTATCAGTCTCAGATGCCCGAAGGCACGAAACTTTCCGACCAACAGGTCGTCGATGAGTTCATTGCGGAACATGGGTCTGTGCTCCTGTCAGGCTTGCCGGCTGGAAAACTCGGAGGCAATAAGGGCCTATCGAACGCTTTGTCGAGCGCCTTTTTTCGTTTGGCCGAGAATGCGGGACTGCGCAAGGTTGGGTTCGCTCGTGATGGCACCGAACCGGTCACGTCGTCGACGCTGCCTTACACTCCATCGTTCAATCTTCTCGATGCGCTCGAACATGCTATCAACGCATCCCGTCTTGAAGCATCAGACTTGGTGCCGGATGCTTCGGTGCCCGTGGAACCTCCCAAGCCGGCGGTCTCAAAACCCGCAGTCGCACCAGAGACCTCCAAGGCCCCACCTACGTTCAACGCAGGCGAGGGGATTCTCAAGCCCATCCCGACAACCTTGGCGACGGACCAATCGCTCGGAACGGCCACTCCCCCTCAGCAACCCATCGCTCCGAAGCCTGAAACCGCCAAGGCGGCCCCAGAGCCGAGGGATTTTCTCTACACCGTGCAGAAGGGCGAGGGTAACGTCCCCGGGTATGTCCAAATCGACGACGTCACGGACAAGGCCAATCGCGAGTCTGGTTCGCTGGAGAAATTCCGCGAGCGCGGGTATGATCTGCCCGACGTGCCCGAGTCTCTCCCGCAGGGCCAATACACGCTCGACCAAATCAAAGAGGCCGTCGCCAAGGAAAAGGCTTCCGCCCCCCCGACTAAAAAGTCTGTGAACGGCGCGCTCCGCGGCCAAGAAGTGCAGGCGGCGCGCACTGAAAGCGTCGCCCCGCTGTCGCCCATCGAGGAAAAGCAACTGAAGGACGCGCAGCCCGACGTGGCCAAGCAGGACGTCGCCCGCAAAGTCTGGGAATCCGTCAAGGCTCTCGGCGGCCAGCGCATCGGCCTGCCCGTATTTGAGGCGGCGGTCAATCAGGACGGCGTCGTGCGTTCCAAGCGCGTTGCCCCTTATTCTATCGAGGTATCGAGCAGTGGCAAGGTCACGGTTTTGACCGTCGACATGGACCGCGCCAACTACAACGGCAAGCTCCTTTTCGATTGGGCCGCCGCGCAGGGCACTCCTGAACGTTTCGGTTATACCGGCATCACTGACCCCAAGTTTGTCGCAGATCTCGGCACCTATCTGCGTAATCAGGCTGAGGGTCGCCGCGGCTCCGGCGAAACTCTCACCGCCGAGGGGATTCCTCCGGCCACGGGCAAACCCGTTGGAACGCTCACGCGCGAGCAGGAGCAATTTTTCAACATCCTCATGGGGCAGACGCCCCCGAAGGAGCTTACGACCCGCAGCGCCCTTGCCATCGCCCGCATCCGCGCTACCGCGATGGCTTCTGGAATCGAGCCGATCAAGACTGAGGGAGGCTCGGTGGAACCGAACGCTCTGCGTGACGCGCTCCGTAAGGAAGGAGCCCCCATCGATCGCATTGGTGAAGATCCCGACCTGACCCGCCGTCAGTCCAACCCCAAAGACCGCAACAGCGTTATCGCACGCATCCGCTTGCAGGATTTCGAGAGCTTGACGCCCACGGGCCAGTCGGTTTCTCAGCCCAATACACGCGCGATCGAAGCGAGCTTTATGCCGCCTGCGTCCCGCGCAGATGCTAAGGCCCCCAACGAAGAAGTTCGCAAAATCGCGCGTCAGTATATGTCTGATAACGGCATCGACCGCCAAACCCACGAGAAGGCGATTCCGGTAAATGAAGACCTCGCCAAAAAGATCGCGGACTTTTACGAGGGCGCGGTTGATAATCCCACCGGTCCGGCGGAACAGAGAGCCTATAAGGCTCTCGCATCTGAGACGGTGAAACAGTGGAAGGCATTCGAGAAAGCCGGATACACCGCGGAACCGTGGACCGGCGAAGGCCAGCCCTACGCGAATTCCGCTGAAATGATGAAAGATGTTCGCGATAACAAGCACCTCTTTTATTTCAAGACCGAGGGCGGCTTCGGCTCCGAAGGAATCTCGGCTAAACAGAGGGCTGAAAATCCCATGCTGGCATCCTCCGACGTGAATTTCGGTGCGGAGAAAAACGTTCCTGTGAACGACGTGTTTCGCGTGGTCCACGATTTGGTTACCCACGCTGCGCACGGGTTCGAGTTCGGCCCGAAAGGCGAGTTCAACGCTTATCTGTCGCACAGCAAAATGTTCTCCGACGAAGCCAAGCCGGCGCTGGCGGCCGAAACTCTGTCTCAGAATTCGTGGGTCAATTATGGCCCTCATCTGAGAGACGAAAACGGCCGTATTCCTCAGAAAGGTGAGCCGGGCTTTGTAGCCCCGGCCGATCGCAAATTCGCGGACCAGAAAAACGTGGTTGTGCCGCCGGAGCTGCTTAAACAAGCAGACGCATATGCTGATGCGGCCAAGTTCATGCCGGCTTCCCGAGAAGATTTCTCCAAAGAGAATATCGATGGCATCTTGAATAAGACGGGGTGGGCGATTTTTTCTGCCGAAAACCCCGGCAATAAAGAACTCTCCCCGAGAGAAAATTCGATACGGAACACCGCTCTTGAAAAAGAACTCCGGCAGAAGGGGTATGACGTTATCCCAGTGAAGGGGCGCTACAACAGGGACGAAAACAGCTTTATCGTAACGGGTATTTCCGCCGACGAAGCGAAACGGTTCGGGGCAAAACACGGTCAAGAGTCGATCCTCACCGCTTCTGGGTTGGAGTATAGCGACGGCCGCGTTGCGCCTGCTGAAGGCGTCAATGTTCATGCGACAAAACCAGAAGATTTTTTCACGACTCTCCCCGACGGCACCCACTTTTCTGTGAAACTTGGAGACCCGTTGCCCGCCGATTCAGTCGAGGTGCAGAGCCTGAAGGCTTCTGAGGCTGCGGAGAATGCCGTCGTGCGCCCGAACTTCCAGCCTGCCGGCAAGACTGACTCGCCAGAGTTTAAGAAGTGGTTTGCTGGATCGAGCATTAAGAATGAGGACGGCACACCCAAAAGAGTGTTCCATACTACGGTTTCGGCAGGGTTCGACAAATTCCGGCGTTCTGCTTCTGACATTGGTATTCATTTCGGGGACGCTGGACAAGCCGAGGATCGATTTCAGTATAAGACAGAGCGCGGGAACAGGTCTTCCGATGGAGCGGGGACGATTGCGGCTTATATTCAGCTCAAGAATCCCCTGCGTCTGAGCGACTCTGGAAGCTGGTCCGTGCAGGACGTTCTACGGCAGCTTGACAAGAAGGGAGAATTCACGGGCACCGATCTCGCGTCGGTGGCGAACAAAAAAGACCTCTTGTCCCTGATGAAACGAAAAGGGTTCGACGGCATCGTGTATAAAAATACGGGGGAATCTTCCGACCCGACACGAGCCGCGGATCTCCGGAACGCTGTGCGTGTTGCTCGGCAGGCGGTGGATGCGGAGTTCGGCAAAAACAAGTCGTCCTTCTCGGTCGAAGATCAGAAGTCCCCCGCGTATCGAGAATACTCCCGTGCAATGAACGAAGAGGCGGCCTTTCGCAACGAAGAGGGGCGAGACAGCTTTATCGTGTTTGAACCGTCGCAGATTAAATCGGCGATCTCTCCGACCTTCGACCCGAAGGATTCAGCAAAGTTCATGCCGTCCCTCAAAGACGCCAAAGTAAAAACGCCTGACACCCAATTTAAACGCGAACGCCCGTTGAAAGGCGCAAAAGGAGGCGTCCTCGACATAGTCCACTTCTCCTCCAAGGACCTGAAGCAAATCGACCCCGCAAAGTCCTTCGGCAAAGGCGCGGCCACCCAGACGGACATGATGGGGGCCCCCAAGGCCTTTTTCTATGCCAAGGGCACCGCCTACGAGGCCCCCATCGCCGGCCGCTCGAACGTCTACACCGCGAAGGTGGACGGGAATAGTATCTACGATTTGAATACGGACGCCCTCGGCGTCCAATCGATCGTCAACCGCGAGAAGCGTGACCAAGCCATCAAGGACGCGGGCTTCAAGGGCTTCTACGTTGAGACGCCCGGGTTCGATGCGGTTGCGATTTACGACAAGATCGATGTCACTCCGTCCTCTAAAGAGGACGTCATGACGACCCGCCAGATGAAGGCTCTAGGAATCGAGACGCCCGCGGAGCGCAAGCGCCGTGAGAAGGCGGACGAGCTGGAATACGCACGTTTTCAGCGCGTGGGTGTGAACGAGGACGGAACGCCGCGCTTTATGCCAGCCAAGAAAGATGCGCTCGGTCTGTATTCCCAGCTGGAAAAGACCCTCGACGCGATCCCCGAGAAGGCCAGCCGCCAGCAAATCGAAGCCGCTCTCCGCGACGGCGTGAAAGAAAAAGGCGTCCTCAAAGAACGTCCCGTGAAACAGGAAGAACTCGCCGACGTGAAGGACCAGAACGGCGTATCATTTTCTGAATACCTGAAAGCCAACCCCGACGCGACGCGACAGGACCTCATCGACTTTGCGCGCGCGGCGGACGTGAAGGTGGACGAAGTGGTGAAGGGCGGGGATGAAAGATACCGGCTCATAGAAAACACTGAGGAAACCGAGTATCAAGGAGACGGCACGGTGATGTATGACGTCGTGGACACGAAGCGTCCGATTAACGGGAACCCTCGCGTTATGTTCACCGGAGACGAGGCGTCCGCAAAGGACTACGTCGAAGAGACTCGTCAATCGCAGCCCGAAACCCAATACGAGGACTACCAGCTCCCCGGCGGTGAGAACTACCGCGAGGTGGTGCTGACGCTGCCCGACGAACGTCCGCAGGTGCCCGCCATCGACGTCGTCCACGCGTCGGGCGGTTCGATGGTCATCAATTTGGACACGAGAGAGACTTTGAAAAAAGGGCTCACTCGCGACGAGGCCATCCGCTTTGCGGAGGCTAAGCGCGAAGAACTCACTGCCGCCCGGGGTAACCCGAGGGCCGGGGTGGGGTATGAATCATCCCACTTCAAAGACACCCCCAATTACCTCGCGCACGCGCGTTTCAACGAACGCACCACCCCCGAGGGCAAGGTGTTTTTCGTCGAAGAGATCCAGAGCGATTTGCATCAGGCGGGTCGTAAGAAGGGGTATGTAAAAGACATTTCACCTGTTGAAAGGGCCTCTTTGGAGATGCAGCAAGAAGCAGCGGTCAAAGAGCGGCAGGCATTTCACGAGGAATACCGCAGCATGTTAAAAGAGCATGATGAAGTCGTTCGTCGCGCCGTAGAAACCGGCAAGAAGGTGCTCGTGGATGCGGGGTTGGTAGACGCCGCCGAGGTGTCGAACGGCACCATCTTAGAGATGCTCCGCGGGGCAAAGTCCGATGCGAAAGATAAACGGTTGGTCGAGGCCCGAAAAGAACTGGATGCCTCGCAGGATAAAATAGACGCCGCAGCTGCGAAGCGTCAGCGCCTCATGGAGCGCACCACCGAACTATCCGACGTGTTGACCGGCGTTGGTGGCACGCCAGACGCCCCCTTCAAAAAGAGCTGGCCCGAGATGGTTTTCAAGACGCTCCTCAACAAAGCCGCCCAATCGGGCAGCGATTTCATCGCGTGGACGACCGGCGAGCAGCAAGCGGCCCGATACGACCTGTCGAAGCAAGTCGATGCAGTGCTCGTAACCAAGGATTCGCTCGGCGGATACAACGTGCAGGTGAAGACACCCGGCAACCGAGGGTATCGTGGCGTCGCGTCGGGCCTCGAAGCCCCGGCGCTGGAGGATCACGTCGGCAAAGAACTCGCACAGAAAGCCGTCGCCGATCTCGCAGACAAAAAGCAGGCCGAATATACGGGCCTCGATTTGAAGGTTGGAGGCGAAGGCATGAAGGGCTTCTACGATAAAATCTTGCCCTCCCTCGTGGACAAATACGCGAAGAAGTGGGGAGTGAAGACGGAGACGATGCCACTCGACATGCCCGTCAAGAACGCTCGCGACCTTCTTGAAGCGTCTCTCGACGATACCGTTGTCCATGCCCTCCGCATCACCCCCGAGATGCGCAAAGACATCCTCGAAAACGGCCAGCCTCGCTACATGCCAGCCGCCGAGCAGAACACCCGCACAGGCGACCTAAGCAAAGTCCGCGTCGTCCCCAAAGAACAACAGGACGAAGACCGCCTCGCCAAAGCAAAAGTTCGTAGACTCTCCTCTAAATGAACGAGCTCGCCTCCGCCACTGTAGCTCCCCAACCCGTTGAACAGGCGGGCACGCAACTGGCTCCCGTCCAAGCGCCCGAGATCCCGAGCCCGCTGGCCGAAGTGGCCCAAGGAGCAATCCCGGCCGCACTCCTGCCGCCCGTAGCACCCGAAGCAGGGCTCGATCCGGCTCAGTCTTTCATCGTCGATAACTTCGAGCGACTGAGCGAGCTGGGCCTTGACGCGGTCGAAGCCCCCGACCAATCGACGGTCGTTTTCAACGTCTCCCTCGTCGATCGCAAGACAGTGGAAAAAGCAGCTTCCGAGGGCACCCTTCAGCAGCTTTTCGCTCCGCCGGCCGCTGCCGCCCCGGCCAATCCCGCGGCGACCCAAATCGCCCAGACGAGGGCCGCGCAGCGCCCGGAGATGCCCGTCCAGTCCGCGCCGATGGTTGGACCAAAAGTCCCCGCTTCCACCCAGACGGCGCTCGCGAACGCGCGGGTAAAGGCTATTCCGTCCGCCAAACCGTCTACCTCCGCCCCGCCCGTGACCGCCGGCAACCAGCTCGCTAAACGCCCCGTCTAAATGGCCACCTTTTCTTCCCCGTTCCGTCGGCTGCCCGTTGTAAGCGAAGAGGACCAGCGCCGCACGTTCGCCGCCAAGCAGCTCGCGGCCAGCAACGCCGCGTCGGTCGGGTCGCGTCTACCGACCACGGCGGGGGTCGCCCCCGTTCCTTCGGTTACTCCCGCCTACGTCCCGGCCGCCGTCCCCGCAGCTGGCAGGCTTCCCATCAGTTTTAGTGACGCCGGCTTTGCCAGTCAGGCGGAATACGACGCCGCCAAGGCGAGCCCCCCCACCCCGCTCGCGGGAGCCGCTGCGCTGGCCCCGGGTCAGGCGTCCTTCGGCGGATCTTCAGTGTTCGGTGCCGGCGCAACTCGTTTGCCGGTCTCTGAGGCACAGCAAACTGCGCAAGCCGCTGCGAATGTTCAGGCCCAAGCCTCGCGCCTCCCGGCCGGCGTCATGCCGATTGCTTCGTCCCAGAGCTGGATGCCCGGGGCCGATCGATCTTTCACTCCCGGGGCCAAGCCCGGCCGGGGCCTGTTGACCAAAAAGACCCCCGAAGCGGACACGTTCGTCAACAAATACGGGGCCGCAGGCATCCCCACCCCCGCATCTCAAGCGGCGGACTATGCCAAGGCGCGGGCCGACAACGTCGCGGCGGCCAAAAAGCTCCCCGACTCCGACCCGAATTCTTTCGCGGCGAAGCGCAACGCCTTCAATCAGGCGAACGCGGACCAGCACATGGATGCCGAGGGCTCAATCGTGAAGACGACCAAAGCCCAGAAGGACCACTTCACCACCCTCGACGAGGCTGATGCCGGCGCGCGTGCCGCACAGGCCAAGGCGGACGCCATGAAGGCCAAGGCGGTGTCGAAGCTCGCGGCCGATGAGAGCAAGGCCGAGAAGGAGCGCCAGAAGGCGGCCGAAGAGGCCGCGAAGAATACCCCCGCGGCGGTCTCCCAAAGACTGGTGAAAATTATGAGCTACGATTCACCGGGCAACCCCATCTCGCCGGCTCCTGAGTCTCCGATTAGCCCAGCACCTCCGCCTCGGCGCTGGCTGCCGATACTAAACGCCTTCAGCTACCCACAGCGGTAAACGTCCCATAGAACGCGTCGCACAGGAGCGTGTCGGCCTCTGAGCGCAACAGCGTCGCAGCCTCGGACGTCTCATAGACTGAGGGGCCTTGTTTGCGTCGGGGATCTTCGAGAGCTATGGCTCTTTCAGTCTTGGAGACTGCGAGGGTGACGAGCGGTGAAATCATGGTTTGACGCGCGTGATTTCGTATCCGAGGGATGAATACGTTTTCTGTCGAGCGATGGCCTGAGCAAAGGCGAACTTTGCGCCCCTGTCAAGATAGTCGTGAACGACCCCGAACTCTTTGTCGCCGTGCGGGCGCATAACACGACCCGAGCGCTGTTCAATTTTCGCCGCGCTCCGTCCGCCCGCTAAAAGAACCAGCTCGGACGCAATAGGAACGTCCAATCCTTCGTCGGCCAGTTGTGTAGCTATCAACGACTTAAGAGATCCGTCTCGGAATGCTGCTATCGTGTCTCGGCGTTTCTTCGCCCCCATTTTCGAATGCGCCATGACCGAGCCCTCGACCTGCTGTGCGATTTCTTCACCGTGGACGATGGAGCCGACCAGCGTCAGCACCGACTTGCCGGCCGCCGTGGCGGTGCGAATTGTGTGGCACGCGTGAGCGTTGCGGACGCGATTTTGCTGCACTGTCTCCTGCGTGATTTGCCACGTCGCACGACGCTCGTGCTCGAACTTCGGGATGTTCCAGAACCGCTTGCAGCGTCGAGCGACTTCGACGGCGACTTTAGTCGCAATTTCGTCGTCAAATTGCCCTTGGACGTCGAGGTCATACATAAAAACCAGTCCCTTCGCCAGACTGCCTCCCGCCATGACTTCCTCGCGTGGAATATCGATGAAATTTTGCATCCCGCCGAAAAACTCGACGAGCGCGGCGTTGCGTTCGGGATCGGTGCCCCACGGAGTTGCGGATAGCCCCCAGACAATGCCGACGGCGGCCGACGCGGTCGCAAGCCACGTCGGGGCCATGAGGTGATGACAGTTATGCACCAGCATCCCGTTAGCAAAGAAGGTGTGTGGGCCTCCTACTTCGAGATTGTAGACAAGATCTTGGCCACCACCGCATCTGGAGTTTCCAGCACCTCTTGGTTCGAAAACCTCAACACTTTCCACCCTAGCGAGGCTAAGAATAGGTCTTTCTTTTGATCCTGCGCACGACGGGCCAACGAACCATGAGACATACCGTCCACCTCGATCGCTACCCGCAAGAGAGCGTTCCCCACGTCGACTTTGTAACACGTCGGGTAGCCAGAACCTCTGGGTTGCTCCGTGGATATGGCGACCTCCATCGGCCACCGCAAAAGCCCCGCCAAAAGTTTCTGCGGCACAGTCGGGCCTTGGCCGTTCCCCCCGCGAACAGGAGGTCTCCAGCCCATCTCCTTTAGCGTCTCCTGCATCTGGGTTCTGGCCGCAGAGAGCCGCATCGGGTTGCGGATTTTCATACGCGCCGACGCATGTTTGAAATTGGTCTTTCTCATCGTCTCGGATGAGCTGCGGCGCACAAACTCCTTGCCGCACGCTTTCGAGCAATACGCTCGCCCCGTCGCGGCGTATGAATCGCGCTTCCCCTTTTTCTCTAAAAAGGCGCTCTCCGGGATTAACGTTTTGCACTCGTTGCAACAGATTTTTGTGTAGTCGGCTTTCATGTGGCGCTAGAACATACACCATGTAATCGCTTTTGACAAGTCTCGCCGGAATAAAACAGTGTGCAGAAGGCGAAAAAACGGGGTGGTCTTCTGTCAACACCACTGATGAGCCGTCTGAAAGCGAAAATCGAAGGAGACGTGTTTTCCGCTCGCTAACGATTAGTCGTATCACAGGCACCTTGGATAGTTCTCCGGTATCGGGATCGAAAGCTGTGACGAGGTCCCCGCGGGCCAACGATTCTATAGGACGGTTATCTACGAGGGTCCCCGCAGGAAAACACTCGTCGATGACGAGGATGTCAGCGCCGGAGACGTCGGGGGACCCCGCGGCGCAGCGGATGTCGAACTCGACGCCCTGCGGACCCTCGGTGCTTTGCAACGCCTTGATGGCCTGCTCGACTTGCTCATGCGTATTGGCCAGCCAGCTACAGCGCTGCCCGGGCTTGATTTTCTTGGCGACCGCGTTGGCTCCGATGATAGTTTTACCCGAGCCGGCCGGGGCCTTGACGAATCCGCGGGTTTTGTCCTGCAAGAATTCGATGCTTCGAGTCTGATAGGATCGAAGTATCATTGGCCGAGGCGATCGTAAGCTTGCGCAAGACGTTCTTTACCGTATAGGCCGCGGGAGTTGTGCCACTCCCACATAAGCCAGTCACGAAAAGAGTCGAAGCACTCCGAGACTTCTTTATATCGTCTCCAACGCAGCTGTGAGCGTGTGAGTTTACGAGGCTTGCCGAGTTCGAGGTATGTGAGTTCGCTCGTCGGGTGGCAGTTGCAGATTACCCCGGGTTTGTGGTCATCGAAGTTGACCCCGACGTAGTGACCGCGGTCTTCTACAATCGTGCCAAACCGAGAAGCCCCGTGCCTAACTCGTCGACCGAGCTCGGCCGGCACGCCATAGGTTTTCTGGACGTATTCGAAGCTCATACTTCTTTCGTCAATCCGTTGTTCCAGCGATGGGCAAAATACAGGTCGCGGTCGTTCTGAAATTTGCGCCCGTGAAACTCCCCGCGGACTTTGCGCACAAACACCGACCGGCCGACAGAGTTCAAAGTCTCCCACTCGGCTGTGAATTTCTTCCACGCGCGGATGTAGCGCCGACGGGCGAGCCAGTCGACGACATTGATCGCGTTGAAAAGCAGGATGAACAACACGACGGGAGTAAGAACTCCGAGAAGGTAAGGAATGAGCAGCTTCATGGTTATGGCTTTGTTTTACGAGATTTCTTAATGGTTTTAGCTTTGGTTGGATATTCCAATGTCACGACCTTGGAGGCTGGATCGAACCCTTGCAAGAACTTTTTATCGAAATCTTTCAGGGCATCGTAGGCGGTCGGCCCCCGTCCCATAACCTGCTCTTTCGTGCCCGAACCGAGCACGGCGACCCAGTCATTCAGATCGACGCGAATGAGAGAGCATCCGTAGCGGGCGTGCGGGAGGGTGCTCTGCTGCGCGTTCAGAGCCGATGCCTCGGACAACCGGGCAGCGTTTTCGAGATAGCGGGTGTATGTTTGCTCCAGCGCACCGCCGGCCGCGTCCCAGCGGCTCATGTCATCAATGATGTTGTCGAGCTGCCCCAACGCCGCGATCGCAGTCGCCTCGGCCTTCTTGGCGAGCTCGGGCGAACATTCCTGCCAGTTGCTTTCCCGCGTCGGATTCTCAGGCGCTTTGAAACAGTGATTTTCCAAGCAATCCACAATCGACAAGAGCATGTCGACTTGGCGCTCCGTCCGCTCGATGAGAGTCGGAAAAATCGTCTCGGCATGGGATTCGTTTGCCCCGCGCGTATCAGGACGGATCGGAATTCGAGCTTTGCTTGGCATCTTTTTTAATTTGCTGGCGAAGTGCGTTTTCTTGTGCGGTTTTCTTAGCGTGGCAGGTCTCGCAGATGGCGTCATAACCATCGGCCTCGCAGAACATGCGGTCAATGAAAATGTCCCAGCTGACGAAGCCGACGTTCGGGTCGACGACGGGCTCGCGGTGGTCGGCCCTCAAATCACCCTGAGCGAAAAGCTCCTGACAGCTCTCGCAGCGGTGGAGTTTGCAAGGGCGGCCAGTCTTGGGGTTGGGGCCGTTGCGGACGAAGGCGCGTTTGATGGCATCGTGTTTGGGTCTCCACCGCATTGTCCCCGCACGGAGCAAGGACACGATGAAAGAACGGTAGCGGGCGGCCGTCCATAGACCAGAACACCGAGTTTTTACGCCTCTCATTCGTCGGCGTGAGTTACCGACAGCACCACCAGCACGGCGCATATGAAAGCGCCTATAACCTCACCGTGTGCGGCGCTAACCGCGACTCCCAACACCAAGATGACTTGGCACAGTCCGAGAACGCTGCCATCCTTTGTTTTGTTCACTTCGCACCCCCTTCGCGCTTCAATTTCTCGACGTAGATAGCGGCGTCGAGCAACTCCTCCTGCAAGTGCTGGAGCCACTGTATGAAGGTCAGATCTTTTCGCTCCATCGTCGTTTTGTATTTTTCACGCCCCGCGTCTCGGCGGGCGCGGATCGAGTTAACCACCGCCTCTTCGATTTCGGGCTCGGGGGCTTCAGAAGGTCCGTCATCTTTAACGATGCCCAGAGACTCCGGGTTCACAAAAAGACCAGAAAGACCAGAAAGACCGCCCAGCACGTTAATCTGGTATCTCCCGGAACAAGTAAGCTTCACGACCTCAGCTTGCTGACCGATGATTCGATTTGCACTGGCTACGTCAAATCCGCAGGAGGTGAGGTCGCTGACAGAGCCAACGATCGTTACGATCGTGCCCGGTTCAATTTGAGAGGGTGATTTTGAGGACATGGAGGATGGTTTGGATGCGTTCTTTAACGAGAAAAGCGGAGATACCGCGGGCTTTGCCAATATCAGAAAAAGACAGATTACGACTAAATCTGTCGTGCAACAATCTCAATTCTTCGCTCCCGAGGTTCATTTTCGCAGCTTCGAGTTTCTGGAGCAGCTCTTCGTGCTCGCCGCGCTCGGCCTCCTCAGTGTCGACTACCTCGGCAGCGTATTCGAGCGGAACTTCACTGTCGAAGCTATCTTGCCGGCCGGCGGGCAGAGCGAGAATCCTCTCTACTTCGTAGAGGGTCACTTCGAGAATGGCGGCGATGTCCTCGGGCGACACACCCTCGCGTCTCATCTTCGCGAATTGCGAATAGCGTTTCCGGTCTCCGGAGGGCACTTTGATGGCGTGGACGTCGTAGCGGGCTTCGGAAAGGGTTTTCTTGATCCACCAACCGGCATACGTGGTGAAACGCGCGCCGCGGGTGTGGTCAAAGCGTCGGATTGCCCGCATCAGGCCGAGATTGGCCGCGCTGATAGCATCGTCTTCTGCGAGGCCGCATTTCATGCGGGCCTCAACAGTTCGGCGACCCATGTCCTTTCTTGCTTGCCGGAGGGCGAAGAAGAGATAGGAGCGGACGATTTGCTCGACGATTTTGGGGTCGTCGGGGTCGGCTTGAAGGCGGGCGAAAAGGTTTTGCTCCTCATCCTTCGTAAGCTTGACTGGGACGATGGTTTGGTGCGTGTAGTAACGACGGTCGTGAACAATTCCCTGCATTACATCGAGCCCGTGCCCGCGGGCTTTGTTTAGAGCCCGAGCTGTTCTACAATAACTCATTTTTTAGCCTCCATGCGTTGAATCGTCCAGATGCGCTGGCCGCCTTTTTCTTCTGATCCGATGGAATGCCCTTTGGCCTTCAAGGCCCCGAGCTGGCGCATCACGGTGTCGACAGTAAGATTTTTCGTGGCCGCTCGACGATCGTCTTCTTTGGAAAATTCTTTCAGCAATTTGAAGGCGGTGCCTTCCCAAGTCTTTTCGGTCGGGTGGTCTCGGAAGTATTCGACAGCCCAGTCTTCCAAAATTTCGGAAAAAGCGTTCGAGCGGGAGGAGTGTTCGGCGCGCTTCAGGAGCGTGGGTTCGTGGTAACGGGCGACGCCGTAGCGATTTGAGCCGACGACGTGAGCGGGCGGCTCCCAATCGAGCAGCCAGCGAGCGAAGAATGGCAGCTCGCGACGGATAATAACTTCGAGCTCGGCATCGGGCGGGAAAACGTAGGGCGTTTTCGTCGTGCGGAACAGGTGAGTTTTTTCGAGGGATGAGAGCTCCAAATCAGGAATGATGCGGAGGGACTCTTCGTCGTCGTTGGCCGTTACGAATACGCGGCCCAGCCACTCGACGGTCGCGGAGATGGCGAACTTCTTGTTGTATTCAAAAAGCTGATTCGAGGACAGTTTCTTGATGGTTGACGAAAAAATCGCATGCTTCTGAGCACTGACGGTGGTCGAGTTGTCGTCCACGAGCCACATCGCCACCTCGAAGAGTTGGCTATTGAAGCCTGTGTCCCCTAGGAGGTATGATTGTGCATCCACCGCGCCACTCATCAACTTATTCAGGATGTTTTGAGAGAGGAGGGTCTTACCCGTTCCCGGGGGACCTATAAGGAACACGTTTTGCCCGCGTTCCATGTGAAGCTCGAATGCGCCCTTATACAACCGACGGAGCCAAGCGAGGAAATAGTCTTTTTGCTCCTTGGGATCGAAGAGGTAGTCGTAATACATCGACAGCCACGGAAATTTTCCGTCTGGCCCCCAAGCGGCGTCGCCCTCTGCGGGAGAAAGAACTCGTCGGGTATGCGTGTTAAGGATACGCGGGCCTGCGCCAGAATAGACGCCATAAGATTGAAAGGCACACGGGGCTGCGCCGTCGATGAATTGCCAGTGACGGATGTATTCGAGTGCCTCATCGACATCGGACGGCGCTCCTTTGTAGCGTTCTGCATTGAGTTTTCGAGTGATTTGAAGGTGGGAGGCCATGTCCTCCTTGGCGAAGGAGCGCCACGCACCCGTGCCCGTCTTCACCCAGTATTTCATGCCGTCGTGGTAGATGCCTTCGACCGCTTTCCCGAGGCTCTTGGTCTTGTATTCGTTCGTGAAGTCTGCACCGAGCAGGTCTTGCCAGCTCCAAAATGGCTTCGACGCATGAGCCGAAAAGGTGTAGAGGCCCGTCGGTTTAACGATTGCGGACTTCGGCGAGGTTGACTCCGGAATCCAGAATGTGGGGCCTTGCGATTCGAGTTCGAACTCGGTCGGCCAGCCGTGCATCGGAAAACGCTTTTGTAGCTCGGCCCAAACGACAGGAATGGGGAGTTCGATCGCGGACGATTCCTTTTTCCACGCGTGTTTCTTGGCCACCTCGAAGAGCCATCCTTGGACGAGGCTCGAAGGTATCCGGTAATCGGATACTTGCTTCCAGTCGCCTGAATTGGTGTAGTATCGGTTCGGTTCGTCCCACGCAGGGATGTCGAGCCCTACAGAGAGGAGTTCCGCCTTGATCGACTTGCGGGCAAGCCGCAGGAGTTCAATCATAAACGAGTAACTCGGGACCGCGATGGGGGCCTCGAAAAGCCAGACGAAACGGCTATTGCCCGACAGGGTCCTTTCAAAATAGGCAGGAGTTTTTCCTTCGAGACGCGCGATGCCGAGGAGCAATTCATCATCCGAGACGGGGGCGTCGTAGTCGCCTACGAGGCCGTGGAGTTTGAAAGGCGGGTTGCCCTCTATCTCACCCGAGGGCTTTGAGACTCGGAGGTGGGGGTTGATGCCTTCCACCAAGCTCCACACATCGTGTTCGGTCGTGATCTCGTTGATCCACTTGTCCCGCTTACCCTTGTTTTCTTTACCCCTTACATCAGCCGGAATCTTGTTGCTCGTGAAGGTCCACGGTGTGCTTGGGGTGACGTCGGTCGAGACGAGGTTTTTGAGCGAAAACATGCGGGGAGGGCAAATATAGAACTTTTGTCGGCTGCGACAACCCGTCTTTAAGCAACCAAGCATTCAAGTTTTTCGAGAGGGCTATGAATTCGGTCTATGTGGGGGTGGCGGTATCCTTGTGTTGTTTCGAGCGATTTGTGCCCGAGCTGGGCTTGTAAATCGCGTATGTCCCCCTCAAAGTGCGTGCCGAAGCCGTGGCGCATACAATGCGGCGTGATGCGGGCCATGAGACCCGCTTTATCGCAGGCATCCGAGAATGCGTTTTGGATGGTCCAGTCCGGCAAGTGCCAACGCACAAGCTCCTTGGTTTCGGGGTGTCGTTGTGGACGCGGCCACGGGAACAAGAAGGCCCAGCCGAGAGAAAACGGAGCGCGTGGGTATTTCTTGTGGACAGCCGATGGAGTTTGTAGCGGAAGACAGTCGGGGTTTTGTTGGTCCAACTCGAATGCGCGTTTGGCGTGCTCGATTTGTCGGCGGATGGGGTCGTGAAGGATGGCGGGGATTTTCACCACGCGATCGTGACCGTGCTTGGTATCTCGGAGGACGAAGTGAGATTCGGCGAGACGGACGTCTTTGAGGCGAACTTCCAGCGTTTCGTTGATGCGCGTGCCAGTGCCGTAGAGGATCGTGGCGATGAGGCGAGCGGGGACCGTGGGGGTATCGTGGAGGGCCTTGAGCAGGGAGACGACTTCTTCACGAGTGGGGCAGTGCCGGGCATAGACAGGACGTTTAGCACGGAGTGCGTTGACATTGCCAAGCTTGCGGCCTTGGGACTCGTAGAGAGCGTTGAGTGCGGCAAGGTCGTGATTTTGCGTGGATGCCGAAACTCGGTCCTGCATAGCGCGCTTAGTGAGGAACGCCTCCGCCTTCTGCTCGGAGGTCCAGTCGCGGGGGAGCCCGAGGGTGAAATCATAGAAATGGCCGGCGGTGGCGCAGTAGGATCTGATGGTGGTCCAGTCGCGGGCTTTGAGTTTGAGACAAATCGTGAGACGGTCGAGCACCTCGGTTTTTGTTAGCATGTTGACTTTATGTTAATTATTTATTATTAGCGTCTTACAAAATCTGTTATCCGGATTTCTCGCCAGAAATACTGTTGGGCAGAGAATCATGGGCATTTCGCAGCGCCATCCAGAGCATGATCGCGAGCGGTTCGACTTTGTGCGGACGATAGCGCCCGACTACATCCGGCCAGTTCCATATCCGCGCTTCGATCAGCCGTCCGGTATGGTCGAGCGACCACCCGAGTCCGAACTGCTCGCAGTATGCGATGATTCTATCGGCAGTCATGTCCGAGGGCATGTCGTCTCGGAACTGGCGAAAGAGCCCAACAAGGCGATGCAGACAATTCGCTTGGCTGTCCGGCATGTCGGGGCTCCACAGTTTGCGAACGTCTTCAAAGAGTTCGCGGGCTTTTTGGTGTTCGGCGCTCATGTCTGATCTTGTGCGTTGGGCAAACGCGGAAGGCGATCTGTATTCGGCCAGTTGTATGGCGTGCATTGCATCGAGCGCCCTTTGACCCGGCGGAAGCTCATCCGCATCTGGAATGCCAGATTGCGCAGTCGGGCGTTCTCGTCTTGCAGCTGGTCCGTCCACGGCTTCGTGCCTTGGTAGAGCCCGAGGACGGCGTCCCGGTGGCGCTCGGTGTCGCGCAGCTTCTGGTATTCTTCTTCGAGCACCGGGAGCCATGCTCGGTGCGTCAGTATGCGAATTAGCTTTTTCATATTCATGAGGTTTTCGACGGAGCCCAACCATGCGTTACAGACAACGGCGGGACAGTCCCGCTGGCGATTGATTCAGGTGTGTTTTCGGTTTTCATGCTGTTGAGAGTTTCAGGTTATTTATCCCGCCGCGTCTGATCTGGGTCGTTAGCCAGAGACTCGGCTTCGTCAGGCTTGCCGTATTTTCGCAGCGAGTTCTGCGTCCAGTAGGCGTCCGCCAGAAATGGCCGGATGTTTTCGCGGGCAGCTTCGGCGTGCGCTGCGTATTCAGCAGGCAGTCGAAAGCCGCAGTCGGGGCGATGCCACGTCCATTCGTCAGTCATCAGCTTTTCAGCCTTGCGGACCATTTCCAGAGCGTTCGACAGCAGTTGATACGCCTCGCTGACTTGCGCCATTGAGTGCATCGGGTCCGTAGTTGGCGGACATTTATCGTTTATTCGTGAGTCCATAAAATCGGAGGCTAACCAGTCGCTAGAGCCAACATCTGGGCTCGGCTCGTTGTTGTTATTTGGTGGGTTTCTGAGAGCCCAGATGCGGCTCACCTAGGGTGTTAGGCACGGAAATGATTTTGCATTCTACGCCCTCAAATTTCCAATACCAGTTTTGGGTCAATCCATCGCATTTTACGCGGATTTTATCCCCGCCGTCATCATGCACGACCTCGGCTTCCATTTCGCAGTATTCGATTATTGAGCCTTTCGGAAGCGGCCTAGACTTCCGCCTAACCAGCGGTCTAGAGCCAACAGCCTTAGCCGTCCGGCGAGCTTTCGTTTTAGTGTTTTTCGTGGGCATAGGTTTCAGATTTGAGGTTTCAGTTCTTCGGCGGCTGCGGCTCACCCGCACCGTTAGCGAGATACCGCGATGCGCCAGAACCAGCAGGCCGCACGGTGAGCACGGGCGCACATTTGCCAGTCATTGAAGTCGGCGAAGCGTTCACCGGATTGCTCGCACTGTTCGGCGATCAGCACAGGGTCGATGCCTTCGAGGTCTATCGTTGACCACTCGGGGCCATCTTTGCGGACGGCCTTGGCAGCGATGCGACCAGCTTGGATCACTTCGCGGAGTTCTTCAGGAGCCATTTGGGATGCTGATTTCATTGGTGATTTGAGAGTTTTTCAGAGACGGACGCTAACCAGCTCATACAGGCAACGGCGTTAAATCTCCCGTGCTTGGCGGATGCCGTCCTCGCCGTGCCTGATGGCATTGTTAGGCATGGCTGCGCTTACCGAACGCACCCTTGTGCTGGCCGCGCTTTTTGCCCTTCATGGCGAAGTGTTTTTTGTGCGGGTCGCTGGTGTTGAAGCGGAGCCAGTATGAGTTCCAGCCGTTCGAGTATTCTTTTTCTTTATTCATTTTGGTTTGGTATTCGAGAGTTGGTTACGGAGCCTAACAAATCGCTAGTGACAACAGCCCTACTTGAGCCGTCCGGTTGCATGGTTGGTTTCAGTGTCGGGCTGCGTCACACCTTGGGTGTTCTCCAAAATCAGTTCGGGGCGTTTCATGATGAGCCAGCGCACGAGGTCCACGAGGTCGCGTTTCGAGTGCCGTTCGCCTACGAGCTTCATTGCGAGCGTGTCGGCATCGAATGCGCGGTCCAGCTCGGGGCCTTGTTCCTGAGCCATCGGGTGGGTTTCATCTATCAGTTTTTTGTAGGTCATAAAATCGGAGACGGAGGAGAACCATTCACTACAGACAACCCGAGCGGGCGTCCCCAGTGAGCGCAGGGGCTTATTTACTTCGGTTGATTCTGGTCGGGTTGTCTGACTGAGGCGTTCTCCAAAGCAGATTTGGCCCAGTGTCGTTTGTGCAGGATGAGCCACACGCGGTATTCGGTCGCGTCATGGACGGTATTTCCCGCCCACTCGAAGGCCAGCGACAGAGCGTTCAGGACTGCGACGATCAGATAAAACGGAAACGATAAAGTTTTCGTGAAGTAGTATAGTATTTTCATAGTTAAAATCGGAGACGGAGGAGAACCAAGGTTTACAGACAATGCCCGACGGTGCTACTTCCGGTGTTCGAGAGATTCAGGCGGGCATGTCTGACCCCCCGACCGTTAGCGGCGGAAATATTCGGCTTCTTTGGCCGTCCGCCTAGCTTGCCGTTTTCACGGCTGGAGGCGGCTTTCTTCTCCGACTTTCGTTTGCCGAGGGCGACGGCGGCAGCGTTCTTGCGTTTCATTGGGCGTTACAGAAAGCGAAAGCCTTCACGATGTTTTCAGGCGTAGCCATTGGGCTGCTTTCTTGGAAAGCGTAGCCCGTCACGTCATCTCCGCCTGCGTCGAAGATCGCGATGGATGATGGTTTGAATACGGACGAGCACGACACCTCAAAGCCGTTCACCTTGAATTGGGCGGCTGCTGGAATTTCTTGACCCGATACAGATACGATTTTCATTGCGCCTCCATTCAAAACCTAGCGTTGGGTTATTTACAAGCACTATTTTCAGAAAAAAACGGACGCTAACCAGCCCATACAGGCAACGGCGTTAAGTCTCCCGTGATTGGCGGAAGCCGTCCTCGCCGTGCCTGATGGCGGTGTTCGGCAAAGCATCCATCGCGATGACGACCGCGCTACATTGGTTTGGAGAGGCGAGTTGGTCCGTGGGCAGGCTCGCGATTTTTCGGAGCGCGATTGTTGCGCGGGCTAGCTTCACGGAAAGACGGATGATTAGGTCGATGCGTTGCTCTTCGGTGAGCGCCAGAATCGCGCCCGCCCAATCCCAAGCCGCCGAACCAGTCGCTCCAGAACAACGCTCGCCAGCCGTCCGTTTTCGGGAGCTGGTTTTACGCGCGGGACTCTTTTTCTTTTTCATGGTGAGCGTGTCTGACCTTGGTCGTTCAGCATACAGAAAAAGAGACCTCCATGCATTCGCGGTGCATGTCCTCGATCACGAGCCGAGCGAAGGCACGGCGGCACTTTTCTTTGAGATCGCGTGACCGTCCGCCGCCGCTCGCGCATTGGCGAACCGTCGGAAGCTCGCTCTCTGCGTCCTCCGTGATGCGGCACGTCAGATCATCCACCGGCGGGCGGTAGGATTCCGCGAAACTTTCGAGTTCTTCAGCGCTGACGGAAGGTTCCAGTCGCCGGACTTCGGCGACGATGCGCTCGGGGGCGCTTTGGATGGCCAGCGTGACGGCGCGGAGTTTCGCCCCGACCTCGCTTTTATCCATGACTGAGTTGTATCCGACTTCGATTATGTATGATGTTGACATAAGATTAAATTACGGAGCTGAACCAGTTGCTACAGACAACGCTCGCAGCGTTCAGGTTTTCGGGAGCTGGTCCGACGCTCGGACCTCGCCGGTGTTCGGCGAGCGCGTCTGACCGTGGGTGTTCGCCAAATTCAGTCGACCTCGACGCAGTCCGACTTGCGAACGTAGTTGAGGGCGTTGTAAACGCCGCCCTCGCGGCACCAATAGACGTCCTCTGGAATGCCCTGCGCCGGGTGCCGGTTGGACTCGAAGCGAATGACGGTGAGGGTCTGTCCGATCTTGTCGGCATACCACGCCGTCGGGGACGTGCTTTTCTTAACGAGGATTTTCATCGCTTGACGTATTCCATCTGCGGGAGGCTGAGGGTCTCGATGGCCCAGCGGCCGGCGATCATTTCAAGGGCCTGTTCGTCGACGGCGAAGCCGAGTTTCTCCGCGATCTCGCGCACGTATCCGGGGTGAAACGTGTGGTCGCACCAGCATGGATTCACGGCGGCGCGCTCCACTTCTTGGTCGATGCAGTTGAAGTCGGGATGGGCATCGTGGAGTTTGCGCACGACGCCGTCAGGGCAGACGACGTCGAGGCCATACCACTTCAGGTAATTTTCGCAGGTGACGACCGCCACCTTGGGCGTCTTGCCGGTGTATACGAGCGGGATGCCTCGGTCGGAGAACCAGAGGCGTGAGTCGGAGGGTCTCATAAATTCCAAGAGGGAGTGGGTTCTTTCAGTGCGGAGTCGGTCAGCCTTTTAGTCGACAAGTCTATGCCCAGCGCAATCGCCAAGGCTAGACGAGCTTGGTCCAGATTGGACGCTAAGATCGAGATTTGCCGGCGCTTGCGGGCCTTGAACGCTTCCAGTGCGATAGTGGGCGTCTTGTTGGCCCACTGCTTTCGGGCCGTCTGGAGGATGAACCGGAGCTTGAGGCTGTCATCCTGAATCCACGCACCCTTCGGCGTCGTCTTGATGACGTTGTAGGTGGACAGGAGCAGCGACTGGCGGTCCCAGTTCAGCTCGTAGCGGTAGAGATGCACGGGCTTGTAGTCTGCGGTGCTCATGGCGTGGGGATAACGATTCGACTTCCGCTGCTGGCGAGACTGGAATGCCGCACGCTGAAGCGACCGACGTCGGCAGTGAACCACCAACGTCCGCGGCGTTTGCGCATGTGACCGGTCCAAAGACCCGTGTGGGAGTCCTCCAATAAAACCGACTGGCCGGACGTGAATTTTTTCAGCGTGCGATACATGGTGCTTAGAGTGTCGGAGTCTTCCAGCCGTCGCGGTTCATAATCTCGCAGGCTTTGAGGGCCGCGTCGCGCGTCTCGAACAAGTCCCACGGGTCGCGGTATGTCGCCGAGACCGCGATGGAACTCCTCCAGAGGCCGTCGTAACACGAAACCCGGTATTGCCCGCCGACTTTTCCGCTTGGGTTGAGCTCGACCGCCAAGCAGCACAGCCTTCTAAAGAACGTGACATAGGGCCACGCAGACTCGGCCGCTTTCCGGGTCGGATATTCATACCCGTTTTTGCGCGATCCTTCGTCGGAAAGGGCATCTCCAACAGTGCCGCTCGATGAGCGGTGGAAGAATGCACCGCCCTTCGGTTCCCAAGGCCCGCGAGCCTCTTCGGCTGCACGGGCTTCAAGGGCGCGGAGTTCGGCAGATACTTGGTCGAGTTTGATGCGGGCGGCCTCGATGGCCTGTTGTGTGGTGGTATTCATGGTTTAGATACAGAGAATTTATTTAGTGGGGTGGTCGCCTTCGATGCGGTCGGCGTAGATGTCCGATCGCGACACGACGCCGTCTTCACCCATGAAGGCGATGTGGATGCAGATGTCGCCCCAACGCGTCCAGTCAGCGTCTTCTTTGACGACGCGACGGAGGTCTTCCTCCAAACCAACCCACATGCCGTATGTTTTACCCTCGTATTTTGAAGACAGCGGCAGCCGATTGTCTGCGCCGACGTGAATTTTGTCACCCCACTTTTCGATGAACCAAGCGGGGAGCTTTAAGGATTTGTCGTCAGTGACGAATGTGGAACGGTAGCCCATGATGTTTTAGAAGAAAATATTACGGATGAAAAGTTTGATACCACGTGAGCGGCCCATGCCATAGCAGCGTCCGAGCCTCCAACTCTTACAGGCTTTCACGTTGCTGCACAACCACGACTTGAAGCGCGTCCAGCGGCTGGGACGCAGAGGGGCGAAGCGTCGAACAGCGTCGGGTCGGGTCATGCGGTAGGTGACGGGGTTTTCTCCGCAATGCTTTTTGATCGCGGCGGCGAAGGCGGTTTTCAATTCATGGTTGCTCATTGCTCACCTCCAATCGGCTCGGCCGTCGGAGAAGTGTCGACAGGCAAGGCCCCGAGCCTCGGCTCCCTCCAAGTCTGCCCGAGCTGGTCCCATGTCGGGGCTGGGAGCTTGATGGAGCCCTGTTTTATGAGGGCCGCCTTGTCTGCGGGCGTGATCGGGTCGGGCTTCATTCGACGGAGGATTCCAACTGACGAGCTTCTTCAATCAGTCGTGCCGCTTCGGCGCGTTTACGCTCGGCGCGCTCGGCGGCTGTTTCGGGTAGCTCCCGTTCGAGGGCGGCAGCGGCTTCGGCAAACGTGTAGTGTGATACAACACACTCTCCGCTCGCGTGCATGCAGATGTCGGGCTCGGCTCCTTCGCGGCCTCTCGATGAAAGCGAGATGGTTCCGATGAGGTGTCCTTTGAGACTGGCGGGTGTCTTGGCGCGGATGATGAGACAGAGGTCAACCTCGTTCAGAGTGGCTGCGAGGGCTTCGATTTGTTCGGTAGTTTGGGTCGGTTTCATTTGCGAAAAATGTCTTTGCGTGCGACGCACTTGGAAGCGGGGTTGACGGAGCCTGTGTTGATCAGGTCGGGCAGATACCACTCGCCGTAGAGGCGCTCGACCGGCAGGAGCTGCTCGTAAGAGCTCGACCACGCGACGAGTTTGCCATCCGACTCGCGGACGAAGCAGTCGCGGGTGATGGGCTCCCACTGGTAATTCTTGCGCCACTGGATGCGCCCCGGCTTCTTCGGGGGTGTGTCTACCCATTGGCGGTCGGTTTGAGCCCGCGGGGGCGTGAAGGTGGCGGGGTTGCGCTTTTCGATATTGGTGGTCATGAGGCGAAGAGATCAGACCGCCACAGGCGTGTCGAGGTTAAACTTTACCCACGCGTTGATTTTCTCGGCCACCTCTTCGAGGGTGCGGACGCTTGTCTTGCGCCATTTCTTGGCGAAGTCGCGCTTGAAGGAGCCGGAGAAGCACTCCAGCACCCACTTGTCGCCCTCGACGCACAGCGACAGGCGGGCGTGTCGCCCCAATCCTTCGCCACTGCCCGGCAAAGGTCGGTGGGGATTTTGTCGAGCTCCTTCCGATTGAGGAAATCCACGTCGATGTTTCGGCCCTCTAGCTCGACGGGACGCACAGAGGTGTCAGGGTCGACGGCCGCCACCCGGCTTTCAAAGAATGCGGCCACCTCGTGGTCGATCGTGCCAACACGGATTTTGTTCAAGATGCTCGCGAAGCTCGCGTCCTTCTGGCGCACGATGGTGGTGAGCTCATGCACCTCGACTTCGGCGCGCGCCCACTCAGGAGACGCGAACGCAAAGCCGACGAACGCCCCGCGCGATACGGGTGGAAGCTGGAGGAAGTCACCGATGAAGAGCATCTGGATGCCGCCGAACGGACGCGGGTCGTCTCGAACGGCCGACAGGACTTCGGAGAGCTTCGTCAGCAGCGACGCGGACAACATCGAGATTTCATCGATGGCGAGTCGGCGGCAATTTCTGATCCGATAGACCACCTTTCGGCGTTGCAGAATTTGGCTGACAATGTAGTTGGTAGGGTCATCGCCGAGCCCCAGTCCGGCCCATGAGTGGACGGTTATGCCGCTCACATTGAGCGCGGCGATGCCGGTGGACGCCGTAACGTCGAGGCCGCCCTTGAAGGCCTCTCGGAGCGCGTTGAGCAACGTCGATTTTCCGGTGCCCGCTGGTCCGGTGATACAGACGTTTTTGCCCGAGCAGACGGCGTCGTAGGCCTCCTGCTGATCGGGGGTGAAAACGAGTTTTTGTCTGTCTCGTTCCTCTTGTTTCTTGGCGAGCAGCTTATTAAAATCTACCATGTTAGTTCGTGAGTAAGTTTTGAATACGAGTCCAATATCCAGACTCCTTGCGCTTCCAGCCGTCGGGGCCGTGACGCCAGATGAGCGCGCGATCCCGGTCGGTCACCTCACGACCTAACCGTTCGGGCGTCGCATAGTGATTCACGTATTTAATGAACACGATTCGGGAGAGGTGCGGATCGGTCATGTCGGCGTGTCGGAGTTTCAGGCCATATATCCGATTGATGTCGTCGACCACGACGGGCGTGATTTGGAGCGGCCCAATTGCATGGTTGGCGGCGTTTCTAGCCAGAGGATTTTTGCCGGATTCTACCTGCTCGACGGCGTCGAGTAGAGGGCTCCCGCTTAGGATGGTGGTGAGGAGCATGAAAATAAGTAGCCCCCTCACGACGTGAAGAGGTCTTGGAATTTCAGCTTCTTGGCCGCCGCCAAGCCTCTGAGCCTGCGAAGCGCGCGGGAGACGAGCTGCTCGATGCGTTGACGCGTGAGGCCGTGTTTGGCCGCGATTTCCTCGTAGGTGTGGCGTTCGCGACCGTCGAGGCCGTAGTAGTCGCGCAGCATCGCGGGCAGACGCTTGTCGAACTTATCCAACGAATCGAGCAACGCGTCCAGCCGGGCTTTGAGTTCCGGAGACTCGACTTCTTTGAGCACATCAGACTCCGACGGAACGAGCGAATGCTTCGATGAGTCGTTACCGAACTCCATGTGGATCGGTGTATCGAGAGAGCCGACGCTGGAGCGGTAGGTGCGTGCGATGTCCAGCCGTTTCATGCTGTAGCGGGGGTCGATCACACCCGTGTCCTCATAGACTTTGAGCGCTCGAAGGATGCGGACGGCTGCGCGCGGGGTCGAGAAGCCAGACGAACTGTGAGCGAGGTGATTATTGAGATCGCGGGTGATGGTCCACTTGCAATATGAAATGAACTTGACCTTCCGGTCGGGCTCGAAAGTCGCTGTGGCATTCCATAGGGCCACCACAGCGACCGCCTCCAAGTCTTCGCGGGTGCAGATATGATGCTCACTCCGGCGTGCCCAAGCCTCGGAGGCGAGCAGGGTGGCGTAACGGAGGTTGTGTTTCCACAAAACAATGCGCTTATCGTAATGACTGCGGCGGGACGCCAAAAGCTTCAGCTCCTCCGACGCGGACAGGGGGGCGCATTCGTCAGCAATCCTGTTCACCGAGGAGCCGATCAATGACGCGTCTCCGGCAGTCCGCGAGACCCTTGGCATACCCCCGGCGCTCCGCGAGCTTGAGCGCGGTTTCTTCGAGCTTTTGAGGGGTGCAGACGATGGGACGGGTCGGATCTTCGGAGGCGTGGACATGGAAAAAAGGAGCTTTAAAAACGGCGATGATATTGAAGGCGGCGAGTGTTTTTGGGGTCATTGGGGCGCGAGCTTGAACCCGTGCAAGGTTGCGTAGGCCTCTGCGTCGGCCCGCGTGAGGAGATGAGAGGGGGAGCCGAGGAGCACTCCCTCGATTTCGAGAAGGCGGAACTTGGCCGAATAGATGATGGGAGTGCCGTCGCGCTTGGCGTCGGTGATGCGCCGTTGGTCCGCGGCGTGGCGGCTGAAAAGAGAGGTGTTCACAGGGAGAGAAACTGAGAAGAATCAAACGGTGCCCACGCCTCGGCTCTCGGGCCTACGAGCCTGCCGGTCTTGCCATCGTCAAGGGCTGCAATGCAGTCCTGTCCAAGGACGACGGAGAGAGCCTCCAGCAACGGATTGGGGACGTCCTGCGTAGCAACTTCGGCGACGAGGGTTTTTTCCGTGTCGGAGCGTTGGACTTTGAAGTTGAGGAGCCCGCGGGGAAGCACTTCTTCGAGGAGCTCGATGACGAACGCCGAGTTCAAGTCTGACGCGCCTTCGCGGGCGAGGCCGATGTTGAGGATGGATTTTTTCACGAGAGAAAAGGAGGCCCCGGCGTGCGGGGCCTCCGTCGATGGTTACAGACCCAAACCGGCGGCGATGGAGCTGAAAACGCCCGGGGCCTTGGCGTTGCGCAGCGAATCGGGGCGTTTGTCTCCGCGTTCGATGCGGCCGTTCGAGAAGTGCGTATAGACGCGGCCCGACTTGGGGA
>Ga0070682_100000436_pt1 | contig 26964 bp, 22 predicted proteins | sample KBSC63LmetaG_FD_64668 | JGI IMG/M metagenome (GOLD analysis project Ga0070682, IMG submission 64668) | Corn rhizosphere microbial communities from Kellogg Biological Station, Michigan, USA - KBS C6-3L metaG | ecosystem: Host-associated > Plants > Roots > Rhizosphere | place: USA: Michigan...
AAATAATATGCCAGGGGAAGACCAGATACTTAAAAAAAGATACACAGGCCGCAAGAGAAGCTAATTACAGTAAGGGAATAAGAAAAAAACCCACGCGAGAGAACGTGGGTTTGTGTTTGTTGCGAAGGGAGGGTTCGAACCTCCGACCTTCGGGTTATGAGCCCGACGAGCTACCGCTGCTCTACTTCGCGATGTGGATTGCAAATTTACGACCGCTTAGGGTACTATCCAAAGTTATTTTGATTGTTAAAACGGGCTGTTTTATCGATCCCTGCTTTAGGACTTCCGTCGTCGTAAGCTTCCGGTTCTAATTAAACCGGCTTTTTTATCTTTAGCAGATGAAAGCTTTTATTCTTCCGGCAGTCCTGCTGCTCTTCATTTCCTGTAAACATAGTGAAGAGACAAAAGATGCACTCTATTCGCGGCATCTGCAAAGAAAAGTGAACCTGACCATTCTGCATACGCCCGCGCCAAAGGACCATTCGCAGTTTAACCTGCTCCTGCTGAACGATGGTCAGGATATGGAAAAACTCAGGGTAAGAGAAACCGTGGACAGCCTGTATAAAAATGGAAAGCTGCAGCCACTGGTAGTTATAGGTATCGAAGCCGGTGACCGGCTAAAAGAATTTGGTGTGGCCGGCAAACCCGATTATCTGGGCCGCGGAAATAAAGCTTCTTTTTACGACGCCTTCATCAATGATGAACTCTATCCGTTTGCCAAAAAGCAATCGGGCGTGCGCAAATTCCATTCGGTGGCCATTACGGGTTGCTCCCTGGGCGGTTTGTCGGCCTTTGATATTGCATGGAATCATGCCGACAAGATCAGCAGGGCCGGCGTTTTTTCCGGATCGTTCTGGTGGCGGGACAAGGCTGCGGAAGACAGCAGTTATTCCGATGAAACCAACCGCATACTGTATGCTAAACTAAAAGCTTCCAGGAAAAAACCGCAGCTGCGATACTGGTTTTATGCCGGCGCCGCAGAAGAGAAAGGCGATCGCGATAAAGATGGCATCATTGATGTGATTGATGATACAAAAGATATCATGGCTCTCCTGGAAAAAAAGAACCTGGTAACGGGAGACAATATGGTATACCGGGAATCAAAAACCGGACTGCACGATTATACAAGCTGGCGTGCGGCATTTCCCGATTTTCTCATCTGGGCTTTTGGAAACTGAGCACGGACAAATTGTCCATTGTCAACTGTCCATTGTCCATTATTCTCAGATCATCTCCCGCTCCAGCACCGGATGCTGGGCATTGCGTTTCATCGCAAATTCTTTAGCGGCTCTGATGAAGTGCACAAAAATGGGTTGGGGATTTTCCACGGTGCTTTTTAGTTCCGGATGGTATTGCACACCGATAAAGAACGGATGGTCCGGTAATTCGATGATCTCCACCAAACCGCTTTCCGGATTCTTCCCGCTCGCGATCATACCGGCCTTTTCAAACTGCTGAAGGAAGTCGTTATTGAACTCATACCGGTGACGGTGCCTTTCAGAAATCAGGGACTTGCCGTAGATCTTCAAAGCCAGGGTTCCTTCCTTGATGGCGCAGGGATAAGCACCCAGCCGCATCGTTCCCCCTTTTACCGTAATTTTTTTCTGATGCTCCATCAGGTCAATCACCGGCGCCGGCGTGTCGGGGTGCATCTCCGTTGAATGCGCGGCAGTAAGTCCCAGAATATTCCTTGCAAACTCGATCACGGCCATTTGCATGCCCAGGCAGATTCCGAAAAACGGAAGCTGTTTTTCTCTCGCATATTTAACGGCTGTGATTTTCCCTTCCATACCCCGGTGTCCAAAACCGGGAGCAACCAGCAGCCCGTCCAGATTCCCCAGTTTCTCCGAAACATTATCAGCCGTAATGGACTCGCTGTGGACGTTCATGATCTGCACCTTGCATTCATTCATTGCGCCTGCATGAATAAAAGATTCCAGGATGGATTTATAGGCATCCTGGAGTTCGATATATTTTCCGATCAGGCCAATAGTTACTTTGGATTTCGGATGTTTCAGTTTATCCAGAAAGACCTTCCAGCGACCGAGTTCTGCCTCTCCGTGATGCGTAATATTCAGTTTTTTCAGACAGATCTGATCGAGTTTTTCCTTCATCATCAGAATCGGCACTTCATAAATCGTGGCTGCATCCGCCGCTTCAATAACCGCTTCAATTTTTACGTTGCAAAACAGTGCGATCTTTTTGCGGATTTCGGGAGAAAGGGGTTCTTCCGTGCGACAAACAATGATATCCGGATTAACGCCCTCCTGACTCAGGAGTTTAACGCTGTGCTGGGTAGGCTTTGTTTTTAATTCCTTTGCTGCTTTGAGATAAGGGATCAGGGTCAGATGAATCACCAGACAGTCTTCTTCCGGCATTTCCCACTGAAGTTGCCGGACAGCTTCAATAAACGGCAACGACTCTATATCCCCCACCGTACCGCCCAATTCCGTAATGATCACATCATATTCCTTGCGCTGGCCCAGCAACAGCATCCTTCTCTTTATCTCGTCGGTGATATGCGGAACTACCTGAACAGTCTTACCCAGGTATGCCCCTTCCCTTTCCTTGTTGATAACCGTCTGATAAATTCTTCCCGTAGTCACATTATTGGCCTGGGAAGTAAAAATATTCAGGAACCGCTCGTAATGCCCGAGGTCCAGATCCGTTTCAGCACCGTCTTCCGTTACAAAACATTCCCCGTGTTCGTAAGGGTTCAGGGTTCCGGGATCAACATTGATGTACGGATCGAATTTCTGAATGGTCACCCGGAGACCCCTGGCCTGCAACAGTTTAGCCAGGGATGCCGCTATAATGCCCTTCCCCAGTGACGATGTAACCCCTCCTGTAACAAATATAAATTTGGCCATAATATGTAAAATAAGACAGCTGAAACCTCAGTAAATAAAATGATTGACCTGTTGAATGACGGGTGGAAGACAGTATCCAGAAGGTCATGTAAAACTACGGCTATTTTTCGATACGCGAAAAAGCCCGAATGCAGATTGTGGATAAATGGAAGATAAGAATGCCCGGAAATTTTATTTCAGCATGTTCAGGAAAAAAAACTCCGGCTTTGTTTTGAGAACTGACGTTGCTTTGGAAAGGTTATCCGGGCTTTTACTGATTTTGACAATAGCATTGTCAGGAAGATCTTTTTCAGTTGCCCTGATCTTGAAAGTATGAAATAAAATAACTGCTACTATCTCGGCAATCAACAGGATGCCACTCCGGTTCTTTTTCATGGGTTTGGGATCTTAACGTTCCTGCAACTTTCTAAGGGTATTCTATAACGACAAATTTCCATCAATATTTCGTCAAATGCAAGCCCCGGAACATCGGAAATGATTATTTAATTCTAAGTAATTGATAGCCAGCGGCGCTTATTCATGTGCTATTTTGTCATAGCTGGCTACCAGGCCCTTTATCAGCGAGGAACTGAATCCCCGGTGTTCCATTTCATTTAAGCCGGCAATCGTACAGCCCTTTGGCGTGGTTACCTTATCAATTTCCTGCTCGGGATGGGTTTGTTTTGTTAACAGGAGTTCAGCCGCGCCCTTTACGGTTTGCGCGGCAATGAGGCTGGCTGTAGCGGCATCGAATCCGATTTCTATCCCGCCCTGAATATTTGCCCGGATATATCGCATCGCGAATGCTGTTCCGCAGGCGCCAAGCACGGTGGCTGCGTCCATGAGTTTCTCGTCAATTTTAACCGTACTGCCCAGTTGATTGAATATATCGGAAATCTCCTGAAACTGTTCAGCGTTCACATCTTTTGTGGCCAGGCAGGTCATGCTTTCCCGGATGGAAATAGCGGTATTCGGCATTGCCCTTACAATGGGAATTTCCTGATTGGTCAAATCAGCCAGCTGCTGTATACCGACACCGGTTACAACGGAGACCAGTATGTGCTTTCCTTTTTTAAAATCTCCTTTCAGTCTGGTAAGCACATCATCCACCTGAAATGGTTTAACCGCAAGGATAATCAGGCTGGCATAATTTAACGCATCCGCATTGTTTCCGCTCACCATCACGCCCTTTCTTTCAAGGGAATGCAGCTGATCCACAGAACGCCTTGTGATGAGTATATGTCCGGGACTTACAAAACCACTTTGAATGAGTCCTTCCGCAATAGCCATTCCCAGATTTCCTCCACCGATGATGCCGATTTTACTGATCATAATGCTAATAGTACTTATTGGGTGAAAGATAATTTTTTACATAATCCGCAATCCCGTTCTCCAGATCATAAAATGGTTCATGATATCCGGCTCCGGTCAATTTCTGCATTTCCGCTTCCGTAAAATACTGATACTTGTCCCGGATATCCGCCGGCATATCAATATATTTAATTTTCACCGCCTTACCGAGCGCAGCAAAGACTGCTTTCACCAGATCCTCAAAACTTCTCGCTTTACCCGTTCCCAGATTATATAATCCGGAAGGAATGTTCCGGCCCTGCTCCTGCTCCATGAACCAGTAACAGACTTTCAGGATATCTTTTACATAAATAAAATCCCGAAGCTGCTGCCCGTCCTGATAATCCGGCCGGTGCGACTTAAACAGTTTCACTTCCCCGTCTTTTCTGATCTGGAGAAAAGAATGCCAGATCACACTCGCCATCCTGCCTTTATGATATTCATTCGGTCCGTAGACATTAAAAAACTTCAACCCGGCCCAGAAGGGAGGGCAACTGGTTTGCCTGATCGCCCATTTGTCAAATTCATTTTTTGAAATCCCGTAAGCATTCAGCGGTTGCAATTTGAAAGGAAGGATATGATCATCCCGGTAACCCGATTCTCCTGCCCCATAGGTTGCTGCCGACGAAGCATATACCAGGGGAAGGGATTTCACCATACAGTAATCCCAGATCTTCTGGGAATATTCCACATTCAGCCGTTCATGCACCGCATAATCAAATTCCGTGGTATCCGTTCTGGCTCCGATATGGAACACAAAGTCAATTTCCGGCTTTTTTGACGCGAGCCATTCAAAAAAATCGTCCCGTTCAATTTTCGCTGCATATTTTTTGCCTTCGAGATTATGAACCTTATCCACGCGGCCAAATTCATCTACCAGGATGAGTTGCTCATATCCTTTTTCATTCAGAAATCCCGCCAGGCAACTGCCAATGAACCCTGCGGCGCCGGTAATTACAATACCCGAATTTTTTGTCATGCTTCAACAATTGATTCCATCTCCCTTTCAATAGCTGTATCGTATCTGTTTTTCCAGTTCCGGACAGAACCCCAGTCTTCCCCATTGATAAAAAAACCGGAGGCACTCACTTCCCCCAGCTCTTCATAAGGGAAATCCCCGAACAGTTTTTTTACCGCCGCCAGGTTTTCTTTTTTTACGCTAAGCACCACGCGGCTCTGCGACTCGCCAAACCAGTAAGCGTCAGGGCGGATCCCCTGCCTGCCGGAAGAAACCCGGAAGCCCAGTTCGCGATGAAATCCACATTCTGCAAGTGTTACAAACAAACCACCTTCTGCGACGTCGTGCGCCGATTCAATGAGTTTATCCCTAATCAGCCGGCTGATCTTTTCCTGCAGGCTGTACTCTTCTTCCAGTTCAAAATGCGGGGCCGGACTGTATTCCACGCCGTGAACCGCATGGAGATAGGCAGAGGAATGAATATCATTCCGGGATTCCCCGGCCAGCACAATAATATCTCCGGCCTGTTTAAAATAGAGCGTCATTTTATCCTGCACCCTGTCGAGCAGTCCCACCATGCCAATCGTCGGAGTAGGATAAACAGCTCCTTCGGGATGCTGATTATAAAAACTCACATTTCCTCCGGTAACCGGGGTGTCGAATTTCAGACAGGCTTCGCCCATGCCTTTCACAGCCTGAACAAACTGGTAATATACTTCAGGCTGATAAGGGTTTCCGAAATTGAGACAGTTCGTTACCCCGAGCGGGGTTCCGCCCGAGCAAACAATATTGCGCGCAGCTTCAGCCACAGCCATCATGGCGCCCTTATACGGATCTGCCAGCACGTAGCGGCTATTGCAGTCGGTGGTCATGGCGATGGCCCTGGAACTGCCCTTAACGAGCACAATGGCTGCGTCTGAGGGTTCATTGGTGGAACTGTTGGCTGCACCAACCGTGCTGTCGTATTGCACACTGATCCAGCGCTTGGAAGCGACGGACGGCAGGCCGATCAGGATTTCAGCAATGCGGCGGAGATTTTCCGGCTCCGGAATTCCGTTCTGATCAAAGGCCCGGATATTGTTGAAATAGGCAGGCTCCCGGTATTCCCGGCTGTATTGCGGCGCCCCTCCCCCCAATACCAGTTCATAGGCCGGAATGGCGGCTTCCAGCTGACCACCAACATAAAACCGCAGCATTTTATCGTCCGTCACTTCCCCGATATTGGAACAGGGCAGATCCCATTTTTCAAATATATCGAGAACGGCTTTTTCTTTTCCTTTCTCCACCACCATCAGCATTCTTTCCTGGCTTTCGCTCAGCAATAGTTCCCAGGCCTTCATTCCGCTTTGGCGGGTGGGCACTTTATCCAGGTCGATACGCATGCCTGTTTCTCCCTTGGCGCTCATTTCGGCTGTGGAACAGATAATACCTGCAGCACCCATATCCTGCATTCCCACTACAGCTCCGGTAGCAATTACTTCCAGGCAGGCTTCCAGCAATTTCTTTTCCTGGAACGGATCGCCCACCTGCACGGCAGGCAGTTCCTCTGCGCTTTCGCGGGTGATATTGGCAGAAGCAAAAGAAGCTCCCCCGATGCCGTCCTTGCCCGTGGCGCTGCCCACAAAAAACACCGGGTTGCCGGCACCCAGCGCGGTTGCCGAAACGGTTTCCCCTTTTTTCACAATGCCCACACTCATCGCATTGACGAGGGGATTGGTATGATAACATTCATCGAAATAGATTTCCCCGCCAACCGTCGGAACCCCGAAACAATTGCCGTAATGGCCGATACCACGCACCACGCCCGAGAGCAGATGCCGCGTTCTGGGATCCGATAATCTTCCGAACCGCAGTGAATTGAGAGAGGCAATGGGACGGGCGCCCATGGTAAATATGTCCCGGTGAATACCCCCTACCCCCGTAGCCGCTCCCTGAAAGGGTTCGAGCGCGGAAGGATGATTATGGGATTCGATCTTAAAGACAACGCCGAGTCCGTCTCCGATATCCATCAGACCGGCATTTTCTTCTCCGGCCTTTACCAGCATCTTCTTTCCTTCGCGGGGCAGGGTTTTGAGCCATTTGATGGAATTTTTATAGCTGCAGTGTTCACTCCACATGGCGCTGAAAGCACAGAGTTCCGTAAAATTCGGGGTGCGACCGAGCTTCTCACAGATCAGTTCAAATTCTTCGGGCGTAAGGCGGAGCTCTTCGGCGGTTTTGACAGTGATTTCCATATTTGTTCGGGAAACCGCAAAATTACGAAGCAGGGGTTAATCTATTCGATAATTTTACCCGGTATGAAGATCGCTTTCATTCACCCCAAACGCGCTTTTTTGCCGGAGCTGGACGCCTACCAGTCCTTCTTCCATTCAAAAAATATTCAGACCGTCGTTTGTAAATACGGGGAAGAATCTGCTTCCGGCGCGGATGTGTACTGGTATATCATGGGGATTTATCCGGGCGCAGCGGGCGGTAAGAGAATCATACACGAGTACATATCGGCTTCGGTGCCGCCTTTCCGGAGGCAAAAGGATTTTCTGAAAAGCAGGCTTAACCCGCGACCGCATTTCCGGCTTTACCTCAATGAATATGTACAGGGAGAAATTTCACACCGGGACGAAATCCCTTTTGGATACCGGGATATGGGGATCAGCGACGATTTCAGCCCGAATCCTGCTGCAGAAAAAAAATACGACTTTATTTATGCAGGTTCACTGGCGCCCGAAAGAAATCCGGAGACACTGCTCCGGGTATTTCAGCAGGGTGCTTTGAAGAACCGGACCATTCTTTTACTCGGACGGGAATATGAACGACTGGCCAGGGGTTTTTCCGCCTGCAACAATATTATTTTCCGGGGACCGGCATCCCGGCAGGAGATTCCCGGTTATTTATCTCAGGCGCGGTTTGCCATCAATTTTATTCCTGACCGGGAACCTTTCAATGCACAAACCTCCACCAAATTCCTGGAGTATGCTGCCATGCACATTCCGATCATCAGCACGCGGTATTTCTGGCTTTCCCAATTCCAGGAAAGATACGGGGGAGAATATTTTTTCCTGAAAGATGATCTTTCCAACCTGAGCTGGGGGCGGATCAATTCTTTTCAGTATAAGTTTCCCGACATGAGATCCTGGCACTGGGAACAGCAGATCCGCTCTTGCGGAGTACTGGAATACCTCCAGAATGCTTTTCCTGAAATTTCGTTTTAAATATCTTTCAGGGCGCGGTCGTATTCCAGCAGGATCTTCTGCACATCAAATTTCTCCATCACCAGTTCCCTGCCTTTTTTACCCATCTGCGACCGCCGGGCCGGGGCCAGCGCAATCATTTTTTCCATTTTCCTGGCCAGGTCATCCGCATCATTCATTGCGCAGAGGAATCCATTTACGTCATCTGCAACCACTTCTTTACATCCCCTGTTCCGGGAAGTGATGATGGGAATCTCCATGGCAGCAGCTTCCATGAGACATCGCGGGATACCTTCCGGATAAAAAGAAGGAAATACCAGACAATCCGCCTGCTGTAAAAAAGGCCGCACATCTCTTGCGAAACCGCTGTAATGTATAAAACCCTTTCGCTCCCAGTAACGGATATCCTGCACCGTGATAGAGTCCGGATGATGCTCTTCAAAAAAGCCAATGAGTTCAAACCGGATATCCCGGTTTTTTTTCTTCAGTATGCGCGCGGCATCCACATAGATCCGGACTCCTTTGCTTTTTAACAGGCGGGTGCTCATCAGAAACTGAAATGCCTTTGTTCTCGCAACCGGTCTGAATTGCCGCGGCGCAAAATAATCCGGATTTATGCCTTCTCCGGGGAGAATCTTCACTTTCCCGGCAGCCACCAGTTTATGCCGGATAAAAACATCCGCATCCTCCTGGTTCAGGAACCATGTCTCGCGGGTATTTTTCAGCGCTCTTTTATATAAAAAAGAAACGATTTTATTCAGCCAGTTTCGCCGGGCAAAGGCGTACCCGAGGCCGGTGATAACCGCAATGGATTCAATACCGCAGGCGGCTGCGGCCAGGGAACCATAAATATTGGGTTTGATCACATAGTGGAAAATAAAATCCGGTTTTTGTTCGCGGTAGATTTTTTTCAGCGCCCGGTAGAGCGAAAAATCCTGCAATGGATTTTCCGACCGGTTATTGAAATGAATATCCAGGAACCGGCAGCCTTCCTTTTTTAATTCAGCTGCAAATTCGTCGCCCGGCGCAATCACCAGCACATCAAAACGGGGAATCAGGTGCCGGATCAGGTCCATCCGGAAATTATAAACAGACCAGGCGCTGTTGGCCACAAGAGCAATCAATTTCTTCTCAGGGACTGGCTGATTTTCGAGCATCAGGAGATATTAAATTCAAATTTATAGATTTGGGGGATCAAAATCAGGTAAACCTTACAGATGCTGACATACTTTCTTTTTTTATTTTACCTGATTTCCGGGACTTTACTGCTGCACTGGATACTGCAAAGGAACAGATTTCCCTTCCGTCTTTACCATACATCAGCTGCCGTACTTTTCAAAGTGCTGATGGGAATCTTATACGGTTATATATTTCTGCATTATTACGGCGGGGACGATACCTGGGAATATTTCAGTAAATCAAAAGTCCAGACCGATATCCTGCTGACCCATCCCGGCGAATTTATCAAAGAATTTCTGCCGGGTAATTCTCTGCAGGCGACCCATTCCTTCCTGCAGGCCCTGTATTATTACGTGCACCATTTCGAATTCTGGTTTATGGTGAAATTCCTTGCCGTCCTGAATCTTTTCAGCGGGAAGAATTATTATATTGATCTTTTGCTGTTTGACCTGCTTACGATTGCCGGGCCCCTGCTCCTGTTTAAGATGCTGACGGACCGTTTTCCGGAAAAATCCGGCATGTATTATCTGCTGATTTTTTTCATTCCCTCCATTACCTTCTGGTGCAGCGGCATCCGGGCAGAATCCCTGATCCTGTTATGTATTTCGGTTGCCATTTATAACGGAAATGAATATGCGCAAAGGCGGAAAGTAAAAAATGCCGCTGGTACCGGTCTGGCATTTTTAGGTTTCCTGTTCTTCCGTATTCAATACCTGATCATGTTCCTGCCTGCTTTTATTGCCTTTTTGTATAGTGTGCGAAAGAAGCAGGGCGGTCCGGTCGCCTTCAGCAGGATTTATCTGGCCCTGCTGCTGATTTTTACCATCAGTCTGTTTCTTCCGCCTGCCTTTCAGCTATCCCGCCCCCTGATCCACGCGCAGCAGGGTTTTTTAGTGCTAAAGGGAAATACGCGCTACGGCCTCGACAGCCTGCATGCCGGACCCGTTTCATTTATTAAGGTGCTTCCCCAGGCCACCGCCAACAGTATTTTCCGCCCGTATCCCTGGGAAGGCAAAGCCCTGCTGCAATCTCTTTCTTCCATTGAAAGTATTTTTCTGATTGCCGCGTTCCTCTTCTTTATTTTAAGTGGTCAGACAAAAAATAAAGCAGGCAGCGCCCTGCTATGGCTTTTTCTCTTTTATGCGATCCCGCAGCTCATTGCCATCGGTTATACAGTACCTTTTCCCGGCGCGATTGTCCGTTACCGCAGCATTCCCTTTCTTTTTCTGTTCCTGTTCCTGTTTTCAGCAAATAATATATTACAGCAAAAACTGACGAAAGCCTGTTTTTCAGAAACATTAAATAAAATTTAAATGTGACCACCGGACTTAAAAATTATTGAATGAATGGCAATAATCACTTCAATTATTGACAATAACTTCAGTATTTTCTAAAAAAAACATAGAAAATCGATTTTTTTTCTCTTCTTATGAATATTCGCTTACATTCGTTCCCAAAATTATTTAAATGGAATCGTTAAGAGTAAAAGCCATTAATGATCTGTCAACGCAGTCTTATCAACCTGAGCTTGACGGATCCCCGAGAATTACCAGTTATTACGGAGAAAATGTATTTAATCTGAAAACCGCCCGGGCCTTTCTGAGTGATGAAGCGTATAAGAGTCTTTCGGGATCAGTGAAAGGGGGAAAAAGAATTGACCGTTCTGTTGCGAATCAGATCGCGGCGGGGCTGCTGCAGTGGTCGGAGGGAAAAGGTGTAACGCATTATACACACTGGTTTCAGCCATTAACCGGTTCTTCGGCGGAAAAACACGATTCATTTTTTACCATCAAGGGCGACGGAACCCCGATTGAACAATTCGACGGAGACGCGCTGATCCAGCAGGAACCGGATGCCTCTTCTTTCCCCAGCGGTGGTTTGCGCGCAACGTTTGAAGCCCGCGGATACACGGCCTGGGATCCCTCTTCGCCGCCTTTTATTATGGAGATCGGTTCCGGAAAAACACTTTGCATCCCCACCATTTTTGTTTCCTATACCGGAGAAACCCTCGATTACAAGGCACCGCTTTTGAAATCCCTGGAATCCCTGAACAAGGCAGCCGTGGAAGTATGCAATTATTTTGATAAAAATGTTTCCCGCGTACAGGCCACGCTGGGATGGGAACAGGAATATTTTGTGGTGGATGAAGGTTTGTACAATGGCCGGCCCGACCTGGTGATGAGCGGAAGAACGGTATTCGGGCACGCACCCGCCAAAGGCCAGCAACTCGAAGATCATTATTTTGGCGCCATCCCGGAAAGAGTGTATGCTTTCATGCGGGATTTTGAAGAAGAGTCTTACCGGCTGGGCATTCCGTTAAAAACACGACATAATGAAGTGGCCCCTTCCCAGTTTGAATGCGCTCCGATTTTTGAAGAAGTGAGTCTCGCGGTGGATCACAATACCCTGCTGATGGACCTGATGGACCGGGTTGCCCGCCGCCACAAACTGCGTGCCCTGCTGCATGAAAAACCCTTCGCAGGAATAAATGGAAACGGGAAACATAATAACTGGAGCATGGCCACCGATACCGGTGTAAACCTGCTGGCGCCTGGAAAGACGCCGAAGACCAACCTCATGTTCCTTACCTTTTTTGTCAATACCATTAAAGCGGTGCATGATTATTCAGAAGTATTGCGCGCATCCATTGCGTCAGCCGGTAATGATCATCGCCTCGGAGCCAATGAAGCGCCTCCGGCCATCATTTCTGTTTTCATCGGGCAATACCTGACCAAGGTGCTGGAGGATATCAAACAACGCGTCGGAAATAAATTTGATGAACAGGACGAAGCCATTCTCAAACTCGATCTGCACCGCAGCATTCCGGAATTATTGCTGGATAATACCGATCGTAACCGCACATCTCCCTTCGCTTTTACCGGAAATAAATTTGAATTCAGGGCCGTCGGTTCCTCTGCCAATTGTGCCAATGCAATGACCAGCCTCAATACCATTATGGCGGAATCGTTGAAGAAATTCAAAAAAGATGTCGATGCGCTCGTGGAAAAAGGTGATAAAAAAGAAATCGCCATCATGCATGTGATCCGCGAGTACATTGTAAGCAGCGAGAAAGTCTTGTTTGAAGGAGACGGCTACAGCGAGGAATGGCAGAAAGAAGCGGCAAAAAGAGGCCTGCCCAATGTCAGGACGACGCCGCTGGCCCTGGATGCATTAATCACGGATAAGGCGAAAAAACTTTTTGAGGGAAATAATGTACTCAACCATGTTGAACTGGAAGCAAGGCACGAAATTGAACTCGAGAAATACATCAAGAAGGTTCAGATCGAGGCCCGGATCATGGGAGAACTCTGCACCAGCCATATCCTTCCCCCGGCAATAAAATACCAGAACACGCTGATTGAAAATATCCGGGGATTAAAGGAAATCGGTCTGAAAGAGAGCGCTTATACCAACCAGAAACAAATCCTTGAAAAGATCTCGGAACATATTTCGCAGATCAGCGACCAGGTAAGTAAAATGATTGAGGCACGCAAGAAAGCCAACGCGATAAAAAATATCCGCGACCGGGCAATTGCTTATTGCGATCACGTCAAAGAACCCTATTTTGACAAGATCCGTTACAATGTGGATAAACTGGAACTGCTGATCGACGATAGCGAATGGCTGCTTCCGAAATACCGCGAGATCCTCTTCCTGCGTTAATATTATTCTGTTTACAATTTTATAAGACCTCCTGTCGGGGGTCTTTTTTTTGCCCCGGCTCCATTTTGCCCTCTCCCGCTGTTATCTCTCTCTTCTCTCACTCTTTCCATACTCTGATATACTTACATTAAAATAAATAATATATAATAGAATATAAACATGTCTCTATATTATTAATATATTTACATTGTATTAATAATATTAGTTTATTATATAATATATAGCAGATATACTGGTTCAAGCCATAAGAAATTCGTAACTGCCCGGGCAGATACGAGATTTAAAACTCTATTTCAAACAACTAAAAAGAACTGCAATGGCTAAAGTCAAATTCCTGTTTATTTCTTTCATCGGATTTTCTTTTTACGCAAATGCCCAGGATTCCACCAAACCGGAATCACCCAAACCAACCATCAGCGGGTCGGTGGATGTTTACTACCGTTTTAATTTCGCGGACAGTAAAACTTCCCAGAATAACCCAACCGCATTTACGAATTCCCAGAATTCTTTTGAGTTGGGAATGGCGAGCATCCGGGCCGACCATTCCTTTGGCAAAGCCAGCGCAACGGTAGACCTGGGTTTTGGGAGACGGGCCCAGGAATTTTCTTACACAGATGGCAATTCCAATGGGTTCCTTTCCCTGGCCAATGTGAAACAGGCTTACCTCAGTTATGCTTTTTCCGACAAATTCAAACTTACCATGGGAAAATGGGCAACGCATATCGGGTACGAACTGGTGGATGCATATCTGAACCGCAATTACTCCATGAGTTATATGTTCTCCTACGGCCCTTTTTCGAATACCGGTTTAAAAGCGGACATTTCCCTGGGCGGAAAGACTGCCCTCATGGTGGGAATTTCCAATCCGTCCGACTATGCAAGCACCAGCAGTTCCAGAAAATGGGCGATTGGGCAATTGAGTACGGCGACTGCAGACAGCAAATGGAAGTTCTATCTCAATTACCAGGGTGGTAAATACGATTTCGGTTCCAACCTGAATCAATTCGACCTGGTCGTAACAGGAACCATCACCGACAAATTCAGTGTCGGATACAATGGAACCATTCAGCTGCGCAAACCAGAGGGTAGTTCCGCAAAAAACTGGTGGGGATCAGCAATATATCTGAATGCCGATCCCTCCTCCTTTTTCGGACTCACTTTGCGCGCGGAATATTTTCAGGATAAGGACGGGATCATCACGGCAGCAGGCGGAAACTTCTTTGAAACCACTTTATCCGGAAACATTCACGAAGGCAAACTCACCATTATTCCGGAACTCCGTTTAGATAATTCTTCCCACGATGCGTTTGAAAAAAAGAACGGGGATTTGACGGGAAGTACGTTTAGTGCGATACTGGCGGCGACGTATTCGTTTTAGGGTTGACAGTTGACGGTTGACGGACTGCAGGTTTTTCAGCATGACTATATTTGATCGCGCTGATCCATAGAAAGTCCGTCAACCGTCATCCGTCAACCGTCAACTACTCTCAACCAATTCTCTCCTTCGCCCACTTCAACGCAATCTCCAGTTGCTCTTCCGGAGAAAGATTCGTATTGTCCAGCACGATGGCATCGGCTGCCTTTCGGAGCGGACTGTTTTCCCGGTGCGAGTCGATATAGTCGCGCATTTCGAGGTTGCTTTTTACTTCTTCGAGACTGATATTCGGGTTCTTATCATATAGTTCCCGGAACCTTCTTTCTACCCGGACGGTATTGTCGGCCGTCATAAATATTTTCAGTTCCGCCTTCGGAAAAACAACCGTTCCGATGTCTCTTCCATCCATAACTATCGCCTTTTTCTTCCCAAGCGCCTGTTGCTGGCGGACGGCAAAAGTCCGTACTTCCTTTATTGCCGCCACTTCACTTACTTTTTCAGCAACCACCAGGTCCCGGATCAGATAGTCCACATTCTCCTCGTTCAGTATAATTTCACTGGATCCGGATGTTTCATGAAAAATAAATTCGAGTGTTATTTCCTGCAAAGCTTTTGTAACCGCCCCCGGCTGCGTCCAGTCAACATGATTCCTGAGAAAATATAGCGTAATAGCCCGGTACATGGCTCCGCTGTCGATGTATGTATACTTCAGTTCTCCGGCCAGCTGCTTAGCCAGGGTGCTCTTTCCGCAACTCGACCAACCGTCGATGGTTATGATGATTCTTTTTCCGGCCATACATTATTATTCACCTGCAAATAAAAGAATTGCCACGAAACAGGAAAATTTTCCGTGCTCCGTGGCAATGTATTATTAATTATGCGCTTCTTATACTTCGGAAGCTTCTTTCTCTTTTTCTTTCAGGGTGAATCTGATCTTTCCCAGATCTTTATCCAGGTCGGCGATCATAATATCTCCATTCTTGATGCTCATATTCAGGATCTCCTCAGCCAGCGGATCTTCCAGGTATTTCTGGATGGCCCGGTGAAGCGGCCTTGCTCCAAACTGCTGATCATATCCCTTATCTGCCAGGAAGCTTTTTGCATCTGCCGTAAGTTCCAGGCTAAATCCCAGCTGCACCAGTCTTTTCATCACGCCCTTCATCAGGATATCGATGATGTTGAAAATATTTTCCCTGTTCAGCGAATTGAAGATGACGATATCATCCACGCGGTTCAGGAACTCCGGACTGAAAGTGCGCTTTAATGCTTTTTCAATCACTGCTTTATTATTTTCATCAACATTAGCCGTTCTGGCCGATGTGGCAAATCCGACGCCGTCGCCAAAATCCTTTAACTGCCGGGCCCCGATATTGGATGTCATGATGATCAGTGTATTCTTAAAATCCACTTTTCTTCCCAGTCCGTCAGTCAGCTGGCCGTCGTCCAGAACCTGCAACAATATATTGTAAATATCCGGATGTGCTTTTTCAATTTCATCCAGCAGGATCACGGAATAAGGTTTCCTCCTCACTTTTTCCGTAAGCTGACCGCCTTCTTCATATCCCACATATCCCGGAGGGGCGCCGATTAACCGGCTAACGGTAAATTTCTCCATGTATTCGCTCATATCGATCCGGACCAGGGAATCTTCCGAGTCGAACATATAACGGGCCAGTGCGCGGGCAAGTTCTGTTTTACCGACGCCGGTAGGACCGAGGAAGATAAAGGTGCCGATGGGCTTCTTGGGGTCTTTTAAACCGACCCGGTTGCGCTGGATGGCTTTCACCACTTTCTGGATGGCTTCTGTTTGTCCAACGACCATATCTGCCATATCGACCGACATATTCTTCAGTTTTTCGCTTTCCGCCTGCACCATTCTCTTTACCGGAATGCCGGTCATCATGCTTACCACTTCAGCGATATTCTCTTCGTCGATCGGATACCGTTTGTGTTTGCTTTCCTCTTCCCATTCCGCCTTCGCCTTTTCCAGCTCTTCCTGTAAACGCTTTTCAGCGTCGCGCAGCGAAGCAGCTTCTTCAAACTTCTGGCTCTTGACTACCTTATTCTTTTCATTTTTAACATCTTCGATTTTCTTTTCCAGTTCCACGATATTCTGTGGCACGTTGATATTTTTCAGATGCACCCTCGCGCCCACTTCATCCAGCACATCAATGGCTTTGTCGGGCAGCAGCCGGTCGGTCATATACCGGTCACTCAGCTTAACACAGGCTTCTATCGCCTCTTCCGAATAGATCACATTGTGATAATCCTCGTATTTGGATTTAATATTAACCAGGATCTGAATGGTTTCATCCACGCTCGGCGGATCAATCATCACTTTCTGGAAACGACGGTCAAGAGCGCCGTCTTTTTCTATGTACATCCTGTATTCGTCCAGCGTGGATGCGCCGATGCACTGCAGTTCTCCCCGTGCAAGCGCCGGTTTGAAGATATTGGAAGCATCCAGCGAACCGGAAGCGCCGCCTGCGCCTACGATGGTATGTATTTCATCGATGAATAAAATGACATCGCGGTTTTTCTCCAGCTCATTCATGATTGCTTTCATGCGTTCTTCGAACTGTCCGCGGTATTTGGTACCGGCAACCAGCGCTGCAAGATCCAGCGAGATCACCCGCTTGTCAAACAATACGCGGGACACTTTCCGTTGTACAATACGCAGCGCCAGTCCTTCCACGATGGCGGTCTTACCCACGCCGGGCTCTCCGATCAGGATCGGATTGTTCTTTTTCCGCCGCGATAAGATCTGGGATACCCTTTCAATTTCTTCTTCCCTGCCCACAATGGGATCCAGCGAATTCATTTCCGCAAGACGGGTAATATCCCTTCCGAAATTATCGAGCACCGGCGTTTTGCTCTTGGCATTTCCCGCCGGCCTGGCTTTCTGCTGGGCATATTTTTTTTCATCATCAAAATCATCATCATTCTCTTCAGCGTACTCGCTGCGGGTATCATTACTTTTAACAACACCCAGTTCATTTCTGAATAAATCGTAATCCACGTCGAATTGATTTAAGATTTGAGTTGCGATGTTTTCTTTGTTTTTGAGAATAGAGAGCATGAGATGCTCTGTTTCCACTGTCGGACTCTTTAATGCTTTCGCCTCAAGAACGGTAACCCTGATCACTTTTTCCGCCTGCTTGGTCAGCGGCAGACTGTTGATATTGGCAATATTCTTACCGGTCTTGTCCTTAACGGCAAGCTCAACTTCCTTGCGAAGTTCATACAGATCAACATTGAAGCTTTTCAGGATACGGACGGCCGTATTATCGCCTTCCCTGATCAGTCCCAGAAGCAAATGTTCTGTACCGATAAAGTCGTTTCCCAACCTTAAGGCTTCCTCCCTGCTGAACGAAATAATCTCTTTAACCTGGGCCGAAAAATTATTATCCATTTTTAACTGATTGTGCTTAATACAATAATAACGAATATTTTTGATTCCTGTTTTCCGTGGTTTATCAACGGATGTTAACATTACTTACTATGAATGTCAAAATTAGTACCAACGCAAAATTCCATGCCATTAGCTTCCGGGAAAGCGAACTTGCTGCTAATATGACAGAAGACCTCCGCAATTTCCTGCTTCCCTTTCTGCATAATGCGGTTAAAAACCTTATCCTTATCATGAAAGACATTCAAAAGATCGATTCTGCTGCTGCTATGGAATTGCTTCAGATCCGGAACAGCTTTTACGAAAACCGTGCCTCCCTGGTGCTCTGCGAACTGCAGGCGCCTGTAAAAAAAATATTTGACCTCGATGAACGATACGAGGGCCTTCAAATCACGCCCACACGCAGCGAAGCGGCCGACATGGTTTATCTGGAAGAAATCGAAAGAGAAATGACAGAATAAAGAAGGTTCCTGATTTCTTATACAGTTCAGGGTATCATTTGTTCATTCGAGAGGTTCCGGATATAAGGGAAACGACCGAATCCCGTTCCTATTACTTTTTGTATTATTTTTCCTGTCTGGCAGCTTACCCGGGCGGGCATCTGCTGATTATATCTTAAATCCTATTTGTGCTGGCGGTAACTATTCTTGGCAATAATTCAGCTATTCCGGCTTTCGACCGGCACCCTACGGCCCAGGTCATCACCCTGGACGACCAGCTCTTTCTGGTAGATTGCGGGGAAGGAACCCAAATGCAGATGAGCAAGTACAAGATCCGCAGAAGCCGGATCAACCATATTTTTATTTCCCACCTGCACGGGGACCACTATTTTGGTTTAATCGGGCTTATCACGAGTATGGGATTGCTGGGGCGCCAGCAGGACCTGAATCTGTATGCGCCTGCCCCCCTGAAGGAAATCTTCGACATGCAACTGAAAGTGGCCGATACGCAGCTTCCGTTTAACCTGATCTTTCACCCCATTCAGCAGGAAGGCCTGCTATTGCGGAACAACCGGTTTGAGGTCAGCTGTTTCCGGGTTTTCCACCGGATCGAATGCTGGGGTTTTATTTTCCGGCAGGTAAAGCCGCCGCGAAAACTCAATCCTGAAAAAGCGAGGGAATATGAAATACCGGCCTCCTTTTTCGATCGTTTAAAATGGGGAGAAGATTACCAGACCCGTACGGGAACGGTCATTGAAAATGGGCTGGTGACAGATCAGGCCCCCCGGCCAAAATCCTATGCCTATTCGGCAGATACAGCGTATAATCCGCTCGTAGCCGAAAAAGTCAGCGGGGTGGATCTTTTATACCATGAAGCCACTTATCTGCAGGACCTGGAGGAAAGGGCGGCCAAAAGATTTCACTGCACGAGCACCCAGGCGGCAAATATAGCCCGGGAGGCTGTTGTGAATAAGCTGCTGATCGGACATTTCAGCTCCAAATACGAAAAGCTGGACGAATTTGAAAGGGAAGCCCGGATGGTTTTCCCGAATACTGAGGTGGCGGTGGAGGGGGTTACGTACCGAGTGTAGGAGAATCTTTTTGGGGTTGACGGTTGACGGTTGACGGACTTCTTTATGTGGATTACTAAAATTGAAATTTGTCAGGTTGCTACACCAGAAGTCAACCCTCAACGCTCAACCGTCATCCCTCAACCGTCAACCGTCAACCCCTAATAATCTCTCTTCAGCAACCCCAAAGCCAGCTCCCGCAGCGGTTCCTTTCTCTCCGAAGCCACCTGCACAGCTTCGAGATGGACCAGGGCCTGATCGAGGTATTGCTGTTGGGCGGCTTCTGCCGCAAGGTCTGCACCGCAGGTTTTGAAAAGAAGAAGCATTTTCTGCACTTTGTCGGGGCCCGGCTCCTCCAGCAGCTGCAGCATATCCTTCCGCTGTATTGCATTGGCCGATTCGAGTGCCTGCATCAGCAGAAATGTTTTTTTATTCTGCATAATATCTCCCCCCGTTTGTTTACCGAAGGTTGCGGGATCCCCGAAAGCATCGAGCCAGTCATCCTGGACCTGAAAAGCAAGACCTAGATTTTTTCCGAATTCATACAGATGTTGCTGATCCCCGGTTCCGGCGCCGGCTATAATGGATCCCATCTGCAGACTGGCTGCCAGCAATACCGCTGTTTTTAATTCGATCATATGCAGATAATCCGCCAGTGTTACCGCGGTTGATTTTTCAAAATCCATGTCCAGCTGCTGACCCTCACATACCTGATACCCGGTGGTATTGAGCAGCCTGACCAGCATTTCTACGCGGCCGGGATCAGTACCGATGAAATATTCATAAGCTTTCAGAATCATCACGTCACCTGCCAGGAGGGCGGAGGATTCATTGAACCGGGCATGTACCGTCGGCTTCCCACGCCGCAACGGGGCATGATCCATGATGTCGTCGTGAATGAGCGTAAAATTATGAAAGAGCTCAATGCCGGCAGCGATCTTCCAGGCATCCGGATGAATGTCCGTAAATAATTCATTGCCCATCAAACAAAGCGCCGGCCTGATTCTTTTACCACCTACTTCCAGCATATAGGAAGCCGCTCCGTATAATCCGGAAGGCTCCCGGGGAAAATGTTTTGCATTAAAATACCTGGAAAAAGCTGCTGATATTTCGGAGAATCTTTTCATATTACCGGATCAGTAAATTCAGGACTTGTGGGGAGCTGACGGAGACAGGACCCATTCATAATCCAGCTGGCGCTTGGCCAGATTTGCAGAAACTACTTTTATTCTGACCTTATCGCCCATCCGGAAACTTCTTCCGCTACGACGGCCCACTAACGCATAGTCTCCTTCGATCAACCGGAAATCATCGTATTCCATCAGGCTGTTCAGACTAACCAGTCCTTCGCATTTATGCGCTACCGTTTCCACCCAGAATCCGAATCCGGCCACGCCACTGATGACACCGTCAAATTCATCCCCCACAAATTCTTTCATAAACTCCACCTGTTTGTATTTATTGGCTGACCGCTCGCTATCCATCGCCGCCCTTTCCCTTTCACTGCAGTATTTACATTGTTCCTCCAGTTTTTTGTGGATCTGAATATTTTCATCCAGCACGTCCTGCAGGATGCGGTGCGCCAGTACATCGGGATACCGGCGGATCGGCGAAGTAAAATGACAGTAGTTTGAAAATCCGAGGCCGTAATGACCGATATTCTCCGTTGTGTAAGTTGCTTTGGCCATAGTACGGATGCCCAGCTGTTCCAGCACATGCTGTTCCGGTTTACCCTGAACATCCTGCAGCATGAGATTAAAGGAAGCTGCTATGCCCTCCGGTGTTTTGGTATCAAAATGATGACCGTATTTTTTAGCAAACAAAACGAAGGGAGCCAGCTTTTCCTTATCCGGCGTGTCGTGCACCCGGTAAGGGAAAGGAACCGGTTTCTTTTTGATTTTTATTTTCGAAACGTGGGTGGCGACGGTCCGGTTTGCCAGCAGCATGAATTCCTCGATCAGCTGATGAGATTCCTTACTTTCCTTTATGCTGATGCCAACCGGCTTCCCTTTTTCATCCAGTTTAAACCGCACTTCCACAGAGGAAAAATTGATCGCTCCTTTTTTAATCCGTTGTTTGCGGAAACGCTGGGCAAGGTCGTGCAGGATTAAAATCTCCTCTCCGTATTTGCCTTTTTTCTGTTCGATGACCTGCTGAACATCTTCATAGGCAAACCGCTGATCCGAATGAATCACTGTTCTTCCCAGCCAGTAATCTTTCACTTCCCCTTTCGAACTGATGGTAAATACAGCCGAAAAGCACAGCTTGTCCTCATCCGGCCGCAGGGAACACAGCTCGTTGGAGATCCGTTCCGGCAACATGGGATTCACTCGGTCCGGCAGATAAACCGAAGTGGCCCGCTGATATGCCTCCTCATCCAGCAGGGAACCGGTTTGCACATAATAGCTCACATCTGCGATGTGCACCCCAATTTCATACAGATCATTTTTCAGACTGCGGAAAGAAATGGCATCGTCAAAATCTTTCGCGTCGGCCGGATCAATGGTGAATGTGAGCGTTTTCCTGAAATCCTTTCTTCTGGCTATTTCTTCCGGAGGAATAGTATCGGATAGTTTGCCGGAAGCCAGCATCACATCCTCCGGAAAGACTACCGGGAATCCGTTTTCCACCAATATCTCTTTCATGACCCGGTCATTCTCGTCCGATTCATCCAATACCTGGATCACTTCCCCCTGGGGTTTCTTATTTTTCGTCCATTCGGTTATGCGCAGGATCACGCGGTCTTTGTTCACGGCGCCATTGAGTTTTGTACGGGAAACATATACATCGGGCATTGGTCTCGCTGTTTCCGCAATAAAAAATGCAAAGCCATCTCCCATTTCGATATGACCGGGAAAATCGGTTTGTTTTCTTTCCAGCACGGCTTCCACTTCACCCTGCACCCGTCCGCTGCCGGCCTGTCCCCGGGTAATCTTCACCAGCACGGTGTCGCCGTGCATGGCGGTATTGAAATCATTCGGGCGCACAAGCACGTCCTGCCCGAAGGTTTTCGATATCACAAAACCCATTCCGGAACGGGTTACTTCCAGTGTACCCCGGTACAGGGAATCGGAAGATTTTTTCTTTTTTTTATCGGGATGCTTATGACCCATGGTTAATTGACTTGAACAGGAAATTCCTGAATGAATGTAGTGATTGAGCTGACGAACTCTTTTTCCTCCCGGAATAAAAACACCGGTTGTATCGGTATCACGAACAGGGGGATTTCCTGCAGCCGGGCGGAAAATTTGACCAGTCGCACGGCATCTTTCTCCGTCGTCAGCATGATCTTATGCTCAGCATTGATCTGCTGAAATTTTTTAAGTATATATTTCAGGTCGTCGATCGTAAAAATATGATGGTCGCTGTAAGCCAGTTCGTCATATTCCCTGAAATTTTCTTCGAGATGTTTTTTGAGGGGAACCGGATTCGCAATACCGGTCACCAGTAACACCACGGTTTCCTTTTGCGTAACATATTTTTCCTTTGTGATGATCTGATAAGGATCCCCGTAGCGGATCGCTGAAAAAAAGATCTGCTGCCGTTCCAAAGGTTTGATCTCTTTGATCAGCCGGTGTTTTTCGGCCAGGGAAAGATCCGGTGAGCACTTGGTAACTACGATGATGTCTGCCCGCAGATAGCTTTTTTTCTGATCCCGGAGATCACCTGTTGGCAGGAACCAGTCACGCGTAAATAAATTATTCACATCCGTAAGCAGGATATTGTATCCGGCTTTTACGTAGCGGTGCTGAAATGCGTCATCGAGAAGAACGACTTCCGTATCGGGCTTGTCGTGCAGCAACTGGGGAATAGCCACTATTCTTTCTTCTCCCACAGCAACCGTAACATCCGGAAATTTGATGTAGAACTGCATGGGTTCGTCGCCGATCTCCAGGGCATTGGTTATGCCGGTGGCAAGGGCATAGCCCCGGGTTTTCCGTTTGTAGCCCCTGCTCAGGACGGCCACTTTAAACTGATCCCGCAGTTTTTCAATAAGAAATTCTACCATCGGGGATTTTCCGGTTCCGCCCACAGAAAGATTTCCGATGCAGATAACCGGCAGGTTAAAAGAGGCAGACTGAATGATTTTGAAATCGAAGAGCCAGTTCCGGATATAGATAATCAATCCATAGATCAGGGAAAAAGGGAGCAGCAGGATTCTGACAGGTTTTAATAAGGGATAGTTCAGATTGATCATAACGGCCTGCAAAGATAAATCATTCCCCGGGATGGCCGGGTGCAATCATCAGCCGTTCCCTGACCTGTTTACGGATGCGGTTTGCTTCCTGAAGAACTGTTGCCCGGGATCTGTTTTTCAGGAAGGGAACAGAGCAGAGCGCGGGAATGGCTGTCCAGGAAACGATTTCTCCTGCATAATCCATGAACTGGTCATTAAATATCCAGCCGGCAACGGGGACCTGCCGGAAGCTGCAGGTTTGCGCTGTGAGCAGGGAGTGATTGATGCTGCCCAGGTAGTTGCGGCTGACCAGGATCAGTTTTGCATTCAGTTTTTCTACCAGGTCAAGGACCATCTCCCGGTCATTCAGGGGTACCAGCAAACCGCCTGCACCTTCTATTATGAGCGGGCGCTCCGGGTTCAGGGTTCTGAATACTTCGCAGATCTTTCCGGTATCTATCCGGATATTTTCCTCACGGGCAGCAATATGCGGAGAAGCCGGCATTTTCAACCGGTAAACTTCGGGATGAACCACTGTCTGGCTGTTGCTGATCAGGGATTGAACGGTTTCCCTGTCGGTACCCTCATCATAACCTGCCTGGACCGGTTTCCAGTAATCGGCCTGGAGCGCCTCAGCCAGGAGGGCTGAAATAAAAGTCTTGCCGATACCGGTTCCAATGCCACTGATAAAAAACGGCTGCATCAGGTCTTATTGATGAAGATGGAAAAAAAAGTCGTTCCGTAATTTCTCTCTGTTGCAAACAGGGGATAATTCGTGTAATGGTTCCGGGGGGTATGTTCCAGCACAAACCAGCCGTTTTTTTTGAGGAACTTTCCCTGCACAATCAGCGACGGAAGGAGGTCGATGTTTTGCAGTGCATAGGGCGGACCGGCGAAAATAAAATCATATTTGCCGGGTTGGCTTTCTAAAAACCGGAATACATCGGACCGGAAAGTTTTCAGGTTGGGTATGCCCAGATCATCAGCGTTTTTCCTGATAAACCTCTCCATATCAAAGTTTTTTTCCACTACAGTGAGATCGGCCGCTCCCCGGGAAGCGAGTTCAAAACTGATACAACCGGTTCCTCCGAATAAATCCAGTGTTTTGATGCCTTCAATCTTTCTGGCGGCCTCCAGTATATTAAACAATCCTTCCTTCGCGATATCTGTCGTGGGACGGGTCAGCGGCATTTTTGCCGGTGGGCTGATCCTTCTGCCCCCAAATTCGCCACCGATTATACGCATATCGCCATTTTCAATAAAGAGGAAAAAAAATGGTTGGGAAATTGCAGCATTTCATCTGTGGTCAGGATACTGTCCTCCATACTGTCGAAGCGGATATGCAGGAAATACTGATCCAGGGCCTCATACAGTGCGGATCTTTTTTCAATCATTCCCGACAGTTCCAGGATTACTTCTTCGCGGTTAATATGGAGCTGGTGGCAGCAGTTCAGCAGACTGAACAAAACATCCCTGGAATCCTGGTAGGGGAAATGCTGAACCAGCTGCAGTTGTCCGCGCTTAAAGATCAGGACCTGCATCTGGTCGGGATAGAAATATGTTTTCAGGAAAAAGGGTTCTTCTTTGGCCGTAAACATTTTATAACATTTCAGCTGCAGGCTGTAAAAATGCCAGAAACGCGCATTCGGAAATTTTTCCTGCATCAGGTAATGAAGCTCGCGGGGCACACGGTAAACATTATGGAATTCAAACCAGGGGATCTTTTCATCCAGTACCAGATCCGTGCTCAGGTCTCCGTAAATCAGGCCGGTAACGGGCCTTGCGCAATCGTCGGAAAAATATTTTTCAGGAACCAGGTTGCTCTCCGGGAAATTATAAATCAGAAAGATTTCATTAGCCGGAAATTGCGAGAGAATCGGTTCCTGGTCAATGAGATCCCGCACCACTTCATCGGCCGGACCTGCTTTTTGCGGATTCCATTGAAAGGACCTGATCAGGGCCGGCCGCATGCCTCTCACATTCAGCAAAACATAGGTAAGCGAAGAGGGGCCAACCTCGATGAGGATGCGGCTCTGTACCGGATCCTCCGCCGCGGGATCCGCATTGTGAATATCGAAATCGGGTCTGATTGCCATAAAGCGTGCGCAATAATACTACAATTCTGCGAGTGAATTACCAGCGGCCATGGCGTGTGATCTGTAGAGGCCGCCAGAACCTATTGCCATTCCCTGATCAATTCGTTCGCCGTGGTTTTTACCCGGGCATCATCATAAATCATATTAGGCAGGCCAAGCAGGGTATGCAGGAGTTCCATGGCTTTTTTGTCGTTGTTATTCCGGTGGTAGGCCCGGGCCAGTTCCAGATAGTTCAGCAGAAATGCAGGGTCCAGGGTCCTGCTCTTCTCAAAATAATAAATAGATTGTTTTAAACTGGCGGAGGGAAGACCGCCGTAAATAATTTTTGCAATGGATTTTTCAGCAACATTGAGATTACTGACTTCAAAATTCCATTTCCCCAATATATGATAGGGTTTGAAATTGGAAGGGTCCAGGCGGATGGATATTTCCGCATATTTTTTAATACCCCGTGCCAGTTCAATTCTTTCCCTGGTTCCCGCAATCAGGGAAAGACGACCGAGGGCAAGCGCCATGACAAAATTGGCGTCCGAAGAGGACGAGTCCCGCCGGAGCGCCCTGGAAGCATAATTTCGGGCCGCAATAAAGTACTCCCTCATTTTTTCTTTTCCTGTCTGGCGGGCGCCGATCCGGCTCGAAAGTTCGCTGCATTTACAGAGTGCGACCAGGTTATCCGGCTCGAGCCTTAATACCTCAGCGTATCGCAGAAAAGCTTCATTTTCATGAAAAGCGGATTCCTGTTGCCGGGCATCCTGTATTAAACCGTTGACGTTCTGTGAAAACGAGGAGAAAGGAAAGATCAGTAACAGTAAAAAGGAAAGCGTTCGAACCATACATTAATCCTTAAACATCCGGTGCATCGTTACTCCTGCCTTTCCGATAAAACTTTCGATGGGCGCCTGAAGTTTATAAATGCTGATGCTGATTTCTTTTACAACCGGATATTGATTTTTAATCTTTAAGATAATATCCTGACAGATCTTCTCCAAAAGAAAAACGGGATTTTGAATGTTTTGTTTCACGATCGCGTACAAATTAACATAGCTGATGGTATTCTCCGTGCTTTCATAGGCTGTCTGCTGCTCGGGAAAGGAGACGCTGAGATTCACTTCAAAAGTATTCCTGACTTTCCGTTCTTCTTCGTAAAGGCCATGCTGTGCATGAAAGATTAAATTCTGGAGTTCGATGGTGAGCAAGCTGTGGTGGTTGA
>Ga0070682_100000437_pt1 | contig 26936 bp, 17 predicted proteins | sample KBSC63LmetaG_FD_64668 | JGI IMG/M metagenome (GOLD analysis project Ga0070682, IMG submission 64668) | Corn rhizosphere microbial communities from Kellogg Biological Station, Michigan, USA - KBS C6-3L metaG | ecosystem: Host-associated > Plants > Roots > Rhizosphere | place: USA: Michigan...
ATTCTATATTACAACCAATTTGAGAGCCATCTCCCAAAAGTTTGATAAAACCTTCCTGGTCGTGTGGTGTAGTGATAATCAGAATATCTTTGATTCCTGCTAAAAGTAGTGTGGAAAGCGGATAGTAGATCATGGGTTTATCGTAAACAGGCATCAGCTGCTTACTTACTGCAATGGTAAGAGGGTAAAGTCTTGTTCCGGAACCTCCGGCTAATATTATTCCTTTCATTTTATTTTGTGGATTTGTCTTTTAAAATCTTATTGACTTCAAGGCTGATTTCGTTGTCCAGATTATGAATTATAATATCTGAGGAAAATATATAATTGCTGGATTTCAAATTTGGATTTTCGTTATAAAATTTAATCAAACTGATCAGATTCTCTTCAGTCAGATTCATAAAATCAAAATAGAGTTTATCTTTTCTTGAATAACTATGTCTTATTCTATCAAGGATGATTTTCTTTTCTTCTTTATTTAATATTTCGAAATTTTTACCATTTTCATGTTGCATGGATTTCCTGAACAATAATAAGTTTCCTGTTTTTATCAATGAGTCATTATATCCAGAAACTTCAATAAGTTCATCAATAAGTTTCTTTTGGGTTTCAGTGGGAAACTTGGTCTGGATGACAGATTGAGAATATGACAAAACTGAGAAGATCGCGAAAAATAAAAAAAGATACTTTTTCATACTACGAATATTGCTTTTCGTAATACTTTTGATAATCTCCGCTGGTTACATTTTCAAGCCATTCTTTATTTTCAAGATACCAGTCGATAGTCTTTCCTAAGCCTTCTTCAAATGTTACTGAAGGTTTCCATCCTAGATCTTTATTCAATTTTGTCGCATCAATGGCGTAACGCTTATCATGACCAGGTCTGTCTTTTACAAACGTAATCAGTTTTTCAGAATAACCTTCCGGTTTTTCAAGTTTAGCATCCATTTGCTTGATCAGTTCTTTTACAAGATCAATATTCTGCCATTCATTGAATCCTCCGATATTGTAAGTCTCACCAGTTTTTGCTTCTTTAAAGATTTGATGAATCGCTTTGGCGTGATCGATAACAAATAACCAGTCTCTGGTATACTTCCCATCACCATAAATAGGAAGAGGTCTTTCATTGATGATATTTGAGATACAAAGAGGGATCAGTTTTTCAGGAAAGTGATTGGGTCCATAATTGTTTGAACAATTAGAAACGATAAACGGCATTCCATATGTATTTCCATAAGCTCTTACCAAGTGGTCAGAAGCGGCTTTTGAAGCAGAATACGGAGATTGAGGGTCATAGGATGTCGTCTCTAAAAAGAATCCTGTTTCCCCTAGGCTACCATATACTTCATCAGTCGAAATATGGTAGAAAAGGTTAGTTCTTTTTTCATCAGGGAATCTGCCATGAGTGTGGTCAGGATTTAATGTCCAAAACTCCTTACAAAGATTCAGAAGATTAGCTGTTCCGTTTACATTGGTGTTGATAAACGCCATAGGATCAGTAATGCTTCTGTCTACATGACTTTCTGCTGCCAGATGTACTACAGCATCAGGATTGTATTTTTCAAAAACTTTTCTAAGTTCTTCAGGTTGGGTGATGTCTGCTTTCTCGAAAACATAATTAGGCTCATTTTCTATGTCCTTTAAGTTTTCCAGATTTCCGGCGTAGGTAAGGGCATCAAGGTTGATGATCGTAGTATCCGGATTGTTTTTTACAAACTCTCTTACAACATGAGAGCCGATGAAGCCGGCACCTCCTGTAATGATAATGTTTTTCATTGATTTATTTTGAGATGGTCTTTCTTCCTATACTTTTATAATGAAATCCATTTTGTTCAGGGATTTCCAGCGGATACATATTTCTGCCGTCAAAAATGACTTTGTTTTTCATTTTTTTAGCCATAAGCTCAAAATTTGGATTTTTGAACTCCGGCCATTCTGTAGCAATAAATAATGCATCAACATCTTCCAGTGCATCATACATTCCTTTGGCATATTGTATTTTGCTGCCAAGGAGTTTCTGAACGTTGCTTTCGGCAACAGCGTCATATGCTATGACCTCTGCTCCCTTTTCTAATAAAAGAGCAATATTATCTAAAGATGAGGCTTCTCTGATGTCATCTGTATTGGCTTTAAAGGCAAGTCCCCACATGGCAATTTTCTTTCCTTTTATATTGCCGCCGAAATACTTCTCTATTTCCGAAACTAAAATTACTTTTTGAGCGGTATTTACATTTTCAGTAGCTTCAAGAATCTGAAAGTTAAAATCTTCCTGCTTGCCGGACTTTATAAGAGCTTTTACATCTTTAGGAAAACAGCTTCCTCCATATCCGATTCCCGGGAATAAGAATCTGTGCCCGATTCTGTCATCACTACCCATTCCCAATCTTACTTTATCAACATCTGCACCTACTTTTTCGCAGTAGTTTGCAATTTCGTTCATAAAAGTGATCTTTACTGCTAAAAATGAATTCGCAGCATATTTTGTAAGCTCCGATGACTTCTCATCCATAAAGATGATTGGAATTCCTGTATTGGTAAAAGGCTGGTAAATTTTAGACATGATGTCTTTTGCTCTTTCTGAGCTGGCACCTACAACTACTCTTGAGGGATTCATAGAGTCTTCAACGGCAAAACCTTCTCTTAAAAATTCAGGATTTGAAACTACATCAAATGGAAGGCTTGTTTTGGAAGAGATGGTTTCTCTTACCCTGTCCGCAGTTCCCACAGGAACAGTGCTTTTATTGACAACGACTTTGTATTCCGTCATCATTTCACCAATGTTATTGGCTACCTGAAGTACATAAGATAAATCTGCAGAGCCGTCTTCTCCCGGAGGAGTGGGTAATGCCAGATATATAACTTCACTTTTGTCTAAGGCTTCTTTAAGATCGGTAGTGAAAAATAATCTTTCAGACTGGATGTTTCTTAAAAACATTTCTTCAAGATTCGGCTCATAGATGGGAACAATGCCGTTTTTCAAACCTTCTACTTTTTTTTCATCAATATCAACACAGTATACTGAATTACCAAGTTCTGCCAGAGTAGTTCCTGTAACTAGTCCTACATAACCTGTTCCTACAATCGTTATGTTCAAAATGTTTGTTTTAAAATTCTAAAGACAAAAGTAATAAAAATCCTGTGACATATTCCTTTAATTTATTGTAAATGAATCTGACGCTATTTGCTTGATACTTAAGATAATTTTGTGTTTTTGGAAAAAATGCGTATATTTGCAATGGATTTACGGGAAAAAATGGGAAGGCTTCGGAAGAAAGCCTTTTTTCGTACTGTAAATCAAGATAAAATTATATGGAGTTTAGAAAAAGAATTGATGAATTATTAAATGAATTCCTTGAAACCAGAAAAGATCTGTTTCTTATTGATCTTAAAATTTCTGCAGGGGATGATATTACAGTGATTTTAGATGGTGATAACGGAGTTTCGCTGCAGGACTGCCTTGATGCAAGTCGTGCAATAGAATTCAATATGGATCGTGAAGAGCATGATTTCAGCCTTCAGGTAATGTCTGCCGGATTGAGCGAACCATTATCCACACCAAGACAGTTCGGTAAAAACATTGGAAGAGAGATTGAGGTGATGCTGGAAGATTCTTCTAAAATAGAGGGAGAATTGTCAAAAGTAGATGATGAAAAGATCACACTTACTTTGCGTTACCGTAAGCCGAAAGATATCGGAAAAGGAAAAGTAGATGTAGAAGAGGAGAAAGAGATTTCTTACTCCGACATCAAGAAAGCATTAGTAGTAATTAAATTTTAAAAAGAAAAAAGAATAGATGGATAATATAGCGTTGATTGAATCCTTTGGTGATTTTAAAGACGAAAAGGGGATCAGTAAAATTGATCTTATGGCAATTATTGAAGATTCACTGAAGACTCTTTTGAGAAAAAGATTTGACTCAGATGATCATTTTGATGTGATTGTAAACCCGGATAAAGGAGATTTTCAGATATTTTTAAATAAAACAATTGTAGAGGACGAAATGTCTGAAGATGATGATTTGGAAATTGAAATTTCTGAAGCAAAGAAGATTGATCCTACCTTCGAAGTAGGTGAGGACTTTACAATGGAAATTCCTGTTGCACAATTGGGAAGAAGAAATATTCTTACCCTTAAGCAGATTCTGGCTACAAAACTTCAGGAGCACAATAATGCAATGCTGTACGAGCAGTTTAGAGATAAAATTGGGGAAATAGTTGTGGGAGAAATCCACCATATCCGTCACAAGCACGTGATTTTGCTGGATGATGAAGGAAATGAATTTATTTTGCCAAAAGAAAACCAGATCCCATCCGATTTCTTTAAAAAGGGTGAGAATATCAGAGCTATTGTTGAAACAGTAGACTTTAAAGGTTCTAAACCACAGATTATTATTTCCAGAACTGCACCTAAATTCCTTGAGAAATTATTAGAGCTGGAAATTCCTGAAATCCAGGACGGAACAATTATGCTGAAAAAAGTAGTAAGAATTCCTGGTGAAAAGGCAAAGATTGCGGTAGATGCTTATGATGACAGAATTGATCCGGTAGGTGCCTGTGTAGGTGTTAAGGGATCCAGAATTCATGGGGTTGTAAGAGAGTTGAGAAATGAAAACATCGATGTTATTCAGTGGTCTAAAAACCCTGAGATTTTGGTGAAGAGAGCTTTAGGAAACGTTACTGTCAATAAAATTGACATCAATGAGGATCAAAACTATGCATTAGTATATACTCCTGTTGAAGAGATTTCTAAAGTAATTGGAAAACAAGGACAGAATATTAGACTGGCTTCTTGGTTGTCAGGATATGAAATTGATGTATACAGAGAGTCCAGCGAGGATGACGATGTTGAATTGAGAGAATTTAATGACGATATCGAGCAGTGGATTTTGGATGAGTTTAAGAAAGTAGGACTTACAACTGCAAAATCAGTATTGGATAAAGAAACTGAAAGTCTTTTAAATATGGTAGACCTTGAAGAAGAAACAATTGAAGAGGTAAAACGTATTTTGAGAGAAGAATTTGAAGATTAAGATTTAAATAAATTTTAATAAACAGTAAAAAGGAAATACTTTAATTTTAAAAATTAAAAAACAGTAAATAATATAGATGCCAAAAATTAGATTAAATAAAGCGGTTAAGGAATTCAACATTTCGATGTCCAGATTAGTAGAATTTTTACAGTCAAGGGGTTTCGAGGTTGAAGGCAATCCTAACGCTCAATTGGAAGAATCGGCATATTCTGCATTGGAGGCTGAGTTTGCTAAAGACGGCGAACAAAGAAAGGCTTCCCATGAGGTGGTGATCACTAAAGTTCCGGAAGAAAAACTGGAAATTGAAGAAAAGAAAACCCCTGAAGTGATAAGAGCTAAAGCAAATAAACCAGAAACTAGAATTTTAGGTAAAATTGATCTAGAACCTAAGAAGCCTGAAGTTGAGGAAGCTCCTGCAGCTCCCGTGGCTCCTGTTGCAACACCGGTTGAAGAAAAGAAAGAAGAAATCGTGAAAGAAGAACAGCCGGAAGTTAAAGCAGCTCCTGAAAAGCAGGAATTTAAAGTTTTGGATAAAATTGATTTGTCTCAAATAGAATCTAGAAACAGACCTGTGAAAAAAGACAAGCCAAAAATGGAGGAGAAAAAAGAAGAAGTGAAACCTGTGGAACCAGTAAAAGAAACTCCAAAACCAGCTGTTGTAGAGGAGAAAAAAGTGGAAACTCCAAAAGTAGAGGCTGAGCCTGAATCTCAGGAGCCTCAGAAAATTGAGACAGTATATCAGAAACTTGATGGTCCTAAGATCGTTGGAGAAAAGATCGACTTGACTCAATTTGCACCAAAGCCAGGTTCTGGAGCAAAAAAGAAAAGAAAGAGAATTGAAAAACCTGGTGGCCAGAATAACCAACAAGGTCAGGGGAACAATCAAAACTCAGGAAATAATAACCAAGGTGGACAAGGTCAAGGCCAAGGAAACCGTCCGCATAATAACAATGGTGGACAAGGTGGAAACCGTCAAGGTCAGGGAGGACAAGGAAATCGTCCTCAAGGTCAAGGTGGCCAGGGTCAAGGCGGAAACCGTTTTGGAAACAACCAAGGTGGTGGAAACCGTCAGGGACAAGGTGGTGGCGGCTTCAAAAAAGGCGGCCAGAACAACAGACCTGGACAAAGAGTTATGCCAGTTGAACTGACTGACGAGCAAGTTAAAAACCAAATCAAAGAAACTTTAGAAAAACTTACTAATAAAGGAGGTAAATCTAAATCTGCAAAACACAGAAAAGACAAAAGAACTTTCCGTAGAGAGCAGGATGAGCGTCAGCAGGAGCTTGAGGCACAAGACAGAACTCTTAAAGTAACAGAATTCATCACTGTAGGTGAATTGGCGAGTTTGATGAATGTTTCTCCAACTGAAGTAATCTCTGCTTGTTTCTCACTAGGTGTAATGGTTACCATGAATCAAAGACTTGAAGCTGATACCTTATTATTGGTAGCAGACGAGTTTGGTTATAAAATTGAATTCTCAGATGCTGATCTTGAAGAAGGTGATAGCGAAGATGAAATCGACAGTGAAGAAAGCTTAGTGTCAAGAGCACCGGTAGTTACTGTAATGGGACACGTTGACCACGGTAAAACTTCATTATTGGATTATGTTAGAAAAACTAACGTAATTGCAGGTGAATCCGGAGGTATTACACAGCACATTGGTGCTTATAACGTGAAATTGGAAAACGGCCAGAGAATTACATTCTTAGATACTCCTGGTCACGAAGCCTTTACGGCAATGAGAGCGAGAGGTGCACAGATCACGGATATTGCGATTATTGTAATTGCTGCCGATGATGATGTAATGCCACAAACGAAAGAAGCAATTGCTCACGCACAGGCTGCACAGGTACCAATGATTATTGCGATCAATAAAGTTGATAAACCAAATGCAAACCCTGATAACATTCGTCAACAGCTTTCAGGCTTAAACCCACCGGTTTTAGTTGAAGAATGGGGAGGGAATGTTCAGGCGCAGGAAATTTCAGCGAAGTTTGGTAATAATGTAGATGTATTATTGGAGAAAGTTTTATTACAAGCTGAAATGCTTGAATTAAAAGCGAATCCTGATCGTTCTGCAAACGGTGTTGTTATTGAAGCATCTTTAGATAAAGGTAGAGGTTATGTTGCTACAATGTTAGTACAAACCGGAACATTAAGAGTTGGAGACTATGTGGTAGCTGGTAAAAACCATGGTAAAGTAAAAGCTTTACTAGATGAAAGAGGGAAAAACCTTGCAGAAGCAGGTCCTTCAATTCCTGCAACAATCTTAGGTTTAGATGGAGCGCCAACAGCTGGTGATAAATTCCGTGTATATGCTGACGAAAGTGAAGGTAAGGCTATTGCTAACAAGAGAGAGCAACTTCAGAGAGAACTTTCTATCAGAACGAAAAAACATACAACGCTTGAAGAATTAGGTAGACGTATTGCTTTAGGAGAATTCAAAGAATTGAATATTATTCTTAAAGGTGACGTGGATGGTTCAGTGGAAGCGCTTTCTGATCAGTTACAAAGATTGTCAACAGAGGAAATCAGCGTGAAGATCCTTCACTCAGGCGTAGGACAGATTACTGAATCCGATATCAACTTAGCAGCTGCATCAGATGCAATTATCATTGGATTCAACGTGAGAGCAGGCGCTAATGCAAAAGAACTTGCAGACCGTGAGGAAATTGAAATCAGAACATACTCTGTAATCTATAAGGCTATAGATGAGGTAAAAGAAGCAATGGAAGGAATGCTTTCTCCAGAAATTCAGGAGCAGGTAATTGGTAATGTTGAAATCCGTGAGGTATTCAAGATTTCTAAAGTTGGTTCAATTGCCGGATGTATGGTTCTTACCGGAAAGGTTACAAGACAATCAAAAGTACGCCTATTAAGAGATGGTATTGTTAAATTTGATGGTGAACTTGAAAGCTTGAAGCGTTTCAAAGACGATGTTAAAGAAGTTACAAAAGGCTACGAATGTGGTCTGAACCTTAAAGGTTATAATGATATTGAAATCGGTGATATTCTTGAGGTTTACGAAGAAGTAGCGGTTAAGAAGAAACTGAAATAATAATTTCAGATAAAATATAAAGCAGGCATCTCAGATGCCTGCTTTTTTAGTATAATAGATCTAAATATTTTAATTCTGATTCAAAAAAGTAACAAGTTTTATCAAGTCTTCGTCTTTATCAAATTTTATTTTATTGGATTTAAAGAAACCGCTTAAACTATCTTTTTTATCAGGGAATTGTTCAATGATTTCTTTTTGATTTTTAGGTTTCTTTATAAAGCCTTTATCTGTTTTGATGTAATATACTGGCGCTTGTGTCTTAAAGTTGGCTGGTCTTTCACTTGCGTAAGAATTTGCAGCCGGAACGACATCAGTAAATTTAGTTTTGATTTTTTTGTATAAAGTGTTTTTTCCGTTCACCAATTCAAAGAAATATCCATTTAAATCATCTGAAGTGTCGAGTAAAACTATCACTTGTTTAGGAGAGAGAACTTCAATTCTTGACAAATCAGTTGTTTTTGGAAGAACCTGAATATTTCCGTCTTTCTTAAATTCAATTTCATCAGTGTAGCTATTATAGCGTATAGGAACCTGTTCATAATTAACAGCAATCTTTGCATCGGAAAATTCTTTGCCAATATATGGGGAATCTCCTGCAATTTCATCATATTTAAATGTCTTACCTGTAGTTGAGTTAATGCCATCAAATACGGATTGTGCTCCTGTAGCACCATTTACTGAAAGTGTATTTTGTGCAAAGCTAAAACTGAAACTGGCTATGGCTAATGTTGTTAAAACAATTTTTTTCATGTTTAATTTATTTTAGGATATAAATATATTACTTTTAAAAGAAACCCGTGTTTATTTTTTAAGTTTAATGAAAGAAGATATTTGCATTGTTGAAGAATTAAATCAAAGATGATACTAAATTTAAAAAAACACCTAGATGCTTGAAAATTAGCATCGTTGCAATTTAGAATAATTATAAATAATTATTTTTTGATTGTCTTGGAAGTGTTAAAAAGTGAGTATTTTGAGTTTTTGATTTAAATTATAATAATTTTTAACGGCCAATATTATGAATTATGATGTGTGTGATGGGTTTGAATTAGTTTATCATGAATATATCTAAGATTTGTGAATCTGAAAAATTTGCTAGTGTTAATATTTATTAACATATTTGCTCCTAAAATATATTAAAATTTGTTAATATGAATGTTAAATTACGTGTATTAACGGCTGGTGTTTTGTTTTTTACAGGACAGGCTGTATTTGCTCAGGAAAAAGACTCCAAGGACAAAAAAGACAAGGAGACAAAAATTGAGGAAGTAGTTGTCTTAGGATATAGTAAGACCGCTACAAAAGCAAAATCTACAACTTCTTCAGTGACAGTAGGCGCTGAAACGTTAGAAAACAGACCTAACATTTCTGTTCTGAATTCAATTCAAGGAACAGCGCCAGGTATTGTTATTAACTCTGGATCTGGTTCTCCAGGTTCTGGTAAATTCAATATCTTGATTAGAGGTATGAGCTCTTTGAATGGTTCAAGAGATCCGTTATATGTAGTAGATGGTGTTATCACTTCAGGTTCACAGTTTAGAAACTTAAACTCTTATGATATTGAGACATTCAGTATTCTGAAGGATGCACAAGCTACAGCAATTTATGGTAACAGAGCTGCAAATGGAGTTGTTGTAATTACAACAAAAGGAGGAAAATTTAATTCTGGACTAAGGATTTCTTATGACGCATTGACCTCTTTTTCAATGATACCTAAGCCTGACTATAATATGTCAAGTGCTAAACAACAATTACAAATACAAAAAATTTATGGAGGTGGGTTCGCTGCAGATCAGGGCTTATCTCAGGAAGATATTGATAACTGGGCAATAGATACTGACTGGAGAAAACAATTTACTCAGGTAGGTATTTCCCAGCAGCATAACCTAGCTATTACAGGAGGAGGAGAAAATATAAACAACTTCTTGTCTTTAGGATATTTAGATAGTCAAGGTACTGTAAAGTCTACAGATTTCAAGAGATTTACTTTAAGAAATAACTTAAGTGGCAAGTCCAAAGATGGTAGATTAACTTTTGGTACAATTCTAGGTTTAGGATACTCCAAAAGAAACCAGTTAGATGATGAAGAAAATACAGGAATTAGTTCCAATGTAATCCAAAATGCATTATTTGGAAGTGTGCTTTCACCTTCTTATGTAGCACCTAATCCATATTCTAATGGAGTAGAGCTATTCAATGCTATTGGACAAAACAGTGCAGGAAACAGGGCTTGGATTCTTCAGGATAACATTAATGGAGGAGTAAGAAACAGATTTACTGAATTAAGTATTTCGGCTAATGCGAATGTAAATTATAAGCTTACTGATTATTTAAGTGTAGGTAACAGAACAGGTATAGAATATAAAGAATATGAAAGAGTTTTTGCTAGAGGAGCTCAAGGTTATTTATCTACAGCTGTAGCTGCAGGAGCAGGAGCTAAATATGGAGGATCAGAAAGTTTTACTACAACTCAAGATCTGACATTTAACAGTATTACAAACATTACTTTCAACAAGACATTCGGTGATCATACTGTTTCGGTAGCTGCTTACATGGATTATATCAAAGCTCATGTAAGTACAAATACACAAACTCAAAACGGATTAAACCCATTACAGTGGCAGTTTGGTGCAGGAACTGGATACATTCCTTTTAATCCTGATACACCTAACATTTACAGACCTACTGTAGGTGCTTCAAAAGTAACTGCTGGAACTTTAGCTTATTTCGGTACATTAGACTATGACTATAAAGATAAATATGGAGTAAGTGGGGTGATCAGAAGAGATGGATCATACCGTTTCTTACCTACTAACAGATGGGAGACTTTCTGGTCAGCTGCTGTAAGATGGAATATTGATAAAGAAGATTTCATGTCTAACTCTGGATTCAGATTGCTTAAACTAAGAGCATCAATTGGTACTACAGGTAACCAGAATTTAGGAGTTGCAGCTAATAACCAAAACCCATTAGCTTTACTTCCAAATAACTTCCTTGATTTATATTCAGGAATTTCAGGATACCAAAACTTGTTAGGATATAACTTTGTGAATTTGTCGAATCCATATTTGAAGTGGGAGCAGGTAAAACAAACAAATATTGGTGTTGATTTTAACTATAAAGGTCTTGTAGAAGGTAGCTTTGACTACTATCAAAAGAGAACTACAAGAATGTTCAACACTTTACAAAGATCAGCTGTTACAGGTACTTACGGTATTAGAGGAAATGACGGAATCCTTGATAACAAGGGAGTTGAAGGTTTAATCAGGTTTAATGCAATAAGAACAGAGAACACTAAACTATCAATCTTTGTTAACGGTGCTTACAACTCTAACAAAATCGTTTCAATGAGTAACGAAGATTTGTCAGGAGATGTTGTTAATGCTATCGGAGGTCCTGCTAGTCAGTATCAACTATATCCATATGTAGGAGTAAACGCGGCAAACGGAAATATGCAATTCCTTGACATCAATGGAAATATTACAGAAAACCCACAACCTTCTGATAGAAGATTGACAGGGAAATCTCCATATGCTAAATTTACGGGAGGTTTTGGATTTAACTTCCAATATAAAGGATGGTTCCTTGATACATTATTCTCATACCAACAAGGAGGATATATTTATGACAATTTATATTCTTGGGTAATGAATCCTGATTATGCAGCTGCTAATATTAACGTATCTGCTAATTTATTGAATGCTTGGACACCAGAAAATACTGGATCTGACGTACCTAACTTATTTGCTGATAATGCTGGTACTGATGGTTCTTCAGATAGATTCTTATATAAATCAGATTTCATAAGACTTAAGAATGTTTCTTTAGGATATTCATTTACTAAAGATCAGTTAGGAAAATTACCTGTTAAAGGAATTAAAGTATTTGTTCAGGCTGAAAACCTATATACATGGAGCAGCTGGAAAGGATTTGACCCTGAGCCGGTTACTACGTACTCGTTAAATGTATATCCTAACCCTAAAACAGTATCAGTTGGGTTAAATGTTGATTTTTAATAAAAAAGAATTATGAAAAGAATTATAAATACAGTTTTAATTTTAGCAACTTTATCAGCAACAGGATTTGCTTTAAATAGTTGCCAAGATGCACTAGATATTAAACAGGCTGGAGAATTGAAGCCTGAAGAAGTATTTACTAATGTATCAAATTTAAACGAAGCTTTAAATGGATCTGTTTATGCCCTGTTGGATCCAATAGATGAAATATATTTTACTGCCGTTTTCACAGATGAAGTTAAGCCTGGAAGTGGAAGTGGAGGTCAGGAGTATGAACTACACAGATTTTTCCTAGATCCATCTACTCAAATTGTTGGAGGAGGTTCTGTAAGTACTGGTTCAAGTGATGGAATCTGGCTTAACAATTACAAAGTAATTAACAGAGTTAACAGATTATTGGAAGGAGCTAAAAATATCACTCCTAGTTCTGGTGAAGTTGCTCAATATAACAGTATTCTTGCACAGGCAAGAGCGATAAGAGCATTTTGCTATATTCAATTGGAAACTTATTTTGCTCCTAATATGAAGGACCCTAATGGATTAGGTGTTATTCTTATTAAAGATGTACCAGCAACTGATGCCAAGTTACCAAGAGCTAAGAATCAGGATGTTTATGACCTTATTAATGCAGATTTAGATTATGCTAGAAATATTTTAACATATTCTAATGTTGCAGCAGCAAGATATACTGTAGGTAAAGGATTCGTTAACGCTCTTTCTGCTCGTTTTAATTTATATAGAGGAAATACTACACTGGCTAAACAATACGCTCAGGATGTAATTAATAATTCTCCTATTTTGGATGCAGCGACAGGTTCTAAATTAACTGTAGCAAATCCTATTGTAACTAGTACATCTCCAGCAATTGACCTAACTAATGGTAGTACTTGGAGAAGTGAATTTTATGGTACTGCTTCTTCTTTCAATCCATACAGAAACTTATGGAATGATTCTTCAAGAGGTGAAATTATTTTCTCTCTTAACAGACTTCCTTTAGGTGCTGGTGCGACAATTGGATCAAGATGGAATACAAACCAATCTACAGTATCTGGAGTTCCAATGTGGTTCTTGGGTAGAAACTTGTTTAATTTAATTTATACTCCTGCTGGACAACCTGATAAAGGAGATATTAGACGATACAATTATATTGACCCAACATCAATCATTTCGGCAAATTACCAAAACGTTGATTCTAGAAATGATAGATTAGTTATTGATAAGTATCCTGGTAAAACAAGTACAGCTACAAGAAATGACCTTAAGGTCTTCAGATTGTCTGAAATGTACTTTATTTTAGCAGAAGCAGAAGTAGCTGCAGGTAATTTAGCAAATGCTCAGGCACTTATTCAGCAAGTGAGAGTTGCTAGAAACTATTTAGGTACTGCAACAACTCCTGTATATGGAAATGCTCAATCTGCTTATGCGGATATCTTGAAAGAGCGTAGAATTGAACTTGCTCTAGAAGGTCACAGATATATCGACTTAAAAAGACTTGCAGTTGCTGCAGGGGTATCGATGGACAGAAACATAAAAGATGATTTTATCACGTTGCCATCTCTTAACCTGCCAAATGATAGTTACAAGTATACATTACCTATACCTGTACAGGAAACTTCTGCAAATCCAAATTGTCAGCAAAACCCTGGTTATTAATCATACAATAATCATTTGATATAGAACCCCTGCTCAAAGCAGGGGTTTTTTATGTCCTTTTATTTCTTATTTTTGCTGTACAATAATGAATAATGAAGTACATCCTTTTCATACTCTTCTCTTTAAGTTTTGTAGCCAAGGCTCAGGTCGTTAATAAAGCTGATACAAAGCCTCAATCTAAAAAAGAAGACACTCTTGTAATAGATTCCGGGAAAAAAGATTCCCTGAAAATTTTCAAACCTACTATTAATGATTACCTGTATCAGACCCAGTTTTCGGAAAAGAAAGTTTTTGATACCGTAATGACTTTTGATAAAACCTATATCTTTTCACAACAAAATAATAAAGATAATTTTGGGAGAGTACAGACTGCCAATATAGGTGCAGGATTCAATCCTCTTGTATTTGAGGTAAATGATGAGCAAAATCTATCTTTGCTGCCATCCAATAAATCTTATATGATCATTGGGGCCAATGATGTGAAATACTATGACGTAAAAACACCTACTGCTACATTTGTTTATCATAATGCAATGCGAAACGGGGCGGCTTTAACATCTACTTATACCCAGAATATTGGGAAAAGATTCAATTTTGCTCTTGAGTATATGGGACTTCGTTCTCAGGGACTTTACAGAAACTCATTAGCAGCTAATAATAATACTTTATTTTCAGGGCACTATATTTCAAAAAGTGGTAACTATGAAATCTTTGCCCACTATCTTCATCAGAATGTAAACAACCAGGAAAGTGGAGGTATTACAGAAGATAATCTTTTTATGAATGGTGACAGTAATTATAGCAACAGGCAAAATGCCCAGGTGAATCTGGCATCCAGCAGCTCACAGTTTTCTTACAGAAGATACTACCTGAGTCACCAGTTCACTCCATTCAATTCCGGGAAATTTCCTTTCAGCATAAGACATATTATTTCTCATCAAGGGAATAAATATTATTATAACCAGTCAGCTTTAGAGTCTTATTGGTATGATGCTCCCACTGAATTGGTTGATGGTTTCCCATTAACTACAAAAAAATATTCTGAAAACTTCAGTAATACGGTAAGCTTGATTTTTAATAATGAGAAATTCAAACTTGATGCTGGTGTACGTTATCAGATGATTAAATTGGGAATAAGAGATGTTGTTGCCCTAAATGGTGTTTCCTTTCCTGGTGAACTTAAAGAAAACAGAATCGGAGCGGTAGGAAATTTACAGGTAAAACTTTGGGATAAAATCCAGCTGAATTCATTCCTTGAATTTTCAAACGGGAGCCAGTTTAAAAGCTACCTTAAAACAACCAATAATCTGAAGTTTGAACCTATTAAAGATTATTTTGTCAATGCTAAAGTAAATTTCCAAAGTGCTTATCCTTCATTCAATTATTTGTTGAATACTTCGGTTTACAACAATTTCAATTATTATCTTGAAAATGCAAAGAACCAGTCTGTAATGGAAGTGGGAGGAAGCATCAACTTGAAATGGTTTAAAACAGAGATTTTTGCCAACTATTTCAGAATAGATAACTTTACTTATTTTGATAGCAACGGAAATCCGAAGCAAAGTGATAATTCTGTGAATATCTCTCAGATCGGAGGTGATGCTACATTCAGCTTCAACAAATTCCATCTGAATACAAGGGTGCATTTCCAAAATACGCTAACGAATAAAGAGTTGCTTCCTATGCCAGGTTTTATTGGTAGAGCTAATTTCTTCTACCAGACACAGGCATTCAAAAAAGCAGCAGAAATTCAGGCAGGTATTAAAGTATATTACTTCTCTAAGTTTGCATCAAGAGATTATTTCCCTGTTCTTAACGAATATATCCTCCCAAGAGCAGATTCATTTTCAATTGGAGGACAGCCTATTGCCGATATTTATATCAATATGAAAGTGAAAAAGATGTTCTTTTTCATAGAAGGTCAGCAGATAGGAACTGTTATTTCCAATAACAAAGCATATGCATTTCCACATTATCCGGTATATGATTTCAGATTGAATATCGGGATCGTGTGGTATTTGTTCAACTAAAAACTGTACAGGTTGAAAACAATAAATAAAATATCATTCAACGATATAGAAAGTATTCCTCAATTGGTAAAAGATTTTTTGACTCAGAAAATTGAGGGTTTTGAAAATAATACATTTTCTTTAGATCATTTTAAACAACAGATTCATCTGAAAAAAGACTCTTTTTCATCAGGGAAGAGAGAAATTTTATTTGAGGTATTCGAAGACCAGCTTTCAAGCTTGTCCCTTTCTTCAAAACAGAGAGAAAATCTTGAAAATCTTAGACAACCTAATACATTTACCATTACAACAGGACATCAATTGAACCTGTTTTCGGGACCTGTTTTCTTTGTCTATAAAATTCTCCAGACGATAAAGACATGTACCTATCTGAAAGAAAATTTCCCGGATTTTAATTTTGTTCCGGTATATTGGATGGCTTCAGAAGATCATGATTTTGCAGAGATCAATCATTTTAAAACCGAGAATAATTATTACGAGACCAATGAGAAATCAGGCGGTCCGGTTGGAAGAATTCAAATCAGCGATACCTATTTTATCTCTGAATTTGAAAAAGAATTCAAAGACTCTATTTTTGGAACCGAGCTGATTTTAATGATGAAAGAAGCTTATAAAGCTGGAAACACTTTAACGGAAGCTATTAAGATTCTTGTCAATCGTCTTTTTTCAGAATTTGGGCTTTTGATTCTGGATGGAGATTCTAGAGAACTTAAAAATCAGATAAAGGAGATCTTTAAAGATGAACTTCTTCACTTTGGTTTACAGAAAACATCTAAGAGTAAAGTAGATTTTCTGACAGAGAGATATGGGAAGGTTCAGGTAAATCCTCGCGAGATTAACCTATTCTATCTTTCTGAAACCAGAGACAGAATAGAATTTAACGGACAGAAATACATCATCATAGATAAAACGATTCAGTTTACAGAAGAAGAAATACTGTATGAATTGGAAAATCATCCGGAAAAATTTAGTCCTAATGCTTTAATGCGGCCAGTGTATCAGGAAAATGTACTGCCGAATCTGGCTTATATCGGAGGAAATGCCGAAATCATGTACTGGCTGGAACTTAAAGACTATTTCTCAAAAATTAATATTCCTTTTCCTATACTTATCCCAAGAAACTCTATGCTTTTCCTGAAAGAGAAAACATTAGGGAAAATTGAGAAACTGGATCTTAAAATAGAAGATTTTTTCCAGAATTTTACCGTACTTACCAATCATAAAATTTTAAAAGACAATCCGATTTTACAATTACTTGATGAGAAAGAGGAATTGTTGGTTAGCAATTTTTCAGCGTTGAGAGCTTCAGCAGAAACAACCGAAAAATCTTTCGGAAATATGGTAAAGGCAGAAGAAGTACGACAATTAAAATCATTCAAAAGAATGAAAAAACGTCTGCTTCATGCTGAAAAAATAAAACAGAATGAATTGCTGGAAAGACTTGAAAATCTGTTTTTAGATGTTCATCCCGCAAAAACATGGCAGGAAAGAGTGTATAACTTTAGTGTATTCTTTTCAGATTATGGCTATTCGTGGCTTGAAAATTGTTTGGAAGAAATGGTGGTTCAAGATTCAAAATTAATAATTGTTGCCATTTAATTTTAAAGAAGTATTTTTGTAAATTATAATTATCGACTATGATAAAGAGGTTTTTTATTCTATCCAGTTTATGTATGGTTTTGGGAGTTTCAGCCCAGAAATCACATACGGTTGTGCAAGGTGACAATCCTTACAACATTGCAAAAAAGTATGGAATGACTGTAGATGAATTGCTGAAGCTAAACCCAAAACATAAAGATGGCAAACTGGCGATCGGAGATGTTTTAACTATAAAATCAGATAAAGCAGCTACTCCGGTTGTGACAAAAACGGCCCCAGCAGAAAAAGTAACTTCAGCAACAAGTACTTCTTCTCTGGGTAAAATTGTTTTGCTGCCAAAACAAACGATTTATGGCATCACAAAACAATACAGAATTTCTGAAACTGATTTGAGGAAGCTGAATCCTGAACTGGATTCTCATATGAAAATCGGAGATGAGATCACATTACCTCTTGCCAGCATTAAAAAATATGGAGGTGAGCAACAGGCTGTAACAGCAGAAAAACATGCTGAACCCGCTGTGGAAAAAAACATAACGACGATTACACCTACAACGGTTACTACTGCTGTAGAAGGAGAATCTTATGTGATACAGGCTAAAGATAATTATTACAGAATTACAAAACAGTTTGGCATCAGCCAGCAGGACCTTTATGCTTTAAATCCAGGGTTGGAAGAAAAAGGCCTTAAACCTGGTGAAACTATTAAAATAAAAACATCCCACACTAATACAAACACAGATAGCGTTGCTGAGCAAGCAAATCCAAAAGCAAAAATGGATTCAGGTAATGAGAAATCGACTGCCTCTTCCAATGTTGCTGCAGGAGATGATTATGTAACGTATACCGTTCAACAAGGAGATACTGTATTTTCCATCGTGAATAAATTCGGTGTTTCTATCGATGAACTTATTGCTCTTAATCCGGACCTTTCTCATGGGTTGAAAACCGGAATGGTTTTAAAGATCAAAAAGCAGGACGCAGCATATATTAAGAAAAATGGAGATGCCCTTAGTGTGATCCTAATGCTTCCATTCGGGTACAGTACAAACGAAACCCAGTACAGAACAATGGCACTTGACTTTTTAACAGGAGCTAAACTTGCTATTGAAAGAAATGCCAGAGGTGGACAAAAACTGGATATCAAAATCGTTGATTCAGGAAATGAAGCGTCATTCAAAAACTCTTTGACGCAAATCAATCCAGATAATACAGATCTTATTATCGGGCCTTTCTTTAAATCTAATGTAATTGATGTTCTTGATTTTACCAAAAATCAGAAAATCCCTATTGTAGCACCATTTGCCAACACTCCGGAATTATATAACTACAGTAATCTTATTATCGTTGAAACCAACAATCAGACGTATGCTGATAAGATTGTAGAAGAAGTAAAAGGAATTTATTCTGACCAGAAAATATATGTAGTGGCAGATGCTAAGAAAGAAAATGCCAATTACATCAAAGCAGGGCTTGAAAAAGCGGTAAAAAACCCTAATATTATTATTGTCAACTCTCCGGCAGATATTCAGCCTGATCAGAATATGATGACAGGTCAGTCTGCACCGGTTATTGCCATTCTGGCCAATGATGATAATGCAGCAGGAGATGCTTTTGCCAACAGGATTATTGCTATTTCTAAAGAAGTACAAGGAGTGAAAGCATTTAGTATGTTCTATTCTCCGACTTTTGAGAAAAAAGTTGACGAGCTGAGCCAGGCAAGTCTGGTATATCTTATGGACAGAAAGATCAATACAGAGGGTGGTTTTGAAAAAGAAATTCTGGCTGCTTACAAAAGCAAATACTGTAAAACTCCTCCAAAATATGCTATCGTAGGTTTTGATGTAGTCAACGACATGTTAACCAGAGAAAATAAAAAAGGCGAGATCTTTAAACAGATGAATAAAGTTCAGACTCAGCTTGCTACAAAATTTGAGTTTGTAAAATCTAAAGCTAATGGTGCTTATGTAAACACCGGTTACAGAGTAATCAGGCTGGTACCTTAACATGATTTATAGCTCTTTAAAAGAATATTGTTAACATTATAGTTATATTTGCATAATATTTAATTCAATACATGAAAGCACTTGTATTTCCAGGGCAGGGTTCTCAGTTCGTAGGAATGGGAAAAGAATTGTATGATTCTAGAAAAGATATTAAAGATCTGATGGAATCTGCCAATGAAATTTTAGGTTTCGACATTCTTTCCATTATGTTTAACGGAACGGATGCGGATCTTAAAAAAACAGAGGTTACCCAGCCTTCAATATTTATACATTCAGTAGCAGCATTAAAAGCCGTAAACGGTCTTGGTGCTGAAATGGTTGCAGGACACTCTTTAGGAGAGTTTTCAGCCTTGGTTGCCAATGGAGTTTTATCCTTTGATGACGGTTTGAAATTAGTTTCCGAAAGAGCAAAAGCTATGCAGGACGCTTGTGATGCCAATCCAAGTTCTATGGCTGCTATCTTAGGATTAGATGATGCTAAGGTTGAAGAAATCTGTGCACAGATTAGCGGAATTGTAGTTCCTGCAAATTATAACTGTCCGGGGCAATTGGTGATCTCAGGAGAAACACCTGCAGTAGAAGAAGCTTGTGCAAAATTAAAAGAAGCAGGAGCTAAAAGAGCATTGTTATTACCGGTAAACGGAGCTTTCCATTCACCATTGATGCAGCCTGCACAGGAAAGACTGGCAGCAGCTATCGAAAAAACAAAATTCAGAAAAGCAACGATTCCTGTATATCAGAATATCACTACAACAGCGGTAACAAATCCTGACGAGATCAAACAAAATCTGATCGCTCAGCTTACCGGTCCTGTAAAATGGACACAATCTGTTCAGAATATGATTAAAGATGGTGCCTCTAACTTTGTAGAAGTAGGACCAGGAAAAACCCTTCAGGGATTGATCAAAAAAATTGACGGATCAGTAGATGCTGCTTCGGCAATCTAATTAAAAATATATGAACGCGATATTTTCACCGGGCAAGCTTATGCTTACTTCAGAATATTTCGCAATCGATGGAGCTCTTGTCTTAGCGGTACCTACCAAGCTGGGACAAGAGTTTTTCTTTGAAGAAAAAGAAGATGACAAGTCACTTATTCTTTGGGAAGCTTATCATCAAAATAAACTCTGGTTGAAGGCTGTCATTGATTATAAAAACTGGCAGATCTTAGAAACCAATATTCCATCAAGCGCTGAATTTATTCTTAAAACATTAAAGAATGTTCAGCAGCTTTCTAATATTAAATTCAACTCCAATTTTACTTATCATTTAAAAACCAATCTTCAGTTTCCTGCAGATTATGGCCTTGGAAGCAGTTCTACTTTGATGAACAATCTTGCAGAATGGGCAGAAATTGATCCTTTTCATCTTAATACCATTAGTTTGGGAGGGAGTGGATATGATATCGCAGTTGCAAAAGAAAAGTCTGCAGTTCTTTTCCAAAGCAAACCTGAGATTAAATATGAGAAGGTAGATTTCAATCCTACATTTAAAAATGAACTGATTTTTATTCATTTAAATCACAAGCAGGATAGCAGAGAAGGAATCAATTTTTATAAATCAAAAAAGAAGTCTCCGGAATTGGTAAATGAATTTTCAGATATCACAAAAAAAATAATGTTATGCAATGAATTGGAAAAATTTTCCGAATTAATGATAATTCATGAGCGTAAAATTGCTAATTTTCTTGAAATATCCACAGTTAAAGAAAAATTCTTCTCAGATTGCCCTTCTTTTGTCAAAAGTTTAGGCGCATGGGGGGGGGATTTTGTAATGAGTGCCAAATTTGGGGGCTTTAAAGACTATTTTTGGGAGAAAGGTTTTACAACTATTTTTGAGTGGGAAAATATAATTGATTTATAATCAAACCCTTACGATCATGTTTTTTTATTTGTCATTCTGACTTATATCAGTATATTTAAACCACCTTTAACAAATAATTAATATTATTTTTGTTGAAGTCAATAAAGAAATAGAAAATATAAGTAAAATGAAAAACACTAAAATCATCCAGGATTTAGAGAAATTAGGGATTAAAGGAAACTATGAAGTAGTGTACAATCCTTCTTACGAAGAATTATACCAGGCTGAAGTTTCTTCTGAAAATCAGGGATTTGAGAAAGCTGAACTTACAGAATCTGGCGCGGTATCAGTAAAAACAGGAATTTTCACAGGTCGTTCACCTAAAGACAGATATATTGTTCAGGATGATGTTACAAGAGATACAATTTTCTGGGATGGTAAAGTAAACTTACCTACTACTGCAGAAATTTTCGGGTCTTGTAAAGAACTAGTGCTGAACCAGCTTGCTGAATCTAAAAAGATTTATGTAGTAGATACATTCTGCGGAACGAATGCAGATACGAGACTTAAAGTAAGATTTATCGTTGAAGTAGCATGGCAGGCGCATTTTGTTACTAATATGTTTATTCGTCCTTCTCACTATGAGCTTGAAAACTTTGGAGAACCTGATTTCACAGTAATCAACGGTTCTAAAACAATCAACCCTAACTGGGAAGCTCAAGGATTGAATTCTGAAAACTTCATCATGTTCAACCTTACTGAAAAATTACAGATTATCGGAGGTACATGGTACGGAGGTGAGATGAAAAAAGGGATGTTCGCGATGATGAACTATTACCTTCCATTAAAAGGGATGGCTTCAATGCACTGCTCTGCTAACGTAGGAGAAAAAGGTGATGTAGCTCTTTTCTTTGGTCTTTCAGGAACAGGAAAAACTACTTTGTCTGCAGATCCGAAAAGATACCTTATCGGTGATGACGAGCATGGTTGGGATAATAACGGAGTATTCAACTATGAAGGTGGATGTTATGCTAAAGTTATCGACTTATCAGAAGAAAAAGAACCGGATATTTTCGCTGCCATCAAGAGAGATGCACTTCTTGAAAACGTTGTTGTGAACAATGGAGTAGCAGATTATACAGACGGATCAATCACAGAAAATACAAGAGTTTCTTATCCAATTTATCATATCAACAAAATTGTATTACCATCTAAAGCTGGTCATGCGAAGAAGATCGTTTATCTTTCTGCAGATGCATTCGGAGTACTTCCTCCGGTTTCTATCTTGAATGAAGATCAGGCTCAATACCACTTCCTTTGCGGTTATACATCAAAATTGGCAGGAACAGAAAGAGGAATTACTGAACCTCAGCCATCTTTCTCTCCGGCATTTGGTGAAGCATTCCTTACATTACATCCAACAATGTACTCTAAAACATTGATCGGTAAAATGCAGGAACACGGAGCTAAAGCTTATTTGGTGAACACAGGTTGGAATGGTACCGGAAAGAGAATCTCTCTGAAAGATACAAGAGCAATCATTGATGCAATCATTGATGGTTCTATCGATAATGCTCCTAAAACTCAGGTTCCAATTATGAACCTTGAGATTCCTACTGAATTGCCAAATGTTTCTACAGGTATTTTAGATCCTAGAGATACTTACGAGAGTGCTTCAGAATGGGAAGAAAAAGCAAAAGATCTTGCTTCAAGATATATCAAGAACTTTGAACAGTACTGTGATACAGAGGAAGGTAAGAAATTAGTTGCTTCAGGACCTCAATTACAGGAACAAACTATCTAATAGTTATTAATAGCATACAAAAAGCCTCATCATTGATGAGGCTTTTTTATTTTTTATATATGCTGTGCAATCTATAGGAAAAATATAAATCGAAAAATTATTTTAAACTTAATAAAGCCAATCTATATCCGTCCATTCCAAAACCAGATAAAACTGCATCCGTATTAGCTGCTGTCACAGATTTCTGCCTGAATTCCTCTCTTTTGTAGATATTACTGATATGAACTTCAACCTTTGGTTTTCTAATGTTTTTCAAACAGTCAGCTATTGCATAAGAATAATGGGTAAAAGCTCCTGGATTAATTACGACGGCATCAAAGTCATCTTCCTGAAGCCTGTTGATAAGCTCTCCTTCAATATTTGACTGATAATATTTTAATTCATGAGATTGAAACTCGGATTTTAAAATTTCCAAATAGCTTTCCATAGAAACATTTCCATAGATTTCAGGCTCTCTGGTGCCTAACAGGTTGAGGTTAGGTCCGTTTATTATTAAAACTTTCATACTATAAAATTAAAAACTTTTTTTAATTAATGATCAAAAATTTCAGCACAGATTACTTTTTATTCAATTGGATTATTAATAATGATATTTATCATATTTAATAAAATGATAATGGAGGCAACTCCTTAGTGTAATGGGTTTTATTAAAATCTTATGTTAATTTTTGAAAATTTATCATGAAAAAACAATAAGTCTACTTGTTTTGTAGACTAAAAGTTTTTAGCTTTGCAACCATATTTCGATTGGCTTATAAAGAAAGATGGAGGGAACTGACCCTATGAAATCTTGACAACCTACCCATTGGGCAAGGTGTTACGTTCAGCCTTTTAAGGAAAAATAAGCATTTGGTTTGTCGTATTTATCGATGCCCTTTGCTGACTTTTCTGCAAAGGGCAAAATTTTAATATATGATAAATAAAATTGATTATGATTAGCAAAAACTTATTCACTTCAAAAGCCTGGATTCCTCCGGTTGCTGCATTTTTTCTGGGAGTTACCAGTGTACATGCGCAGAATTCCAAGCCGAAAAAGGATAGTCTTCATGAAAAAGAAATTGACGAAGTTGTAGTCGTAGCTTATGGAAAAGCTAAGAGAAACAGCTATACCGGTTCCGTTGCTACAATTTCCAGCGATAAAATCAATAACAGACCTGTAACCAACATTACTAAAGCATTGGAAGGGCAGGTTGCCGGGATTCAGACGACCAGCTCTTCAGGGCAGCCTGGTGCGGTTTCTACCATCAGGATCAGAGGAATCGGTTCAATCAGTGCTTCCAGCGATCCGTTATATGTGGTAGATGGAATTCCTTTTGACGGAAATATTAACTCTATAAGCCCAAGTGATATTGAATCCATCAGTGTTTTAAAAGATGCTACAGCGAGTGCATTGTATGGGTCAAGAGGAGCAAACGGGATTATCATTATTACCACAAAATCAGGTAAAAAAGGAGAAGCAAAAGTTAATTTTAATATCAGTCAGGGATTCTCTGGAAGAGCTGTAAAAGATTACGAACAGGTAAATACAGATCAATACTTTCAATTATATTGGGAAGCCTTGAGAAACGGATACCAGTCTGGAAAAGTATCTTCTCAGCAGGCAGCTCAGATGGCAACAGATAATCTTGTTTCGACTCTTGGGATCAATCCATATGGAACTGCTTATCCAAAGCCAGTAGGAACAGATGGAAAACTATTACCAGGTGCATCACCACTTTGGAATGATGACTGGAGAGATATTCTGCAGAGAGTGGCTTCAAGAAATCAGGTAGATCTAGATATCAGCGGAGGAAGTGAAAAAAGTAATTATTTCTTTTCATTGGGGTATCTGGATGATAAAGGGATGGCGATTGAATCAGGATTTAAAAGATACAATACCAGATTAAAGATTAATTCTGAAGTAAAAAAATGGCTGAATGTTGGGGTAAACTTAAGTTACACAAACAGCATTCAACAAGCGCCGACTTCTTCAGATTCTAAGGCCAGCAATATCATCAATGCTGCAAGATTTATTCCTTCATTCTATCCTTATTATGAAAGAAATGAAGACGGAAGCTATATTTTAGGGGCAGACGGAAACCCGATTTATGATTTTGGAAAGTACAGACCTACCAATGCACTTCAGAATCAGAATGCAGCTGCAACATTGCCATTAGATAAAAACGAAAATAAAGAAGATAACTTCTCAGGAAAAGGATTCATGGAATTCACTTTCTTACCGGAGTTGAAATTCAAGACGAGTTTTTCTGTTGATTTGGTGAATTATAACGGACATTATTATTCAAATCCATTGCTGGGACAGGGCGCTGAGATTGGAGGTTCAGTAACGAAAACCAATACCAGAACACTTTCTTATACAACCAGCAATATTCTGACATACGATAAGAAATTTGGGAAACACCACGTAAATGCTCTGGCAGGACATGAATTCTATAAATACGATTATCAAACTATTTCAGGAACAAGAAGTCAGTTCTCACTGCCTTATTACTATGAGCCGGATGCTGCTTCTCTGCTGGGAAGTTTCAGTGGAAACAGTAATAAATTAAGCTTATTGAGTTTCCTGGGAAAAGTAGAGTATGATTATAACAATACTTACTTTTTATCAGCATCAGGAAGAGCAGACAGTTCTTCAAGATTTGCGAAGGATAACAGATGGGGGAGATTCTGGTCAGTGGGAGGCTCATGGAAGATTTCAAATGAAGAATTTGTGAAAAGCCTGAATGTCTTTAATCAATTGACATTGCGTGCCAGCTACGGAGGACAAGGAAATGATAAATTACTTAGACCTAACGGGCAGCCGCTTTATTATGCTTATCAGGAGTTGTACAGATTTATCAGCCTTGGTGGAGAACCGGGAACAACCCTTGAAAAAACGTCTACCAATAATGTAAAGTGGGAAACGAACCTTAATTTGAATGTAGGATTGGAATTCGCGATTCTGAATAACAGGGTTAAAGGAAATATCGAATACTTCAAAAGAAAAAGCCAGGATCTTCTGTTTAATATGCCGGTTGCGCCATCGTTGGGAATCAGTGATTATCCGGCGAATATCGGAACAATTCAGAATACAGGATTTGAATTTTCATTATTTACAACACCTGTTAAAACTGAGGATTTCCAATGGAATGTTGATGTTAATCTAAGTACTTTAAACAACAAAGTAACCAAATTACCAGGAGGTTCTCTTGTGGTGGGTAGCAAGTTATTAACGGTAGGAGGTTCTGTATATGATTTCTTTATTCCGGAATGGGTGGGTGTAGATCCAAGCAATGGAAAGCCATTGTGGAAAACGGTCTCTACGGATGCCAGTGGAAATTCAGTTGAAGGAACTACTTCGGAATATTCAAAAGCTACAAAACTTTTACAAGGTTCCGCATTACCTAAACTGACCGGAGGTATCAGTACAAGTATTACCTATAAGAATTTTGATTTTTCAGGATTACTGACATTCAAAATCGGTGGAAAAATTCTGGATACCGATTATACTTCTATCATGCACAACGGAAGTGCCGGCGGACGTGCATGGAGCGCAGAAATGTTAAACAGATGGACCCCAGAAAATCCTTATACGGATGTTCCGGGATTGAGTACCACAACGAATAACTGGACCTCAACATCTTCAAGATTCCTTTACTCCGGAACGTATGCAAGACTTAAAAATGTAAGCTTAGGGTATACACTTCCTGAATCTTATTTTGAGAAAATAGGATTGAAAAAATTCAGAATTTATATTCAGGCAGAAAACCTTCTTACATTCTATAAACATAAAGGAATGGATCCTGAGCAGGCCTTGGACGGAACAACATATTACAGATATCCTGCCATGAGAACGATCACTTTTGGGCTTCAGGCAACACTTTAACCTTTAAAATTGAAACAATGAAAAAATTAAAATATCTATCGTTTGCTCTTATTGGATTTTTGTCGCTGACAAGCTG
>Ga0070682_100000443_pt1 | contig 26576 bp, 24 predicted proteins | sample KBSC63LmetaG_FD_64668 | JGI IMG/M metagenome (GOLD analysis project Ga0070682, IMG submission 64668) | Corn rhizosphere microbial communities from Kellogg Biological Station, Michigan, USA - KBS C6-3L metaG | ecosystem: Host-associated > Plants > Roots > Rhizosphere | place: USA: Michigan...
TTCGCGATCACGAGGGCGCCATCACCGTGGAGAGCGAGCCTGGGCGCGGTACGACCATTACCGTCTATTTACCCGAGCACGAGGCGGCCCTCGTCGAAGAAGCCGCGCCGAAAGCCGAGCTCAAGCGCGCGAGCGGCCAGCGCGTGCTCTTCATCGACGACGAGGTCGTGCTCTGTCGCTCGGTGTCGAGCCTGCTCGAGCGCCTCGGGTACGAGGTCACGGCGCGCTCCGATCCGAGCGAAGCGCTCGAGCTGTTCCGCAAGACGCCGCACGCCTACGATGTCGTGCTCACCGATCTCACGATGCCGGGCATGACGGGCGTGGACGTCGCACGCGAGATCCAGAAGCTTTCGCCCGACGTCCCCGTGCTCATGATGAGCGGGTTCAACAGCACCTGGACGCCCGAAGCGCTGCGCGCCGTGGGCGTCGTCGATCTGATCAAAAAGCCGCTCGGCGCGCTGCAACTGTCCGAAACGCTGGCGTCGGTCTTTGCCAGGGGAAGCCACTGATGGACAAGATCCTCTTGGTCGACGACGACGCGCAGATGCGCAACGTCCTCGCCCTGTATCTGCGCCGCGCCGGCTTCAACGTCCTCGACGCCGCCACGCTCGCCGAGGCCCGGCGCCTGCAATCCAAGCAAGCTCCGGATCTCACGATCGTCGATTATCAGCTCCCCGACGGCACCGCGTTCGACCTCTTGAGCGCCACGCGCGAGCGCGACGGCAGCGAGGCCGTGATCGTTCTCACGGGGCTCGGCACGATCGACCTCGCCGTGCGTGCCATCAAGTCCGGTGCCGAGCACTTCCTGACGAAACCGGTCGATCTCGAATCGCTCGAGGTGCTCGTGCGGCGCACGCTCGACCTGCAGCGGGACCGGCGGCAACGCGCGGTCGCCGCGGTGGCGAGCAGCGAGTCGCCCGATCCGTTTCTCGGCGACAGCGCCGCCATCAAGAACGTCGCCGAGCTCGCCGCAGCAGCGATTGCCTCCGAAGTGCCGGTGCTGATCCTCGGAGAGACCGGCAGCGGCAAGGGCATTCTCGCGCGCTGGCTGCACGAGCACAGCACGCGCAAGAACGAGCCGTTCGTGGATCTCAACTGCGCCGGCCTTTCGAAAGATCTCGCCGAATCCGAGCTGTTCGGCCATCAGCGCGGCGCCTTCACGGGCGCGATCAACAACAAGCCCGGCCTCGTCGAGGTGGCGCACAAAGGGACGCTCTTCCTCGACGAGCTCGGCGATCTGGAGCTCGCAGTGCAGCCGAAGCTCCTCACGGCGCTCGAGGAGGGCAGCTTCCGGCGCGTGGGCGAAACCACGGCGCGCGTCGCCGACGTGCGCCTGATCGCGGCGACGCACCGAAACCTCGCCCAGATGGTGAAGGACGGGCGTTTCCGCGACGACCTCTTGTTCCGCATCAACACGCTCACGCTCGAGATCCCCCCGCTCCGCAAGCGCGTGTCCGACATTCGCGCGCTCGCGCAAGCGGTGTTGAAGGAGCTCTGTCGTCGTCGCGGCCGCACACCGCCCGAGCTGGCCGAGGATGCGCTCGACGTCCTCACTCGCTACCACTGGCCGGGCAACGTGCGCGAGCTCCGCAACGTGCTCGAGCGCGCGCTTCTGTTCTGCAAGACGGACGTTCTCGATCGTCACACGTTGCGCTTCGACCGCTCGCTCGAGCCGGACACGGAGACCGACCCGCAGACGCTCGACGACGCGGAACGGCGCCACATCGCGCTCGTTCTGAAGCAGACCGGCGGCAAGGTGGACGAAGCGGCGAAGGTGCTCGCCCTGTCGCGCAGCTCGCTCTACGCCAAGCTCAAGAAATACGGGATAAAGCCCGCGGACTCTTGAGCTCGACCGCGCGCATCAGGCGCTGCGGAATGTCGTCGAGCGCCGCGATCTCGATCGCTGCGCCGCAATCGACGGCGGCCTTCGGCATGCCGTAGACGACGGAGGTCGCTTCGTCCTGCGCGAGCGTGTGGGCGCCGGCCTCGCGCATGGCGAGCATGCCGGCGGCGCCGTCGCGCCCCATCCCCGTGAGGAGTGCGGCGATCGCGCGCGCCCCGACGACTTCCGCCACCGAGTGGAACAGCACGTCGACGGCCGGCCGATGACCGTTGACGCGCTCCTCTTGCGTGAGCACGGCGCGGAGCTGGCGGCCGGCACGCTCGATCTCGAGGTGACGGTCGCCCGGCGCGATCAGGACGAGACCCGGCTCGAGCACCCGCCCCTGGCGTGCCTCCTCCACCGTGAGCTCGGACAAGCCGTCGAGGCGGCCGGCAAACGCCTTGGTGACGTAGGCGGGCATATGCTGCACGACGAGCACGGGCGGCGTGTTCGCGGGCAAGCGGCCGACGATCGACTCTACCGCCACGGTTCCGCCCGTGGACGCTCCGATGACGAGCAGCTCGACGTCGCTCCGGCCGTTCAACGCGACCTGCTGACGCCGCGCGCGGGCTCGGCCCGGACGCGCGGAAGCGGCTGCGCGCACGGCGTTCACGAGCTCCGTGCCGAGCTCGGCGAGGGCGCGCGGGCCTTGCGGCTTGAAGATCACGTCCACGGCGCCGGCATCGAACGCCTCGAGCGCGAGCTTGCCGCCCGCCTCCGTCAGCGAGGAGCAGACGACGACGGGCAGCGGGTAGTGCTGCGACAGCTTGTGCAAGAACGTGATGCCGTCCATCTTCGGCATCTCGACGTCGAGGATCAGCACGTCGGGCTTCAGCTCGACGATGAGATCGCGAGCAACGTATGGGTCGGGGGCGTCTGCGACGATGTTCACGTCCGGAGCGAAGGCCATTGCCTTGCGGAAGAGCCGGCGCGCCACCGCCGAATCGTCGACGAGAACGACGCGAATCACGTGAGCCTCACGGCGGGCGTGGTCAACGCCACGGCGACGGGTCGCGCCGCGCTGTCGACGAGCACGCTCGAGCAGCGAACGCCCGCGTCGGTGCGCGGCCACAGCCCGCGTCGCGTCGTCGGCAGCCCCACCTCGCAGGGAGGAGTGGCGTCGAAGAAACGACCGGCCAGCACGCCGAGCAGCACGTTCGAGAGCTCGGCGAGCGTCGCGGGGGCCGCGTCGCTCGCCAGCGGATCCCGCCGATCGAGACGCAGCATGTCCGCCGTGGCCTCCACGACGAGCGACTCGCACGCCGCGAGAATCAAGCGGCCGGCGGTGACTCCGGCGAAGGGGATCTCCGCGATCAGCACCTCGGGCGGCCAGGTCACGTCGTTCGGGGCCGGATCGAGCGTCAAAAAGGCGCAATCGGCGAGCACCGTCGCGGCAATCTGCCCGAGCATCTCGCTCGTGACCGTGATCACGGCGCCTCCCCGAGGCCGAGCACCGCGCGCAGGATGCGCCCGAGCGCTTCGGGATAAAACGGCTTCTGGATGTAGGCGCGCGCCCCGAACGCTTCGAGGCGTTCGCGCGCGACGCTGCCGCGTTCCGAGGAAATCATCACGATCGGCACGCTCTTCGTCCACCCGCCCACGTCGAGTCGCTCCAAGAGCTCCGTCCCGTCCATCGTCGGCATGTGGACGTCGCACAGGACGAGATCGGGCGGCGAGCTCGCAATCGAGAGCAACGCCTCGTGTCCGTCACGCGCCTCGCGCACCTCTGCGATCGGAAGGCCGGTGAGCGAGAGCGCGTGCGCGACCATCTTGCGCATCACGATCGAGTCGTCGACGACGAGCACCGTGAGCGGCGACCGGCGCTCTTCCCGCGCGCCTTCGTCGGCGAGACGCGTCATAGCTCTACCTCCTGAAAATCGTCGCTCGCACGGACGGTGACGCGACCGTCCGCCACGGCGAGGCGCGTCGTGCGCGAGAGCCCGCCGCCTACCGATTCGGCTCGAATCGCGAGACCCGCGGACCACAAGAGCTTGCGCAGCACCACGTAGTTGCGCTTACCGATCTCGAACGTCTTGTGGTCGTCCTGGATGCTCGCTCCGCCGACGACCTTGACGATCCAGTCGGACTTCCTGGAAGCGAGCTCCGTCATTTTTCGAAACAAGAGCGGCACACCCGTATCGCCGAACATCGCGGGCCGCTCCTTCGCCCTCTCCGGCGTGATGGCCGAGAGCGGCAGCATGTAGTGCACCATGCCGGCGACGTGCCGGATCGGGTCGAACACGAGCACCGCGATGCAGGAGCCGAGACCATAGGTGACGAGCACGCTCCCCGGATCGGCGCTCACCTGGAGATCGCCGACACCCACCGTGACGAGGTTCACGAGCCGACCTTTCGGTACACCGAAGGCTGCAACGTGCGGAGGCCGCTGCGGATCCCGTTCAGCGTCTCCGAATGCGCGACGACGAGCAGCCCACCGGGGCGCAGCAGCCGCTCGATCTCGCTCACGAGCCGCTGGCGCACCGCGTTGTCGAAGTAGATCATCACGTTGCGGCAGAAGACGACGTCGAGGTCACCGCGCATCGGGAACGGCGGAGTCGCGAGGTTCACGCGCTTGAAGAGCACGCGCGACCGGAGATCGTTCGATACGCGGCTTTGCGCTTCCTCGCCTGCGAGAGCGGACTGCTCCGCGAAGTAACGGGCACGCAGCGCCGGGGGAACCTGAGCGAGGCGCGACGTCGGGTAGACGCCTGCGGCCGCCGTGCGCAGCGCGCTCACGGAGATATCGGAGGCGAGCAGCCGCCACTCCACCTTGGCGCGGCCCACCGCCTCCGCGAGCGTGATCGCGAGCGAGTACGGTTCCTCACCCGTCGCGGCCGCGGCGCACCAGATGCGGAGCGTCTTCGCTCCGCCCTCGACCGAGCGCCGTATCTCCTCCTCGAAGAGCTGAAAATGGTCGGGCTCGCGAAAGAAGCTCGTGAAATTCGTGGAGATGGCGTCCAGGAAACGCACCATCTCCTGCCCGCTCTTGTCACCCTCGAGGAAGGCCAGGTACTCCCGCTCGCTCGAGATCCCGCATTCGCGCATCCGTTTCGCGATGCGGGCCGAGACGAGCGTCTGCTTGTTCTCGCGAATCGCAATCCCGGCTTCGTCGTATGCGAGGCGCCGCAGCGCATCGAACACGGAGTGGGTCATGGCAGGGTTCACCGGCTTTTCTCCCGGGCGGTTCTCAGAAGGCGGCGAGCTCGGGATCGTTGTCGAGCGGGATCAACGACTCCGGACGGCTGTGCCCGTTGCTGGACGGCTTGTGCCTCGAGGTGCGCGGCGCGCGTGTCGGTATCGAGCGGCGCGCACGCGTCTGCCAGATTTGGACCTCGTGGGCCCGCGCCTGCTCCTGACCCGTGAGGCGGAAGCGACCGACCAACGTCGCAAGCTCGTGGGCTTGTCCGGCGAGCTCTTCGGCGGCGCTCGACGTCTCCTCCGAGTTCGCCGCGGCTTGCTGCGTGACCTGGTCCATCTGCGACATCGCCTTGTTGGACTGCTCGATGCCGTCCGCCTGCTCCTGGCTCGCCTGCGCGATGTTGCCCACGATCTCGCTGACCTTGGCGACGGCGCCCACGATCTCGCCGAGCTTGCCGCTCACGCGGCTCGAGAGCGCCTCGCCCTGCTCGCTGAGGTCCACCGATTCGCCAATCAGGCTCTCGGTCTTCTTGGCCGCGTCCTTGCAGCGGAGCGCGAGGTTTCGCACCTCTTCGGCCACGACGGCGAACCCGCGCCCGGCCTCGCCGGCACGCGCGGCCTCGACCGCGGCGTTCAGGGCGAGCAGGTTGGTCTGGAAGGCGATGTCGTTGATGTCGCGAATGATCGCGGCAGTGCCTTCCGCCGCCGAGCGGATGCGATTCATGGCCTGGTTCATCTCGGCCATCGCCGTACCGCCGGCTTCGGACGCCTCGCGCGCGCCCGCGGCGAGGGTGCTCGCGTGACGGGCGTTCTCGGCCGTCGCCTTGGTCGTCGCGGCCATCTGCACGAGGGCGCTCGACGTCTCCTCGAGTGCGCTCGCCTGTTCGGAGGCGCCCTGGGCCACGGATTGGCTGCTGCCGGCGATCTGCGAGGAGGCCGTCGCGACCTGCTCCGACGTGGCGGACACCTGCAAGAGGCTCTCCTCGAGGCTCTCGGACGCCTGATTGAGCGACGTCATCATGCGCGCGTAGTCACCGCGGAAGTCGCCGTCGGCGCGAGCCGTGAGGTCGCGCGCGGCGAGGCGCATGAGCGTCGCGTTCGCCGCGCGGAGCGGCACGGACACGGAATCGAGCACCTCGTTCAGGCCGCCCACGAGCTCGGCGTAGGCGCCTTGATAGGCGCTTGCGTTGCCGCGCTTCGAGAGCTCGCCCGCGCGCGCCGCGTCGATCAACGTCTTCGACTCGGCGATGAGCTCGCTCAGCGTCCGCACCGCTTTCGCCATGTTCGACGAGAGCAGATCCTGGTCGGACTTCGGCGTGACGACGGCCCTCACGTCCCCGCGACTCAGGCTGTCCGCGGCCGCCGCGATGTCCTTGATGTAGGCCATCAGGGCGCGGAACGCCGCGGCGAGCTCGCCGAGCTCGTCTTCGCTCACGTGGTCGATCGTCTGGTTTACGTCACCGAGCGCCACACGCGTCGCCGCGAGACGGAGCTTCTCTACCGGCCCGGTGATGCGACGGGTGATGAAGAGCCCGAGGCACAAGGCGAAGACGGCCGCCAGCACGGACGATAGAGCGATGGAACGCGTCGCGCTCGCCTGAGCGGCGGCCCCGTCACCCCCGAGCTCCTTGGCTTCCAGCGTCTGGAGCTTGAACAAGGTATCGAGCGCAGCGAGCGTCGCCTTGGTGGTGGGCGAGCGCCGCTCGATTCCGTCCCAGGCGCTCCTGGCGTCTCCCGCCTGAATGCTGCGCCAGATCTCGTCGTCGAGGCTCTTCCAAGCGCGAAAACCCTCGGTGAAGTCGCTCCACGCCTTCTCCTCGGCGGGGCTTCGGTGGAGCTTCTCGAAGCGTTCCGTCGCAACGGCCATCTTCTGCAAGGCTTGCTCGCGGCTGCTCACCGCGGCCTGCATGAGCGCGGGCGTCTTCATGAGCAGCGACGACTCGCCCTTGTGGGTCGCGTACAGCGTCTGGCTGAAATTGAAGCGGATTGCGCTCAGCGTGTCGATCGTCGGGATCAGCTCGCCCGTCGCGCCGTTCAACAGCTCGTCGAGACCCGCGACGGCGCGGTGGCCCATCACGCCGACTACCGCGGCGGACAGAGAGACGGCGACGAAACCGGCGAGAAGCTTGGCCTTGATCGATTGGAGACGCATGAAGACTTTCCTAGGGTGGAAGCGGTGACGGGCGTTGGTTCGCGTCAGGGTCCCGCGAGCGCAGGCTGGGCGAGGTCGCGGAGCGGTCGTTGCTCCTCGGGCGTGAGGACGCGATCGATGTCGAGCAAGAAGATCACGCGCTTTTCGGCTTTGCCGACGCCGAGAATGAAGGACGCCGCAAGCTCAGCCTGGAGGTTCGGCGGCGGCTCGATGTCGTCCGCGCCGATGGCGCGCACCTCGAGCACCTCGTCCACCAGGATGCCCATCGTGAGTCCGCCGCTCGGATGCCCGAGCTGAACGACGATGATGACCGTCTGGCTCGTGGGGTCGGTAGCCTCCATCTCGAACTTCAAACGCAGATCGACGACGGGAATGACCTTGCCCCGCAGATTGATGACTCCGCGCACGTGGGCCGGCGCGCGTGGAACGCGCGTGATGTCCATGAACCCGATGAGCTCGCGCACCTTCAGGATCTCGAGGCCGTACTCCTCGCTCGCGAGCCGAAACGTCATGTATTTTCCGGCCAAGCCGCTGCCCGTAACGAGGGGCGCGCCCACGGTGTTGATCGTCATCGTTCTTACCTCCAACCTTCGGCGCCCGAAGCCGCTCTCGGCGTCGAGGGCTCGTCCTTTTTCACGACCTCACCCGGGCGCGGCGCGAGCAGCACCAGGAGGGCTCGCGTCGAGCCCAAAACGATGTCCGCCGCCTGGAGCTCCGTGCCGGGACAGGCGAGCACACTGCCGTCCACGAACAAGGGCAGCCCGATGCTCATGGCTTCCCCGCCGAGCTCGGCGCAGAGCCCGCGAGCGGCCGCTGTCACGAGCGAGCAAGCAGCTCTGACGACCTCGTCACGCGCCGGCGTTTCGTGGGACTCGGTGACGTTGGTGAGCGATTGCCAACCGAGGATGTCCGACAGAAGTCCAACCTGGAGTGAATGCTCACTGCTCGTGAGCGCGATGTAGGCACCCAAGAGTCCGGGAGGGATCGACTCCCTGTAGGCAAGCACCCGACACGGGGTCCGCGTCTCGGCGCCCGAGAGGGAGGTCATGCCGGTGAGGAGCGCACTCAGGGTCGCAGAGGGAACGGGCTTGGTCATCAGCGGGGCGGAGCGCGCGGGGGACACGAGCTCCGGCCCCCCCTCGTGCAACGAGCGGGCCAACGGCAAATCCCTGAAAACTCAGCGAGATCGCACGTTTCTCAGTCCGGGGTTCGGGACGCGAGTCCTGGAATTGGGACACCCTAAAGAGTGGTGAAATGTGACCGTTCGTCCGGCTCGAGGTCCCTCGTTGAAAGCGGCAGCATCGAAGCGAGTCGAACCACTGCGCCTCCTGCGCAAGCGGGGGAGCTGGAGCGTCGAGTACACCCGCCTGGTCTCCGTCGACGAGCACATCCTGCGGCCGGAGCGCCGCCGCTCACCCGCCACGCCCGACGTCCTGCGCTCGCTCGGGCGGAGCTGCCCGGCCGAGCGCATCGACGAGGCCGTGGCAATCATGCACGAGGCCGACGACGGCTCCGAGCTCGCCTTCGAGCTCGGCGACGACGGCTGGGCGGAGGCGTCCACGGCCACACCGTCGCAGAGGCCGCTCGCCCAGAGCGAGCTTCGCACGATGCTCGCGGAGACGAACGCGCAGCTCGCCGTTCTGCGCGGCCTCTACGATGCACTGCTCGCACGCGTCGTCGCGCTCGAGGGCACGAGCGCGCAGGCGCAACGCAGCCTTCCGCCGCGCATGGTGCGGCGCGTGCCCTCGCGCAAATCCATGCTCGACTCGCTGAGGAACGGGCCGCGCATCGAAGAAGCTGCTCCCCCGCCGGACTTCTCTCCCGTGGCGCCGCGCGCGGCTCAGCCTGCGGCGCCGCACGCGCCGCGGCCCGTCGCGGAGCCCGCAGCGCCACCTCCCGAAGCAGACCCGGCCCCTGCCGACCCCGCACCCGACGCGACGCTCGCGTCGGCGGGCGCGGCTTCGCTGTCGACGCCGAGCGCGGACGACATCGTGGGCTGTCTTCAGATGCTGGCGGCGGACGTAGCGGTCACGAAGGTTCGTGCGAACGCCCCGACGGATCTTGCCGACTTCTACGTCGCATTGCTCAGCGACGAATCCGGCGAGCCGCTCGCGGCGCTACTGTTCAATCAGCGCGCTGCGGCCGAGCTCGGCGCCGGCATCCTGAGCGCGAGCGTCACCGAGCGCGACGAGCAAGCACGAGACGGCCTCTCGAGCGACAGCCTCGACGGCCTGAACGAGGTCGCGAACAACCTCACGGGGCTCCTCAATCGCGCCAACCCGAAGCGCCAGGTGCGGCTCGGCGTGCTCGAGCGCGCGCCGGTGAGCGCGCCGGCTTGGCTCGCGAATTCGGCCAAGAAGCAGGCGTACTCGTTGCGCGAGAACGGCGCTTTGTTCCTGCTGGTCCGCTGAGCGGATCGGGATAGGGGCTCCCGCGCGCGGGGGTTCGGGGGCGGGTTCGGGGCGCGGGCGCGGGCGCGGGTTCGGGTTCGGGTTCGGGTTCGGGGGTTTTGGGGTTTTGGGGCTGGTGGTCGAGGGAGTCGATGCGCGTGGCGTGCGGTCGCGGCGACGAGAGGCGCGTCCGAATTTCTGGACGCGAAATCCGAGATTCCGGATCGCACTTGCAGGGAGTGACTATGTGAGTCTGACAATCGAGTCCGAGCGATTTCGATTTTGCACATGGGCGCCTAAAGCACACTCGTCACGCGACCGTTTGGGACGCCTGAGACATGCGCACGTTCCGACTCCCCGCCGCGAGCCTATTGCTCGCGAGTATCGTCGCGTGGAGCGCCGCTGCGAATGCGGAAACTTCGGGCGCAGCAGTCAGCACCGAATTGATGCAGCTCTTGCCGCTCGACTTCACGGCGTTCGGTGACATTCGCTATCGCTTCACGACTTCCGGGCTCGACGAGTTCGAGATCGGGTCGGTCGAGCTCGACTCCGCGCTGCAGCTCTCACCCCACGTGCTCGTGTCCGCCGCGTTCGCGTACTCTTCCGCCGAGGACAAGGTCGGCCTCGGTGCGTTCACCGTCGACGGCTCGCTGCTCGGCCCCGAGAAGAAGCATCTCTTTCGCACCAAGCTTTTCCAGGATTCTGGGCTCGTTTTCGGCAAATTCGACGTGCCTTTCGGCCTTGCCTACCTCGAGTACCCGGCCACCGAAAACCGCTTCGTGGACCTGCCGCACGTCGTGATGGCGACGCACGGCGGCTGGAACGACATCGGCGCACAGGCCTACGCCATCGCCGAGCACTTCGATCTCACTCTCTACCTCGTGAACGCGCAAGCGCTCGAGAGCGAGGAGCCGGTGGCGGTCGGCAAGTTCGCCCAGCACTCGTACGGCGGGCGCGTCGGGCTCAAGCCGGTCGACGGACTCTCCCTCGGCGCGTCCGTCGCTCAAGTCACCGGTTCGCTCGACACGGGCATGTGGGGCGCCGACATCTCGGCCGCCTCCGGACCTTTCGTCCTCAAGAACGAATACATCCTGCGCACGCCTGCCGACGGTCCGACGGTGCAGGGCGGCTACACCCAAGGTCTCGCCAAAGTCGGCGCGTTCTTCGCGGGCGCTCGCTACGAAACCACGCTGACCGACGGCGCGATCAGCGACACGTCGGGCGCCATCACGCTCGGCGCCGAAGTCTTCCCGCAAGCAGAAATCCGCGTCACCCACCTCCGTTCGTTCGAGACCGCAAGCCAAACCACCTACCTTCAGCTCGTCGGCGGCAGCATCTGGCAGCCGACCGGCCTCCGTCGCTGAAAATCCGAGGGATCATGTCGATTTTCAATCAGCTCAAGCTCGTTCACAAGCTCCTCGGCCTCTGCCTCGTCGCCTTCGTGGCGCTCGGCGTGGTGACCGCGGTCGCCTATCGCAGCTTGCGCGTGAGCGACGTGAGCGGCCGGCTCGTCAACGCGAACGCCGTCCAGCGCGCGCAGATGGACGCCGACATGATGCACGACGCCATTCGCGCCGACGTTGCGCTCTCGAGCGTGAGCAAGGACCCGGCCGAGGTCGCGAAAGGCGTGAAATCGCTCGGCGAGCACGTGGACCGCATGCGCGACGACATGAGCCGCGTGAAGCAGAGCCCGGAGCCCGAGGTGGAGCGCGCGCTCTCCGAGACTGGTCTGCCGCTTCGGAGCTACCTCGAGGAAGCGGAACGCTACGCGCAGTCGACGACGGGGAAAGTAGGCGTACAGCCACCCACGTCGTTCAACGAAGCGTTCGAGGCGCTCGAAGACAAGATGGGCAAGCTCGGGGACTCGATCGACACGTCGACGCGGCGCATCGCGGACGAGGCGGAGAACGCGCGCGCCTCGGCGACGCAGGTCAATCTCTGGGTCTCGGGCGTGTGTGGCGTGGCGCTTCTCGTGCTGTGTCTCATGCTCGTGGGCTCGATTCGCCGCCCGCTCGGGGCCATGGCGGCGGCCGCGCGCGCGGTGGCGGCGGGCGACATCGAGCAGACGCTCACGGCGGGATCGAGCGACGAAATCGGCGATCTTTCGCGCGCCCTCGGCCAGATGATCGACTACATCCGCGAGACGGCGACGGCGGCTGCCGCGCTCGGACGCGGCGATCTCGAGGTCGAGGTGACGCCGCGCTCCGAGAAAGACACGCTCGGCAAGAGCTTCGTAGCGATGAAGCAGAGCCTCGCGCGGCTCGTGAAGGACTCGAACGTGCTGATTCAGGGCGCGCGTGCGGGTGACCTCGCGCGGCGAGCCGACGCGGCCGGTCTCTCCGGCGCGTTCCGCGAGATGCTCGAAGGCCAGAACGCGCTGCTCGCGGCCGTCGGCGCGCCGCTCGCCGAGGCCAAGTCGGTGCTCGCCCGCGTCGAAGGCCGCGACCTGACGGCGCGGATGACCGGGGATTACGCGGGCGATTTCGCCATCATCAAGGGCTCCCTCAACAGCGCCCTGCAAACGCTCGAGCACGCGCTCAGCGAGGTGGCGAGCGTGGCCGAAGGAGTCGCCTCGGCCGCGCAGCAGATCACGACCGGCAGCACGGATCTCGCGGAAACCGTCGCGGCCCAGCTCGCGACGATCGAGAAGATCACGGGCGAGCTCGGCGACACGACCAAGATGAGCAAACAGAACGCGTCGAACGCGGAAGGGTCGCGCACCCACGCCGTGGACGCCATGACGAGCGCGGAAAAGGGCTCGGAGGGCATGCGCCGGCTGTCCGTGGCCGTCGAATCGATGAAGGCCGCGGCCGACGAAACGGCGAAGATCGTTCGCACGATCGACGAGATTGCCTTCCAGACGAATCTCCTGTCGCTGAACGCCGCGGTGGAAGCGGCGCGCGCCGGCGACGCCGGGCGCGGGTTCGCGGTCGTCGCCGAAGAGGTGCGCACGCTCGCGATGCGCAGCGCGGACGCCGCGCGCAACACGACGCAGGTCATCGAGCGTTCGCTCAAGAAGGCGGAGGAAGGCGTGCTCTTGAACCGCGATGCGTCCGTGGCGTTCGACGCCATCTTCGAGCAGGTCAAGAAGATCGCCCAGGTGATGGCCGACATCGCGGAGTCCTCCCAGAAGCAGCACGCTGGCGTCTCGCGCGTGACTGCGTCCGCGGGGACCATCCGCGACGGCGCGCAGAGCGGCGCAGCGACGGCCGAGGAGACGGCCGCAGCCGCCACCGAGCTCGCCGCTCAGGCTGCGTCGATGCGCGAGATGACCGCCACCTTCCGGCTCGGCGGCTCGACGCCGAACGCACCGCGTCAGGGCGCGGCCTCCGCCAACGGCTACGCGACGGGCGCGCGGACCCGCACCATTGGGCGAAATGGCCACTCGAACGGTAACGGCCACGCCTATTCGAACGGCAACGGCTACGCCCTTACGCCCCACGACGACTTCGCCTGAAGCCGGAGCCGGCCTCGCCTGGCCGGTGAGGGGTAGTAGAGTAGCGTCCCCATGCGGATAGCGGTTCTCGCGGCGTCGTCTTACGCCGCGTGCCAGAGGCTCCCCGAAGTCTCCGGCGCCACCCTGAATCTCGACGTGCTCGGGCAGCGCCTGTCCGAAACGGACGCCGGCTACACGGTGCACGCGTTCCGCGCCGAGCGCGGACTCGCCGAAGCCCTCGAGCGGGTGCTCGCGAACGCGCCCGAGCCGGTCGAAGCGCTCCTGTTCTATTTCTCCGGCTATGCGGTCGTGTCCGACGAGCGCGGCCCCGCGCTCCTGCTCGACGGGGAGCGCTTGGCATCGCTCTCGTTCAAGCGCCTGCGGCGAGTGCTCGACGAGCGGGTACGGAGCGCCTTCCTCGTCCTCGACACGCTCTCCGCCTTCGACCCCGAGACGCCGTCCAAAGAGGCGGCGCGCGTGCTCGCGACGGCGCTCGAACCGGGCAGCACGCCGGTGCATTGCCTGGTAGCGAATCGGCCGGAGACGACGGCCGACGAGCGCTCGCCGTTCACGAGCCTGCTCGAGCTCGTCCTCGACTGGCAGACCACGCGCACCGAACCGCTCGGAGCCGAGGCGCTCGTTGCTGCGCTCGAGGCCGAAGAAGTCCTCTTTTCCGCGCTGCCGGCGCTCGAATACGTGCCCGCGAGCGAGCCGTTCGCCGTCTTGCTCGGCAGCCGCCCGACGAGCCTCGCCCCCGAAGCACCGCCGCTGGAACCGGTGCCGGATGCGACGCGCGTGAGCGCCGAGGACCGCTCGCGCGCGCTCGAAGCCAGCGTGAACGCGGAGGTCGAGGGCGATCTCGGCAAGGCGCTCGAGCAGGCGCGCATCGCCGTGCGTGGCGACCCGCGCGACGTGAGCACGCTCGAATGGACGCTCGAGCTCTTGGAGCGCTCGGGCAAGCCGGACGGGGTGTACAACGCCATGTGCGCGCTCGAGCTCGCTGGCGGCGCCGGCGAAGCCCAACGCGAGATCGTGGCAGCGCACCGCCCGGAAGGGCTCCTCGGCGCGCAAGGGGTCGTCACCGAAGGCGACTGGCTCGCGAACCTCTTGTGCCCGGAGCGCGACATCGTAACGGAGCAGATCGTGCGCGCGCTCGGCGACGGCGCCGTCGAGCTCGGACTCGAAACGGCCCAGCGCAAGCGCCGCGCCGTGACGCTCGATCCGGCCGCGGAGCAGGATCCCGAAAAAAGCACGACGACACTCGCGCGAACGCTGGTGTGGTCGGCGCGGCTGCTCGGACTACCGCGGCCAAAGCTCCACGTGCGCGACACCGTGCCGGGCGACCTCGCGGTCGCGGACGTGAAGCCTGCGACGATGCTCGCGAGCAAGGCGCTCGGCAGCGGCCTCACGCTTCCCGAGCTCGCGTTTCGCTGGGCGCGCGCCCTCGTCTACCTCCGGCCCGAGCTCCGCTTGCTCGCCCACTTCTCCGCTCCGGGCGAGCTCGAAGCGCTCGGACGCGCGGCCGTCGCCCTCGTCGCGACGGGCGGGACACCGCGTTTGGACGGCGACGCCAAGCTCCTCTTGCGCGGGCTCCGGCGGCACCTGCAAGGTCCCGTGCTCACGCGCCTGCGCGAAGCGATCGGCGCGAGCTCCGCCTCCGAGGTGAGCGCGCGCTTGAGGCTTTGGGCGCGGAGCGCGGAGCTCGTCGCGGGGCGGGCCGGGCTGCTCGCCTGCGGCAACCTGGACCTCGCCGCAAAGGTCACCGAGCGCGCTCCCTTCGGCGGGCTTTCCGCGGCCGATCAGCTCGCCGACCTCGTCGCGTACTCGCTCGGCGACCAGTACTCCGCGTTGCGTACGCGCCTCGGCGTCGCCGTGACGAGCCTGAGCGACGCCTGATTCGCGGCGCTTAGTTCGTGCAGTACTTGGCGGGCGCACACGCGCCGTCGTCCAGATCTTGCAGCGCCACGCAGCAGCCGGTCGTGCAATCGTCGTTCGTCTTGCAGGACGGAACGCACGTATCGAGCTCGGAGATGCAGTAGCCCGCGCCGCTCGCGTAGCTGCAGCAATCCCCGTTCGTCGCGCACGTCTGCCCGTCGTCGAGGCAGCTCGCACTGCAGATCGACGCCGGGGCGCACGCCGAGCCGCCGCTCTCGAGCGCGCCACAGCAGCCCGTCTCGCACTCGCTGTTGACGGTACAGCCCGGAGCGCACATGCCGCCCACGCACACGCCGTTGTTCAGCGTGAAGCTGCAGCAATCGCCGTTCTGCGTGCACGTGGCCCCGTCCGCGAGGCACGAGCCGCCCGTGCCGGAGCTCCCGCCGGTGCCGCCCTTGGCGCTGCTACCGCCGTTGCCGGCGCTGCCACCTTTGCCCGACGAGCCGCTGCTTCCGCCCTTGGCGTCGGCACCCGACTCGCCGCCGCTGCCCGAGTCGCCGTTGTCGTCGTCGTCGCCGACCTTGAAGCAGCCCGGCAGCGCGAGCCCCACGACCGCCGTGAGCATCACGGCCTGAGCCCCCAGAAGCAGCTTGTTTCCCATGATCCTAGTCCTCGAAGTCTTGGACGGCGCGCGCCCGAAAAATAATTGAAGACGCTATCAGGCCCGCGGGCCTAGGGTCAACTGGCGGGCCCCCCGTCGCGTCGTCGTGCAGCGCCGGCGCGTTACTCGGCGCAGCCGGCCTTGCCGAACACGGCGAGCGTGTCGCAGAGCGAACCGTTCTTTCCGTTTTCGGCGGCACGGCTCACCGCGAGCAAGCGGCAAGCGAGCGTGCCAGGCGTCTTCGCGTAGCTGACCCGGTAGCGGGTCGGCGTATCGGGCCCTGCCTCGACGACGGCATGATCGACGAGCGTCTTGCAGTCCTCGAGGCACTTGTCGTCGTCACCGTCGAAGCCGTCCGCCGAGTCGTACTGCTTCTCGCAGACGCCCTTCGCGAGACGGCAGTAGGCGATGCACTTCACGTCCTCGACGTGGTTGACGGTGTCGGACGTCGGCTCGCCGCAATGACCTTCGCCGCCGGGCCCTGCGTGCGGGCAGTGCGAGCTCTCGTCGCAGAGTGAGTTATACGAGTGGTAGAGGCGGCAGGCGAGCGTATCGTCCGTCTGGTCGCCGAGCACGCCTTGCGTGAGGTACGGAGCGAGCGCCTCGCACTGCTTCTGCGACTCGTACTGGGCATAATCGCCCTCGCCGCAGGCCACCGTGACCACACGGCAGTAATCTTGGGGGCGCGCCTCGGTGATGATGTCGGGATCGGCGGACGCGGCACCGCCGCCGGTACCGTCGTCGTCAGCAGGCAAGTCCTTGCAGTACTCCGTGGGCGTCGACAGCTTGGCGTGGCCGCAATGCGTCGCCTTCCCGCCCACCGTGGAGTTGCTCACGTGGACGAGGCGGCACTGGACGGTGTTGCCGTCGTGATCCTTCGTGAGGTTGAACGAGTCCTTGTTGCGGAGCGCCTTGCACTTGGCGACGCAGTTCGCGTTCGACCCGCACTGCACCTCACCGCAGGAGCGCTCGTAGAGCTGGCAGTAGCTCTCGCACTGGCCGTCACATTCCAGGCCTTCCGGACCCGCGGAGCGGCAGTGGTTGCTGACTTCCTCCTCCGTCGCGTGCTGGGCGTCCCTGGCCTCGCGCAAGCGGCAAGCGAGCGTGTTCGTCTCCTGCGACTCGCTCGGGTCTCCGACGTCGTAGAGCTTGCAGACCGCCATGCACTTCTGGCGGGTCTCGTAGACCTTGTTGGTCCCGGAGCAGTTGCGCATCACGGTGTCGCAGAACTCGCCGCATTGGCCGAGCTCGCGATCTTCGATGTTGGCGAGTCCCTCGCAGCCGGTAGCGAGCGCCGATGCGGCGCACGCGAGCCCGACGGCCAAAAGCGCGCGTAGCCCGAGTAGCTTCCGGTCCATCACAGGCTCCCCCCGATGCGCAGTCCCGCGAACCCCGGTCCAACCACCGGCGAGAGGCCCACGCTCGACGACTTGCTCGGGGCCGTGAAGAAGACGACCGCACCCGCCGCGAGCAGCGCGCCGCCCGCGATGAACGAGATGGTGGAACCGGTCGCGGCCGAATGCGCCTGGTCGGAGTTGTCATAGTCGGCTTGCTCCTGGCAGAGCGTCGGCGAGCACTTCTCGTCGGCCTTCTTCTCCTTGTCGATCGCGCGCAGGCCGAAGTACGTGCCGAGACCGACGCCGACGAGACCGCCACCGGCCAAGACGAGGCCCATGATGCGCTGGGTTCCGCCGGGGTTTTCGTCGGCAGCAGGCGCTGCCGGCGCGGGAGGCGGCGGCTGCTGCTCGGGCGGCGGTGAAGCGGACTGCGAGGCCGCGAGCGGGGCGGCTGCGTCGACCGGGCGCGGACCCTCCATGAGCGCGAGCGAAGGAATCAAGACGGTTTGATGCGCGCCGGGCTGCACGCGAACGGTTACGGAGAACGATTCGTGATCGGGCGCGGTGACGTCGATCTTCGAAGGTCCGGGATCGGCGGGGACGGCGGAGCCGATGATCCCGAGCCCCGTGTCGGCGCCGTCGCGCCGCAAGCGCAGGCCGGGGAGGGCGCGCGTCGATTCGGCGACCTCGATCGTGAGGTACGCGAGCTGTGGCTCGAGCTTCGCGTAGCGGTCACGCGCCGCCTTGGCGCGCTTCGTCTGTCCGCCGGCGTCGGCTTCGGATGCCGCCTCGCGGAACGTCGCCCACGCGCTCGCCGTGCGCCCGATCTTCTCGTAGCACTCGCCGAGGTAGAGCAGCGTGCCGACGCCGGGATCGATGCGTTGGCTGTTCTCGAGCTTCGGGCACGCTTCGGCGTAGCGACCCTCCTTCATCGCGCGCAGCGCTTCGTCGAAGAGCGCCTCCGCGGATGCTTTGTCCGAAGCGGATGCTTCCGCCGCGGCGTGTCCGGTGCCGAGCGCCACGAGCAACCCTAGAAGCCCCCCAACGAGCGCAGAAGAGCGTGTCATTCGCTCGCGGAGGGTATCATCTCCTGCGTTTCACCGTCATATCGCGTTCGCGATCGGCGACGGAACCGGCCGGCCGCTTCGATACCCGAGCTGCCCGCGAAGCCGCGGGCCGCGCTAGCGACGGCCGCCGAAGTCGGAGAGCGCCGTGTCCTGGGCAGTCGCTTTCGGCGGCGGCACCGCGACGGGTCGCGGGCGTGCCGCCGCAAAGGTCGGTGGCTTTCCAGGCGCCGTGGATGCCACGGTAGCGGTGGCGCTCGCGGGGGCCGCGACTCCGGGATTGAGCACCGGTTCCACCGGACCGGCGGAGGCCACGGGCTCCGAAACGGTCACGGCGTGGGGCGGCGCGACCGCTGCTGCGGCCGGGGCTTGCGGCGCACGCGGGGCCTCGAGCGGAGCGACCTTTTCCTCACCGGCGGACGGCGGCACCATCTTGAGGACGGCCACGCCGCCGACGGCGAGCACGACGAGCGCTGCCAGAACGATGGCCCAGCGGCGCCGGCGCTCCTTGCCGCTCAGCTGACCCCAGAGGGCCACGGCCGACACGGAAGCCTGAATGGTCGGAGAATCGCTGGCGATCGGGCCGGGCGCCGTGGAGGTGGGACGCCGCCCCTCGGCGGCCTGAAGCACGCGCCGCGCCCGCTCGACGTGGACGCGGCCGGAGGGCGCGAATTCCACGAGCGCCGCGCCGAGCTCCGCGACGCTTTGAAAGCGACGCGCCGGATCGCGGGCAAGGCAGCGGTGAATGACGACGTCGAGGTTCGCGGGCAGCCCTTGGCGCACCGTGCTCGGCGGCGGGGCGTCTTCCGTGAAGAGCTTCGCGCAAAGCTCCGGAATCGTTTCGCCTTCGTACGGTGGGCGCCCGGTAATCAGCTGGAAGAGGATGGCGCCGAGCGCCCACACGTCGCTGACCGCGTCCGCGTCCTTCGTGGAGCGCATTTGCTCCGGCGACATGTAGAGCGGCGAGCCGATGATCACGCCCGTCCGCGTGAGCGACATGTCGCGCGACGAATGGCTCTCGATCATCGATTTCGAGATGCCGAAGTCGAGCACCTTGAGCAGCCGCGAGCGATCCGCGCGGCGCGCGACGAACAGGTTCGCCGGCTTGAGATCGCGATGGATGATGCCGGCCGCGTGCGCTTCCGCGAGCGCTTCCACGGCCTCCAAGATGTAGAGAACCGCCTCCGGCACCGGCAGCGGGCCACGCTGCTGCAGCTCCTCCTCGAGGTTATTGCCATCGAGGAGCTCCATCACCATGTAGGGCGAACCGTGCTCGAGCGAACCAACGTCGATGACACGGCAGACGTGCTCGCTCTTGATGCGTGCGGCGGCGCGCACTTCGCGGCGGAAACGCGTCGTGGCTTCGCCCTGCTCGAAAACGTCCGCGTTCAAGAGCTTCAGCGCGACGGGCTGGTCGAGCTCGAGGTGCCACGCGGCGACGACGAATCCCATGCTGCCGGCTCCCAGGAGCCGATCCACACGGTATCTGCCGCTGATTACCTCACCGATCTTGACGGGCGAATGTGCCACCAGAGGGTCCCATGTTACGCTCGGGGCGCCGACTGTCAAAACGCCGCCCCCGTTTTTGAGTCGAAATTCGGGAACCGGCGGGTGCCGTGCTACTCGAATGCTGCGCGTGCGCCTGCCTCGTTTCCGGGAAGGTACGCGGCCTCCCGGCCGCCCTAGGACCCCTCCACTCAAGAAAGTCTTTTCGGTGACGAATTCTGCGAGGCTAGCCTCCCGCCTGCTTTTCTTGGGTCTTTTTGGCGGATTCGTCGGCTGTTCGGATCCGGAGCCGGCGCAGGAGCCCGTGCTTTCGGGCGTCGCGACCGACTCGGTCTGCCCAGGGAGCTCGACGCTCACCTACGAGTCGTGGGCGAGCAGTTTCTTCGCGAGCTACTGCACGCGGTGCCACAGCAAGGCGAAGGACGAGACCGAGCGGAACGGCGCGCCGATTGGCTACAACTGGGATGACATCGACAGCATCCGAACCCACCGATCGCAGATCGACCTGATGGCCGCCGCGAGCGAGCAAGTCGTCAACCACGAGATGCCGCCCTCGGACCCGCGGCCACCGACGAGCGAGCGCCGGAAGCTCGGCGAGTGGCTCGCCTGCGGCGCGCCGTGACCCGGGGTCCACTCGTGCGCCGGCGTCAGGACAGCATTGCGCGACCGTCACGCGCAAAACGGCGGGTTTAGGCGCCTTCGCGCGACCAACGCAGCCGCGGCTTGCGGGCGGCGCGCGCTTCGTCGAGCCGGCCGAGCCGCGTCGCGTGGGGCGCTTGCTTCACGAGCTCGGGCGTCTCGCGCGCTTCGCGCGCGATCGACACCATCGCCTCCACGAACGCGTCGAGCGTCTGCTTCGTCTCGGTCTCCGTCGGCTCGACCATCAGCGCGCCGCGCACCACGAGCGGGAAGTACACGGTGGGCGGGTGCATGCCGTAGTCGATCAGGCGCTTGGCGATGTCGAGCGTCTTCACGCCCGTCGTCGCCTCGAGCTCGCGATCGGTGAACACGGCTTCGTGCAGAGCGGGCGTCGAGTACGCGAGCGGGTAGTGCCCCGCGAGGCGTGCCGCGACGTAGCGGGCATTCAGAACGGCCAAATTCGAGACCTGGGCCAGACCTTCGGGCCCGAGCTCGCGCATGTACGTGTAGGCCCGCACCATCATGCCGAAGTTGCCGAAGAACGAGCGCACGCGGCCGACGCTCGCGGGCCGATCGGCGTCGACGACGGCACGGCCGCCTTCGCGACGAACCACCGGGATCGGCTGGAACGGCGCGAGCTCGGCCTTGAACGCAACCGGGCCCGAGCCGGGGCCGCCGCCGCCGTGCGGCGTCGTGAAGGTCTTGTGCAGGTTCAGCTGAATCACGTCGACGCCCGCGTCACCGGGGCGAGCGCGCCCGAGCACGGCGTTCATGTTCGCGCCGTCACCGTAAACGAGGCCGCCGCGCGCATGCACGAGCTCGGTGAGCTTCGGCATCGCCTGCTCGTAGAGGCCGAGCGTGTTCGGGTTGGTCATCATGAGCGCGGCGACGTCGCCCGGAGCAGCGTCGAGCGCGCGCACCAGCGTCTCCGGCTCGACGACGCCCGCGGGGCCCGAGGCGAAAGCCACGGACTCGAAGCCGTTCAGCGTCGAGCTCGCGGGGTTCGTTCCGTGCGCGCTATCGGGGATGAAGACTTTGCGCGGGGCGCGACCCTTCGCCTGATGGCAGGCGCGGATCATCATGAGCCCCGTGAGCTCGCCCTGGGCGCCGGCTGCCGGCTGCAGGCAGACACCGTCCATGCCGGTGATCTCGGCGATCTCTTCCTGCAGGGCGACCATCAGCTCGAGCGCGCCCGGGATCAGGTGCGGCGGCATGAACGGGTGGGCCTGGGCGAACCCCGGGAGGCGCGCCGCCCACTCGTTCACCTTCGGGTTGTGCTTCATCGTGCACGAGCCGAGCGGGTAGAACTGCGTATCGATGCTGAAGTTCCACTGGCTCAGGCGCACGAAGTGACGCACCGCCTCGGGCTCGCTCACCTCCGGCAAGCCCGCGGGCTCACGCCGAGCGAGCGCGCCGAGCGCCTGCCCGAGATCGACGTCGGGAACGTCGCTCGGGCCGAGCGATACCGCCGAGCGACCGGGGGCACCGCGCTCGAAGATGGGGGGCTCGCGCCATTCGAGGCCGAGCGCGGCTTCGCCGCGAGGCCCCGGGCCTTGAGAAGCTAGGTCGGACAATTACTTCGAGTCGTCCGCGGGCTTGTCCGAGTCGCCTTCTTTGTCGCCGCCCTCGCCGGAGTCCCACCCGCCGCCGGTGACGCGGCCTTCGTACTCGTCGGGCTGCACGGCCTTGAGATCCGGCGGCATGTTCTTCTGCTTCACGGCCTGCCAGGAGTTGCCGGCCTCGTTGTCGCCGAGACCCCACTCGCCCTTGATCTCGTGGGCCTCGCCCTCTTTCGGGATCTTGTAGACGAAGTAGCCTTTGCCCTTCTTGACGGCGTCCGCGCCGACGGCACCGATGCGGCGCTCCTTCCACTCGTACTTGAGGAGGTTGCCGTCGATCTCGCCGTGGAGCTCGCCGAAAGCGTCGCCCGCAGCCGTGCGCCAGCCGCCGTTGCACGCCTTCCCGTCAGCGACGATGTGCAGGTACCCGTAGAGCGGGCTGAAGTAGACGCCCTGCCACTCACCGCCGGACGGCATCTCGCCGGCCTTCACCGTCGCGTGCTTCACCTCTTCGCCACCGCCACAGGCGACGACACCGAGGAGTAGCGGCGCGCTGATTGCCAGACCGAAAAGCGTGCGTGAGACCTTGCCGAGCGACATGGCCGGGGACCTTACCATAATCGGCCGCGCCGAAAGAAGGCGCTCGGCGCCGCAGCATTTACGCTGTTGCGTCGCGTGCGTTTGCGGGGCCCCAGCCCCGCAAACTAGGGCTCATTGAGCGTCGGGGTCGGGTTAGTCGCGGGGTGCGCCGAGCTCGGCTTGGACGCGGCGCCACCAGTCGGCTTGCCTCTTCGGGGCGTAGCGGGCGGAGGTGTCCTCGTCGAACTTTCCGTTCTGCTCGATCAGGCGGTCGAGCGCGCCGCGAATCAAGTCGCTGATCTGGGCGTCGAGGGCGCTCTTCACTGCGTCCGGCGAATCGCCCTCGGCGTGCACGCTGGCGGTGAATGCACCCGAAGAAGCGTTGAGCTGCTTGGCCTCGATCGCAGCGAGCGCGAAATGGATCTGCTCGTGCTGGAGGACGTACTCGAGCGGCATCTCCTTGAGCTTCGGGTTCCACCACGAGCGATTTCGATCCATTTGTGCGCGGAAGTGGAGCCGTGAGTCGAGCTTGCCGCGGTAGCGCTTGTTGCTCTTGGCCTCCGGCGTCTCGGTGATGAGGAACCGGACGCTCGGATCGGGCCGCAGGATCGCGAACGTCGTCGCCCCCATCGCGTCCATGTGCTGCGCGGCCTCGCCGTCCGGCTTCTCGCCACGAAAGTCCTCGCGCGTGAGCGCCCGGTACTCGATGAGATCCGCGCCCTCGAGCGCCGCCGCATCCATCACGGAGCCCTGCGCGCGCGCGTAGCTCGGCAAACGCGAGCAGGCGGCAAGTCCAAAGACGAGCAGCAGCAGCTGCCGCCTCAAGCTCACCGACTCCCTTTGAGCTCCGCGCCCAGATCGTGCCCGAGCGCGCGCGCCTCGGCTTCACTCTCCGGCCACGCGATCCGGCGCTCGGCGCGGCGCATCCGCGACCCGTCGGGCTCCGCCAAGAGACCGCGCAGATAGAGCTCGCCGCCGCTCCGCACGGCGTACGCGGCCACCGGCGTCTGACAATCGCCCTCGACCGCGACCATCACGCCGCGCTCGGCGGCCACCGCGAGCGCCGTCTCGGCGTGGGTGACGCGCGCGAGCAGGCGCGCGACGCGCTCGTCCCCCGTGCGCTGCTCGACCGCGAGCGCGCCCTGCCCGATCGCGGGGAGCGAGACGCTCACGTCGAGCACCTCCGTCGCGCGCTCGGCGAGGCCGAGACGCACGAGGCCCGCACGGGCGAGAACGATCGCGTCGACCACGCCGTCCGCGCATTTCTTGAGTCGCGTATCCACGTTGCCGCGGATGGGAACGATCGTGAGATCCGGCCGCACGGCCTTGAGCTGCACGCTGCGCCGGAGCGAGGTGGTCCCGATCCGCGCGCCCGCCGGCAGCTCCGAGAGGCGCTCCCCGCCGCGTGACACGAGCACGTCGCGCGCGTCCTCGCGCTCGGGAAAGCAGCTGAGATAGAGGCCCGGCATCAGCTCGCCGGGAATGTCTTTCGAAGAATGCACGGCCAGATCGGCCTGCCCGTCGAGCAAGCACTGCTCGATCTCCTTGACGAAGAGCCCCTTGCCGCCCACCTCGGAGAGCGGGCGATCCTGAATGCGATCGCCCGTCGTCGTGACGGTGAGCTCTTCGATGGTGAGCGACGGATCGAGCCGGGCGATGGAGGCGACGAAGGCGCGCGATTGCGCCAGCGCGAGCTGGCTCCTACGGGTGGCGTAGACGAGTCGCTGCATCAACGGGTGCCCAGCTTGGCAACGTCCGGGGCCGACGCAAGCTCTGCGCTCTCGCCGCGCGGCGAAGCACTCGCCGCGGCCACGCCCGGCGGGGGCAGCGACGCCTCCGCGTCGGCGTCCTCGTCGAGCGCGAAGAGGTGCTCGAGCGCCGTCGTGAGCTCCGGGAGGCCCGGGGTCTCGAGCTCGGCGAGCGTGGCGGCGTCTCGGAGGCGCGTGCTCGGCACGTGGAGCAGGCGATTCACCGAGGCGTCGAGCATGGTTTCGAGGGCCTCGCGCTCCGCTGCGCCCAGGTGGCGCAGCCGGCCCTTGAGGCTCCGCGCGAGCTCGGCGGCGAGCGCGGCCCGGATCCGCTCGCGGAGGGCGACGATGAGCGGCGTCGCCTGCTCGGCGTCGGCCCAGCGATCGAAGCTTTGCACCTCCGCGTCGATGATCTCCTGCGCGAGCAGGGCTTCGCGGCCGCGCGTCTTCAGCGAATCGGCGACCACCTGTGAAAGATCGTCGATGTTGTAGAGGAACACGCCGTCGCGGCCCTGCACCTTGGGGTCAACGTCGCGCGGCACGGCGAGGTCGATGAGGAACTGGCTCTTGCCGCGGCGCTTCTTCTGCGCCTGCTTGACGTGCTCGAGCTCGATGACGTGCCCGGGGGCGCTCGTGCTCGTGATGACGATGTCGACCTCGCCGAGCGTCGCGCCGAGAGCGTCCCAGCCGCGCCCCTCCCCGCCGACGGCGCGCGCGAGCGCGTCCACCTTCTCCCGCGTGCGACCGACGACGAGCAGGCGCGCCCCCGACGACTGCAGCAGCCGCGCGACGGTCTCCGCCATGTCGCCCGACCCCACGAGCAGCACGCTCGAGCCCGAGAGATCGCCGAAAATGCGCCGCGCGAGCTCGGCCGCGACGCTCGGGACCGAGACTTGGCCGGAGCCGATCGCCGTTCGCGACCGCACGAGCTTCGCGGTGTGGAGCGCGCGCGACAGCGTCCGATGCAAGACGGCGCCCACCGTGCCCGCGCGCCGGGCGACCTCGTACGCCTCCTTCACCTGGCCGAGGATCTGCGGCTCACCGAGCACGAGCGAGTCGAGCGACGACGCCACGCCGAACAGGTGTTTGACCGCGCCGCCGCCCGTGAGCGCGTAGAGCGCCCCCGGCGGTGCGCCCGGCGCGAGCGCCGCGAGCGCGTCACGGCTCGCGCGCGCGACGGCGTCGAGCGGCGCCCCCGAGCGCGCCGCAGCCACGAGCTCCACGCGATTGCACGTCGAAACGAGCAGCGCCTCGCCCACCTCCGGCCGCGCGACGAGCTCGGTGAGGAGCGCGGGGACACGCTCGGCCGGCAGCGCGAACTGCTCGCGCACCTCGATCGGCGCGCTTTTGTGGGAGAGGCCGACGACGCTGATCAAGAGCCGTGGCCCCCCAGCCGAACCGCGTACACGACGACCACGAGCAGCACGCAGAGCACGCCCGCGAGCGTGCCGTAAGCGGCGCGCCGCCCGCGGACGCCCGCGACGCGCCGCAGCACGAGCACCGCGGCCAAGACGATCCACGTGAGGAACCCGAACAGCGTGCGCGCGAACGCGGCCCCGGAAAGGTCCTCGAGGTGGCGCGAGAAAAGGGCGCCCGTCACGACACCGAACGAGAGCAGCGGGAAGCCGCCGAGCAGCAGGCGATGCATCGAGCGATCGAGCGTGTCGAGCGACGGCAGGCGCCCGCCGAGCCCTGCGGCGCGGTGCTTCTGCAGGCGCCGCTCCAGCACCAAGAACAAGAGGCCCGCCGCGCCCGCCACGACGAAGAGCCCCACCCCGAGCACGTTCGCCGTGACGTGCAGGACGAGCAACGGCCGCGAGATCAGCGGATCGGATGTCACCTCCACGCCGACGAACTGCGCGCCGACGAGGAACGTGAGCGCAGCGGGCGCGACGATCACGCCCACGGCGTCGAGGCTCGCGTAGCGCCGGAGCACGAGGAACGCCGCCACCGCGACGAGCGCGCTGAAGCTCAGCCCGAAATGCAGCGACTCCACCGGGCAGCGGTTCAAGACGAGGCTCGCCGTGATCACGTGCACGGCATGGAGCGCGGCGGCAGCCGCGAGCACGCGCGGCCCCCACAGCGAGCGCGCCGAGCCCTGGCGCGCGAGGTCGAGGAAGAACAGCGTGCTCGCCGCCGAGTAAGCGATCACGCCGAGGTAAAAGGCGATCGTCGCGAGCGCGTCCATCAGCGGTCCCCGATGAAACGGCGGCGGTAGCTGTCGTCGCTCGTGTCGACGGCGTCGGGCGTGGAGAACGGCGTGCCGAGCCAGCCAATCACGGTCTCGTACGCGTTCTCTCCGACAATCATCGAATCTCCGAGCAGCTCGGCGCCGAGCTCCCCGACGAACGCGAGCGTCTTCACGGAGCCCGCCATGTCGAACGGGTCGGGCGCGCCCGAAACCTCGCGCACCACCCGCACCGCTTCCACGACGCGGTAGCGCCGTCGCTCCGAGCGCAGCCAGAGCTCCGCCCCGGTGAGCTCCGCTTCGCCCAAAGCGAGCCAGCGGTCGATCACCTCCTGCGGAAAGAAGACGCGACTCTTACCCATCAGCGGACCATTGTACCTGGCCGGCCCGGGCGCGCGAACGGGCGCTCCGGATGCCGCGAG
>Ga0070682_100000447_pt1 | contig 26453 bp, 24 predicted proteins | sample KBSC63LmetaG_FD_64668 | JGI IMG/M metagenome (GOLD analysis project Ga0070682, IMG submission 64668) | Corn rhizosphere microbial communities from Kellogg Biological Station, Michigan, USA - KBS C6-3L metaG | ecosystem: Host-associated > Plants > Roots > Rhizosphere | place: USA: Michigan...
ATTTAGGTTTCTTTGTTTATCATTTTTCAGACTAATTATTAAAATATTTTTTTTGATATTTTTAAAACTTGATTTAAAAATTTGATTTAGAAAGAACTTTAAAGTCCTTCAAGACAATTAATATCACTTTGTAAATTTCAAATACCATTTATAAATCCAAATTTTAGTTTCAATATTCAGGATTGGATTCATTAAAAACATTATAGTTACATTTGCACTACTTATCGCAAAACCATGAAAATCTTTACCCTTTTTGTTCTACTATTATCCAATCTGCTTCTATCACAGCAACCAATCAATAGAAATATTAAAAACATTACCACAACAGGAACCGATGATGTCAAGAACCTAGTTGACGGTACCTTACATAAAATGATTACAAAACCACTGATTCATTCTGCTTCGATTGGTATTGTTTTCAATGGAAAGGAATATATAGGACATTATGGTGAGTTAGAAGCCGGGAAGAAGAATATTCCAAACAACGAAACAATTTATGAGATTGGTTCATTAAGCAAAACACTTACGGGAATATTGACAGCAGAGGCCGTACAAGATAAGAAACTGGATATTGATGATGATGTACAAAAGTATTTAGCAGAAAGTTATCCAAATTTAAAATTTAAGAATCGTCCTATTAAAATCAAGGATCTTCTGTCACACACCAGCGGTATTCCCGGCATGCTTCCCTTTGAAGCAAATACAATCCTACAGAATTTTACAGATCATGACACTCCAGCCAAGCTCAATACATTATATCGGAATTACAAAAAAAAGAATTTCTTGGCGGATCTACATCAGGTAAGAATAGACACAATCTCAGGTTATAAATACTCTTATTCCAGTGCTGGCACTCAACTTATGGCTTCTATTTTAGAGAAAGTTTACAAAACTGATTTTGAAAAACTTCTGACAGATTATCTATCTGAAAATGTGGGGGCAGAAAATACTAAGATAAGCCTTTCCAATCAGGAACTGGAGAGACTTGCCCCTGGTTATCATAGTGATAATCCTGTAATTACATCACCAATGCCCATACTACCATGGGGTGCATCAGGTAATGTAAAATCTACTTTACCTGATATGGTAAAATACATACGGTTTCTATTACAAAAAAACGAGATTACCCAAGAATCATATCGACCTATTGTAAAGTTTGATCCTGAATTTAGTATTGGATATTTTTGGAATATTATTACAGACAGTAAAAAATTAGGAACCTATTATTTACATCATGGCGGTGTACCACGTTCGCAATGCTACATTTATATCATCCCAAAATATGAACTGGGTATTTTTATTATCACAAATCAAAGTGGCAATAATACCGCTTCAATAATGGAAGAAGCATTAACCGAAATATTTGACAAGATCATTCCATCTAATGACAAAGACTAATACCACACTACTCTATTTTTTGAAAATGTAAGATAATAGCTTAGGTTATATTCCTAAACCCATGTATACTGTTCTATATCATTTTCAGGTTTTTAACGTAAAAAATAATTCTTGTAATTTCTTCAAGGTACATATAAGTAATGCCAACCTCTATTATTAAATCGAATCTATCAGACACCTTCCATGATAGACATACCGTCACATAATCACTTAAAAATGAAAGATAGAATTTGCATATATACAAAAAAGATGGTCTTCGTAATGAAGACCATCTTTGCGGAGAGTGAGGGATTCGAACTTAGCAATAAAAACTACCTGAATATGAAATAATTAAAATAAAATTCAGACAATTGCCACGAATTTGACACAACTCTATATATTTTTATAATCTGCAAAATCTTAAATTCTTGACCAAAGAATTCTTTAGTTTGAATACACAAATATAAAACATTTTACCTTAAAGGATCAATTCACTATAATTTATTTAAATATTGTCTAAAATTTGGTCAACATTAGGAGACCGATTAAATCCAGTGATAAGGTTTATCCTTGCGATTTAAATCCTATCGCTCTGTCAATTGCATAGTTGGGTAAAAAACATGTCTCGTTTCTAATGGTATCAATTACTTTCTTTTATCCGTAGAAATGAATGATCTCATTAATTTCATCTTGCCCTCCTCTTTCTATTATACGAGAAATAATCGGTAGATAAGCTTTCACCCAATCAAGCTAATCTACATCAGTATCCAAAAAAAATTTGGCATGAATTTTTGGACCGATTTTCTGCCTAAGGATATGAAACATTATACATTTGAATAGTTGTATTTCCAATAGACTCTGCTGAGAAAATATCTTCTTTTCACCTGGAATCAATAAATATTATTCAATATCCTTAGGGAGAATTTACAATGTGAATGCTCGATATGCAATGAGATCAGATAACTGTTATACTAAATTAAATGTGTTTTACAGCTTTTTGAATCTGTTCATTTTGTGGCAATTTTTAAGTGAGTTAGAAATTGCTATAGAGCACCACAAACTTTTGGAGTGTTTTTGAAAATTTCAGCAATTCTTATAACAACAAAATCCTGCAAATTATTGATTTTGCAGGATTATTATTTTTTTAATACCCTATGAAAACTTCCGTTTTCACATCTTGCGGAGAGTAAGATAAAACCACCTTCTCTTTAAATCTCTTTATTAATTGACATTTTCTGAAATTAAGATTCAGTTACTCACTAAATTACGCATTTCAAAATATAGGTTCTTGATTCGTTTGAGTAATAATCTCCATTACCCCAATGTCCAGAATCTGAAACATCCTTAGTCATTTTCTTTATCACCGGAGTTTTGGGTAGTAGCATGACTTAGAAATTTTAACGTCAATATAACTACAGCTTTAAACATCTTAACGCGCCCAAAGAACTGCTTTGTAGAAGCCTGCTCCATTCAGTCCTACTTTTGGAATAGCACAAAATGATAACGTATCTAACATACTGTTTGCATTACCAGATCCTATATTAGAAGCTGAATTAAAACTTATAACACCAATTCCTAATGCACTATCAGCTGTGTTAAAAATTTCACTCTGTTCATTATTTGTTAATACTCCAAATCTTGCTCTGGTCTGGTAACTATTTGCACCTATATTTACACCATTGGCAAGCGCTCCTCCATACCAACTATATGCGTTTCCAGGAGTATAGTATGTAGAAGGGACCCCACTATCTGTACATGGCTGATTCAAATACTGATTAGCAATGTTAGTATTTAATGTAGCATTCGCTAAAGCTTTAGGTGTTCCAGCTGTAGGAATAGTAAAAGAAGTTAAATCGGGAGTTGTTACAAAATCTACCCAAAATTCTTTACTTTGTAGATAATTATATGGAGCATATAAAGCATTTTCTGTACTCGTATCTGTAATATCAAAGTCAGAATCATTAAAAGGTGTTCCTGATGCCCATTTTGCTGATGAATACCTAAAATCAGTATTATTATTCATAGACTTTAAAATAAGAGTCCATCCTCCACCATTATCGGTCATATTACAATATACTTGTTCCGCGCAGTAAGCATTAGCACTTCCATCCGGATCTATCCAATATAATCCATTACCTGTTGATAAACCTGATGATAAGATTTCTTTACATGATCTCTTTAACGGTCCTATATTCACCCCTGAAGGAAGTACTTTAACAGAAGTTGTAAAAGATTTATTGCCACATGAACTACTAACTGTAGCAGTAACAATATACATTCCAGCGGCCATTCCTGCTGGAACAATAAGGCTTGTATCAGCCGTATTAGTACTGGTAAAAGATAATGCAGGATCATTAGCTACCCAGGATATAAATGTAGATCCTGTATCTAATCCTATGGATAAAGATATATTACTTCCTGCACTAACCGCACAAGGGAAAGCTGTAATTCCTGAAGTTACTCCATCAATAGCAACAACTAATTCATTAGAATATGCCGATCCACAAGCATTAACTACGGCCCTACGGAATCTTGTAGCTACGGGAAGTACTGGTGGATTATAATTTTGAGTATTACTTGATGGTATTGTTGTCCATATAGCCCCTCCATCGGTACTTTGTTGCCATGTATAGGTTACATTTCCTCCAATTCCGGGATCTGCAGCAGAAGAAGAAAAAGATCCAGGGGAATTGTTGATATTTGGATTGTAACATCCATAAGGTTTACTATGAGAAATAACTCCTGCTGTTAAGGTTGGATTACAGGCTGTAGGAGTTACAGCCCCTCCCCCTATGGAAGATACACTTTTCATACGAAATACTCCTGTAGCGGCATCTACCATCACAATTGAATCTGTTTTAAGACCACTAACCAAACCCTCTGCTCTCAAAGGATTAACAACTGCCTTTACATGAAGTTGATGGGTTGGAACTATGGTTCCAATTCCCGTTTTACCATGAGACAGAACAACAAAGTCATCACTTTGTTGACCCGTGGCAGGAACTCCTGTAGTAGGATTGTTTTTATCTCCATCCACATGGAATACCCCTTGTGGATTTGTGGTATTTATCCCCACTTGACCGTAAGACAAAATGCCCAAAAGAACAGTTGTCAGTAAATAAATTGTTCTCATCTGTAAAATAAATTTTAGTTCATATTATTAGTTTAAGAACTCTGTATCAGTCCTTTTGTTTTTCATTATCTGGAAACTTCCAAATAATAGTACTTCTCTCTAATTGCTCTATTTATAATATCATGATAAACAAACATCAGATTACAGGGAAGACTTAACAAAATTAAAAGAATATTCGTTCGTATTTACTTGACAACCAGTCATATTATCACTAATCCAGTGTAGTTTATTTACTAGTATTAGGGTACCTAACTCTACACAAAACAGCGGTAGCTATTCCTGTTTTTAGATGAGTATTGGTATTACTGGTGAAACAAAAAGACCATTTAATTATATTAATTAGAATTATTTAGCTTTGAAAATAAAAAATCCCCAGAAATTCCAGGGATAAACTAATTACGTGATAACTCAAATTTAACGTGAGAATCAGCAGCAAAATTAATCAAATTAGGCTTATTTTCAAACTGCAAACATCAATCCTCACTCTTAGTCACGATTGCGTGTTTTGCACATTCAATAAGTTCCGAGGAATGTTAATCATCATCTTTCATTTGTTTATTGATCCAGTTCTACTAACATAATTCAATATTTTAAATGTTATAAATCTCAAACTAAAAGTTCCACGAATCAAAATATTGAGACCCACACACGTTCATTACAGATCAAATAAACGCATTTTTACAGCTTTTTGAATCTGTTATTGTGGCTATTTTAATCGATTTAAAAATTGCCACATAATTGCCACAAGCTTTTGGAGTATTTATGAAAATCCCAGCAATTATTGCAAATAAATAAATCCTGCAAATCATTAATTTTACAGGATTTATTATTTTTTAATCTTTTTGAAAACTTCCATTTTCGCATCTTGCGCCCCATTGGTACAAAACTCGAACCTTTTGTTAGAAGAGTTACAAAAACTACATGCTCTCGATCATAACGACCATCTTAATAAATCAGCTCTGAACAGTTTCCAATTCCGGATGGTCTCATAATAAAAGTAACCGGTAAAAAGATAGCTAATGTACTGTGGACAGCCTCTTCTACGTCTGTCAAAAGACTACCGCATAACGGATCACTTCCCAAGGGCCCCTTCCATTATTCAGTTTCCTTTTGACCACACTTCCTTTTGACCACATTTCCTGGCAGCTTTCTTTTTTTCGGTTTTTCTTTTGAAAAATAAGAAAGTAACCTGAAGTGAGAAAAAATCAAACAAATGTTTAGCAAAAGTACGGGAAATAAAAAGGCTCTGCCATACTCAGAGCATCAACGATGAAATATAGCATAGTAAACGAAATCAAATTAACCTATTCCAGAAAGGGAAATAGTGAAAAAAATGTATTGATTCCCCAAGATGTCATAGACGTTTTCAGGGAACATTTTGACACTGATCAGATCGATTACAAAGAGTCATTTTATGCCATGTATATGAATCAGGCCAATAAAGTTTTAGAAATACAAAAAATATCAGAGTCCGGAATTAATTCTTCTTTGGTTGACATTAGAATTATTATGCAGGGCGCTTAATTATGTAATGCAGTATCTCTTATTATAGCCGATAACCATCCTTCTGGAAATCTAAAACCTTCCACTGAAGATATTAGTATCACCCGGAAAATAAAAGAAGCTGGCCAATTACTTAATATCAATCTTCTTGATCATTGTATACTGACCCCAACAGACTTTATCTCGTTTTCAGATGAAGGAATACTATAAGTAATATCATTTGTGAAAGAGTAAGAATCCAGGTCAATAATTGGCTCTGGATTCTTGTGACGTCGCGAAAAGATGACCGGTTTTAAAGGCTGGTCATCTTTTCGCAAACATTAAAAAAGATTAAAAGTAGTCAGGATCTGCACTAAACAAATATTTAGAAAGCTAAAGAACTGACTTCTCTATTCCCATTTTTGCTGTTAAACTGAAAGTCAATTTTCTTCTCATTTCCAAAACTGTCATAAATCCACACCGTAAATGACTGTGAAACTTCAGAAGTTGAAGTATAATATAGTCTGAATTCTCTTTCAAAAAGCCTATAGGAATCATTGGGGAAATACGGTTGAGTATTGTAGTATTGTAATTTCCCTGTTCCCTCAAACTGAAAATACCGGAGATGATATTGAGTATCTGCAAAATTACCTTCAGGAAGAATTTTAATACGAATTTCAACATACTCATCTTTGGCAATATCCTTAGGAACAGGCATAACTGAAATCTCAAAAGGGAAATTCTGCCGGATTTCAAGGTCCTGTGCACATGAAGAAAGGCCGAGCTCACTTACCAGTAAAACAAGCAGTATAAATAAAGTAGAAAGGATAGATCTTCTTATTTTTATTATAGTATTCATATTATTATTGTTTTATAAATTAAATCTTATACTTATTCCCAGAGATGGGTTTAGTAGTTTTCCAGATGTATTCCAGAGCACTTTCGCTCTTCCGGAAATAATCAGTACCCACCGATCTGACAGGTAGGTTTCAAGGCTTAATCCTCCGCCAGCACCATACATAAAAGAAGATTCACTAATTAATTGAGCACCATCATATAACGCCGTATTTCCACTGTTAATTTTTTCGTATCCAGCTATGGCATATAATGAAACATTTATCACAAAATTTCTGCTTCTATCGGATATAAGATTGAAACTATATCCACCCAGTCCCATGTAAGTTTCTACGGCAATAGCTGTTTCCTTGTAATCAATTATCCGCCTATCGTACTCAAATGAGTAGGTACTGTAATGCCCCTTCCCAGAATGAACAACCATTCCTACCCCTGCATAATAATTTTTGGATATTTCCTGCTGCAGTAATCCGGCATTAAATTCTACTCCTATTTGATTGGGAAACATACGCTGAGCTGTCAGGCTGCTGCTGAAAATAAGCAACAGATATATAATAGTTAATATCTTTTTCATCTTACTTCATTTGTATGGGTAAATCTTTTAAAATTCTGGCTTGAATAAGATCATCATTTTCTATCTGAAGTTTCTGATGACGATTTCCGTTCTTTTCGAACATCTCGATTCTCAATACCTTCCCATCCAGCAGGCTCACCTGATCCAGCAGAAAAATCATCCTGTTTTCAGATTGATGAGAGACATTATCAATCTGCGGATATGCACGAATCGGTTTAAGCAATTTATCCTGTACAATAGCCCTCTTCAGGTTTCTCTTATCAGCTACTTTAAATTGAATAAAATCAATTTCGTAATCCATTGGACTGCTGTTTTTAATCTCAATAACAAAGTAAATTTTTCCTTCATCAACATATAGGGATCTCAACGAAAACTGAATTCCATAACTTTTCGTACTGATATGTTTAAAGATCCTTTTAGGATAATGGTATAGGTTTTCAAGAAACCTTTGCACAACCGTTCCTGATCCCAAATCTTCAAAGAAAACTTCCGTAAAATTTTCCTTTTCTTTCATTCGCTGCAAGTTCAAAAGGTCATAGCTCAACGTATTAGGATGCGAATTGTAGACAACCTCAAAGCTGTAAAATTTTCCATCTTCAGTAATTACCGAGAAATTAGTCTCCTCCTCAAAATCACGTACTGACGATTTAAGCCTTAGAACGTTCCCAATATCTTCAGCCTTACCAGCAATAAGAAAATCACTCCCAAGGTCAACATAGCGGATCAATGAAGGAAACAGGAGATGGGTAGTTTTCTGGTAGGTAACTTCAATTCGGTATGACTCTACTTTAGCCTCGTGCGGTAAACTATCTATTACTGTAGAATCCTGGGCATATATCTTACTTATGAGCAATATAAAAATGAAGATGAAAGTTTGATGACGTATTTTTGAATTCATAATGTAGTGGTTTGTGATTAATTATTTTTTGAAACAAGAAATACCTGATGCCCGGCCTTTGCCAAGACTTTAGACTGCCTCACTCTCTTTTGAAAATACCCTGATAATCCTTGAACGACTCCCCTGCTCAAATCAGCACTAACCTGCTGTCCGGCTGACTGTGTCATCATAATACTAGTTCCTGAGCTTTGACTCATATTGGCAACAATATCATTAACCGCATTTTGTTCTGGTGAATAAGAAATGTAAACACCAGGCTGACCATCATTATCATGAATATTAATCTCAACCGGATAAATATTTTCCTTATATTCTATAGACGATATTTTAAGCCGTAGTCTTCCACCTTGAAATTTTACAGAAGCAGTAAGCAGTGTTCCAACCGGTATTTCTGTTTGCCCGAGAATCATAGCTTCTGAAAGTCTGATTAATATTGTACTTTCATTGGTCAAGACTTTTGTTTCATGAATAATGCCTTTGATCACATTTTTGGAATGGAACTGCCTGTCTGAACCATTATGAATACCTTCAAACCTATTATGATAAAGTTCTGTCACAAAAGAACTGTCAGAGAGTGCCCTGTATAATGATGAAACAATATTTCTTCTGACAGGTTTTGCAGATGTTATAAAAATCTGCTTCTCTTCAGGTTTTTTATCTTCCGGAACTTTTCCTGGATGCTCTTCCACTTTAGAAGATGCAGGGAGATACTTCGCAGCCATTTGATAGGATTTTTCCATCAATGCGAGCTGATCATTGATCCCGAATGCTGCAGGTGGCTGATTATTTTGTAAAGTTTCATTTTTTAATCTTGAGATTTCTTTCTTAAGATGATTGACCTGCTGATCATCTTTTTGATAGAAAGAATGTAAGGTACTCTGGGCATCCCTATAACTATTAAGAGCATTCCGATCAGAATAGGAATGTCCATCTGTATTACCTGGCACTCTGCCTGGCTCTACATTAGAATGTACCTTATTCTGATCAGTCCAATAATCAGATAATGTTGCCATCGCATTCTTTTTTTCCTCACTTTTCTTCTCTAAAAGCTCCTGCTCATAAGCTTTCTGTTTATCAGACTGAAGCTGGTCTCCTTTTGCCTGCGGGATGCCCGTGTTAAAACCAGAATCTTCGATGATTTTACTTTCTTTGGGTTTAAAGATCAGATAGAAACAGAAAGCGCATACTATGATCATTAAAAAATAAATGACAGGCTTTTTAGCTCCCTCCCACTTTAATTTTTTAACGCTGTCGGATCCATTTTCTGACCCAGGTGACTCACCTTCCGTTATTTGAATTTTATTTGAATTTCTCATTATAAATCTTTTGTTTAATCTGACTAACAGAATCTTTATTTTCACTAATTTTCTTAAAAGCAGCATGACCTGAAATCGAACTAATATGACCGATAAACATTGTATTGGTCTTATTTCCTGTCGATGTGCATATACTGACAATCATCAGAATTGTCAGAACAGTGTACCCTGCGAAAAAAAGTCTGGTAAGTACTCTCTGCCGCTTCACGGGCAGATCCTTCCATTTTCTGTCTGCCCATAAGGCATAGCATTGTATTGTGTGGCTTATTGTTTTCATTATTTTGTTTTTTAACGTTCAACAGTTTCTACATCTTTGTTTTCAACAACAGTAAATTTTTCTATGGTAAATCCCTGAGGATTGCTGTCGGAACGGACAGAATTAACAAGAGAACACTCGGTAAACAGACTTCTGGTTGTAAGATTACTTGATCTTATAATAAACTGTTTTGCAAATGTTTTTACTTGATAAGGGTAATTATTAAAGTCGGCAATGACACTGTCAATCTCAATCCGCTGCTGTATATTACCGGAAATCATTCTGTTGTAATATCCCTTCTCAGAAAGATCCTTATAATAGTTATATGCAGACTGGTCAGCCAGATTAAATGCTCTTTTGACATTACTCTCAATAGCATTCTTATCCGGTGCTATAGTAAAGAAAAGCTCGTGAAAACGCCTTATATGCTCTCTGGCTTCTACAGGCCGGTTAATTGACATATCCTGGGATAATGCAAGCATTAAAGACTTACCGTTATCAAGTACATAAATTTTCTCACGCTGTTTTTCAGCGAACTGGTAGGATTTAAACACTACTACACCCACTACACCAAAACATAAAACAGCAAAAACAAAAGTGAACAAACGAATCTGTTTGAAACTGCTTTCAATATTTCTTAAAGTTTTAAATTCCATAGGATACTATTTTTATTTTAATAATCTGCCTGAAATATTACCGGTAGCAGAACCTGCTGCCGCTCCTGCAATATTGCTTGATTTTGTGGCAGTCTGGTTGACATTGCGCATAAAGTTTCCTCCACCTCCCGCCTGAATCACCCATCCGGTGACAGTTGGAACGGTAAAGTAGCCTATAATACCGATCACCATATAAATGATGTACACTGTATTGGAAGTATCAGGGATAAAGTCAGGATCTGCCAGCATTTCTATGTCTCTTTCTATAATGAGCGACTGAATCTTGGCAAGAATAGAACTGAATATATCTGCAACAGGCAGCCATAAATACACGCTGATGTAGCGGGTGAGCCACTGCGTTAATGTTGTCTGAAATCCATCCCAAACCGATATTGCAAATGCAATAGGTCCTAATATAGAAAGTACTATCAGAAAAAAAGTTCGTATGGTATCAATAGCCAAAGCAGCTGCCTGAAAAAGAATTTCCAGAAATTCACGGAAACCGTCTCTTATGTTTTTTTTTATCTCAAACATTTCTCTTTCAATATACATACCCGACATTGTAATCAGATCAGAAGGTGACCAGCCCATTTCTTCCAGTTTTTTATCAAACTCTTCATTGGAAATCAGATAAGCCATTTCAGGGTTCCTTAACATAGCTTCCCTCTCTAAAAGGTCTTTTTTCTGCTGCAGCTCATTGAGGTTCAACACTTGATTTTCAAGCATCGCATGGCTTCCTTGAACAATCGGGCTGAGAACACCATTAATACTGCCTAAGACCAAAGTGCTGAAAAACATAATGCAGATCCCAATAGCAAAAGGCCTGAGCATTGGAAACAGATCTATAGGTTCAGCACGGCTCAGCGACTGCCATACCTTGATGGCAACATAAAATAATGCTCCCAATCCTGCAACTCCTTTGGCAACAACGGCCATATCCGCACACAATGGCATCATCTCTTCATAAACTGAGCGCAGCACTTCATGTAAATTAGTAGGCTCCATCTTACCAGTATTTTTGGTTAGAAGTTCCATAGAGATTGAGCACCCTCTGCGTATTATTCTGCTTTTTTGCTCTGAGATAGCTTACCGAAATATTCTTATTGGTATAGTAGCGTACCAGATTATGATACTCTTTCACTTCTTTATATACTCTGTCGATAATATCCATTCTTTCTTTGTCATTTAAAGAAAGACCATTAGAGGTAATTATTTGTTTCAATTCTTTTAAAAGCTCGGTACTCTCAGTAAGCAGAGCTGAATAGCCGTTGGCAATAGCTGTCAGTTCCTGGGCATTGAAATTCGGATCATTAAGCATTTTTCCGAAGTTATTGACGTACATTTCTGAAACATCACCCACGAGCAGAACCGTCTGCTGCACCTTTCTTGCGTCTTTCACCAGATTATTGATGGCTTTCAGCTGGTCATAATACTCTTTTCCCTGTTCATAAACTTTCTTGACTTCATTAAAGTTTTTAACCACATTGGAAACTGTTGAAGAAGTTTGCACAATTTCATTAGCAGAATTAAGAATACCCGATGCTAGGTTTGCAGGATCTGTAACTACAAATTGTGCTTTCGCAAATGATGTAAAGGATATAGCAACTGCTATAACCATAGTAATAATTAGATTTTTCATTGTTCTAAATAGTAATTGGTTAATTTTCTTTGGTAGGTTTAATTCTCTTAAGAGATATTCTCCTGATGGCGTGTTGCATATTTCCATCAAGCTTATCAGCCTCATTCATGACTTCCATCTTTTCGGTTTCCTCTGTAGTATAAGCCAGATATTCCTCATTGGAAACTTCTGTGGCGTATACCGCTGAGTGAGTACCTCCCAGTCCGATCCATACCTCTTTATACAGTCTTTTGGGATCATTGTTCATATTAATGGAAAGAACCTGTGCTTTTTCTTTATCCGTCAATCCTAACATAGTCTGGATATCATCAAACTTGTTCATATATTTTCGTTGGTCAAGTAAGATCTTGCAGTCTGAATTATTAATAATACTCTCTTTAACAATAGGTGAATGAATGATATCATCCACTTCCTGAGTAACCACAATAGCTTCCCCGAAAAACTTTCTGACCGTCTTAAAAAGGTACTTGATGTATTCTGCCATACCTTCTTTAGCAATTGCCTTCCATGCTTCTTCGATGAGAATCAGTTTTCGGATCCCCTTCAGCCTTCTCATTTTATTGATAAAAACTTCCATGATGATAATGGTGACAATCGGAAATAAGATTTTGTGATCCTTAATAGCATCAATTTCAAAGACAATAAAACGTTTGGAAAGAAGATCGAGCTGCTTTTCGGAATTCAGCAGGTAGTCATATTCACCACCTTTATAATAAGGTTCTAAAACATTTAAAAAATTAGCAATATCAAAATCCTTTTCTCTTACTTTTTTCTGCTCTAGCACTTTCTGGTAATCATTGCTGACATACTCATAAAAACCATTGAAAGAAGGATGCTCTTCCCTGCTTTTAATCTTTTCAATATATCCGCTAACCGCATTGGACAGCGCCACCTCCTCGGAACGTGAGGGTGGTTCATCATCTCTTTTCCACAAGGTTAAAATCAGCGTTTTAATGCTTTCTCTTTTTTCAATGTCAAATACTCCATCATCTGTATAAAAAGGATTAAAAGCAATAGGATTGTCTTCTGTGTACGTAAAGTATACTCCATCCCCTCCTTTTGTCTTTCCCTTGATAAGTTCACACAATCCCTGATAGGAATTCCCGGTATCAACCAGTAAGACATGAGCACCCTGCTCATAATATTGTCTTACCATGTGGTTGGTAAAAAATGATTTGCCGCTCCCTGACGGTCCCAGAATAAATTTATTACGATTGGTAATAATGCCCTGTTTCATCGGAAGATCCGAAATATCCAGATGGATAGGTTTACCCGTGAGCCGGTCAGCCATCTTAATTCCAAAAGGTGATGGGGAATCCTGGTAGTTTGTTTCCTCAGTAAAAAAGCAAAGTGCAGGCGCTATGAATGTATAAAAGCTTTCTTCGCTTGGAAAATCCCCCGCATTTCCCGGAATTCCTGCCCAATACAAAGTTGCTGTATCTGTCGTATTATGTCTTGGTTTACATTCCATCAGGGCTAACGCGCTCCCGGTATCATTTTTCAGCTGCTTTAACTCCGAAGGATTATCAGACCATGACATGACATTAAAATGAGCACGAACAGACTGCAAACCAAAAGAATGAGCTTCATTAAGGTATTTTTCAATCCATTCTTTATTAATCTGATTGGCCCTGCTGTATCTAGCCAGAGAATGCATATTCCTTGCGGACTTTTCAAATTGTCTCAGATTTTCATCACTGTTATCAATGAAAATATATTGGTTGTATATATGATTACAGCTGAGTAACAATCCTACAGGAGAAGCAAATGAAAGCAGGCAGTCACTCCGGTCGGTACTGAGTTTTTCATAACGGCTGTGTGAGGACACCGTTCCCGGTAAATCATCAGTATCCGACAATGTATGCATGCTAATCCGATTGTTTCCAATACGCATTTCTTCTGATCCCAGCTTAATATCCTGTAAAGAAGGATAAGCCTCTCTCGACAAGGTTAGATATTGTTCGAGAATACCTGACTGGTAAGGTGTACCCGCTATTTCATCTTCAGTCATTCTTTCCAGATGAATATAACCACTATCATTTATAATTCTTTCAAACTGGTCTACCGCCTCCATAAACCGTATCATGACTTCTTTGCCTTCAATTTCTCTGGGAATCAATTGTCCTTTGCACAAGGATGAAAAATTACTCTGCGTACGCAGCCTCTCTTTACTTGTTTTGCTGATAAACAGATAACAGTAATGATTTAAAAAGGGTCTGTCATTGAAATGCCTTTCAAAAGATGCTGAAAGAAAGCTTTGATCTTCCTTTGACGGATCCGGACCATAGTTTTCTTTAATATACCAGTCTTGTTTATGAACAATACTGTAATCAGGAAGCGTTTTAATCGCCTTGAACCATGAGCCGTGGATGGCATCATACTCTGCAGAGGCAACTGTAAAAAGCTCAGGTAACCTTACTTTAAAACAAACCGTTACGTCTGCTTCTTTTGAAATAATGCAATTGTTTTCTATGGCAAGCAGTGGAAATTTACTCTCCAGAGTTGCTGTTTTGGAGGTATTTCTCATGAGATTTCTTTTTGATTATTTTTTCTCAGATACCGGAAAATACATTTGCGGCTAATGATATACCGGGGATGTTTTCTTTGCCCCCTTATCTTCATGAGCCCATGCTCCCCATATTTACTGTTGAGGGAGAAAGTCTGCCAGATCAGGATCCCGCTGCTGCCGCTGCCAAATATCAAACAGACGTAAGGGTTTATATCTGTTATATACATGATTATAACCAGTATCAATACTGCTAAAAGACCGCCCGCGAAAATAAAAAGATATTGCGCCTTTAACCCTTTAAACTCTACCACTCTTCCGATTCCTTTGTTGATATGATACGTATTCATAATCAATATTTTAAAGAAAGAATGAACGCAGAATGGTTGCTGCTACAATGAGGAAGATACAGGCACCAAACCAACTTGCTGCAGTCTTACTCGTGTCAGGATCGCCACTGCTGAACTTGTTGTAGACCTTAACACCTCCTATCAACCCGACAACAGCTCCAATGGCATAGATTAGTTGAGTGGCCGGCTCAAAGTATGAGGTCACCATTTGGGTAGCCTCATTGATTCCCGCACTACCATTTCCCTGTGCATACACCCCTGTTGTAAACAATAATGCTAAGCTTACATACAGCCGTTTTTTTCTTTGTTTTTCCATTTTTTACCTTTTTAGTTATATACCTGCACCCTGCAGGATTCTGAAACAAAAATGATGGAGAAAAACCGTCTGATTTTTAATTGTCTTTGAAGAGTAATATTTGGCTTCATAAGTCTCAACAGAAGCTTAAAAAGCTAAATATCAGCAATATAAAAAAGTGTAGTGAAAAATCTACAGAAGAATCATTAGACAAAATTAGGTTGATTGAAATGTAAGATCATACATTTGCAGTGTACTATAAAACCAGTACACTAAAACACATGATTACATTTAAAAATTTATCCTTCGCTTATGCGAAAAAAAAAGTACTGAATGATATTAACCTTCAGTACGAGCCTGGTAAAATATATTATTTACTTGGACCAAATGGGTTCGGAAAATCAACTCTTTTGCGATGCATTGCGGGTTTGCATCATCCACAAAATGGGAGTGTTGAGGTTAATAATTCTCCCGCCTTCGAGCGGAATTTAAAACAGCTCCAGGATATTTGCTTTATCTCAGATGGAATGTATTGCCCAGACATGCTTGTAACAAAGTTTGTGACTCTATATGGTCGTTTATACCCACGGTTCAATACAGAGTTTTTTTTCAAATATCTTCATATGTTTGAAGTAAAAGAAGATTCTCATATTTCTGAGCTGAGCTTTGGACAAAGAAAAAAACTTTTTCTGGCCTTTGCTTTTGCTACTAACGCCAGGATCATTTTGTTGGACGAACCAATCAATGGTCTTGATATTAAGAGTAAAAAGGAATTTAGGAAAATTCTTGCCGAAACGGCCAATGATGATAAAATGGTCATTATTGGGACCCACGATATTTCAGATATGGATGTATTGGCAGATGGTATTACCGTTCTGGGGCAACAAAAAGTTATATTTCATCAAAGTACCTCCGATATCCTTAACAAATTAGACTTTGATATTGTGAAAGATCCTACAGAAGCAGAACAAGCTTTATACAGTGAACAAACCTATAAGGGATTTATGACCATTAGTCCTAATCTTACACAAAAGGAAACAAATTTAAATATTGAATTGTTGTATCATGCTTTACTTAATCAACAAGAAAAAATAACGTTACTATTTAAATAAAATAAATTATGAAAGAATTTTTTTCAATCTCCCGGTTTAACAAGTTTTTAGCTATCGAATGGCAAACAAATCGTAAAAAATACATGTTTATCATCATGGCGATGTTTGCTTTTTGGCTTCTATACAGTTTAACAGCCCTCTGGCTTATTACTCAAAAAAAAGATATATTTACTAACCTTACCAGCATTAAATTAGCATTTTTTCTTCAGATGTTTGGTTTTATAAGCTTTTTGGCTTCCGGAAGTTTTGCAGATCTTGGTACCGATAATAACAAATCGATCTACATCCTGATGCTTCCTAACACAACTGCAGAAAAATATATTGCAAAGTTTATGATAACCGCAATTTTGTTTTGGATTGTATTTTTTATCAGTGCTTTTATTGGTTTATATTTTCTTTGGAATATTTTCTATCCCATGGCCTTACAGCATATTTCTGCTGATTTTGTGGCAATAAAAAAAATTGATGTCTGGACGAATATTAAAGTCATGACTGACATTAAATGTATTACCTTTGCTTTCTTCTTTCATTCAGCTTTCACTTTGGGATCCATCATTCTAGGTAAATTTAAATACATCAAAACTTTATTAGTCATTACTTTATTCTATTTTGCATTAGCTTTAGTAAATTTGCAAGTAAAAGCAGATACGCTTTATCTTTTTATTTATGGATTCTTTACCTTTAGTTTTTGGCTTATAGCGTATCGAAAACTAAAAAATTATAGTTTGTAAAAATGCAGTTCAGAGATCAAATACCAATTTATCTACAAATAGCAGATATCATTTGCGAAAATATTCTTTTAAAACAGTGGCTACCGGAACAACGTATTCCTTCTATAAGGGATTTTGCCACACAGCTCATTGTAAACCCTAACACGATTGTGCGCACCTATGAATTTCTTGAGCAAAAAAGGATCATTATGAATCAACGCGGTATTGGTTTCTCTATAACTAAGGAAGGATACGAGCTGGTACTTGCCTATAAAAAGGAAGATTTTATTAAAAAGGATCTTCCTCATTTTTTCAAACAATTATACCTGCTCAATCTAGATATACATAATCTTGAAGAAGATTTTAACAAGTTTTGCGAAAATTATAAAAAATAATTACTGTTGAAAAGCTTATATAAACTCTTCAATATCAAAATCATTGACAGTACTAAAAGGATCGGTTTCAGCTTCAGAAGGATATGTATTGTCCAATAGCCTTGCTATTTTGAGTGAGGAATTTTCTATGGAATTTTCCAACAGACTTAAGAGCTCGGTTCCATGAACTTTTTGAATAATATGTATCACATCTTTTTCCAAAGCAGGTTCTAATATCTTTTGTTGAAGTAACTTTCCTACTGTGGTCAATTCTTCAAAAGTGACCCCTGAGGCAAAGCCACTTTCGGTACCATTATTCGCTTGATAAAGCCAATCTTCCTCCTCTTTTTCCAAATCTTTCATTGTAATAAGAATTTCATTTAAATCGTTCCTCTGATCGATATTGTCAATAATTTCGTCAAAAGTTTCTGAATTTAAATTTTCTGAGAATTTTTCATTGTAGTGAATAGGTCTTTCAACAGCGCTGAATAAGTTTATATCTTTAGTGTCCTTTTTTGTATTGCCCATTATCGATGGAAAATCACGCGTACTTTTATCCTTTGATTTCTCTATATAGGTTTTGGGCTTTTTATCCAAAACAATCAATACAATGACTATAATTAAGCCTATTATAATAATGTGTTCCATAAGTTGATATATTAAAAGATAGGACGGTATTTATTGTTAAAGTCCTCTGTAATTTCTTTCTCAAACATCTCAAAATGATGCGCTAGAATATTATCAAGATATGCATACAAAGGAATTTGGTCATCCGCTATAATTTGTATTATTCTTGTTAAACGTTCGTGATATTCAGGTCGTATATAAATACTTTTATCACCGCGTTTGCTCATCGTATGATACTTCAGAAACTTCTCATCATATGTCAATTCATAGTTCTTCTTGGTCTTAACTTTATGGCTTACTGTCTCTGAAGCTTTTCCCGTTATATTTTTATGAGCATCTAATTCTTTTTTTGTTTCACCTGCCATAATAGACATCAGATACTGTTCATCAATACGATTCTCTTCATTTTTATTATTATGGTCTTCCATACTTTATAATTTGACAATCTCTAAAAATTCATTCATAAACTGATCAAATCTACATATTGCCATCAATTTTGGATCAGCTGGTAATAAGGTCGATTTGAAGACAGTTTTGGCAATCTCTCCTTCCTTACGAAATCTTTTACTGTCTGTAACCCTTGTATTCATTAACTGAAGACCTAAATCATCGATAATTTTTTCATAATTTTCATATAATAAGGTTTTTTCTCTACCGTCAACCTGATTCCAGAAAAGCTGAATACTTCTAATCTCAGTATATTTTTCCTTCATAAGCACATTGGTCAATACATCTGTAAAGCTGAGCGCACTTTCTAGTACCAGGCGATCTGCTGTGATAGGAGAAAATATATGATTAATACTTGCAAGCGCTCTTAAAACACCTGCTGTATTAACTGTTCCTGGTAAATCTAAAAATATAATATCAGGTCTTATTTCCTGATGATCTAAATATTTTTCAATTTCCTCCAAAACCGTGTCTGCTCTAGTCTGGAAAATTGGATAAGCCTTTTTATTTATGGTAGTAAACTGTTTATGAGCCATTTTTTTTAATACTTCATTTTGCATTACCGTTTTTAAGTCCCTTTCCCTCATTTGTATTAAACTGTACTGGGGAAAGTCACAGTCAAATACTGCAACATTATATCCCAGACGATAATGAAGAATACTGGCAGTAAGAGTTGTAAATGTGCTTTTTCCTACCCCACCCTTTTGAGTGGAGAATGTAATAATGGATGGTCGTTTTTTTGTCTGCATTTTATTTGATATTTAATTGTTAATATTTGATCTGTAGAGGGTCCATTTAGGTGTGATATACAGCTGATAGCCGGAAGCCCTGAGTTCTGGATAGCTTCTTAACGCAATTTCAATCAATCAATCAATCAATCAATCAATCCTGAATGAAAGGATCCAATATATTCTGCTGCATTGAAGTCCTTAATGAATCCCTTTTATCCTGCCTGAGTTTCTTGAAACGATCCTGAACGCTTGCATGCAGGGGCTCAGGATATCAAACAAGATAATTTGACAGCAATCTTGCTGAGAGTCTTGCGCAAATAAAAAGTATATAACTGCCACCTATTCTTCTACTGTTGTCTTTGGCTTGCAGTGTCTATGTTTGGCGCTTTTATTATTATCTATATTCTTTACTATTCAGAGTTACTTTGTAACAGTAAAAAACATTGGTTATTAAGGGGTTATTCTTTCACCCGAAAGGGGCAAGTTGTGTTTTGAGCATCTCGAAATGATTTCCGATGCTAAAAACAACTTGCCCTTGCAGGGGGCAGAAAAACAACCTCCGAAGTCGGTGTTTATATATTAAAGTAGAAGATTATGAATGATAAAAACAATGAACAAAAGAAAAAGGGAGGACGACATCCTAAAGTTGATCCTGCCAAGATTAGATATACTATCTCTTTGAATGAAGCTGAACATGCCCGTTTCCTTAGTTTATTCGAACAGTCCGGAATGAATGTAAAAGCCCATTTTATTACCTCCTGTATTTTTGATAAAAAGATACAAACCATCAGAATTGATAAAGGAACCATTGATTTTTACATGAGATTGACTTCATTTTACAGTCAGTTTCGCTCAGTGGGTATCAATTACAATCAGATTGTGAAGATCCTTTACAGCAACTTTTCTGAAAAAAAAGCTGCATTATTTCTGTATAAACTGGAAAAACAAACATTAGAAATGATAGAAATTTTAAAAAAAGTTATTCAGATTACCGGGGACTTTGAGCAGAAACATTTACAAAATAAATAATAAAATGATCGCAAAAATCGGAAGAAGCAGTAATCTCTTTGGAGCTTTATCATATAACAATATAAAAGTGCAGCAAGAAAAAGGTAAAATTCTTTTTACCCATAAGATAGTGGAAACAAGCTGTGGAGAGTTTACAATCCCAGAATTAATGCGTTCTTTTGAGCCCTACCTTCTCTCTAACCGAAAAACAGAAAAGCATACATTACATATTTCCATTAATCCCGACCCAAAAGATAAGGTTTCCAACGAACAATTTAAGCAAATTGCTGAGCAATACATGCAGGAAATGGGTTATGGAGACCAGCCTTTTATAGTCTTCAAACATACAGATATTGAAAGAAGTCACATTCATATTGTATCTGTCTGTATAGATGATACAGGTAAAAAGATTTCTGATTCATTCGAGAAAATAAGATCAATGAAAGCCTGCCGGAAGTTGGAAAAAAAATTTGGTTTGCTCTGTGCAGTTGATAAAGTACCCCGGAAAAATGATAAGATTTTCCAGCCAGTGGATTATGTAAAAGGTAATATAAAAAGTCAGATCTCTTCAGTTATCCGCCACCTGCCCCAATACTATCAGTTTCAGAGTTTGGGTGAATACAATGCTCTTCTCTCTCTTTTTAATATTACCACTGAAAAAGTGGAAGGTAAGCTGCATGGAAAACTAAAAAAAGGTTTGTTGTACTTTCCCTTAAATGAGTCGGGTAAAAAAACAGGAAGTCCATTGAAAGCTTCCTTAATTGGAAAAAACACCGGTATTGATTTTCTTGAAAAACATTTTGAGTATAATAGGACAAATATGAAAAATCATTGGGTCAAATCCATCCTAAAATCAAAAATCGGGGATGCTTTACACTATTCAAAAGGTGAACAAGACTTAAAAAAACAATTGGCTGACAAAGGCATTGATATGGTTGTGAGAAGAAATGAACAAGGAAGGATATATGGTATGACATTTATTGATCATCACTCTAAAACAATTTGGAACGGATCAAGGTTAGGCAAAGAGTTTTCTGCGAGTTCATTTAATGATTGCTGGAATAATACAAATGAAGATAATAAAGACCTTTCTGAAAAACAATTCTCAATTTTAAAGCTGGGAAATCTGTTCAATTTTGATGAAACAGGTGTGCACCATTTATTTGATTTTTCCAACACTCTTTCAAAACAGGATGATAATATTCTTAATGTATTAAGTGGCCTGCTTCCAGAAATACAGGAAGATGATTATGAAGAAATTGATTTTATGAAGAAAATGAAAAGAAAAAAGAATAGGTTCCGGGAAAAATGATAGATATCTGTTGGGGCAGTCTTATTGGACAATGATAGCCAAAGAGGACCAGAAAATACTTCTGGCTGCTGATAAAGCATTTGTATGAATATATTGTTTGGCAAATAATTCATATATGCAAGGGGAAGACGACTTGAGAGGCTTAGCCAAAATAATGGCTTTCATGAGAGCCGTGAGTATCATACTAATATTAATGCACCTTTATTGGTTTTGTTACCCTTTCTTTTTAGGGCGTGGTTGGACTTTAGGTATCATTAACAAAATATTAGTCAATTTCAACACAACTGCAGCTTTATTTTCACATACTATTTTCTCTAAACTTTTTGGCTTCGTATTGCTTGCAGTAAGCTGCTTAGGTACCAAGGGCGTTAAAAATGAAAAGATAAACAGGTCGAAAATCAACGGAGCATTAAGCATAGGATTCGTTTTGTTCTTTCTGAATACACCTATACTGAAGTTTTCATCACCTATTGCTTCACAACTTTATATCCTTACTACTGGCTTAGGGTATATCTCTCTTATGGCAGCAGGAATCTGGATGGGTCGTCTTTTGAAAAGTAATCTGATGAATGATGTATTCAATAGTGAAAATGAAAGTTTTCAACAGGAAACAAAATTACTATACAATGAATATTCTGTTAATATCCCAACAAAATTTTATTATCGTGGCCATTGGAACAACGGGTGGATTAATGTGGTGAATCCATTTAGGGCAACGATTGTACTAGGTACTCCAGGTTCGGGTAAATCATTTGCCATCATCAACAGTTATATCAGGCAACACATTGAAAAAGGATTTTCAATGTATATCTATGACTTTAAATTTGACGACTTGTCTACCATCGCCTATAATCATCTTCTTCTCCATTCTAATGCTTATAAAATAAAACCGAAGTTCTACATCATCAACTTTGATAATCCCCGAAAAAGCCATAGGTGTAATCCTTTACATCCGGATTTCATGACTGATATATCCGATGCCTATGAAGCTGCTTATACCATCATGCTCAACCTTAACAGAAGCTGGATACAGAAGCAAGGTGACTTTTTTGTGGAAAGCCCAATTATTCTTTTAGCAGCAGTTATTTGGTTTTTGAAAATTTATGAAAATGGTCAATACTGTACTTTCCCACATGCAATTGAACTTTTGAATAAAAAATATGAAGATATATTTACAATTTTAACCTCATATTCCGAATTAGAAAACTATCTCTCTCCTTTTATGGATGCATGGAAGGGAGGTGCGCAGGACCAGCTGCAGGGACAAATCGCTTCGGCAAAAATTCCATTATCAAGAATGATCTCCCCACAACTTTATTGGGTGATGACCGGTGATGATTTTTCGCTGGATATTAATAATCCTGAGGAACCCAAGATACTATGTATAGGTAATAATCCCGACCGCCAGAATATTTACTCCGCTGCATTAGGTCTCTACAATTCAAGAATTGTTAAATTGATCAATAAAAAAGACCGCTTGAAAAGTTCAGTAATCATTGATGAACTACCCACTATCTATTTCAGGGGTCTTGATAACCTGATTGCAACAGCGAGAAGCAATAAAGTTTCGGTTTGTTTAGGATTTCAGGATTTCTCACAATTAACAAGAGACTATGGCGACAAAGAAAGCAGAGTGATTCAGAATACTGTCGGAAATATTTTCAGCGGTCAGGTGGTAGGAGAAACAGCTAAAACGTTGTCAGAACGTTTTGGGAAGATACTGCAAAAAAGACAGAGTATATCCATTAACAGAAATGATACCTCCACCTCTATTTCAACACAATTGGACAGTCTGATCCCTGCTTCTAAAATTTCAACGTTAACACAGGGATTTTTTGTGGGCGCGGTTTCAGATAATTATGATGAAAGAATAGAACAGAAAATATTTCACTCGGAGATTGTCGTAGATCACGTTAAGCTTTCTGCAGAATTAAAAAAATATCAAAGAATACCACAGATTCGGTCTTTTGTTAGTGAGGAAGGAAATGATACTATGCAGAAAGAAATTAATAATAACTATAACCGTATTAAAGCTGATATTCTTTCCGTTATTACAAGTGAGATAGAAAGAATCAATAGTGATCCTAATCTAAAACATCTGATTCAGTAAGATAAAAAAGCCTCAGTAAGATTAGTCGTTATTGAGGCTTTACCAATTCCTAAGTCATTCTCCTTCTGCATTCATAAAATGCTGATTTAGATTATCACTGATTAACTGTAAAAATTTAGTAGGTCCTTGTTTGCGGTTCCTGATTTCAAATACGGTTTTATGAAAATTTCCAAGGTCAGTATTTAAAGATTTCTCTACAAATTTGATGACCTCGCTTAATTCAATATTTCCACCATTAAAACAACGCATATGATAAAGTGCATAAACCAGTTCAATCAAACTGACTTTTGAAGCAGACCATGTTAACGGGGATAAAGTATTCCTACTACTATGGCCCCATAGATTTTCAATCTGTTTTTTTAAATATTGACCCAATTGTTGATTGGCGATAATCCTTGAAACCACTTGATCATGTGATGTGGTAAAGCTGTTGTCAAAATTGTAAAAACCAAATGATAATTTCATTTTCAAATCATAAGAATTCCGGACAAAAATCTTATGATCAAGGTAAGTAGCATCACGCCTGTAATAGCTATAAAATTCTGATTGTGTAGAATAAAATACCTTCAGTTTTTCCTGCTCAGCTTCATAATACTTTTTTAAAACCTTATTACCTGTATTCGGTTTGTGTGACTCAATATCCAAAATAGTGGAATAATAAATAAATTTTGAAATAAACAGAGGCTTGAGATTTTTAAAAAAGTAAACTTCTTCAGCGATATTCTCGAAATGATGTTTTGAAATGATATCCTTTAAGGTCCTGATTGATGCATCAATCAGGAGTAAAGACTTTTCAGAAACCTTTACCATATCTTTGTCATCATCATATATTTCATTAATTTTTAACTCCAGATCTTCATGCAATGCGATAATTTTTCTAAAAATTGTTTTTGTTACCATGTCCTTTTTTTAGAAATTTACAAAATTTTGCGGATCACATACCTAATCAGCTGATTTCCAAATCTTGTTTACGTTTTTTTATATAATCTGCAGGACGAATCCCGTTAATTTCAAAAAAAAGATTGGAAAAATTTTGTCTGGCCGTAATTCCGCACTCATCAGCTAATGCATCAATCTTATATTGAAGATATTTAGTGTCAGTATTGAGGAGATTGGTGATATAGTTGATTCTTAGCTCAGCCATATATTTATTGAAATTCATACCTTTATTCTCATTTATATATATTGATAAATAATGGGCATTCGTTCCTAATTTACTCGCAATATTTTGCTGGGTAAGACCTTTTTTTCTAAATTGCTGTTCCTGTTCAAATTTTTCAAGTTTCTCCTTGATTTCAGACGTTAATTCTGGAGTAAGAAATGTTTTCCTTACTGAGTATTCACCAGCATGTTCTTTTATAAGATGGTTGAGCATATAAGTGCCGTCTGATATTCGTTTTTGCAGAAGATCATATTGCTTTTTAATTTTCTGATCTTTTCTGTATCTTACTATAAAAAATATCAGAATTACAGTTCCCATGAAAATGAGAACTGCCGCAAATATCATTTTATTTCTGCCGGCTTTTTGTATAGCTTCCTTTTCTTCTATCAATGTCCTGCGGTCATAATCTTTATGAAGTTTTGACGAGAGAAAAGCATAATCTTTACTGATCACACTGTCAGCTTTAAGAAGCTGATTGGTATAATAAAGCTGCTGATTAATATCCTTATTTTTATAATAATGAATCAGGAAATTATACCCTTTATAAACTTCAGGCAGGATAAACGCATGCTTTACAAAAATAGAATCTATCTTATTGTAATACTCAATTGAACTATATACATTACTTTGAGCTTCCGAAGTTTTTCCTAAATAATAATATACGACAGAAGCCCAGGCAAAATCATTTCGTTTTAGAATTGTTGGCAATGATTTTTTTAGATCTGATTCAGCCTTTGCATACTCTTTCTTCTGATATTTTGAAATTCCAATACATTTCAGAAAGTAACTGTTTTCCAAAGCAAAATCATTATCGTTTAAGGTTAGCTTATACCCTAATTCACTTAGGCTGTCACTCTTTACAAAACTTTTAAGATATCTGTTGATAACCGTCATTTGATGTAGACAATTAAAATATGCTTTACTATAATTAAATCTTTCATTCTCATGTTGCTTTTCATTCATCTTCGAACTGTAAAATGAAATACAATCATTAAAGTGCTTCAGAGCTTCATCATAATAACCAAGATGCCCTTTAACAATTCCCAGATGATAAATCACTTTATAGTGGTGGTACTCATCATTTGATCCTTTTAAGAATTGATATGCTTTAAGATATTCGTTTAAAGCCAGTTTATATTTCTTATGGTAGAAGTAATAAATAATGCCTTTGCTGAGATAATCTTTACTGATATCACCCGTTGAACCATGAACTAAACTCATACTTATGGCACTGTCAGCATATTTAATTTTGTTATGAAAGTCGAACTGCCTGCCATCCCTGTAGCCTTGAATCAGTTTGTCAGTATTATTTTCTTTCTTAGCTTTTTCAATATATAATTTGACAGCCGGCATTGCATTAATGTCGTCAATAGTCATTTTTTCATAAGTTTTTCTTATTTCATGGAATGTTCTTCCATTTTTATTGTTTGAAAATAATAACTGAGAAAAGGTAGAAAATAGGAAAATAAAATACTTTAACGTTTTCATATACTGATTATTAGAACCTCACCATCTCAAAAATA
>Ga0070682_100000448_pt1 | contig 26359 bp, 21 predicted proteins | sample KBSC63LmetaG_FD_64668 | JGI IMG/M metagenome (GOLD analysis project Ga0070682, IMG submission 64668) | Corn rhizosphere microbial communities from Kellogg Biological Station, Michigan, USA - KBS C6-3L metaG | ecosystem: Host-associated > Plants > Roots > Rhizosphere | place: USA: Michigan...
GAGCGCGAGCCAAGATCCCGCCGGGTCGTCCGCGCCGGCCGCAGCACCCGATCCGGAGCCGGTTCCGCCGGCGCCCGCTGCGGCACGCGCCACGGCGACGCCGCCGAGCGTTTCGGTCGCAAGCGTTGCGAGCGCCGCACCGGCGCCGTCGGCGGCCGCGCCGCCCGTGAAGCCCGTGCCCGTGAAGCGGTTGAGCCCGCTCAGCAAGGCCGCTCCGCCCAAATCGCCAGCGGGCGCGGCCGCCGCGCGTTCGTCGAAATACACTCGCGACTGAGGCACGGCTATTATCCGAGCTCCATGAACGGGCCTCGCTTCGTCTTCCTCGTGGTGTGCTGCGGCGTCGTGAGCGCGGCGCCGGGTTGCGCTCAGATCGCGGGGCTCGACGGAGACTATCGGCACGTGACGAATGGAGGGAGCGGCGCGCTCGGTGCCGCGGCGGGGCTCGGTGGTAGCCAGGCTGGCGCGGGAGGCACGACCGCGGGAACGGCGGGAGACTCGGGCGCGAGCGGTGACGCCGGCGCGACAGGAAGCGAAGCCGGCGGAACGGGCGGTGGCAGCGCGGGCAAAGGCGGCGCCTCGGCAGGAATGGGCGGCAGCGTCGGCGGCAAGGGCGGAGCCTCGGGCGGAACGGGCGGCGACTCCGTGAGCTTGGCTGGACAAGGCGGTGAGCCTGACGGGGCCGGCGGTTCCGCGGGCAGCGGCGCCGCAGCAGGCACGAGCGGAACGGCCGGCGCCGGTGGCACGTCGGCGGGGCCCGTCCGCGTCGGCTACTCCGTGTTTTCCGACTCCGCCTCCGGCGACGACCACGCGAACGGCAGCACGCCGAACGCGAAATTCAAAAAGCCCTCCGGCACGCAAGAGGGGGACTTCATGCTGGCGTTCTTCGGCGTCGATCACGACCTCACCCTCGACGACTCCGAGATAACCCTGAAGGATTGGACAGTTCGCATCGCCGAGGGCGGCGTCGGCTCGGACGGTCAGGGCACGTACCTCCTGACGAGGTTCGCGGGCGCCGACGAGCCGGACTCGATCGACTTCAACGGCGTGAACCCAGCGCTCTACGGGCTGCAGGGGCTATTGACCGTCTACCGCGGCGTGAACCGAGATTCGCCCGTCAATGTTTACGACATCGCGGGGACCGACGACCTGGGCGGAAGTGGTTCCACACGCGTCCACACACCGACCCCCGCGCTCACGACCACGGTGCCGAACTGCTTGTTGCTCGCCGGGCTCTCACCCGACACGGTGATCGAGTCGCCGGTCGTCGCGTCGTGGCCCGACGGCTTCAGCAACGAGCTCAGCGTGAAGAACCCCAAGCTCCCTTACCCGTACGGCTGGGCGAACATCTACCTCGCTGAGCGAACGTGGGAGACGCCCGCGACGTTTCCCGAGTCGTCGATCGCTTGGGACATCGCCGTCGGTGACACGTACTACGGCGGAGTTTCGTTCGTGCTCGCTCTCGCACCAAGCCCCTGAGCGACAGCAACCCACCCGAGCGCGATGCCGGCCCCACGCAGCGCCGCATCGCGCGGGCCGCTGCGAGATGCCCCAAAAGAATAGTCTCTCCGAAAAACTGCAGCGAGACCAGACGTCTTAATCATCTCGGAGCACGGAAGCCGTCACCTTAGGACAGCGCCCGCGACGGTCGGAGGCTAGGCTGTAGCGATGCAGGCTCTGTCTCGGTCCGAAAGCGCGCGTCCTGCTCGCTCCGTGCTCTCCGCCTCCTTCGTGGCGTTGACCGGATTCGTGCTCGCCACCGGCGGCTGTCGCAGTGACGACGGCACGCTCGTCGACATCGGCAACGCTGGAAACGGAATGCATCCGGCGCACGGCTCGAGCGGCGCGAGTGGCCGAAGCGGGAGTAGCGGCGCGAGCAATACGGGCAGCGGCGCGGGCGGCGGCGGCAGCGGTGGCGCCGCAACCGGCGGCGGCGCACCGACGGCAGGGACACCCGGCGCCGCGGGCATGCTCGTCAGTAGCGGCGGCATGGGTAACGCGAGTGCCACCTCGGGCGCCGGCGGCGGCGGGAGCGGGAGCGTGCTCGGCGGCAGCGCCGGCATGAGCATGGGCGGCACGCTTTCGGGTGGCGGCGGCATGGGCACTGGCGGTGCCGTCGCCGGCGGCGCCGGCATGGGCGAGGCCGGCAAGAAGGCGTGCGTCGACGTCCAGCCGCCGGCGGATCCGGAATGGCCGGGCGCGATGTGCGAGGACTGGGCCACGCAAACGGAGGAGTGCAAGGCGGAGTGGTTCGCTCCGTACTGCGACGTGAGCTGCGGCCGCTGCGTCCCCGACGGCGGCAGCGCCGGCTCGGGCGCCGTGGACTGCTCGACGGCAGGACTGCCGAACGTCACCGGCGGCGACGGCTTTGCAACGCGCTACTGGGATTGCTGCCAGACCCATTGCGGGCAATCCGACGGCCATCGCTGCAGCAAGGACGGCACCACGCGGACCGGCGACACGAACAGCTCGTGCAACGGCGGCGGTTCGTTCGCTTGCTACGACGAAGCGCCGCACGCCATCTCCGATTGTCTTTCCTACGGGTACATGGCCAAAGCCAACCCGAACTGCGGGGGCTGCTACCGCATTCAGTTCACGGGCGAAGGCAAGGACAACGCGAACGATCCCGGCTCGAAGCTCATCAAGGGCAAGCAAATGATCGTCAAGGTGAGCAACACCGGCGGCGACGTCGCATCGAACCAATTCGACTTGATGATCCCGGGCGGCGGCGTCGGCAAATTCAACGCCTGCAGCAACCAATGGGGCACGAGCGACCTCGGTGCTCAATACGGCGGCTTCTTCAGCGGGTGCTCGGGCGCTTACTCGGCCAAGAAGCAGTGCGCGCGCGACGCGTGCATGAAGCTCCCGTCCGGGCAGATGCGCGACGGTTGCATCTGGTTCATCGACTGGTTGCAAGCGGCCGACAACCCGAAGTTCACCTCGCAGCAGACCGACTGCCCCTTCTGACGCCCCCCCCCTCGTCCCACCCGCTCGATCAGGGCGTGAGCGCGGTCTGCACCTCGTCGCAGACCGAGCATTCGTCCGAAACTTCGCGACACGAGACGCCGTGATCGAGACAATCGGTGCAGGCGTCGAGCTTGTCGGCGAGCGCGCTGTCATCGACGCGGTCTTCGCACCGTTTGGCGCAATCGCGCACGTCGATGTCGTCGTCGACGCAGGACTTCATCTTGTCGCACATCTGATCGCAGTCGATCGCTTCGGCGACCTTCGAGCAACCAGCGACGCTCGTCAGCAGCAAGAACGACGTCAGCGCGAACAGGCTCAGGGTCTTCAGGGGAGAGTTCATGATCGTTTCCGTCCTTTCCAGACGGAGCCCGCCCAGAGCAGGAAGCAGGCCAAGCGTCTTTTCGCGCGGAAACGCCGCGGACGCGCGGGACCGCGACAGCTGGCCAAGTCGAATCTGGACGTCTGTCCGACGCTCCGGCGTGCTCCGGTCAGCCGGCGGCGACGCACGTGAGGGCCCCGCGCGCGCCTGTTGCGCGGGGCCTTGCGGCCGCGACCGCTGCTACGCGTCGGCCTTGGGCTGAGCCGGCTTGGCCGCTTTGACCTTCTTCTTGGGTACGGGCTTCATCGTGAGCGTGATGAAGTCGCGCACGTCGAACAGGTCGCGGGGCAGCTCGCCGTGCTCGCTCAGCTTGTTGGCGACGAGGCGCACGACGGCGAGCAAGCTCGCGTAGCCCGAGCCGTTCGGCTGGACCGCGACGGAGCGGTGCGAGCCGGACGCCTTCATCTGCTTCCTGAACGTGGTCGACTCCACGCACACCTGCTCGGTCGGATGCACGACGGCGGAGAGTGCGGTCGCGAGCTCCCAGCGCGGCGGCGCGCCGAAGGCCGCGGTGAACGCCGCGCAAAAACGATCGAAACGGACGTCGTAGCCGGCGCCGCCGCCGTAGAGCAGCTCGCGCACTGCGAGCGCGAGACCCCTGGTCTGCTCGTCGCGCGGCTGCTTCAGCTTCAACTGGGCCGCGGGGACCAGATCGGTACGGCTCAAGACCTTCACGACCGCATCCCAGATTTCGGCGAATTGCTGGGCGCTGGCGAGCGAGTCGAGGGTTTTCTGCGAGAGCTGCTGGTGCGCTTCCTCGATCACCGGCCCACGGTGGCGCGGCGTGCGCGCTGACGCGCCCTCTCCGCGGATCTCGGCCACCCACCTCGGATCGGAGAAGCCGCCCGGAAACGCGGCGTGGAACGTGCTGAGCTGCGCCCCGAAGTCCAAGCCCACGGGCCGGGTCCCTTCGGCCGGCGCCCGTGCCGCCAGAATGCCGCGCAGCCGCGCGTACACCGCCCGCTCCTCGTCGCTCGGTGCTTCGACCCTGAGCATCATCGCGGTGAAGCCGCCCGCGAGCGTTCGCTCTGCCCCGTTTTCGAAGAGGTAGCGGTGCTTGCCGTCCTTTTCGCCCGCGAGGATGCCGACTCCCCATTCCGCTCGCAGGGAATGCCGAAGGAGCGGAGGAAACGGGTTCTCGGTGGATATCGTCATGGGCAAACCTTTCCGGAAGCGCGAAAGCGCAGTCCCTTGCGCGTTCACGTCTGAGCGGAACCGCAGCGCGTCGACTCTCGAAGGGCGACGGCTTGAGAGAACAGTAGCACGAACCGGGCCCACGCGCTCACCTCCAGATTTCTCGGCCCTTCGCCCAATGAATGTTTGTGCGACGCCGAAATAAGGAGTAAACGCACGCGCCCGACGGGCTCCGCACGAGCTCCGTCCGGACCGTTGCGCCACGGAGGGGACGTGGCGATCGTGCGTATTCGTAGGCGTTTCAGAAGACCGCTCGGATACCGCCATTCACGTCTCGAGCCTCGATGGGCATGCCTCATGTCCGCAGCGTCGAGCTCGGAGCAAAGATGTCACACAAGCTCGTCGGTCTTCTCCTCGTTGTCCTGGTCGGTCTACTCGCACGCCCGGCCCAGGCACAGATCAAGGAACCCGGAGCACACACCCACTACTCCGTGGAGCTCGAGCCACACGTCACGCTCGGCTGGGCGGGCGCGCCCGCCCACTACGCCGACGAAGGTTTGGGCCTCGGCCTCCGCGCGTCGATCCCGATCTTTCACAACGGCCCGATCACGACGATCAACAACAACATGGCGATCACGTTCGGGGTCGATTGGTTGCACTTCGGATATGACCACGACGTCGCCTGTCGCGACTTGCCGGGCCCCGACTGCGAGACCCACGATTTTTACGCCAACGCGTTCTGGTTCCCGGTCGCCCTGCAGTGGAACTTCTTCGTGCACCGTCGCATCAGCGTGTTCGGCGAGGTCGGGCTCGCAATCGTGCACGAGCGCTGGTCGTGGGGGCGTCCCTGCCCGGGCGAGCCCGGGAGCTACTGCGACTACACCGACACCCACACGCACTTCGCCGAGTTCATCTTCTACCCCGGGGCGCGCTTCATGGTGTCCGACAACGTGGGCTTCACGATCCGCGTCGGCTTCCCGCACATTACGCTCGGCGCGTCGTTCCTGTTCTGATGGCGTCAGCGGTGGGGAAACCGCCCACCTGTGGTGAGCCGGGAAACGGCCGTATTCTAGTGGCATGGGCCGTGTAGGAGCCGACCTCGTCTTCGAGACCCTCGTCGAGGCGCGCCTCCTCGTCTCGTGCCAGACGAAGTTCAACCCGAGCGACGCCGAGTGGGATCGCTGGCTCAGTGCCGTGCGCCACCTGGAGTATCAAGTCACCACGCTGCGTCTGCTCGTCGTGACCGCCGGCGGCCACCCGACCAAGCCCCAGGTGGAGCGCATGCGCGCCGCGAACAAGAAGAACCCGACGACCGCGATCGTGTCCCCCTCCCTCGCGCTGCGCTTCATGGGGTCGGCCCTCACCTTCGTGAACCCCACGATTCGCTGCTTCGCACCGACGAGCCTCGACGCCGCCTTCGACCATCTCGGCTTGCTACCCGCCGACCGCGAGCAGGCGCGCGCCGCAATGCAACGCTTGCAGCGCGACCTCGGGCCCCTGCAGCCGTCGGCGAGCGGCGCGCTCAGTCGCTAGAAGCTCACCGAATCCAGGTACACCACAGCCGACTTAACGTTGGTGGTCTCGCTGAAAACGCGGAGCTCGACGCCGATTTGGCGGACCTCGCTCGCGTCGAAGGTGCCGGGGATGAGGACGGGGGCGTCGCACTCGAGCGTCACGTCTTGCCAGCCGGAGTCGGGGCGCAGGTACGTCCAGGCGCCGGAGGCGTAGTCAAAATCGTCGCCGGCCTTGGCGAAGAGCTTGATGCCGCCGGGATTCGTCGTATCGCTGCTGAGGCCGCTGCCGAGCCGCACGCGGGCGCGGATCGTGTGGTGGCGCATGTCGGTGATGGGGATCGTCGCTTGCGCCTCGATCTTCTGGTTCGAGGCGTCGAAGGGTGCCTTCAGAACGAGCACTCCGGGGCTCTTGTCGCCGTTCTGCGCGTCGAAGCCGACGCTCGAGCCCGAGCCGAGCCGCTCCGGTGACGTCGCGTAGAGCGTCCAGCCGCTCACGTCCTTGTCGAACGTGAAGAGGTACGCGGTGCCCGTGCTATCGATGCGCGCGCACTGGCTCGAGCACGTGGGATCGCTGCTGCCGCTCGGCTCGCACTGCTCGCCGGGATCGAGCCGGCCGTCTCCGCACGCGATCGGCTGGCACTCGGCATTGCACACGCCCGGTTGAGGCGGATCGCATTTTTCGCTGCCGGCGATCTTCCCGTCTCCGCACGCAATCTTCTGGCAGCTCGCGTCGCAAGTGGCCGAGCTCGGCGGGTCGCAGGCTTCGCCTTCGTCGACGCGGGAATTGCCGCACTGGATGCGCCGGCAGCTTCCGTCGCAGCTCTTCGCGGCCGGTGGGTCGCATTCTTCGCTGCCGCTCAGCTTGCCGTCGCCGCAGCCGGTCGGGTGGCACGCCGCATCGCAGCTCGCCGCGTTGGGTGGCTCGCACCCCTCACCTTCTTCGAGCTTGCCGTTGCCGCATGCGACCGCGTGGCAGGTCGAGTCGCAGCTACCCGGCAGCGGCGGGTCGCAGTCTTCGCCGGGATCGATGCGACCGTTCTTGCACGCCGCCATCAAACATTGGCTCGTGCACGAGCCCACGCTCGGGGGCTCGCATTCCTCTCCGGAGTCGACGCGCCCGTTGCCGCAACGCACGATCTGACAGCGCTCGCTGCACGCGCCGGGCGTCGGAGGCTCGCATTCTTCGCCTTCGTCGAGACGAGCGTTGCCGCACGCCACCTTGAGGCAATCGACGCTGCAGGCCTGGTCGCCGTCGCACTCTTCGCTCTCTTCGACGACGCCGTTGCCGCACGTCGCGCGGGCCGGTTTCGGCGCGCCCGAGTCGGGGAGCGGGGCCCCGCTGTCGGGCGTCGGCGTTGCGGCGTCGGGCGTCGCCGCGTCGGGCGCCGAGGCGTCGGGCTTCGAGCCGTCGGGCGTTCCGGCGTCGCGCGTTCCGGCGTCGGGCGGAACCGTCCCGCCATCTGCGCCCTTCGTCGGTTCGTCGTCGTCACGCTTCGATTCGAACGGAGTGAGGCAGGCCCCGCACACGAACGACAGGAGCATCCAGGGCGCCGCCGAACGAGTTTGCACTCTCCGTTTGTTTCATTCACGGGCCGCGGGACCAATCCCCCGAGGGACAACTGACTCGTGACGACCTGTCACGAATACGCGTGAGCTCGGCTACGTTGCGCCTGACGCCGTCGCTTTTTTTGTCGGGGGGGTGCTCGCTTCCAGCCGGTTCGGCTACTCCTCCAGAAGCAGGTCCGTGCCGACACCTCTCCGCTCCTCCGAACCCTCGCCGCCCCCCGCGGCGGCGCCGTGGGCGAACGTCCGCGAGCGCGAGCTCTTCGGGCTCGTTTACCGTTGCATGCGCGCACTCGTGGCGCTCCGAGACCCCGACTTCGAGGACCTGGTGCAGGCGGCCGCCACCGAGGTGTGGCGGGCAAGAGCGAGCTTTCAGGGGAGGAGCGACCTCTCGAGCTGGGTCTACGGGGTCTGCTACCGGGTGCTCCTGAACCATCGCCGTTTCTGGCGACGCTTCCGGGCGCGTTTCGACATCGGGGTCGAAAGTGAGCCCGCGAGCGAAGCCCCACAATCGCTCGAGCTCGTCGACGAGCGCGAACGCGCTGAGAAGTTGAGCGAGGCGCTCGGACGCCTGAGCGACAAGCACCGGGCCGTCGTCGTGCTGCACGATCTCGACGGCTTCGACGTCGCGGAGATTGCGGACATCGTCGGCGCGAACCCGCTCACCGTTCGCTCGCGGCTGCGCAACGGCCGGCGCAAGCTACGCCTTCTGCTCGAGCTCGAGCGGGGGCTCGTGTGGGAGGAAGCCTGAACGTCATGGCACACGAAGAAGAGCCGTCCTTGCCCGAGTCGTTCTGGAACGCGCTGCGGCGTCAGCGGCCGAACGAGCGCGCCGTCGACCACGCCTATTTCCGCTTCACGATGGCGCGTTCGTTCCGCCGGCCCGCTCCTCGCGTCATTCATTACCTCGTCTTCGGATTCGTCGCCGGGGTGGCCGCCGTGTCAGCGGCGGCCAGCGGCAGCTATTGGCTTTTGCGGTGGCTCCCGTTGGTGCCGCACGAGAGCCGCGCCTCCGGGGCGGACCCTTGGAAGCACCGGCACCCGCCGACCGCGAGCCCGAGCGCTACGACCGGCGAGCACTGATTTCGCCGTCGGCCTCGACGCGCTGCGCCGCTCAGAAGGCTTCGTAGCCGAGGTTGAACGTCGGATCGGAGTGACACCCGCGGGGCTGTTGTACACGGTGTAACCGACGCCCGCGCCGACGAAGAACCGATCGATGAAGGTGGCGTCCGCGACAACCGCCATGCCGAGGAGCCCACCCGCGGCCAGGCCGCCCGAACCGTTGGCGGAGTAGTACCCGAGCGTCGGCTGCGCGTAGACGCCGAACAGATCGTTGATCTGAGCTCCCAGGCGCAAGTCCGCGCCGTAGTAGGTGCACGACACCTTGGCTGAGCCGGATTCGGTCTCGGCCGTGAAGAACCCAACGCCTCCCGCGACTCCGAAACGGAATCGCGTGCCGTCCACGACGGCGCAGCGAACCCAACAAGTACCTATGCGGCGCCTCTTTCGCTCGCCGTGGCGGACGGGTATGACCGCGAAGAAACGGGGTGATCATGTTCTACATGCGTAATCGGTGCGGGGCGTGGCAGGCGGGCGGCGACGCAGCCCGCGGGGCGCTCGAATTCCGGCTGTTTTTCCCGCGGAATTTCGATCCGGAGATCGCGGAGATCCGCGTCGCCGGCAGCTTTCAGAGCAAGCTCGGCGGCGTCGATTGGGACTTCCCGGGCGGCGTGCCGATGACCCGCCGCGACACTGCAGACGGCACGTTCTACGAAACGACGACGGCGGAGGTCCAGGCAGGCTTCTACGAGTACAAGTACCTCGTGCGCTTCACGAGCGGCGAGGCGCGCATCGTCACCGATCCGTGCGCTCGCTACGGCGGGAGTAACTCGCGCAACGCCGCGGTCGTGATCGGCGGCTCCCAACCCGCGGACAACGTGCCGCGCCGTCTCGCAACCCGCAAACCGCTCCGCGATCTCATCGTCTACGAGCTCATGCTCGACGACTTCACGGACGAGTTTCGCGGACTGCGCGCGCCGCTCGACGCCGTCGTCGACAAGCTCGACTGGATCTCCGGTCTCGGTTTCAACGCGATTCTGTTCATGCCGTGGACGGCCTGGAAAAACCTCGACTTCGACTGGGGTTACGAGCCCTTCCAATACTTTGCCGTCGAGTACCGCTACGCCAACGACCTCGCGCAACCGACCGAGAAGCTCTCTTTTTTGAGCACGCTGGTCGACGAGTGCCACGCACGCGGCATCCACGTGATCATGGACGGCGTCTTCAACCACGTGAGCTTCGAATTCCCCTACGTCGACTTTTACCGGCAGCACACGAGCTGCCCGTTCACGGGCAAGTTCGGCGGCGAGTTCGCGGGGCTTCAGGATTTGAACTTCGCGAACTCGTGCACGCAGGAGTTCGTCCGCGACGTCTGCCTCTACTTCATGGACACATTTCGCATCGACGGCATTCGTTTCGACAACACGACCAACTTCACCGTCCCCGGCACGACTGCCGGGCTACCCAAGCTACTTTCCGACGTCGCGGCCTATGCCGCCGCAAACCACGGCCCGAACTTCTCCCTGACGCTCGAGCACCTCGCGATGAACGCGGCCGCCGTCACGAATGGCACGGCGGCGACCAGCTACTGGGACAACGAGCTCTACGGGCGCACCTTCGACGCGCTCTTCAGCGGAAGCATCGATCGCCGTTTCCTGGCCGCCCTCGATCACAGCCGCTTCGTCGATTTCCCCGAGAAAGTGCCCACGCAATACCTTTCCAATCACGACCACAGCCACGTCACCTGGCAGGCCGGCGCACGCGACAACGCCGGCGTCGATCGCTGGTTCAAGACGCAGCCCTACGCGATCGCCCTCTTCACGGGCACGTCCGTGCCCATGGTCCAAAACGGACAGGAGCTCGGCGAAGAGCAGCGCCTCCCCGAAGACGATCACGGCACCGGGCGCAGGGTCGTGCCGCGGCCGCTACGCTGGAAGTTCGCCGCCGATCCGATCGGCTCCACGCTCGCGAGGCTCTACGGCGTTCTCGCCCGCGCGCGCCGCGACCACCCCGGCCTTCGCTCCGGCAACATCTGGCCGAGCCCCTGGGAGGACTGGCAGTCCCAGTTCAACGCCGCCGGCGCGGGCGTCGACGAGGCCCGCCAGCTCGTCGTCTTTCATCGCTGGGGCACGACCCCCGGCAACAGGCTCGAGAACTTCGTCATCGTGCTGAACTTCTCCGACCAGCCTCGAGCTGTCAGCGTTCCCTTTCCTCTCGACGGCATCTGGACGGACTTGTTGAGCGATTTCGACAGCAGCTGGCACCCGGTCGTCACCAACAACCGCCTAGATTTCGTCGTCAGCAGCAATTGGGGGCACGTCTTCTTTCACTCGACGTGAGCGCCGCAAAAGGACCGCGCCGAACATCGCCAGCCCCAGCGCGGGCGAGTCGTCCCCAGCGGGTGGCGGAGCGGAACGACAGTTGCACCCGCTTGGTGCGCTCGGATTTTGGGCGCGCGCGCTTGGCTCACGCGGCCCTGTCGCGACGGCCCCGGCTTCGCCCGCGTGCGCGCTCGTGCTCCCCTCGCCGGCGGCTGATGCGCCGCCGCCCGAGACCCCGTCGCCCGTCTCGTCGCCGGCTGAGCCGCCTTGTCCAGGCACTCCGCCTTGAGCGCCTGATGCACCACCGGAGCCACGGCCGCCCGATTTGCCAGCCGTCGAGATGGCCCCCGCGTTCGTGGCCTCTCCCGCATCCCCGGCCTCGCCAGCGGCGCCTCGCGCGGAACCCCCGACTCCCGACTTGCCCGCCCGAGCGACGTCTCCGGCGCTGCCGCTGAAGCCTCCGCCGCCGGAAACGCCGCCTGCGTCGCTGGCTCCACCCGCCGAATCGCCCGCACCGCCGCCAACGTCGAGGCCTGCGCTTCCGCCAACCCCGACCGACCCGCCTGCGCCCCCTCCTCCACTCCCTCCATTGCCGCCGCTCCCTCCACTGCCGCCGCTACCGCCGGTGCTGCCGCTCCCTCCACTGCCGCCGCTCCCGCCGGTGCTGCCACCACTCCCGCCAATGCTGCCGCCACTCCCGCCGGTGCTGCCACCGCTACCACCAAAGCCACCGCCCGCGCTTCCTCCGACTCCACCGCTCCCGCCGCCCGTTCCTCCCGAGCCCGTCACGCATTGCGCAGGAGGAGCCGTGCCACTACCGAGATCGTCGTCGATCGTCTTGCCGCGAATCAGCGTCGCGAAGGACGGCGTGTCCCAATCGTCGAATCCGACCAGCGAGCGCCCGAAGGCCGTCGTGCCGAGCGACAAGAAATTCGTATCCTGCTCGCGAATCAAGAAGGGCGTGCCGTCGAGCAGCGCACCCGCGGTGCTGATGCGGAGGCCGTGGATGCCGAAGCTCGGCGCGTCGGGGTCGTCGTACACTTGCGAGCTGATGGTGGCGACGAAGGCGGCCCCGTCGAAGCCCACGCGAATCGATTCGAGTCCGGTCTGTGCCGCTAGCTTGATGGGAGTGACACCCGCGGGCGCGGCTCCCGTGATGGCATCGACGCGCGTCCCCCAGAGCTCGTTACCCTGATCGTACGCGACGTAGAATTGGTCGCCGTCGCTCGCGACCATGACGTCTCCTGCGTACGACGGCTCCGCGAGCGTCACCGGTGCGAGCAGCGTACCAAGCGAGGAACGCACGCGCCGGGCGTTCACACGCGACGGGGACTCCCCGGCGGTCGAGCCAACGGACCAGGTGACGAGGAAGGTGCGCTGGCTCGCGGACGGTTTCGAGTCGGATGCCACGGCGGGGTGACCCACGGAGAGCTCGGCGCCACCAATGAGGAGAGGTGAGGTGTCGACGAGCGCGCCCGAGTGCGCGTCGACCCGCTGCGCCTCGATGAGCTCGGAGGTGTCGAAGTTTTGGTAGACGATGAGGCACTTGTCGTCGTTGCACGCGACGCTCGGGTGCGTGGCTGCGTCGTAATAGGCAGTCGGCCCGGCAAGCAGCTCGCCCGCACACGAGATGAGCCGATAGGTGTTGTCCCAGACGACCACGTAGAACGAGCCGGACCAGGCCACGTCCAAGTGGTCGTCCGGAAGCGCGACTCTGCCCTGCCAGGGGCCCACCGTGAACGGCGCGCCCAGCGCCGAGCCGCTCGCCGCGTCGAACAGGCGAGCCTGAATCAGCTTTCGGCTGGGGTCGCGATAAGCAACCAGGAAGTCGTGTCCGTCGGACGCGACGGCCGAGATGTCGTGCGTGGACCCGAGGAAGCTCGGGCTCGGGAGCGAGCTGCCGCTCGGAACCGAGCCGGCCGGCTGTGTCGAGCGCAAGAGCGCGACGCCGCCCTGCGCGTAGCCGCAATTGGCAAGGGGGTCCGTGCAATTCGGCGTCATCTCGGACCACGCCGCGACGAGCGCGCCGCTCGTGGGCGCGAGCGAGACGTGTCCGCCGAGCACCCCGGCCGCTTGGAGGCTCGCCAACGAAAACTCGTACTGCGTGTCGGGGCTACCGGACAGGCGTGTTCCCCCCGCGCCAATGCGTGCGCCGACGAGCTCGTGCGTATACCAGGGCCCGCGAACCCAAAGGCCGAGCACGTTCTTGCCGTCGTAGTAGGCGTCCGGGCGAACCGGATCCCAGGTGAGTCCGAGCTCGATGGCGGAGTCCGTCGCGATCACGTGCGCGCCAGGCAGCTGGTTGAACTCGTCGGGCGGATCGAGCAGCGCGCCGTCGCTCGCGCGGATCCGCGCCGTGTACACTTTGCCCGAGTACGGCCAGAGCGCGACGTAGTTCGAGCCGTCGAAGGCGAGCGCCGGCAGATCGGCGGGCGCGTACTTCGAGTAGTCGATGAGCGAGGCGTCGAGCACGCTGCCCGAGCTCAAGCTGACGCGCACCAAACCTTGCGCTGCGAACGCGACGGCGAGTTGGTCCGGGCCGACGACGACGCGAGACACAGTCGAAGGTCCCACCGAAATGCCGGGGACGTCCGCAACGCCGTTGGTGATGCGAACGGCGCGCGTGTCGGAGTAGTGGTAGACGAGGACGTACCCAGAGCCGGTGGACACGACATCGCCGAGCGTGGCCGACACGGGGAGTCCGAGTGAGAGCTCGGTGACGGCCGCCGTTGCGGCGTCGACGAACGCCGCGTGCAGGCCGACACCGACGGAGGGATGGCTCCAGGCCACCAGAAAATCGCCACTCGGACGCGCCGCCAGAGCGAGGATCGGCGTTTGCGTGTAAGCCCCGAACGCGATGAGCTCGGTGTCAATCGGGCCGCTCGCGTCGAATCGGCGACCGACGAGGTAGTTGTAGGAGCCGTGCGCCTGGAACCACACCGCGAGGCACCGCCCGTCGTCGCGACACGCCACCTTCGGATCGATGGCCTTCTCACCGTCGAGCTTGGCGGGGACGCCGATGTCGATCGCGTTGCCGACGGCCAGCGCCTCGCGGCTCTCGCCAACCGGCTCGGCCGTACGCGCCGAGCCGGGATCCGTCTTGCTGCAGCCGGCCGAGGCAAAGGCAAGGAAGAGGCCCGGGACCCAGGCCAAGATGCGGGGCGGGCTCATCGGAAGTCGGTTCAAAGGTAAGTGACCGAGACGAAGTAGAGCCCGGCCGGCGTGGCGTCGCCCTTGGCCCCGATGTGCACGTTCACCGCGTCCACGGGAAACTGCGCCGGGATCGCGTACGTGATCGACGAGCACGACCCCACGCCGCTGTCGTCGTCGCTCGCGACGACGACGCCGGTTTTCCGGTCGTAGAGCTCCATGACCGTGTCGAGATCACAGGTGCCGGGGCCGCCGCGCCCGAACGTCTCGATACGCACGCTCGTTTCCGTATCCGACGACGAGCCGAAGACGCGCACCATGTCCTCGTCTCCCGCCGGAGCGAGGCTCGCGGACACGAGCGTGTCGGTCTGAATCAGCGTGAGGGCGAGCGGCGTGGGATCGTAGTCGTCCTGGCCGACTGCGACGTCGCCGTCGTCGTTCGGCTCTTTCTCGGTCGTGCCCTCGAGCAAGCACGAGCTCGAGCAGCCGTCGCTGCTCGTCGCGTTGCCGTCGTCGCATTGCTCCGGCCAGTCGACGCTGTCGTTGCCGCACGTCGGCAGTGCGGAGGCGCGCGTTGCCGTGAACGTGAGCGTGTCGGAGCTTCCGCAATCGCCACCGGTCAGGTAGCTGCAATCGAAGCTTCCCGCCGCGTTGTCGCCGGCGAAGGCGCCGCTCGTATCGCAGGTGACGTACGCGCCGGACTGCGAGAACGTCAGCGTGCCCTCGAGCTTGCCCTCGGCGTCGATCGTCACCGGAACAGGGGACTGCGCGCTCATTTTCTCGCCCTCGGGGCCGCAGAAGTCGCCCCCGTTTCCCCAGATCACGTCGAAGATCGTGATCTGACCGCCAACGATGACGCCGCGGAACGTGCCACCGTCGCTGAACGCTCCGATCCAAATACCGTCGTTGGCTCCCCCAGTGCCACCGAGGCCCGCCGAGCCGGCGGCCTGCCCGCCACCGCCGCCCTGCGCGCTGCTTCCTCCGACCCCGCCCGTCGCACCCGCTTGTCCACCGCCATCGGGTTCACCGCTCGCACCGCCCGCGGGCGCGCTGCCGCCGGTGGCGCCGCGGTTGCCGGTACCACCGCTCGCGCCGGTCTGGTCACCGCTCCCGCCGCTCGAGGCACCGCCCGTCGCGTTCCCCCCCCGTCCGCCTTTGGTCGTTTCAGCTCCTGCGTCGCCACCCGAAGCCTGCGGCGAGCCCCCGCGTCCGCCGCCAACCGCGCCCGCGGCCCCCGACGCTTTGCCCGCGCCCGATCCGGCGACTGGCGAACCGCCGACATTCTCGTCCGGCCCGTCGTCGGAGGCTTTCCCCGAGCAGGCCGCCGCGATCACCGCGATCGCTGCGATCATCAGGATCAGCCACGCGCTACGGGTGGATGCGCGCTTCGTTACAGCAACACGCGAAGCAAATCGTCCTACCATGAGCCTTCCCCGCGAATTGTGCGGGCAGGCGATGGATGATCACTCTCGTCCAAGAAAGTTGGGGCGCGCCCGCGTCCTCTCAGTGCAGGAACACGCCCCAGCAAACGACGTTGCCGTCCGCTCGTAGGGCACACCACGCCCTGTCAATCGCGAGGGCCGTGAACCGTCCTGGCGGCACTTTCTCGAGCTGTCCCTGGGAGTCGTCGCCCCAACACGTGATGCTGCCGTCCGTGCGAAGCGCGCACGAGTTGGCGTCGCCCGCGGCGACGGCCGCGAACGTTCCTGCGGGCGCGCTCGTTTCGCCGTAGTCATCATTCCCCCAGCACACGACGCTACCGTCGGTCCGCACGCCGCACGCGTGATAGCTCCCGAGGGAAAGCTGCCGAAAGGTGCCTTCCGGCGGCGACAGGCGCCCCGACTGCTCGTCGCTGCCGAAACAGGTGAGCCGTCCGTTCGTGCCGATCGCGCACGCGTAGTCGAGATCGAGGCCTCCAACGGCGACCGCTGCGAAGCGCCCCGCGGGCGGCAGCAGCGGATAGTCCCCGAACGGTGAGTCGCCACCCCAGCACCGAAGCGCTGCGTCGCTGCCGATGGCACAGCCGTTGTAGTTGCCAATCGAAAGCGACGTGAAGCGCCCGCTCGGCGGCGCCAGCGCGCCGAGGCTCTCTTGCCCCCAGCAGATCACTTCACCGTTCACATCGAGCCCGCAGGCGACGGCCCCGACGCCCCCGACGTCCACGCCGTGCAAACCGCTCGACGGCGGAATGCCGTAGTTGACCACCACCGGCCCGGAGCTTGTCATGTCACTCGCGAAGCAGCCGACGTCGCCATCCTGACCATCGCCACAAACTTCGAAGCCTTGCGCGAGCGTGGTGAGACCGTCGTGACCGGGTGCCGACGCGCGGCCGTCCCCATCCCTGCCCCAGCATAGGATTCGGTTGTCCTCGCGCAGCGCGCAGCCATGGTCCTCGCCCAGGCTCAGCGCGACGAACACGCCGCTCGGCGGGTGACGGTTACCGAAAGCATCCGACCCCCAGCAGGAGAGCTTGCCGTCGGTGCGAATGCCGCACGCATGCCCGTAGTAGCCGGCCGCGACGACGTCGAATTCCTCTTCGGGATCGGGCCAGCACTCGTAGTTCGAGTTATCGCCCCAGCACTCGACGAGGTGGTCTTCCCGGAGCGCGCAGCTGTAGTACTCGCCGGTCGTGATCTGGGTGTAGCGACCGCCGAGTGCTTGCGTGTCTCCCCAATTGTCGGCGCCGAAGCAGGTAGCGGAGCCGTCGCTCCGGATCGCGCACGTGTGCTTGTAGCCCGCCCCCACGGAGATGAACGTTCCCGAAGGCGGCGACGCCTGGCCGTCGGAATCGTTGCCCCAGCACGCGAGTGTTTCGTCGGTCCGGATGCCGCAGGTGTGGTCGTAACCCGCCACGAGCGCGACGAACGACCCGTCCGGGACCGGCAGCGAATCCTGGTACTCGTAGCCCCAGCACTCGACGCTTCCTCCCGGGCGGATCCCGCACGCATGATCGTAGGCCACCGCGAGCGACAGGAACGGCCCGGGCGGCGGCTCGGCATAACCGTTCGAGTTGTTCCCCCAGCACCGCGGACTGCCGTCGGCCAAGAGCTCGCAGCTGCGCGGCCCGCCCACGGCGATGCGGGTCACGCGGAACGGCACGCACCCGCTCTCGCCGTTGCCGTCGTACCCCGGCGGGCACGCGCCGCAAGTCGCACGCTCGTTCTCCGCCGTGCACGAAGTGAGCGGATCGCAGCCGCCGTTGTCCTTGGCGCACGGATCCGTGGCTGGCTCGCCGCCGCTCGACGCGCCGGCGTCGGCGGCAGCGCCCGCGTTCGAGGGTGCGCCACCTTCCGGCGCTCCGCCGCCGCCAGCGCTCGCGCCACCGCGTCCACTCGCGCCGCCGCCACCCTGCGAGCCTCCCCCGCTGCCGCTCGTCTCGTCACCGGCCGCCCCACTCGAGCCAACCGCGGGCTCGGCGCCTCCACCGAGCCCGGCCGCGCCGGCCTCGCCACCGCTCGCCTCGCCGGCGCGAGCCGTCGTCCCACCGAGCCGGTGCCACCCCTCGTCACACGACAGCGTGCCGACGAGCACGATCAAAAGACTCCACGCCCTCTGGCTACGGCGTGACGTTCGTCCCTTCATGGAAGCTCGTCGGCCGAAAATAGCGCGCGAATTCGCGCTGCGTACGAGCTCGGCGGCTGGGTCGCGAGAAACGCGCGGGCCTCGGCGACGGCCGCCGCGTGCTGGCCGAGCGCGAGTAGCGCTTGAACGTGGAGCACGCGAACTTCCGTGGCGAGCGCCCCGTCTGGCCAGCGCCGCGCCGCGCCTTCGAGCTCGACGAGCGCGAGCGCGGGGCGACCACTCCGCAGCGCATCACGAGCGACATCGACGCTTCGGATCTGTTCCGCAATCGAGCTCGGACCCGCCGGCCCTGCCGACGCGCTCTCGAGCGGCGCCGGCGCCTCGAGCGGAAACGCCGCAACCGACCCGAGCGGGCTCGTGGACGCTCGAGACGGCGCGTCGGGCAAAACGCGGCCGATCTCTTCGGCGCTCGCGCGCGCCGGGGGGCGACCGAGCTCTCGGCCCGAGGCAGGCAGGGCTACTTCGGTCCTACCGGGCGACCTCGCCGGTGCCGTCGCCTCCGAGCGCAGCCCTGACTCAGGTGCCGCGGGCTCCGCCGGTGCCGTGCCCGGGGGCGCGTGAGCCCCGACCCTGACACCTTGGGTCGGAGCGACGTGAGAGACCACGACCGCGCCCAGCGCCACGAAAGCGCCGATCCCCGCGCCCAACAGGAACGGCTTCCAGGTGAGCGCGAGGAGCCACCCTTTCGCAGACGTGCCGGGCGTGGCGGCCGCAACGGCGCCGGCGGCTTGAACGGCGATCAGGGTCGACGCCAAGCCAAGGGCCGTGCCGGCGCGCTCCAGAGCACCGTCGGCCGGCTCGTCGAGCGCCGTCGAGCGGAGCAAACGTCGGTCGAAATCATCGAGCAGCTCAGTACCGGAGTCGGGGGCGTCTTTCATGATTCCTCCTCGCGCGACTCGAGCAGAGCGCGCAGCCGTGCGGCCGCACGGTGAAACGCCGCGCGCGCGCGCCGTAGCCGCGAGGCCACCGTTCCAAGCGGGATGTCGGCGATGTCCGCGATCTCCCGCTCGCTGAAACCCTCGATTTCGAAGAGCACCAGCGCCGCGCGCAGGTCCTCCGGCAGCTCTGCCAGGGCTAGCTCGAGGAGCTCCCGCATCTGCTTTTCTTCGAGCAGCGCGTCCGGGCGCGCGCGGCTCGAGGCAGCTGCGAGGACGGCCGCTTCGTCGCTCCGCTCGTGACGGAGCGCGCTCGAGCGGCGACGATTCGCCGCCACGCGCAGCGCCACGCCGTACAGGAAGCGCGCTTCGCCGCCGGGAACGATCTCGTCGAGCTTGCGCGAGGCGATGATGAAGACCTCCTGCGCGGCATCCTCTGCCGAGGCGCTCGGCACTCCCAGCCGCCGGACGGCGCGCCAGATGGCTCGATAGTGGTCGGTGAGCATCGTTGCGAGGCGCTCGTTCCGCGCGGCGCCGGCACCGGTCAGCTCCGGGGCGCGGCTCAGAGGTGCCTCCGGCGGGCGGGGAGACTCCTCGGCGGCCATCGTGCGGTCCATTGTCGGCAGCTCGTCCCCGTGATCACTCACCGGCCGCTGCGACGGCGACGCGACGGAGCGCACCACCCTAGAACCGCCCCCCGACGCCCAGACGCGCGGTACCCGCGACGGAAGGGACGTAGAAAGCGCGACTCTCGGGTCGCAGCGGATCGAAGTAGTACCCCTGGCGGAGCAGAGGGAACGCCGCCCCCCCTTCCGCGCTCACGACGAGATGGCCGAGCAGCAGCAACTCGGCGCGAAGCGAGACACCGGGCGCGAGCCACGCGCTCGTCCGCTCGGCCGGCAGCGTCGTGTTCGTTCCGACCGCATGGACCGCCCCGGCGTCGAGGAACACGCAAGGGCGTGCCGCCAACGGGCCTGTCCCCGGCAAGCGCAACGGACAGGCGCTCGAGCGCATCAGGGTCGCCTGCAGCGCGGCGACACCTCCGCTGGCCGACGCGTGTCCCGTCGCCGTGCGCCGGAGCGAAAGGGAAAAGAGCGGGCTCAGAACCGAACGACGCTCGACCAGAGCCTCGAACCCCACCGCGACGCCGGGGACGAGCTCCGGGGCGACGGCCGAGTCGAGCGTGGCGTCGACGGTTGCTCCAAACCACCAGCGCGAAGCGTCACGGCGCTCGGGCGGGAGACCGGTCGGAGCGTTCGGGGCCGGCTCATCCGGGAGCTTTGCCTCGGTGCGCGCGTTGGGATCGACGAACACCGCGGCGATGAGCCCGAGCGCGGCGATCACCTCCTCGCACGACGCACCGGTGAGCTCGCGCTGTGCCGGCGGCTCGCCCGTCTCCGCGAGCACGAGCTCCCCGCGGTAGTTTGCACCGTCGCGCGCTATCGTGACGGTGATCGCCACGCTCGACGCGTCGCCGGCGGCCAGCTGAGCTCGCTCGGTGCGCCCGAAGAACTGGCGCGGAAAGCTCGCTGCGAGCCGGCAGCCCGCCCGATCGGTGTAGGCGAGCTCAACCCTCACCTTCGGCTCCCCTGCCGACGCCGGGCGTGCAAAAGACGCCAGAGCGGCCGCGAGCAGCGCACCCGTCCCGAGCAGCGGGCTCGAACGTCGACGGCTCACGGTGGGGGAACGCTGAGCGTGCCGGGCGGCATGTAGTCGAGCCCGCTGCAGGTGAGAAAGTCGGCCTCGCAGCTTGGACGATCCGCTAGCTGCCCGTTGGTTTCGCAGATCACACAATTGGTGCCGGCGTAGGGGCAGTCCGGGCCGCCCTTCGGACAATACGTGTTCACGCAGTCCGCAAACGCCGCGTAGCAGCTAGCGCAGCCAGGCGACAACCCTTCGCCGCTCGCCACGCAGCTCGCTACGCAGTCCGGCTCGGAAGCGCTGCAGCCTGCGGCACAACCCTCCGCCGTGGCGCGCGCCGTGCCGCGATCGATCGCCGAGCAATCGCTCCCGCCCGCGCACGCTCCCGTCGTTGCTCGCATGCAATCAGGCCGGCGAATGGCCGAAACGGCAACGGTAGCGTCGCCGAAGCTGAAATCCACGAGAGCGACGTCGCCGTTCGTCGTGTCATAGAGCGCCAGCGTCATCGGGAAGTTCTTCCTCAAGCTCATGCTGTTGGGCGCATACTCGAAGGGGTACAAAAACTCCCCCATCCATTGCGATCCCCGCACGCGGAAGTCGTACCCGTAGACGCGAAAATCATCGAGGGTGAACATGACGACGAAGGCGTCGCTCGAAATGGTCGACTGCGCGTTCGTGAGCGTGGCGCTATTCGTCCCGAAATCGAAGTCGAGCACCGCGATGCGCGAGGTGGCGTCGTACGCATCGCCGAAGTAACGGCGCCGCGCGAGCGGCACCTCGCACGGGGGCGCACACGTCACCGTCGGGACCTGCTCACCCGCCTCGCCGCCAGCGCCGCCGGGGTCACGGTTCGAGCTGCCGCCGCCCGCTCGCATGCCTCCGTCACCGCGTCCCCTGGCCTGCCCGCCTTCGCCCGCTTCTGCCGTGCCGCTGCCACCGTTCGGCCGCCCTCCGCGTCCGCCGCCGTCACGGCCCGCCGTTGACACCTTTCCGGCATTTCCCCCGCCGCCCGCGGCTTCAGGACCTCCGGCACCACCTTCGGGCGCCCCGCCGCCGGCTCCCGATTGACCCGTCCTTCCGGCACGCCCCGCCGCTCCGGCCGCCCCCGAGCCCGCGCCACCTTTCGCGGATGGAAGCAGCGAATCGGGCGACGCCGGGTCACAGCTTGCGGCAACGACGGTCGCCGCAAGCGCGATGCTCGAAAGGCGCAACATCGTTATCGTTCGCCCTCGTGGGCGTTCCGATTCCACCAGAAGCAAGCTTGCTTAGGTTATCACACGCGCGGCCTAGGTGCGCTGCGTCCGCTCGTGGCGAGAAGCCCGGTGGATTCGGCACCAACCTGACATGCCCAATCAATTTGAACACGAATGCGACAGGGGCTGTTCTGAGTCAGCGCGCGCGCCGGTAGTGCATGGCGACCGCGCCGTTGCGGAGCGGCTTCGCCGAGACCAGCTCGAGCCGTCGGGTGCTCGGCAGCCCGCTCTGGTACAGGGTCGGGCCGTGGCCGGCGATCCTCGGGTGGACGAGGAACACGTACTCGTCGACCAGATCCAGCCGGTCGAGCTCGGCCGCGAGCTTGCCGCTACCGAGGAGCACGCCGGCCGGGGTCGCGTCCTTGAGGTTCTGCACGCCCGTGCGCAGGTCGCCGGTGATGCGGTGGCTGTTGGTCCACGGGAAGTCCTTTCGCGTCGACGACACCACGTACTTCGGCTTGGCCTCCAGCTTCACCGCCCACTCGCGCAATGCCGGCGGCGCCTCCTCGTCGCCGCGGGCGACCGCGGGCCAGTAGCTCTCCATCATCTCGTAGGTGACGCGGCCCCACAGCATCGCCCCGCCCTCGTCCATGAGGCGCGTGAAGAAGGCGTGTGTCTCGTCGTCGGCGATTCCCTCCTGGTGGTCGACGCAGCCGTCCAGGGTGACGTTGATGCTGAAGGTCAAGAGTCCCATGGTGTCCTCCGTTCAACCGGATGGTTCGATGAAACACGCATAGCAAAGCATCGCCCGAGGCGCGACCCGATCACGTCGCGCGAGGCGCGAGGAAACCGGCGGCGATGCCGGCGAGGAGCAGCGCAGCGATGCCGTGCGGAGCATCGCGTACGCGCGGGATGAATGCATAGGCCCACGCGGGGTAAGGCATGGTCGCGGTCGAGACGCCGGTCATCGACGTTCCGTCGCTGCGTCGCTCGAGGGCGGCAAGCAGCGCACCGTAGGCTCGAGCGGCTGACGCTTCGAGCGCCGGCGGCAGGTACCCGGCGCGGAGCCCACGGAACAAAGCGTAAGCGACGAGCGCGCTGCCGGACGTCTCTTCGTAGCTCGCGCGCCCGAGCACCGTCGGAAAGAGCCCGCTCGGCAGCTGGTAGCGAACGACTGCCGACGCGAGCTCGCCGAGCAGCTCGATGAGCGTTCCGCGCCCGTCGTGCGCCGCCGGCAGCGCTTCCAGCACTTCGACGATGCTCGCGAGCACCCAACCGTTCCCGCGGAGCCAGCTCCCGTGCCCCGCCGGCACCGTGCGCTGATGGTGAACCCACCAGGCATGTCGGTAGAGGCCCGTCCTGGGATCACGCAAGAAACGCGCGAATCGCGCGGGCTCCTCGGCGGCGAGGCGCATGAGCCCTTCGTCGCCCATCACGCGCCCGAAGCGAGCGGCAAACACGGCGTACATCATGAGCGAGTCCGCCCACATCGACTGCGGGTACCAACGCGACCGCCACGACACACCGAAGTGGTTGAGACCTCCGTCTTTCGTGCGACGAGCCGTGCGGAGATAGCGGGCGACCGGCTCGGCTAGCGCCAAGTATTCGGCACGTCGCGTGAGCTCGTAGAGCTCGAGCGCCGCCAGGCCCGGCGGACATTCATCGCTCCACGTTACGAGGGTGTGCGCACGCCCCGCGTGGCGCGCGAAGTACCTCTCGACGAACCAGCGATAGCGCGCCTCACCCAAGCGTTCGTCGAGCCTGAGCAGAGCATAGAGCAGCAGCCCCTCGCCCCAGCTCCACGCCATGCGCTCGGGCCGACGGCGGCGAACCGTGGCATCGGCCAACTCGACGAGCTCGGGAGCGACCACGCTTGGGTAGCATACGTGCCGGCGGTCCTTGTGCAGCGAGAAGCATCGCTGCAAGCCAAGTGTCGATGCTGCAACACTGTTGCGCCGCGGCACAGGGCGAGCGACGCCACCATCACGAAATACCCGCACGCTCGCGCTGGCACACAGTCTGCACGATGGGGACGTTCGAGCGTGACCCTTTGAACGCGTGCACGAACCGGTGCGGGGAGACATCCGATGAACTTCGAAGCGATTCAGCGGCAGATGCAGGGCGTCCCGTTCATCCACCCGGTGAACGCACGTCGCCTCTACGATTGGGTGATAGAGCGCTCTCCCCAGCGGATTCTCGAGCTCGGTGTCGCGCACGGTACCGCGACTTGCTACATGGCTGCGGCGCTCGACGAGCTCGGCGCAGGGTCCATCACCGCGGTCGATCTGCTGGCTGCGCAACACCGCTACGTCCCATCACCCGAGCAGCAGCTCACTCGTTGCGGCTTGTCCCGCTACGTGCACATTGCCCGCTACGAGACCGGCTACTCCTGGTTTTTGCACGACGAGATCAAACGCCAAACCTCGAACGACGTCTGTGAGCCGAACTACGACTTTTGCGTCATCGACGGCTCGAAGAACTGGACGATCGACGGCGGCGCGTTTTTCCTCGTGGACAAGCTGCTGCGGCCGGGAGCCGTGCTCGTGTTCGACGACTACTCCTGGACGTACGCGAGGGCAGACCGCCGCCGCGCTACGACGGACGGCGTCAGCCACCGCGAGCTGTCATCCGACGAGCTCCGCACGCCCGCCGTGCGCGAGGTCTTCGAGTTGCTCGTCAAGCAGCACCCCGACTACGCGGAGTTCGAGCTCTATCCGGTGGAAGACTGGGCCGTCGCTCGCAAAGTCCCCGGCGATCAGAAGCGCTACCAGGTGCACTACGGGGCCGGCCCGGTAGGGGTCCAAGACATGCTCCGCGACGCAGTCATGCGCCTCATCCGCGCGGCAGTGTTCCGCCCGCGGTAGCCGTGCATCGCGTCACTGGTGCTCACGCGAGCGCACGGCGCAAGTGTCACAAGAGGAGCGCAAAGTTGCCCAGAAGCGCAACGGCGTTCGCCATGCCGTGCAAGAACACGGCGGACCAGAGCGACCGAGTTCGCGCGTACACGAGTGCGTAGATGCAGCCATGGAGCGCCACGCTGAGCGAGCTCGCGATGCCGTAGCCGTGCGTCGCGGCAAACGCTACGGAGGAAGCGGGATCGCGAGGAAGGCCGAGAAGCGGTGAAAAGCGGCCAGAATGGGCACGTCTCGACCGGTAGCGATACTCGCGAGCCAGATCGTCGCCTCGCCCCAGACCCACAGCACCGCGGCCCACGCGAGCCCGATCGGCACGGGTGCGAGCTCGCGCGCGACCCAGCGTGTGCGCGAGCGACGCAGAATGAACGCAGCCGGCAGCGCAAGACCGAGCATCAACCCGTCGAGCCACCGTCTCGAGCGCTCGAAGCTCCGGATCCGAGCTGCGCGCCGGTGCTCCCGATCGGTTCGGCCTTGGACGATTTCGTCGCGCCGGAGCTGGGCGTAATCCGGCAGATCAGCGGCGGAGCCGTGCGCGAAGTGCTCGCGCGCCGCGAGGGGATCTCCCCACACTGCCGCTACGACAGCGAGCGCATCCATGTCACGCGCGGCGCGGCCGGCCCGTGCTGCTGCAGCCTTCGGGGCAATGCGACGGTAGCTCTCGAATTCTTCCTTGAGCTCGGTGACCGCAGCAAGAAAGCGATGCTTTTCCTGCTCTACCTCGGGCGGGGGCTTTCCGGCGGAAGATAAGCGCCAGTGCTCGCCACAGAGAAAAAGCAGCCGCACGGGGTCATGGTGCGAAAGGCTCGGGTATTCGCGTCGCGCCGGGATCGACCTTCCGATCTCCATCCAGAGAAATGCAGCGGGTAAGAGCGTCGCTCCGAGCAGCGCCATGTTCGGTCGTGGGCGAGGCTCGCGGTCCGTCGAGGGCAAGACGTCGCCCATAATAGCGGCTCCGGGTCCGTCGATGGGAAAACGTCGCCCTAGCGCTCGTGACGACACATCACGAGTGTCTTGCGCTCCTCGGGTGCCCGACTACGGCAGTGGTGGAGGTAGTGTTCGGTCGTCCGAGGGGCTCTCACCACGGAGGAGGAAGCATGTACGAGAAGTCGTTGTTCCAGATCGTCGCGATTGTCTTGACCCTGCTAGGGGCGGGGCTGGCGGGCGCCGCCGACAAGGCGACGCTCGCTGCGCCCGCGAGCGTGCCGGCAGGTGCCCGCTTCAGCGTCACGTCGACGGGGCCCGGGCGGCAATGGGACCGCGTCGGCATCGTTCCCGCAAGTGCGCCCGACGTATCGCCGGACACGCCGCAGTCCGCCTACGCTTCGAGCACGCCCGTATTGCTCACCGCGCCGGAGCTGCCGGGCGAGTACGAGGTGCGCTACTTCGGACGCGAGCCGACCGCGGTGCTGGCACGCCGGAAGATCACGGTGTCGCCGGTCACTGCGACGCTGACCGCCCCCGCGAGCGCGATTTCCGGCGCCAAGATCGACGTGAAGTACACGGGCCCCGCCAATCAATACGACCGCATTTACGTCGTCAAAGCGGGCGCACCCGAAAAGACACGCTCGGACTTCTCGGCGCCGGCCGGCGCAAGCCCGGTGCACGTCGTGGTGCCTGAGGCTCCGGGAGACTACGAGGTGCGCTACCTCACCGGCCAACTGGCGCTGACTCTCGCGCGGGCCCCCGTGCGTGTCACCGGCACGACTGCGAGCGTGGAGGGACCGGGCAGCGTAGCCGCTGGGGCCTATTTCAACGTCAGCTGGAAGGGCCCTGGCAACACGTACGACCACATCTCGATTGCTCCGACGGACGCCGGACCGGACCAATACTTGAAAAGCTTCCGCATCGGCGCTGCCCCGATGCGCATCCAAGCGCCGCTCGCCACCGGAGAGTTCGAGCTCCGCTATCAGACCGGACAGACGCAAGCGACCCTGGCCCGCACGCCGCTGCGAGTCACCCCGGCGCAACAAGAACCGGGGCTGATTCGCGTGAACGCGGCCCAGAAAGGCGCGACCCGTGGCGGAGCCGTGGAGGTCATTCTGGACGCGTCCGGCAGCATGCTTCAGCAA
>Ga0070682_100000450_pt1 | contig 26157 bp, 32 predicted proteins | sample KBSC63LmetaG_FD_64668 | JGI IMG/M metagenome (GOLD analysis project Ga0070682, IMG submission 64668) | Corn rhizosphere microbial communities from Kellogg Biological Station, Michigan, USA - KBS C6-3L metaG | ecosystem: Host-associated > Plants > Roots > Rhizosphere | place: USA: Michigan...
GTCTTGAACTGGTTCACCAGTTCAAGACTTACCGTAACTGGCGCCGCCAGTTACGGTAACTCGCCAGTTACCAGTAACTAGCCAGTTACCAGAAATCAGTAACTTACGGTAATAAAAAACCCGCGCCTCTCGGCGCGGGTTAGTTACCGTAACTCGGGGCGGCGCGCCTCTCGGCGCGCCGCCTAGTTACCGTTACTCGGCGGGCTCGACGCCGACGACGCGGCCGACCGTCGAGCCGTTCGGGTAGATCCGCTCGCCCGAGCGGAGCGCGTCGGCGCGCGGGTCGTCGCCGAGGCGCGCGACGAGCTTCGCGCCCGCCGGGCTCGCGACGAGCTTCGCGACGTCGGCGCGGGAGACGCCGAAGTCGATCGCGAGGCGGTCGAACCCGTCGCCCCGGAGGCGCGCCGCGATAACGCGCGCCGCCGTCGGCTTCGTCGCGCCCTCGCTCGTCGCGGCGCGGTACGCGTTCCGGATCGGGATAATCGACTTCGACGAGTAGCCGAGCGGGACGAGGCGGGCGAGGATCGAGTCTCCCGACTTCGACTCGTAGGGAAGGTTCTCGTCGTCCTTAAGGGAGACGACGAGGCGGAGGACTTCGGGGGTAAAGCGGAAAGTAGAGATAGGACTTCGGCCTCTCGGCTAGCGGCTCGCGCTCTAGGCGGCGCGGCTCTACTAAGAAGAACCCCGTTACGCGAGGGAAGTTACGCGGCGCGTCGATCTTTATTTTTCTTTATTTTTCGGGCGATTTTCTACATTCCGGTTCATCGGTGTGAGCGCGGGTGTGCACAAATCACGTGTGTCACCAACCTTAATGACAATGCACCGGAATCCCGAGTATAGAGAACCTCATTCTCTTGTACTGGCTATGAATCTCCCGAGGCTCGGGCTGAGTCCCCCATTACTCTACTTTCCGGTGTGCACATAGAAAACGCGTGATATATCACCGAAAAGAATGATATATCACGGCGAAAGGCGCTGGGCCGTAGGCCCCCATATATTCGCCTATTTCAGCATGCTTTACTTCTCAGCCGAAACCCGCTATAGTACACGAGTATGCACCTGTTCCGGACCCCTCGAACAGAAGCCCCGATCCTCACGTACGAGCGAAACACCCCCTAATCACGCTAATGCGTTGCCCTGACCCTACCCTCCATGATCCTCAAGCTCAGCCGGTGGCACAACTGCTCTTCGCCACGCTCAGCGCGCGTCAAACGCTCGACAAGATCAACGCAGAGATCGACAGGGTAGTCCCAATCCTCAAGGAGCAATACGCAAGGTCACAGGCTTGGAAGCAGCTGGACGGAGACGCCGAACCAGAAGAGCCCATTCTGGACCCACTCTTCTCCACGCCTCTGGGACAGAAGCTTCTTGACCTGCAGCACAACACCAGAGGGCAACTAGGGCACCTTGCAAGACAGTACATCAGCCTGGGAATCGAAGAGCGGCAGATCAAGGTGTTCGAGGAATGGAGCAACCTGCTCCTGCCGCTTCTCTCCAGTCTGTTGGATGATCCTGACCTTGCGCTTACGAGAGACCAACGCAGGAAGGCACCGGACATCATCGAGCGCCACCTAGCCGTCCTGGAGCCTCCGTCAGCCTCAAGTCTAGAAGATGCGCTGGCTTGAGCATCCCTGGGTTCATGATCGAGGGCAGAGTCAGACACGCGCTGGAACTTCTAGCCGATACGCAAGAAGATTGGGGCTTCCCCCGGATCAGCTCCGATCTGCTGGATGAGATGGCTGTCTTCTGCAGCCAATTCCCTGAAGGCAACGCAGCAGAGTATTGGCGCTTCCATCTGGACCGGATCGCCGAGCAGATGGACCGGAAGCAAGATCGTGCCCGTTCTTGACGCCCCGAAGACAGCCCGGAGGAACACCTCAGCCAACGGCTCCCCGCTGCCGATGGCACCAGGAGGGCTCTCGCGGTACATCGGCGGGCAGCTACGGAAGCAGGGCTCCAGCGTCCGCGACCTGCGGAATCCGACGCGCTGGGCCCACAACAAGCTTCAGGTGCACCTCTGGTCCAAGCAGCGCGAAATCCTGAACTCGATCGTGCGTTACCCCCGGACCACTGTCCGCTCCGCGCACGACACCGGCAAGTCCTTCACCGCTGCCATCGCTACGAACTGGTGGCTGAGCGTCCACCCCGTCGGCAGCGCCTTCGTGATCACCTCAGCCCCGACGGCAGCTCAGGTCGAGGTCATCCTCTGGCGGGAGATTCAGAAGGCCAAGGCGCGCGGCAAGCTTCCGGGTCGAATCACCACCGGCACGATCCCCAAGTGGAAGAGTGAGACTGGGGAGATCATCGCTTACGGCCGCAAGCCGCAGGACCTGATCGCCGGCGATTCATCCCAGGCTTTTCAGGGGGTTCACGCGCGCTACGTCCTCATTATCCTGGACGAGGCCTGCGGAATCCCCGCCTGGATGTGGCAGGCGATCTACACGATCGCAACGAACAAGTACGCTCGCATCCTTGCTATCGGCAACCCCGACGTGCCCGACACCGACTTCCACAACACCCATAAGCCAGAGTCCGCGCACATCTGGAATCAGATCAAGATCAGCGCGATGGACACTCCGGCTTTCACGGGGGAAGATGTTCCGCCCGCGCTTCTGCTCGACCTGGTATCTCCGGACTGGGTCGAGCAGAGGGCTGAGGAGTGGGGCCTAGAGTCACCCATCTACATGAGTAAGGTAGATGCGGAGTTCCCCGAGGTCAATGAGGAGACGCTGCTGCATCCCAGGATCATCCAGGATGCGCAACTCCGCGATCTCAGCTCGATGGCCCTAGGAGAGCCAGGCACCTATGGCCTGGACGTAGCGCGCTTTGGTCGCAACGAGACGTGCTGCTACCGCAACCGAGCCGGTCAGATCAGACTGGAGTGGAATGCGCTCAAGCAGGACACAATGCAGACAAGCGGGCGGGCCGCAAAGATCCTCAACGAGACTTTCGGCAACGCCCCGATGCACATCGACACTGTCGGTGTGGGCGCTGGAGTGTTTGATCGGCTCGCAGAGCAGGGTTTCCCGGTGGTTCCCTTCGTGGCCTCCGAAGCTGCCAGCACGCCGGTGAACCAAAAGCGCTTCGTCAATCGACGGGCTGAGCAGTGGTGGAATTTCCGCATGCTTTTGGAGAAGGGGCAGATCGACCTTCCCAGCACGCAGGAAGATCCAAAGCTGATCTCTCAGCTGTCATCGATGAAGTACTTCATTCGGTCGGACGGCAAGATCATCGTCGAGAGCAAAGAGGACATGGAAGATCGCGGAATGCCCTCGCCAGACCGGGCAGACGCGGCCATGATGTCGGCAGCGAGCCCGCTCCCAGCAGCAGGCGACTTCTGGATCCCGCCAAGGCCTGAGCAGAGGCCGACAGACGCAACGCAATACACCTCAGACTTCGCCATCCAGTCCGCGGTCAACTACAACGGACTCGAAGGCATCCAAACTGTCGACCTGACAAGTCTCACGCAGGACTTGCTGAAGAAGGCCTGGTAGATGACTACCTATCAACCCGATCCAGAACCTCAGCCCGAGCCCCCACCCGTGGCGATCCCAGAGCCACCGGCAAGCCACGAGGCAGTCGGTGGACTGGACCAGCCGCCGCTTGTTAGCGAGGGCCGTCGCAAGCACATGTCAGAGCGGATCGACAGCCTGGTCCTGGGCATTGCCTACACGGCTCTGGGCCTGACCGCCTTTGTCGTGGTCGTAGGTGGCCTGGTCTGCATCCTGGACGACGACTACCCGTTCGCCAGCTACATCTCAGACCTTCGGCAGATGTCCTCGTGGATGATCGCCGCCGGCATAGTCGTGGCCGCGAAGATGCTCGCTCCCTTCGTCCGGATCAACCGCAACCCTTCAGATCGGTAGATGCCTGCCAAGAAGCTACCAGCTAGCAAGCTGAAGAGGAAGCGCGACAAGCGCCCCTCAGCCGCCAAGCGCGGGTACGACTACCAGTGGCAGAAGAGCAGGGCCAAGCGCGTCAGACGAGGCGCGAAATGTAGCAAGTGTGGCGGTGGTGGACAGATGCACTTCCACCACGGCCCGAGCGGAAAGACCAGGCCCCTTTGCCAGCGCTGTCACAACAGCCACACGGCAAAGAACGGCAAGAAGAAGGCAAGGGGACACAGCCGCATCGCCAGGACGCGCAAGTCAGGCAAGCGGCGCCGGACCAGGAAGAAGTAACCAACTTATGGCCGATCACTACGACAAGCTCACAGAAGCCGAAAAGGCATACTGGGACATCTACACGCGGCTGCGTGAGATCAGCGACTGGGAAGGCTTCAGCGAGGCCCAGGAGAACATCAAGGACCTCGCTCGTGACTGGCTCGTCAACCAGAGGAAGTTCATCTGGCGTTGCGCCGAAGGAAAGGAGACACCTGACTACAAAGCAGGATGGGGGATCAACAACAGGCAGGCGCGCTACGATCAGCTCAGCGACGACAAGCTGAACAACGGTTCCTGTCGGCGCGTCTGTCAGTTGCCGACCAATGGGTGCACCGCCAGTGAGAAGTCTGGCATCTCCGAGCGGGAGATGTGGTGGCGCGTCAACTCGACCGACGACACGAACAAGGCCTGGCGCCAGAGCAACGCCGACTGGGCGACCAACCGGCGCAAGCAGGTCTGGCACCTCGGTGAAGACGACAGCTGGAATGAAGCCGAGCGTGAGCTTCGCTACCAGAACCTCTGCATCGCCACGAAGCACGGCAGCGACTACGACACCTGGGCCAAGTCCCACAACACGACCACCGGCGAGAAGAAGAGCAGCGGCGGAGGCAAGTCCTCCAGGTCAGAATGCGTGGACTGGCTCGAAAGCTTCATCGGTGTTCACGAGAACCCCGACGGCAGCAACAAGGGCAACCCGCAGCCGAGCGGATGGCAGAACAGGGTGTACGGCGACGACGGTGTCGCCTGGTGCGCCTGCTTCGCCGTCTGCTCCGCATGGGACAACGGGGTGAAGGGCACCGGCACCGCCGGCGTCTGGAACAACACCGACCTGGCCAAGAAGGGTCAGGGCATCTACAAGGGCTACACGACTGACCCGTCGAAGGTCCACGCCGGCGATCACGCCTTCATCAACGATGATCACACAGGCGTGATCTCAGACCGAGACACGATGGAGACCATCGAGGGGAACACCAGCGCCTCGGGCAGCCAGTGGAATGGCGGCTCGGTAGTGCGCAAGGATCGAGGCCCAGGCTACTGGACTGGCTACGGGCTCGTGGACTTCCCGGACGACTGAGGACGCCATGGACGAGAAGACAGAGACAGGCTCGGACGCTCAGATGACGCAAGCGCAGCATGACAAGCTGCAGCTGCGCTACAAGGACGCACTGGCCAAGGAGCGGGCTGAGGAGCTTCAGACGGAAGCCGTCGACATCGTCGCCACGACAGAAGGTGACGACGCGTGAGCGCCGGTCTGCCCCCAAGCCGCAAGCTCAACCGGCAAAGCCGGCAGCTGCGCAATCCGGAAGATCCACCAGATCCTCCTGACAAGGAGATTGGCCGGGGCGTACCGACCAACTACGACTTCACGGGTCTGAACGCATGGGGCGAGTGGGTCGATGATGTCGAGCGGGCTCCGGATGTTCAGTGGCCTCGGTCGGTGGGCATCTACGATCAGATGTCCAACGACGCGCAATGCCAGGGCCTCTTCATGGGAGCCACGGCGGCCATCCAGCGCTACAGCTGGTACGTCGAGCCCAACGAGTGCGACCCCGCATACGTCGAACTGCTGGCGTCCGATCTGAACCTTCCGGTCGGTTTGGAAGCGGCCAAGGCAGCGGCGGCTGCGGGTACCAAGCGCGGCGTGCTCTCCTATCAGCGTCGCGCTGGATGGTATCCGCACCTCCGCCTAGCGCTCAAGGCGCTGGTGTATGGCTACTACTACTTCGAGCAAGTCGGGCAAATCGAAGACAACGGGCCAGGCGGTCAGCCGATCTGGCGGCTCAAGAAGCTGGGGCCGCGTCATCCGAGAACGATCACTGAAATATGGATCGGCTACGATGGGAATCTACTGCTGGTGAAGCAGGGCTATGGTGCAGCCCTACCTGGCAAACCGAGCACGGCGCCTCCGGAGATTCCCATCGACCGCCTGGTCTGCTATGTCTGGGATCAGGAGCCGGGCAACTGGACTGGCCGCTCCATCTACCGCCCGATGTACCGAAACTGGCTGGTCAAGGACAGGCTTCTGCGTGTCGACGCTATCAAGCACGAACGCAACGGCGTGGGGATGCCGATTGTGAACGCGCCCGAGGGAGCAACTCGGGCCGACATTCAGGACCTTGACCGGATGGCCCAAGAGTACAAGGCGGGTGAGCGGGGCGGCGGTGCCCTCCCTTACGGCGCCAAGTTGACTCTTCAGGGCACCCAGGGCGCGCTGCCGGATACCATCGCCTCGATCCGCTTCCAGAACGAGGAGATGGCCCGCTCGATGCTGATGATGTTCTTTCAGCTAGGGCAAACCGAGACAGGGTCCCGCGCCCTGGGCCAGTCTTTCATCGACTGGTTCTCTCTACAGCAGGAAATGATCGCCGACTGGATTTGCGACACCGCCGTCCCCTACATCATCGCCGACTGGTGGGGATGGAATGTCGACCCGAATGCCGATCAGACTCCTCTGCTCGGCTACTACAAGGGCGACGAAGGGCAGCCTGCCCCTCAAAAAGACTTCGGGCCGGCAGCGGACGCTGTGAAGGCCGCACTTGTCGGTGAGGCTTCCGCTCCCTCATCGGCAGGACGCGAGGGGTGGCCGTTCCAGTCCCGGCCTGAACCTCGCATCGTCAGAGCCGCCGCGCCGTCAACGACGCCGCAACCGTCTGGGACGGCGGCTCTGACAGACTTCAATGAGGGAGAGTCATAATGCAACTCGGCAATCTCTACCTGCCGTACACGATCATCGGCGCGACCTGCGGGATCGTCGCTCTGATCCTCGTCCTGATCCACACCATCTGAGGAGGACACGTGCCCGACCTGAAGCTCAAGTTGGCCTCCAGCGACCCGACCGGCAGAACGGTCCAGGCCGACTGGACCTTCAACCAGAAGCTCGACGGAGTGACGCAGTCATTCCTTCGCATCGACTGGGGCGACGGAAACGTCACCAACTGCCCGTCCGGCACCTCGTCGGCCACGCACGCGTACACCAGCCAGTACGAGCGCATGGTCTACGTCAAGCTGCTCGGCAACGACGTCAACGAGCAGGAGCGCATCAACATCCTGCCCGGTCTGACGCCGCCGTTCTACGATCCAGACCTCGGCGACCTTCACACGGTCAACCCGCAGGGCGACTCGTACAGACGAGCCCTCGCGGATGCCCGCAAGGTCATGCCGGCCAAGAGCCCCTGGATCGGCTCCGACAACAGCGGTGCCCTGAAGCCGGTTCGCTAGCCATGTTCGTCCGTGCCTCAGCCCCGGCCGTGAAGATCGACCTTGCAGAACTGGTCGATGTCGAGGACGTGGAAGTCGTCCAGACGGGGCTGAAGTACCCACTGGCTTCGGGTCCCAGGACATTCACCAAGGACGATCTGGCGGACATCGTGTCCTCCCAGGGCGACGCCGCGGTGAAGACCCCGAGGCTCAAGTTGGGCCATGTCGCCAACATGGGCCTCATGGAAGATGGCCAGCCTGCGATCGGCACCCTGGAGGACCTCACGCTGACGCAGGGCGGCCATCAGATCACCGGGACGTACAAGAACATCCCAGCCTGGCTCGCCCGCGTCTTGCCCTCTGCCTACCCGGCACGGAGCATCGAAGCGTTGACATCAGTCTCAACTTCAACGGGCAATACCTGGTCGGTCGTCCTGACCGATCTGGCTCTGCTCGGGGTCGTCTGGCCCGGCGTGAACACCCTGGAGGACATCCAGGCTCTGTACTCCGTCGAGGGACCAGACAACCTTCAAATCTTGTCAACCAAGGGGGAGGTGGAAGCGGTGTTCGGCGAGCAACTCGCCGCATCGGGTGCAGTCACGGCCCAAGTGGACGTCGACAAGATCAGCCGCGCATATCGGGAGAACAAGCAGCCCGATCAGATGTGGTGGTGGATTCGATCGATGATGATCGAACCCAACGAGTTGATCGTCGAGGATGAGGAGAAGGGCCAGCTGTACCGCATCCCCTATACGGTCAAGGGCGAGGACGTCACGTTCTCTGACCCGGTAGCCGTCCACATGAAGTACGAGGACAAGCCGGAGAAGAAGCAGAAGGAAGCGGCCAGCATGGCGCTCACCGCTGCGATGGAGTCGATGGGTGCCAGGTCCCTGGCATCCTACACATCGAGGAAGGAGTCAGAAATGGCGGGAGTCAGCTCCGAGCTGGACCCCGTCGCGCTGCGCAACGCCCTGGGGCTCGAAGATGGAGCCACGGACGACGAGGTGACCGTGGCACTGGCCTCGGCAGGTTTCGTCGCCAAGCCAGGGGCTGAGGTGATCGACCCGGCAAGGGCCGCTGCAGCAGAGCTGCCTGGCACTTCCGTCGAGCAGGGCCCCAACGAGCCCAACGTCACCTCGCCTGCGGGTCCGAACGACCCCGCAGTCGCGCAGCCGACAGTCGTCCCCACTCCGGTCGCAGCATCGACCGGTGACGTGATCCAGCTGGATCGCGCGACGTATGACCAACTCCGTGCCGGAGCGCAGGCGGGCCTCGCAGCCCACACGCGTCAGCTCACGGAGGACAGGGACACGATCATCTCCGCGGCAGTCCGCGAGGGACGCATCGCGCCCAGCCGTCGCCAGCACTGGGAGCAGCAGTGGGCGGCAGACCAGGAGGGCGTCAGGACGCTTCTGACGGCCGCCGCAGACAAGGGCGGGCTCGCACCCGGCCTCGTGCCCGTCGGACCGGATCAGGGAAGCGCCCTGGCCGCCGGCACACAGGAGGACACCTCGGCATACCCGTCCGAGTGGCTTCCGGAAGTTCACCGCGAGTCGCAGGAGGTGAAGTCCTAGATGGTCGGCAACCTCTGCACCCCGTACTACGAGCCAGGCTCGAGGATCACGGGGCGTGCGACGGGCGCAGCCGTCGTCGGCAAGACGTTCATCTGCGTCGCCGCAGACAAGGATCCAGGTTCACGTGAGCTCGATCCGGCGGCCACCGGCGGCAACGTCAAGATCAAGACAGCAGTCGCCGCCGACGCCACCGCCGGCCACGTCATCGGCGTCGCCGAGCATGACGCCGCGCAGAACAAGCTCACCCCGTTCCTCAGGGGCGGCTTCGTCGTGCCGGTGACCGCAGGAGCCGCGCTCAACGCGGGCGACCTGGTCACCGCAGGTGCCAATGGCAAGGCAGTCGCAGCTGCCGCCAACCGACCAGCAGGTGTGGCGCTCGCGGCAGCAGCCGTGGACCAAGACGCCATCATCCTGCTCTTCTGAGGGAGGTGATCAAGTGCTACTGAGTGCAGATGGAAACGTCGTCGGCATCGAGCCGGTCACCTTCGACCCGCGTGCCGGTGTCGTGGAGTACGCCGAGTTCCTGACGGCGGCCGCAGCGCAGGTGCTGACGGCGGCAGGGACGTACCCCCTGCCGGTGTCCCACCCGTTCGGGCCACCGGTCGTCACGGGGACGAGCATCACCGTCGAGGCGATGCTCAACCAGCCCACCCGCATCACGCGGATGGTCATGGACCTGACCCGCGAGCGCTTCATCGCAGACAAGATCTTCACCAACGGTGGCGGAGTCACCGGCGGTGCGGTGGTCTACGACGCAGCGCAGGAGAACGACCTCTACACCAACAGGGACATCGAGCAGGTCGAGCCTGCGGCCGAGTTCCCGCTCGTCACCACGGATCAGACGGCACCGGAGACGGCCACCGTCGAGAAGTGGGGCGCCAAGGTCTTCATCACCGATGAGGCCCGTGACCGCAACGACAGCGCCGGCTTCACGAAGCTGATCCGTCAGCTGTCGAACACCATCGTGCGCAAGCTCAACCAGCGTGCCGTCGCGGCGCTGGAGGCAGCGATCGCAGACGGCAGCCGAGACGTCATCGGCAACAACTGGTCGACATACGACCCCGAGACAGATCCGCCCCAGGACAGCCCTGCGTACGACTTCGGCCGCGCGCAGATGCAGGCGGACAACGAGGAGATGGGGATCAACTACTCGCTGTGGATCGTGAATCCGCAGGAGGCCCTGAACCTCACCGCCATCTACGGGCCGGGCCTGACCGCCCCGGGGATGCCGACGTTCTACTCGTCACCGCGGGTGACCGCCGGCACCGCACTCGTCGTCGCTCCCGGCCAGGTCGGCCAGCAGCGCATCGAGAAGCCGCTCGGCACGGAGACGTGGCGCGAGCAGAAGACAGAGCGCACCTGGACGCAGAGCAGCGTCCGCCCGCTCTGGTTCGTCGACAACAAGTTCGCCATCCTCCGCTACAAGCAACTGGCGGGGTGATCGCGTGGCCGTGGTCAAGATCAGACACGCGCAGTTCATGTTCTACGTCGAACAGCCCCACACCGGGCCAGACGGCGAGGACCAGATCCGCCTGTCGCGAAGGATCGCGCTCAAGGGTGAGATCGTCGACATCCCGCGTGACGAGGACATGTCACGCGGAGAGGAAGCAGGCGCCTTCGAGGATGAGGACGTCGAGCTGCCGCCGGACGACGACGCGGCTGAGGACGCAGACGCAGCCAATGCGGCCGCGGCTGCCGGGACGCCGGACATCAACGCCAGTCACGACGAACTCGTGAACTGGATCCAGGAGGCCAAGCCCAACGAGGACGCGATGGTCGAAGCTGCCCAGAACGATCCCGACATGGCGAACGCTCTCATGGCAGCCGAGAACGAGGCATCGGGTGGCGACCCCCGCAAGGGCGTCATGACCCGCCTCAAGGCGCTCACCTAGGTCATGACGACTCCTGCTCCATATCCGTGGGCCCTCCCGACCGTGGAGGAAGTGGGTGCGATCCTCCGGGCGCGCACTCAGGACCAAAACGATCAGGAACTCGGAACGTTCACTTCCGACACGCGGCCCACGGACGTGGAGGCGGAGCGCATGATCCGCCAGGCCGGCAATGTCGTGTATGGAGCAACGGGCAGTCCTGATGCGCTCGTGTGCGACACTGCTGACCAACTCAAGGAGCAGATCGGCTACTGGATCAGTCTCCTGGCCGCAATGCTCATCGAGCTGTCGTACTTCCCCGAGCAGATCGGTGAAGAGCGATCGGCATTCGAGCACTACAAGGAACTCTGGGACGACGACGTGTCTGGCTTCGCTGGACTCGTCGAGGCAGCGGCTGAGTGCCGCGCCGGTGAAGTGGTTCCGGACGACACAGACGGATACAAGTCAGCCAGCTGGGCCTTCCCCATCGATGCCGGTGGTATGGTCGGCTGGCAGACAAGCTGGTAAAGATGTCGAATCTACTCATCACCACGTCGGGCTGTAACGTAGTAGAGCGCAGACTTCGTGCTGTGTCGCGGTTGGCCGCCGATTTCAGCCCGGCGTGGGATGACGTAAAGGACCCACTCGTTCGAGGCATCGAGAATGCCTTCGACAAGGAAGGCCCAGGGTGGGCTGAGAATGACCCGGACACCCTGCGCAAGAAGAAGGGTGGGATGATCCTTCAGGATACGCGCCGACTGAAGCGTAGCCTGACGAACAATCCCAAGACACACGAGACTGGCAGCTCAATTGAAATCGTAACTGATGTTCCTTACGCAGAAGCTTCATTCAAGGGCACAGTCAACCAGCCAGCACGACCCCTGGAGATTACCGAGCACTACAAGCGGCTAGCATCCAAGGCCATCTCTGAGCGACTGGTCCAAGAGTATGAGCGCTCCTAGCTTCAATCCTCCTTACAGCGGTGAGTCCTGGTTCGGCACTCTGCGTGGCGGGCAGAATGCCAACGATGCTCTCATCTCGATCCTCGACAAGTACCTCGGCTGGTACATCAATGAGGTCGCGCGGGTCAACGACGAGCCATTCGAGCGGATGGTTCCCATCAAAAGCTTCAGAGTGACGACAGACCTCGAGGCCATGCCCGAGGACAGGCGCGCTCCGTTGGTCCTCTTCGTGAACAACGGGCTCGATGATCCGCCGGTCAGGCGTGCGGGCCCGCAGACAGGATATTCCTACACTGGCGTGTTCGAATACGACGTTGGGGTGATGGCGGTTGCTCGGGGTGCGAGGGAGAATCACGGCACTCGGGCGATCAGACTGGCATGGCTCTATGCCACAGCCGTAATAGGGTGCTTGATTCAGCAAAGGGATGACGATGGTGTCATCTCGATGATCGACTTCAAGGACCTCAAGCCAAACGGACTCGACTCATCTGCCGACAGGACGGCATGTATGGTAGTCGCCACCTTCTTGGTGACGGTGCCCAACATGGTGTCCTGGGGTACTGGGCCGCTGCTTCCTGACTGGGTGCCTGCAGAGCCGCCCGCTCAGGATGAGAGCCCAGAGTGGCCAGTGGTCACTAACCCCACGGTGACGGTCGAGAAGGTAACACCCAACGATCCTCTGAAAGAGGAGGTGTAGCGAATGCCAAGACCTGGTGTCGATGTGACAGTCGAAGGGGATGTCTCCCAAGTTGGAGCCAACCTCGACAGTAGCCAGGGCTTCTATGCCGGAGTGACCGAACGTGGTCGCTTCAGCGTCGTGCCGGCTCGGTCATTCACCGAGTACAAGGAGCGCTATGGCGGCAGAAGCGCCGCCAGCCAGGACATGTACGACGCAGCGCGTGGCTTCTTCGAGGAAGGTGGGACGACGCTGTTCGTGTCTCCCGTCTACGGCGTCAATGCTGTGGAGGCTTCAGGCAACCTCGGCACGATGCTCGCGCTCAAGGCCAAGGGTGGCGGCACCTGGGGCAACTCGGTCAAGGTCAGCACAATCGCCGACACTGGGCTAGGCTCAGGTAGCGACGCGGTGCTGACGGTCGAGAACCCCGCAGGCACCGTCGTGGAGACCAGCTACCCGCTCGGCACCGTCGCAGATGCCGTGTCGTGGATCAACACCTACTCCAGGATCGTGTCGGCAACTGCCGGCTCGGGCGGCGCAGACGCCGACATGACCGAGCCTGCCACGATCACCCTCACCGCCGGCGCTGCCGGCGCCGCTGTCGCCCAGGCGGACTACGCCACGGCTCTGGCGTACTTCGCCTATGAGCTCGGCCCAGGCCAGGTGTACATCCCCGGGGTCAGCAGCGTCAGCATCCTCGGCGAACTGTCGGACTCCATCGTGGCGACCACCAGGGTCGGCATCTGGGACCTTCCGGACACGAACGACCCCACGGCACTCGCAACGGTGATGTCGCAGGTGTCCTCGCTCGACGGCTCAGGCTTCATGCTCGCCGTCGGCCCCAGGCTCGCCTATCCGCACGAGACGGCACCGGCGATGATCTACGTTCCGGGTGGCGGCGTCGAGGCAGGGATGATCGCTCGCGTCGACAAGTTCCAGGATCGGTCCCTGGTCGCTGCCGGCTCTGACGGCATCTCCCGTCGAGCCCTGGGGCTGAAGCAAGTCTACGACGACGCAGATCGAGAGGACCTCAACGAGCTGGGCTGCGCGCTGTACAAGGTCGTCAACCAGCAGGTCAGGATGTACGGCTACCGGACCAGCGCCGGCCCATCCGAGAAGAACTGGCTCTTCTTCCAGGAGGCCAGGGTCGTGATGCAGCTCGCACATGAGCTGGACGCGGCCATGGAGGAATACGTCCTCAAGACGATCGACGGACGCAAGATCCTGGAGAACAAGATCGGCGTCGCCCTCACGGGCATCTGCCTACGCTACTGGCGAGACAACGCCCTGTACGGCGAAGCCGCCAGCGACGCATTCCGCGTCAACACCGCGGACTTCAACAACGTCACGACGGCCATGGCGGGCGAGATTCACGCTCAGGTCAAGGTCAAGACCAGCCGCGTGGCGGAGTGGATCAACATCAACCTGGTCAAGACCATGCTTGACCGGCCCTTCTGAGGAGGTGAACTGAAATGGCAGTCGCAAACCCAGAACGCCAGGACACATGGCTAGTCACATGCATCCTGGAGGGCAAGGACCTCGGCATCTTCGACAAGAAGTCGGGCGGTGAGATCGACTCGGACGAGAACAAGTACCCACTCGGTGGGATGCTCGGCGAGATCAGCCTCGGCGGTCGCAAGACAGTCGGTGAGCTCACCATCAGCCGGTACTACGACGCAGACCGAGATGACCCGCTGTTCGGGTTCCTCAACGCGAACGTCGGTGCCGGTGAAGCAACGGTCGGAGTCATCCCGCTCGACTTCCACGGCAACCCTCAGGGCGGCAAGGTCATCTACAGCTGCACGCTGCGGACGTTCACCCCGCCCGAGGTGGACAACGAGTCCCAGGATGCAGCCATGCTGGAACTCGTCTTCACCTCCTTCGCGGTGGTGCCGTGAGCCAGCTCAACATCACCGGCCCCGACGAGCAGGAGACGGAAGTCACGTCATCTGTCGCGTCGGCGCCGGTGGGGGCGCCGCCCCAGAGCAGCATTCTGTCTCGGCTCCGCAAGAGTGCCGAGGCGCAGCTGGCCGAGAAGTTCATCGACATGCCTGTCGGTGGAGACTACGGCGAAATGCTGCAGATCAGGTACAAGCCGCTGCGTCCAGAAGAGATGGACTCGTTCATCGAGTCCAAGACGGACGCGCAGCTGGCCCAGGTGGTCACCGTAACCATGGACATGATGGCTCGTTCATGCATCGGTATTTACTCCTGGGACCCTACGGACAACCGCAAGGAAGAACTCAAGGACAGCCTGGGCAACTCGCTGTATCTCGACAATCGTCTGGCTGAGATGCTCATGCTGCCTCAGCCGGGTGGAGTGCCGATGACCTCTCGTGAGATCATCAGCTGTCTGTTCGGCTACAACGGAGCGGCCATCTCCAAGCACGGGAACGAACTGGCTGAGTGGATGCAGGACCCAAAAGCCAGCCCAGCAGTCCCCTCAACAAGAAGTGGGTAGAGACTCTGGCTCTTTGCCTTGTTGAAGGCATACAACCAAGCGACTTCATTCGAGCGGATGACATCGAGCGGAGTGTACTTCTGGAAGTTGCCGGCAAGGCGCAAGACCTGAGTATCGAGCGGGACAGACTTCTGGCAAACATGATCATTGAGGAGCTTAGCAAAGCACTAAACAAGAAGAAGTAATGGCTGATTCGATCATCACAACCCTGCGCCTCATCGGACAACGTTCATATGTCTCTGGTATGGACAGTGCTGCCCGTTCGGTGAATCGCCTTGAGCGCTCCAACAGGGACGCTGAAGGTGGTCTGAGCCTCTTCCAAAGTCGGCTGGGAGGAGTTCGGGGCGCACTGGGTCTCGTTACATCTGCGTTGACGGGCACTGGCATCGCGCTCGGCGCTCTGGCGATCTATGTCGGTAAGACAGGCATCGAATTCAATGCCAACATGGAGCGGACGAAGGTTGGCATCGGAACGTTGCTGCACGACTCTCAGAAGACAGAAAAGGTCTTCAAGTCAGTTCAGCGCTATGCCCTTAAGTCGCCAATCCTTTCGGTTGCCGATGCGATGCAGTCGACACAGCAGATGCTTGGCGCGGGAATGAACTCCAACCGAGCGGAGAGCACCCTCAAGGCATTCTCAAATACGCTCAGCGCGATGGGACGTGGCCCAGAAGATCTGAAGCGTATGACATACGCCTTCCAGCAGATGCTGTCGAAGGGCCAAATCTCGGCAGAGGAGCTCAGAGGGCAGCTGGGAGAAATCTTCCCGGCATCCAAGCTCCTGGCTAAGAGGCTAGGCATCACGACGCAAGAGCTAGCGTCAGAAATGAAGAAGGGCAACCTGAAGGGCAAGAAGTATGTCTACATGCTTCTTGATGAGATGAACAAGAAGTACAAGGGTGCTACGAAGCGGTATGCCGATACGTTCACAGGCATGATGACCAACCTGCAGGAGAACATCAAGTACACGGCAGGACTCCTGACAGAAGATTTGATGGACCCGCTCAAGGGCCTCATGAAGATGGGCTCTGGGGCGATGAAGAAGGTACAGAAGTTTGCTCAGGGTGGCGGCCCTAAGCAAGCGGTGAATGCAGTCGTCAAGGGAGCCACCAAGGGGAATGCTCCTGAGACGCAGGGCCTAGCGAACTCCAAGAAGTGGCAAGGCACCCTCTTCAAGGTCGGCAAGATCGCCAGGTCTGTGTTCGACGGACTCAAGAAGTACGCAATAGAGTTCTGGAATGCACTCAAGCCGATGGAGCCTTTCATCACGAACATTCTGCTCCCGTTTGCCGTCGGATTCGGCAAGGGTCTGCTCGATGGCATCACCGGTGTCATTCCTTTGATCAAGGTTCTCGCTACTGTTCTCGGGTGGATCGGTCAGAAGTTTGCATTCCTCAAGCCAGTCATGTTCTTCATCGGCTACCTGATCGGCTTCATCTTTGGTCCGGCCAAGCTCGGTGTCTTCAGAATCTTCGGTCGCATGATCGGATTTGTCGTCACCAAGATGACGACATTCGTTACCTGGCTCACCAAGGTCAGCAATATTGCTCTCCGCATTGGCGTAGGGTTTCTTGAGCTCGGAGGCAAGATCAGCAGATTCGTGTCCGGTGCTGTAGGCAAGATCAAGGGCATGCCTGGTCGACTGATCAACGTCGGCAAGGACATCGTACGAACGATCATCAGCGGGCTCAAGGGTCTAGCAGGCGGAATCACTGCTTTGATTTCAGGAGCGGTTGGTTCAGTAACCGAGGCTGCGGTGAACCTGGGTGCAGCTATCTGGGACGGTATCAAATCTGGAATCATGAGTGTGATCCCTGACCCGATTAAGAACACAGTTAGCGGAGCCCTGGGGCTGAGCCAGGCAGCGCCCAAGTCGCATGGCGGTGCGATGCCGACGGTAGGTGGACGTAGGAAAAGAGCGCACGGTGGACTGGCGAGTGGACCCACCCTTGTGGGCGAGCAAGGCCCCGAGTTGCTACATGTTCCCGGCCCGGGCATGATCTCTCCGATCAAGGACCTCGGGGGATCAATGTCAAGTGCCGTTAGCTTCCAGGTCATCTCTCCCATCTATCTCAACCAGAGGCAAATCGGCCAGGCCGTGATGGATGACCAGTCTGACAGGATGGCGCGTCGATGACTACTCCTCAGCCAAAGACGAAGGTTCTCAACGCTGCTGACGTTCCGCCTCCCGGTTGGGTGCGGCTGAAGTCAGCGGCTCCGACACTCAACATCATGGGGCCGCTCGGGCCAGAGCCTCCAACCATCGGCGGTGGCTTCGGAGGATATGAAGTTGTTTCTCGTCCTCGTCAGGTTGGCATGACGATCTGGAATGGCATCGAGCCCTACCAGTTGACGTTCTCGATGTTCCTCGAAGGCTTCAAAGAAGGACGCAGCATCGAGGGAGACATCGAAGCAGCAATGCGATGTGCGCACGGCACCGATGGCGAGCCAGGCACCATACGTGTGTATGGTATCCCTCGCCTTCCTGCGACGGACTGGGTCATCGAGAATCTGGACTTCGATTCAGACACGACGATCCGAGCCAAGAACATGGAGCGTATCCGTCAGAAGATGACGTGGACTCTTCGTGAGCGGATTGATCCTGCCTACCTCTCTCTGCGCAAGGAAGCGTTGATGGGCAAGAAGCCCGCCAACACAACGATCAAGGCCAAGAGCGGAGACACGCCGGCCAAGATAGCCAAGAGGCTGAAGCTTAAGTCTTGGACGATCATTCGTGATCGCAACAAGGGCATTACCAAGGCAGGGCAAAAGATCAAGCAAGGAACAAAGATCGTAGTTCCATTCGATAGCGTGAAGACTTCCTACCGATGACGACTTCTCAAGTCAACCGACGGGCCAACGACCCGTACCGCTTCAACGCCTCCAACTGGAAGACAAAGGACCAGTGGCGCAAGTGGGAACTCGTCGGCATGAAGGGCACGATGGCCCTTGATGATCTCTACCTGAATTGGGCGGACAAGCGCGCCTGGGATTTGGAGATCAAGCAGGCTATCGAGTCGATCACGATCAACCGCGACATCTCTGGCGCGAACACGATCGAGATCAGCCTACGCGATCCCAAGCGACTGATCTTCAAGCAGTCGATGGGTCGAGCCCGCAAGCGCATCGATGACCCCAAGAAGGAAATCCCCAAAGACGAAGCCTTCAACGAGATCCATCAGGTTGACGTGATCGGTAGAGCAGTCAGCGTTGAGCTTGACGATTGCTCGTTCCGGCTCGTCAAGGTCGGCTATGATTCGACGAACAGCCAGACTACTCTGACGTTCGAGGATCGCATGGTCTACTGGCTCCGTCGCAAGAAGGGGCATTCCCTTCGGGTGTCGCGCAACAACGTGACGAGAGCTCAGTTCATCCTTCGTCTGCTCCGTCAAGTTGACGTCGAGAAGATGCCGTTCATTTGCCCTGAGCTTTACGAGAAGCAGGCAATCGCTCCAATCAAGAAGGATGCTAGCCCAGACCCTGATACCAAGGGCGGCTTCGACGGCAAAGCTCGTCTGACGACCAAGCACAAGACAGCAACCAACGCGCAGCGTCGTTGTATGGCAGAGGCGTTCCAGGCGGCTGAGTCAGTCAAGGGTTGCACTCCAAAGATCCTGGAAGCGCTAGCCTGTACCTGCATCACAGAGTCTCTGGTCTCAAATCCTCCAGGCGGAGATCAGGACAGCCGCGGGATCATCCAAATCCAGGATCGCACGGCGGCATACGTCCATTGCAATAACAGAAGCATCTCATCGTCAGTCAAGGCTTGGATGTCGAAGGGCTTTGGCCGATTCGGCGGAGCAGTCGAATACTCCAAGAAGCATCCCAAGGCGCGTCCTGGCCTCGTCGCGGCTGCCGTTCAGTATTTGGAAACGAATGTTGGGCTTTACTCGCCCTGGGAAGCAGAAGCCAAGAAGTGGGTTAGAGCCTGGAAGGGTTCAGCAAGCGAAAGCGCAAGCTCAGCCGACACGACCTACGTCAAGTCATACCAGTACGCTCGCGCCAAGGACGAGGACAGCTGGACCTGCATTCAGCGCCTGGCGGAAGAAGTTGGCTGGAAGGCTTTCATTGTCGGACGCAGCTTCTACTTCATGTCGATGGAGCAGCTGTACCAGCGCCGAGTTCGGCACCTCATCAAGCCGGATGACGGCAGCTACGTAAGCGTCCAGGCAGACATGGACTGGGGCAAGGAGAACAACACCGCCACCCTCGTCGTCATGGCCGATCGATGGGCAGCGCCTCCAGGTGCAGTCATCGAACTGGATGAAGGCTTTGACATGATCGCCGGCCGATGGCTAGTTGCGTCATCTACCCGCGACTGGTTCTCACCACTCCTGACTCTTACCCTTCAGCAGCCTGGCGGAGAGAATCGTGAGAAGCCTGAGCCTGCTCCGGAAGTCAACCAGTCGTCTACGACAAGTGCAGAGGCAGGAGGAGAAGGAGGCAAGGCGGACGAGTTCTGGCGTTATGCCAATTTGATCGACAAGCACACTCCGACTTACCAACTCGGAGGCGGCCATGGCGATCTTCGACGCACAACCAGCAGCAGCGTATTCGATTGCTCTGGTTCCGTTAGCTGGGCTGCTTACCACGCCGGTATGTGGCCTGAATCCTGGGGCCACAACGGTCATGTCTCCGGCGACTTCGAGAATTGGGGCAAGCCAGGCAAGGGCAAGAAGATCACAATCTATGCTAGTGCCGGCCACGTCTATGCGAACTTTGAAGAAGGCATGGGCCACGGCAGCAAGCGCTTCGACACCGGAGGCGGCGGCAACTACACCAGAGGTGCTCGCATCAAGTCGCCTCGTCGTCCTGGCGGCGGTATGGTAGAGAGGCACTGGCCGGGGACATGAACGAAGACATCACAACTCTTATCAAGCGCCAGAAGGGGCCAGGCACCGAGATTGACCGCCAGGTTCTCGAAGGTGTGCTGCTAAAGCAGGGCGGTCGGTTCTACGCCAAGATCGATAATCAGGCTCCGCTGTGGGGTCCAGTCCACGGTGGTGAGGACGAGTTTGTCGGAAAGAAGATGCCGATCTTCGTCACGCAGAGCGGCAAGCCATACGTCATCTGCGCGACTGCTGGTAGCGGTGAGCCAGGCCCGCCTGGACCAACTGGCCCGATGGGGCCAACGGGTCCTGCGGGCCCAAAGGGCGACACGGGGTTCACTGGCCCTGCGGGCCCAACCGGAGCGACGGGCAGCACAGGTCCTCCAGGCGCTACTGGATCTACAGGCCCAGCAGGTCCGACTGGTGCAGCTGGTCCTACAGGAGCAAAGGGAGACAAGGGCGATCCAGGAGCAACAGGACCAGCTGGCAGCCAAGGCCCAATCGGCCTCACAGGACCAGCCGGACCCCAAGGAGTCAAGGGCGACACCGGAGCCGCCGGACCCCAAGGCGTAAAGGGCGACACTGGCCTCACGGGTGCCGCTGGACCTACAGGTCCTGCTGGCGCAGACTCTACGGTCCCAGGCCCTGCTGGTCCGGTTGGCCCGACAGGGGAGACTGGACCCCAAGGTGATGCCGGTCCTACTGGACCCGCCGGGGCTGCCTCAACAGTGCCTGGTCCCGCAGGACCTAAAGGTGATCCTGGGTCAACTGGTCCAGCTGGAGCGGACTCTACAGTTCCCGGCCCTCAAGGCCCTGCTGGCCCGACTGGCCCTGCGGGTGCGACGGGTGGTCTCGGCCCCAAGGGCGACAAGGGTGATCCCGGTGCCGCTGGCGCTACTGGACCAGCAGGTCCTACGGGACCAGCAGGCGCCGACTCGACAGTTCCTGGTCCGGCCGGTCCTACAGGTCCTGCGGGAGCAGATTCGACTGTCCCAGGTCCTCAAGGCCCGCAAGGCGTCAAGGGAGATACGGGAGCAGCCGGAGCAGCCGGTGCAACAGGACCAGCGGGTCCAACTGGCTCAACCGGACCGACTGGTCCCGCTGGTGCTCCTGGTGCTCCTGGCGTCGTGGCTTACTACGAGCAGGCGGCTGAGCCACTCGGAGCGCCCATTGGAGCAATCTGGGTCGACACCGATGCCCCGGTGCCGATGGCTGCTTGGCCTGAGACCTATCGTCAGCTGAGCAACGACTGATGGCACAGAACGCAATCAGGATCAAGCGCCTCGACGGCACTTGGCAGGACATCGTCATCCAAGGCCCTATGGGTCCGTCCGGTCCCACTGGACCGGCAGGTCCTACAGGGCCGACTGGTCCAGCTGGATCAGGAGCTACTGGTCCGGCTGGTGGTGATCTAGCGGGCACCTACCCGAACCCGACCGTCAAGCGTATGGTCGGTGACCTTGTCGACTTCCGTACTACTGGTGCTCGCGCAGGGTCGGGTGGTTCCGTTCCTTCTGGCACTCAGTTCATCGACAGCGGTGCAAGTCCAAGGCAAATTGTCTACACAACGCCGTCATTTCCGACGCGTGCCCGTATTTCCTGGCAGTCAAGATGGGACGCCACGGTGGCTGCCTGGCATTTTAACCTGGCAGGGCTTGCCATTAGCCCCGCACCGGTTGCTGACTACGGGCCGCTGTACGTATCAGGGGCCTGTCTCTGGGGTAGAATGATCTTCAATACCTATCTGGGCGGCGCGTCATACTTTAACCCCAGCGGTACGTTCTTTGCTGATCTCGCCGCATCCACCACCTACACATTTATGCACGCCATGTACCCGGGACAGTCGGCGCATGTGTGGGATGCTTCGATGCCTCTTTCGCTCATCAACCTCGAAGTGTTCGCCAGATAGGAGAAATGGTGTCGGTCCCAAGAATCAATGAAGATCAATATAAGGTCCTCCAAACGTATGAGCTCGACGGTGGAACCGTAGACCTGTGCGTCGAAACGGCTGCGCTCGAATTGGCGTCTGAAACAGGACAAGACATCCTGAATCCTCCGCTCCTGATCGTCAGAAAGGAATCAGATGGCGGCACCAACGGGTAGAACCCCAAACCTGCAGCTGCCGTATCCGATCCCAGACGACGATGTCGATGTCCCTCGGGATATCAAGGCGCTGGCCGATAAGCTGGACCTAGGATACACGACAGTCACTCTGCTGCCTAGTTCTCCGGTGGCTGGGCAGCTAGTCAAGCTTCAAACTGCTGCCATGCTTGCCCTGGAATGCGCATTCTTCCTGAGATGGGATGCGACACGATCGAAGTGGATCCCTGAGGGCGGCACGCCGCTGATGAAAAGCGCTCTCACCGACGTCCCGATTGCCACGGACAGTTCGCCGGTCGATGGTTCGCCCGTGGTATCCTTGCCGATCCCGGCTGCCGGCAAATACTGGATCGAGTTTGGCTTCGGCCTGTTCATCCCGGCCAGCAGCGCCCCACAGGCAACCATCGCAGCGGCTCCGCAAGGCCTCGGCGTCCCCGCTCTGTTCGCGGGCCATGCGGCCAACACCCAGCCTGGTACCGTTCTGCACTATGGCCTCGCGTGGGCGGTGGGTGCAGGGTTCGCCCGCTTTGAGCCTGGTTACGCCAAGGCGTGGCCGTGGGACCTAAACGCCGCCGGAAACTTGACACTGCGCTACTCCACCTACAACGTCACGCCAACCTTCCGGTTCCCATGGATGAAGGCTACGCCTTTGGTGATCGGGTAATGCCTCTTCATCTCGCACTCCCCATCGAAGTCAATGCTGGCTCCTATGTCTACAACGAGCAGGATAGCCAGTCCGAGGCCAAGACACAAGCCCGAGCGATCCTGTCCTTCCCGCGAGGCTCAAGGCAGGAGAGTCTGGACTTCGGGATCGAGGACCCAACCTTCCAGATGATGCCAGTCGATGTGACGGACATCTCGAATGCCCTGTCCTTCTACGCACCTGATCTCGACATCGAGATCAATACGCGCAGGGATGACATCGACGGCAGCGAACAAATCAACATCCGCGTCTCTCTGCCGTATTCGGACGATGTCGGCGAGAAGGTTGTCGGAGAGGTTCACTCATGAGCGACTTGCCGCTTCCTGACGGATACATCGAGCTCGATCTGCTCGGCGATCAGACATCGCTCGAACAGATCGGCATGGAGTACATGGAGTGGGCCGTCGAGAACTGGGTCCGCAAGGCGGGCAATCCGGACACGATCATGATCGAGTCCTCAGCCCAGATCACCGGCGAGTTGATCGAGCAGGCGGCGCAAATGCCGCCAGAGGCTCTGATCTACATCGGCACCTCAATCTACGGCATTCCGTTCCTGTCTGGCGAGCAGGCAACGGGCGTCGCAATCTTCACCTTCGATATCGATGTCCCGAGCTACATGGTGCCGGCCGGAGCGCAAATCTCTGTGCCTGCCTCAGCCGGGCCGAACCTGATCTTCGAGACAGTCATCGACATCCCAAGCCCAATCGGCGGCGGTGTCGTCAACGTGGACATCATTGCCGAGGAAGTCGGGACACTCTACAACAACTGCTTCGGAGTTGCCGAGCTAGTGGAGCCTTTCGACGGGCTCACTATCGATGTTCCGACTCCCACGGACACCGGCTCGGATGACGAGACTGCGCAGGAGTATCTCGACCGGCTGAGCAACACACTCACGATCTATGCGCCGCTCGCCATCCTACCGCAAGACCACGCAGCGATCGCTCAGACTGTCCCCGGTGTCGGACGAGCGACGGCCATCGACCTGCTGATGCCGGGTACGACCGATGAGCCCAAGGCCATCCGTGACCCAAACGAGGTCAACTACCTCGCAGGCAAGACGCCGCCGGAGGGCATCCCAACGGCAAACAAGACCACCGAGCCGAGATGCACGACGGTTGCAATCACCACTGAGGAGGGCACCGAGCCCAGTCACCAGCTAATGCTCGATGTCTGGAATGTCCTCGACAAGAGTCGAGAGGTCAACTTCCTGAACTATGTGATCCCTCCGGCCTACACGACTATCGACGTCAGAGGTCAGGCCAGGGCCTACCCTGGCTCCGGTACGGATCAGGAAGCCTGCGATGCGGCCGAGGAAGCCATCCGCCAATGGCTCGATCCGAACACCTTCGGTCAGATTCCCGGAAACAGCGATACGAACATCTGGGCCAACGACACGAAGGTCAGGCACGACGAGGCAGTGGACTATGCCAACCGCGGTGCCGGCGTCTGGTGGACTCAGAACATCGAGATGAAGAAGTCCACTGACTCGACCTGGACTACCGGCGACATCACTCTCACAGGTGTCGCTCCCCTCGTGCTGGCCGGCACGATCACCTTCACTCCTGCGCCATGACCCCCGATCCAGACTTCACTCCGCAGGGCGAGAAGCTCCGTGAGCGCACCGTCTACCTTCAGGAAGACGACGCGCAGTACAACTACGCGCACAGTCATCTCTGCGAAGGGATGATGCGGGCTCAGGCTCAGATCAGTGAACTCATCGATCCGCCGGAGCCATACCCTCCGTGGGGTCCATTGTTCGACGTCAGCGTCTGCCCCGCTTGGGCGCTGCCTTGGCTTGCGCAGGTCGTCGGCGTCCGGCTGATTACTGGTCTCGATGAACAAGGTCAACGAGACTTCATCGATGGCATGGCGTTCTCTCGCCGTGGAGCGCCAGACTCGATCCGCACCCTCATTCAGAGCCAGCTATCCGGCAGCAAGCTGGTCTGGTTCCGCGAGCGGGATGCCGGCGATCCCTACAGGCTCGAGGCCATCGTTAAGACGAGTGAGGTTACGACTTCAGTTGCCGCGATCAAGGCGCTGGTAATCGCGCATCAGAAGCCGGGCGGGATCATCTTCAATCTACGTGACGTAGATACCTGGGACTACCAGGAGATGACGACAGAGTTCGTCGGCCAGAAGTACATGCACGTTGCGGCAACCTACGCAACATACAGAGCGCTCTCTGGCGGCCCGTACTCTACGTGAGTCAGTTCGTCCAGTACCTTGTCGCGATTGCGCTATCGTTCTGGACTCCTTACAACGGCGGAGTGAACCCTTGCCCTGACGGCGTCACCTATCGCGTCTGGGAACGAGGCACTTGGAATCCGCCTCCGGCTGAGGTGCCGGGTAAGGTTGTTGCCTGGTCCTATATTCAAAAGGGCAACTGTAGGATCAACTTCGCTCCAAGTTGGACTTATTTGGTCAGAAGGCCAGAGATAGCATGTATGGTCGTCATCCATGAGCTAGGACATTCCGCCATGGGGCTCGATCATTCAAAGACGGGTTTGATGCAAATCAAGGTGACGAATGTCCGGCCCATCGGGGCTTGCTTCGGCATCCCGCGTAGGGTGCTGGTTCCACCCTTCCGCCGACCGGGAGCCCGACCCAGTTCGATACCCCTGGGAAAGCGTCCCCGCCATATGCAGGAGGCTGCGACGTTACGGATAGACGCGACCCCTGTGGGATAGGCCACAGGGCCGGTTTAGCCGTAACGCGCCAGCCCGAGAGGGCGCCTGACGGTCTTGAGGACTGCTGGAGAATCTTTATGCTTTCTTTATGATGGCCCGGTAGGCTCCGGGGGAGCCGGAAAGAAATTGATCAGGGAAAGCAAATCCGGCTCAGAGAGGAACAGATGTCCAGAAGGATCGCAGGAACCAAGTTCTACCGGGTCGTCAGGCTCGGGAAGGGGAACAAGCCGATGGACAGCGAGAAGCACCTCGTCGTCCCCGGCACCTACCGCGACCCCATCGCCGGCGAGAGCCTCCACGGGGAGGCAGAGACATTCTGCGGGATGGACACCGAGCCAGGCCCGCCCTACCGGCAGGACTCGTTCGGGATGGTCAAGGGCGGGTTCGCCAGCGCCATCCAGGAGGACGAGAAGTTCATCCTGTGCCCAAGCTGCGCCAGCGGGGCGCTCGCGCTTCAGCTCTAGTCAATGAGCAATAGACCACTCAAGGCCGGCGACAGGGTCGGCCTTCACACCGCGTTCGGGTACTGCCTGGGAACGATCCTGGGCGGCCCGGACCAGACGGGCGGCAACTACTGGGTCCGATGGGACAAGGATGTCCAGGACGGCCCGCCAGACAACCGAGTGTGGCTCGGAAGGATCAGTTGCGAAATGTTCGAGCCCTCCATGCGGGTCTCAGACTAGGAAAGCGCTCCAGGCGGTCTTGAGGCCGCCTGGAGTCGTCTTTATGTTTCCTTTATGATCGCGCGATACGCTCCGGGGGAGCGCGAAAGGAGGCTGATGAAGGGCGAAAGGTGGTTAATGAGGCTAGTTGTAGTATGGCCGGTCCGTGGAGCCCTTATCTCCCGCAAGTACGTCGGTTGGACCGACGGTACGCCATGGGGGCCGAACGGGTATCAGTGGCATGACGATAAGACAGGCGAGCCCCAGTCCGGTC
>Ga0070682_100000451_pt1 | contig 26141 bp, 27 predicted proteins | sample KBSC63LmetaG_FD_64668 | JGI IMG/M metagenome (GOLD analysis project Ga0070682, IMG submission 64668) | Corn rhizosphere microbial communities from Kellogg Biological Station, Michigan, USA - KBS C6-3L metaG | ecosystem: Host-associated > Plants > Roots > Rhizosphere | place: USA: Michigan...
AAAGCGGGGAGCCGATAGCGAGACAGCAGCTACGCTGAGAGCTCTCGGGACGCATCGCGTCTCGTCGTCGTAATCCGCAGTTGGAATAGCGAAAGGACTCGGACGTGACGTGCTCTCGGCGTAGCTGCTCAGCAGCTAAGGGCTCCGTGCTTCAGTACTGTTAGATGTTGAGGAACCAGCCGAGTACGAAAATCCGCGAAAAGCCGTCGGCGTAGCAGCTGTAAAGCTTGCAGCTGCCAGCTTTCGTACGAGCGGTGGGCAGCCGAAGCGCAACGATCTCTAACCCGGAGCAGTTAGCGAGAGTAATTCCGGATCTTGCTCTTGAGCAACTCGCCGTTGGCGAAGATGATTTGTTCGCCGGATTCGCTGCGCACGCGGGTGGTTTTTAGGCCGATGTTCTCGACTTTTCCGCGATAGTTCTCGACCGAGATCGAGTCGCCGACTACGAACGGCTTGTCGAGCACGATGGCAATCGCAGCGAACAAATCGCCGAGGATGTTCTGGACGGCGAGGGCGACGGCGAGACCGCCGATGCCAAGCCCGGTGAGGACTGCCCTTACCTGGACGCCGTTCGAGGACAGCGCGACGACGCCGAGAATGATCCAGATCGTAAGGCGGGCAGCTGCGCCGATTGCCTTGAAGGTCGTGATGCTGCTGCCTTCGGTGGCGTGGTTCCGGATGTAGCGCTGCAGATAGTGCGCGATGATGATATTCGCCCAGATCACGCCTTGCATGAACAGCGCGAGGGTGGTGGCCAGCTTCACCCACCTCTGGGTGCTCTCTGACATCGTGTCCTGAACGCGAAGCAGGACCGGCGCGTAGGACGAAATCAGGGCGATTACGAGGAAAAGCGAGCCCCGTAGAATCTTGATGGCGAGACTGTTCTTCACGTCCGTATGACGAAGACGTAAGGAGGGTGCAACTTGTCAGCTTCGCGGATTTTCGTACTCGGCTGGTTCCTCAACATCTAACAGTACTGAAGCACGGAGCCCTTAGCTGCTGAGCAGCTACGCCTAGAGCACGTCACGTCCGAGTCCTTTCGCTATTCCAACTGCGGATTACGACGACGAGACGCGATGCGTCCCGAGAGCTCTCAGCGTAGCTGCTGTCTCGCTATCGGCTCCCCGCTTTCTTTCATGTGGTGGCCTGCCGAAGCGCTCGAGTCCCAGAAGCCGAGACTATTAGACGAGCCTCGCCTCGAGCTGAATGTCGACATTCCCCTTCAGCGCCTTGGAAACCGGACATCCGTCTTTGGTCTCCTGCGCGATCTGATCGAATTTCATCTTGTCGATGTTTGGCACTTTCGCCTGCACGTTGAGCTTCATGGTCGTGATGGCGAAGCCGCCCGGCACGGGCTCGACCGTGCACGCCGCCGTCGTTTCGACGCGAGTGGCGGGAGTTCCGTTCTTCTCGAGACCCGCGCTCAGCGCCATGCTGTAGCACGCGGCTTCCGCGGCGGCGAGAAGCTCCTCCGGGTTCGAGCCCGTTCCGCTCTCGAATCGTGATGTGAAATTGTACTGACCGCCGATCGACCCACTCTCGGCTTTGTAGCTGCCCTTTCCCGTTTTCAGTCCGCCTTCCCAAACGGCGGTGGCTTTTCTCGTTGGCATCCTTTGCTCCGTGCATGTGATGATCTGATTCGTGAAAGCTAATTAGATTGCCCCCATGGGAAGCGCTCCAGCCCCTGCAGGCATTCCGCCGTCGATCGATCGCGTGCTGCGATTGTTTCGATCGATGGGGCGAGAAGAGAAGATGCAGGCGCTCGTCCAGTACTCGAGAAAGCTCGAGCCGTTTCCAGAACGTTTCCGTGACATCGACCGCGGCGCCTTCAACGTCCCCGAGTGCCAGACCCGTGTCGACATCATTCCGGAAATGCGCGACGGGAAGATGTATTTCTACGCCGACCTCAACGTCCGCCAGTCGCCGACCATCGCGGCGGTCCTGGCAATCATCTTCGGCGCGGTGAACGGCCAGCCGCCCTCGACGACGCTCGGGATCCCGTCGGACTTCGTCAGCACTTTGATGGAGAGCATCGGCCTCGCTGCGCGCGAGCCGGGCCTCAACGCAATGGTGGCACGACTGAAACGCTATGCACGTGAAGCCTTGGACAAGGAGCAACCCACATGACGACCCCGATCCAGACTCGCGCGAGTCATCGCCGCTTCATCCCGGCGTGGCACTTTTTCGTTCTTCCCATTCTGGGAATAAACGTCGTGGTAACGGCGGTGCGTCTCGCGCGCGCGCCGAGTCTGGGCAACGCCTGGGTTGTGATAGTCGCGATCGCCCTGCTGCTGGGAATCTTCTTCTCCCGGTCGATGCCGCTCCGCGCTCAGGACCGCGTGATTCGGCTGGAAGAGCAGCTCCGCCTGGATCGGATTCTGCCACCCGATCTCCGCGCCCGAATCGACGAGCTGACTCCGGAACAATTCATCGGGTTGCGCTTCGCTCCCGACGAAGAGGTTTCCGAGCTCACCGGCCGCTCGCTGAGCGGAGAGCTCAAGACCCGCACCGACATCAAGCGCGCCATCCAGAACTGGCGTGCCGATCATTTCCGCGTCTGAGACGATGACCCGCTGCGCTCTGAGCTTCGACAATCTTCTCGAGCTGACGTCGGTAGAGCACCACCGATGGCACGAGTGGTTCATGGAGCACCCCGAAGCGTGGGCAACCGCGTTCGCGACTGGCCGCACTTCCACCATTGGCGGGCTCGTGCTCCACATCTTCGGCGTGGAGCTTCGCTACGCGCAGCGATTGCTAGAGGAGCGGGTCGCGAGCCCGGACGAGTTCACCCAGAGCACAGTCGAGGAAGTCTTCGAGCTCGGCGAGCACGCGCGCAGTCAGCTCGTGCAGTTTCTGACCAATGCGTCAGACGATGATCTCGCCAAGGTGCTGACCTTCGCCACCATGACCGCCGGCACAGTGACCGCGAACAAGCACAAGATCGCGGCCAATATTTTTCTGCACGGCATTCGTCACTGGGCGCAGGTCGCTACAGTCTTGAGGCAGAATGGCTTCGTCGATCAGTGGCCCCACGATATGCTGCTCACCAACATGAAGCTCTAGTCAGCTCGCCTCGGACTAGAGCCGTGCCACCTCGGGTGTTAATCGATGCTCGAGGCCGATGCCCACGGATCGTGGGACATCCAATCCTGATCTGGTGCGAAGAGAAAAACCATTCCGCCGTTCGCGAGCTCGGGCAGCACTCTGCTGGCGCGCGACTCTTCCATCGCCGGGCAGCCTTCGCTCCTGCCGGCGCGGCTCGAGGTGACGTACGGAGCACCGTGCGCGACGACTCCGCGCGCGAAAGCGTTGTCGTTGAAATCGCCCGACACTCCCTTGAGGCGCAATCCGACCGAGCTGTACGCGTGCCCGCCGGTGTGGCCGGTGAACTGATAGGTGTTTTCAGCGACGTAGAGTCCGAGCGAGGTCGACGCGCTCCCCGAAGCATTCGAGAAGTGGGTCGGAACGCCGTACTGGCCGGAAGATGATCCACGGCCGTGCGCGACCATGAACGGGCCTTCGACGATCGAAAGCGCGTTCATGTCGAAGATGTAGCCACGCGGCTGGGTGCTCGGCAAACCGTAATCGACGAAGTAGAGGAGCGGCTTCTTCACCTCGTCGGGGTGCGTCGCCTGAAACGCGAAGAAGCTGTGGAAGGCGAGCTCGAGAGCCTTTGGATGACTGAGCGGCCGCACGGCGGCGGCAAAAGCCTGGACTGCGGCGGTGGTTTTTGCGACGAGGCCATTCTCGCTTTTGACAGCCGCCGCGGGAACGCGCGCTGCCGCGAGCACGGGCGTAGCGCCGAAAATCGCCGTATGCTGCTGATCCGCTCCCGGAGCGAAGTGCGCTCCCACGAGAACCAGGCCAGCTGCACCAACCAGTCCCTGCTTCAGATATTCGCTCAGCTTCAACGCTCGCTCCTTTGCTCAGGTGAGGCCCAAAAGGCTATGGACGTGCGGGACTACCGGAGTGGACTAGTCCGCTCCGCGAGGGTCACCGTACTCATTTTGTTAGACTACCAAAGTACAACTTTATAAACAGTTGTGCGAGCACTTTTTTCGCGTTCTTGCGGGGCGTAGATGAGCCTGCGCAATGTTCTCCGATGAAGCTCGAGCGCGCCTCTTCCAGCCGCGGAAAGAGCCCCCGAAAAGCCCCCAAAAAAGGCCGACAAAGCCGGGCGCGAAGCTCAGCAGTAGCGATCGTCGGGTTTAAAGGCGTCGTCAGAGCTAGCGTCGCGTACATCACTGCTGCCGCGGTCCTCACCGGCTGCTCGCCGCGCACTGCGTCGACTGCTCCGAAAACGGCGTCGGAATGGACCCAGGTCTGGAGCGACGAGTTCGATGGTGCGGCGGGCGCTCGCGTCGACAGCACGAAATGGAATTATGATCTGGGCGATGGCTGCCAGGCTCAGAATTGCGGCTGGGGCAACAACGAGAAGGAGTACTACTCCGACAAGGCCGAAAACATCTCCCTGAACGGTCACGGCCAGCTCGTGATCACTGCGCGGGAGGCACCGGCGGGCCTCCATTGCTACTACGGACCCTGCCTGTACACGTCGGCCAAGATCACAACCCGCGGAAAGATGCTCGCCTCTCCCGGACGCGTCGAAGCGCGAATAAAACTCGCGCCGGGCCAGGGCTTATGGCCGGCGTTCTGGATGCTCGGCCACGGAAGCCCGGTGACGCCGTGGCCCGATTGCGGCGAGCTCGACATCATGGAAAACAAGGGCAGCCAGGTCTCCACCTCGAGCTCGGCGATCCACGGACCAGGATACTCCGGGGATACCCCATTCGCGCACCGACACACTCTGGAGCGTGGCAAGCTGACCGACGACTTCCACACTTTCGCGGTCGAGTGGGATTCAGCGCAGGCGCGATTCTTCGTCGACGATTCGGTCCACTATGTCGTGACCCGCAACCAGATCCAGAAATACGGCAAGTCGATCCTCGACCAGCCGTTCTTTGTTATTCTCAATCTCGCCGTCGGCGGACACTTCGACGGCGACCCGCAGTCGAACGCCATCTTTCCGGCGACGATGCTGGTAGACTACGTGCGAGTCTACGCCCCGAAAAAGAGATAGGAGAGTAAATGTCGGAAGTAACAATCGAGATTCGGAAGAATGGTCCGTACCGCATCTACGGCGACGTGAATCTCGTCGATCATGAGGGCAATGCCGTGCCCGTTCCCGAAAACCGGCGCAAGAGCAATCCGGAGGGAAAGACGTGGATCTCGCTTTGTCGGTGCGGCGGCTCGGTCGTAAAACCGTTCTGCGACGGCACCCACAGCAAGATCGGATTCATCGCTGCCGAGGAAGCGGTGCAGCGAATCGAGGCTACTCCCCCATCGCCTTGAGCAATACCCGCTTGGGACGCCGGCCATCCCACTCGCCATAGAACACGCGCTGCCACGGCCCAAAATCGAGCTTCCCCTTCGTCACGGGCACGATGACTTCGTGGCCGACGGTCAGCGAGCGCAAATGCGCCGCCGCATTGTCCTCGCCGGTGCCGCTGTTGTGCCGATAATCATCGGGTGACCACGGCGCGATTCGGTTCTCGAGCCAATCGAGAATGTCCTGCCACAAACCCGATTCGTGGTCGTTGACGAATACCGACGCCGAGATGTGCATCGCCGAGACGAGGACGAATCCTTCGGCGATCCCGGCGGCGGCGCGGCATTTCTCCACTTCGTCGGTGATGTCGATTATCTCCTGGCGCTTCCGTGTATTGAAGGTCAGGTAGTTGGTGTGAGTTTTCACGCCGGCTGCTTTGTGCCGATAAGTCGCGCGTGCCACGAGTCTTTTGCATCGAGCTCGAATCTCGCCCGCCATTCGCCCAGAGTCATCACCGTCGGATCGAACACTTTCGTCTTCGGAGTGATCTCGTCGCCGAGGGCTGTAAAGCCTTCGCGATCGACGGATTGGATGCGGCCCTTTTTATCGCGATAGAAAACGAGGCCGCTGGTGACCAGGCTGGCGCCAAGCCGCGGTTGCAGGGTTTTGAGCGAGCGGAACAGTCCATCGATCGAGCAACCGGAAGCCCCTGCCGTCGACTGATCGACGCCAATCGTGAGGAAGCGGTTGTAGCGCCAGTCCCGCGCAGACGTGAGCGGCGAGCCGTGCGCGTGCCAGTCGGCGAGGAAGCGGTCGACCTCGCGGAGCAGCAAATCGGTGGCGCCATCGCCGAGATCGTTGTCGGCCCCAAACACCCAGACTCTGGAATCGTCGGGAAGATCCTGCATTTGAACGAGCGGCATATCAGACCTCTGAAATTGATTTTTTGCGTGAGCGTCGTGGCCGTCGGAAAAGAGGTGCGCGATGACATCCCCGCAATCCATCAAGATTTCGACCAGCGCGGTCACGAGCTAATAACAAGTCCCGCCGTTCACGAACCAGCAGCGGGTATAGGTTGAAGTTTTGAAAAAGTCCAACAGCTTTTCCGCGGCTTTCGTTTCTCCAGCCTTCGAGAGATGCACGGCGTCGGTCTCGAAGTCGGATCTCAGCCACGCCAGTCCATCGGAGCGCGGCGTATCGCCGGCGGTCCACAAATACGGACCCCACAAAATGAGCGGCGCCGCTTTCTTGACGTAGTCGAGGGTTCCCGCGCGCGGGTTGCCCGGCTGGCCTTTCATCTCGTTGATCTGTGACTCGATCAGCCACTTCACCGAGAATCCACTCTCGTAAGCAAAGGGCTCCCGACTGAGATTCGCGAGCGGATAGCCGCCGTAAATCGGACTCGACACGAACACCAGGCGCAGATACGGATAGCGTGCGCGCAGTGCCCGCATTATCTGCCCGAGATTGGTGAGCAACGCATTGGCGTCCGCCGAGTCGGTGGGAAGCGATCCGACGGGCTTCGGGTCGGAGAGGTCGAGCCACACCGCCTGTACCTGGTTTTCGCTCAGTCCGAGCGGCGCGAGGCGGCCAACCTTGATGCGGTCGTAATTCGGAGATGTCGCCGAAGTCCAGTCGGGCGCGCCCTGATCGGGCGCGGCGCCGTTCACGATCACCAATGCGTAGTGATTGACCAATGGATCCGCGGCCGCCCGCCCCATGAAAGTCCACGACGAGCACGGTGGGGCCGAGCTCGCGGAACACCATTCCTGGGTCGTATTGGTCGATCCAATTGCCAGCAGCACGTATTTGCCGAACGGACTCTCGTCTCCGTTTACATCGAGCGCCTGGATCTGATTGCGTCTCGCGCGAGCGACGGAGTCGTGATCGGGCGGGGGAAAGTTGGCGCCGCCCGGGTACAAGCCGCCGACATGTCCGTAGTATGTGCCGGTCCCGAGGTCGGTCAACGGAACCTTGACGGTATCCGTCGGCGCGGGCGGGACTACGGGTTTCGGTGGTGGAGGAGGTGGCGGTGGTGGCGCGCAACCGATCAGCGCAGCTGCAGACGCCAGAAAGATCAGCGTCGGTGGTCTGACCCGCATTACTTACCGGTTTTCTGCTGCTCTTTTCTTCCGCGCCAGCAGCGCCTTTCCTTTTGCTTCACGCGCGCTCTCGGCGATGTTCCGCTCGCTTTCCATGTGCTCTTCCAGCGCCTTCCACGTTTCCGCGGTCGGCTCGCTGTAGGCGATGAGGACGGCGCCAAGAGCGTCATTGCGCGCGACCAGCATCTCCTTGTCGAGTGCGACCACGGCGTGGGTGTGATCGTCGGCGAGGATCATGGTGCGACGCGTCTTATGGAGGACAGCCGGATACACCGGCGTCGAGGCGGTGATGCTCAGATTCTCGATCGGCCTGAATGCGCCGCTTTTTTCCTGCAGGTACCTGCGGTCGGGCTTTACTGCGACTTTGACTGCCATCCTGCTCTCCGGCGCGAAATGTCTGTGCAATCTAGCATCCCGCGCCCTCGAACGATTCAGACGTCGGCGTAAAGGTCCTCACGCGTCAGTGGAATCATTGAGCGGCCTTGTGCATCGGGCTTCGCGAGCAGCGTCTGAATGACGTTGATGCCTGCGGTTGCGAACGCGTTCGCGGAGGCCGCCATGTACAATCTCCAGACGCGGAAGGTGTGCTGGCCAACCAGGGCGGTGGCTTCGCGGCTCTTCTCCTCGAGGGACTTTACCCAGTGCCGCAGCGTCATCGCATAGTGCTCGCGCAGGCTCTCCATGTCGCGCACCTCGAAGCCCGCTGCTTCGGCGGCCGCGACGACAGCTGCTGCGGCGGTGAGCTTGCCGTCGGGGAACACATAGGTATCGATGAATGCGTCGGCCTTCCAGAACCTGGCGAAGATCTTCTTGCCCACTGATTTGGGCCGCGCCTCCCTGAGGCTGACGATGCCGTGATTGAGAAACAGCCCGCCGCCTTTGAGCGCGCGGTACGCCGACTGGAAGTAGACCGGGAGATGCGTAAGGCCGACGTGCTCGATCATCCCGACGCTGGAGATCTTGTCGTAGGCGTCGCTGGTTGTGAGGGTGCGATAATCCCGGATTGCGACCCGGCAGCGGTCGCTTAGCCCTGCTTCTTCGATGCGCTCCTTTGCCAGAGCCGCCTGGTTCTCGCTCAGGGTGATGCCGGTCGCGTCCACTCCATAGTGCTCGGCGGCGTGCATAATGAGCCCGCCCCAACCGCATCCGATATCGAGCAGTCGCTCACCGGGTTTCAGGCGCAGCTTCCGGCAGATGTGATCGAGCTTCGCCTCCTGCGCCTGATCGAGAGTGAGAGACGGATTCTCGAAGTACGCGCACGAATAAACCATGCGGTCGTCGAGCCACAGCTTGTAGAAGTCGTTGCCGACGTCGTAGTGAAACTGGATCGCCGCTGCGTCGCGAACGGGAGTGTGACGCGGCCCGAGCTTTCGTGCGCGCTCGGGGAACCGGGCGTCGGCAAGATCGTCGTCGGCCTTCCCCGGGAGTCGCAGTACCAGCGCGACGAGCTTCGCGATCTTCGCCGGCGAGTGCAGCCGGTCGCCGATCACATCGGTCAGGTTGGACGCGGCTTCCATGCTGCCCTCGATCTCGACATCGCCGCTCAAATACGCCTCGACGAGGGAGAGCTCGTTCGGCGGCAATAGCATGCGGCGCAGCGCCGCGGGCCTGTTCAACACCAGTGTGAACGGCGAGGGCGATCGGTTCCCCCGGTCCACCGACCCATCCCAGAACTTGACGTCGAAGGATCGCCCGTGCGGCTCGCCCAGGATCGCGGTTAGAACGTCCCGGCAGCGCGAAAGTGCGCCTTCGTAAGCGCGCGACTCCGGGCTCTCCAGTTCCGCGGGTACCGTTGACATCAATCTCCCGAGCGCGGGACCGGTGCGGGTGTATCAATCGACCGCCACAGGTACCACGACGCTACTGTGCGATACGGCGCCCATTTGGCGCCGATCTTCAAAACCTTTTCCGGCGTCGGCAATTTCCGCAAGCGGTACGCCTTCTGTATTGCCTTCTGCACACCGAGGTCCAGATCGGGCAAAACGTCGGGCCTTCCCAGCCGGAACATCATGAACATCTGGGCAGTCCAGCGCCCAATGCCTTTCACCTGAGTCAGCGCGGCGATTACTTCAGAATCGGTGAGCTCGTGCAGGGTTTCAATCGGCACTTCTCCCGATGCCACGCGCGCGCCCAGGTCCTTGAGGTACGCCGACTTCTGACGGGAAAGTCCCACCGCGCGCAGCTGATCGTCAGGAGTGCTCGCGAGCTCGTCGGGTTTTGGCGGGCGACCACCATACAATCCGACGAATCGGCCGTGAATCGTGCCCGCGGCCTTGCCCGAGAGCTGCTGAAACACGATCGAGCGACAAACGGCATCGAAGTGCGTACCGTTCCCGGTCGGCCACCCTTTGTAGGCGCCAACTCTCTCGATCACCTTGCCGAGCACGGGATCGACTTTTTTCAAATGGGCGACGGCTTTTCTGCCGAACGCACTAGAACCAGCAGACTTCATTTTTTCCGGTGAGTGGCAGCGGCTCGCGGTTGAGCTTCAGCTCGATCAGAGTGGTGGTGAAGGGATAAAAGAATTTTATCCCGGTATCGTCGGAGAGGGAGGAGATGTCGAGGCTGCCATCCCACTTTGCTTCGCGCGTAGCCGGCGGTGCGGTGTCGTCCTTGTCGCTGCCGAATCCCGAGTAGCCGACGAGCTGCGAGCCCGATGAGGCGATGACCCGAATCCAGAGATTGGGAATCTTCCTGTAGTCGAGATCCTTGAGCCTGACGTGAAAGCAGCGCAGGCTCGGATCACCGCGATATGTGTGCACATCGACATCGAACTGATGGATTCCGCTGTTCGCCGCCTCACGCCGGAACAACTGAATGTTGTAATCCGGGACGGGGTCGCCGCGCTCGTCCATCACGCGCACCACGAATTGCTGCCATTCGTCGACCTTGTCACGCGCTACGCGGGTTTTCCGCGTGGTGTCGTCGATCCATTCGCTGAAGCTGGCGGCGCTGGAAACCTGGAGGGCGGCATCCACGAGGTCGGCGAGATCGTCGCCGGGGTCGGACAGAATCGTCCCGTGATTCCTGCCGTCGACGAACATCAACGGGATGTCGGTGTTCTTCCAGTCGGCGATCGCAACCCGTTGGTCTGATCCCTCGCGTGCCGGATCGAGGGTCAGGTCGAGAACGATCTTCCTGGTGTTGAGTGGACACGATGCCCAGCGCACTGTCCCATCGGTACCCGGCTCATCGACGAGCTGGCGCAAGCCGGTGTAGCTGCGATTCCCGCAGAAGATGAACACGTATGGCGTGCGCCGCGTCGGCCCGTAGAAAGTCTCGTCGCCGAGCAGATCGAGATGCGCGAGATCCCAGGTGAAGCGACTGGCGAGCTCGAGACCGTCCAGTACCTTGTCGCCGGCTTCGAGGAAATCCGGACCGAGGTGCTTGTTGCCCTTGAACAAGGCCCCCAGCCAGCTGCGTCCTTTGTGCGCGAGCGGTGAGCCGAAGGTCGCCGGCGCGAGGCCGATCAGATGCTTGAGTCGGTCGCGCCTTCCTGCGTAAGCAGTCAGCCACGCTCTGATCACGAGCATCCCCGTCGAATGCACGATCGCATCGAACGGCTCGTCTTCACTCAGCCCGGCGCGGATGCGCAGCGCGCGATCGAAGCCTTCGGCGATGTCCTTGATGGTCACTTCGTTGGTCAGCGACCGGTAGCTGCAGGCATGTATCATCCCCACTTCATAGCCGCGCTGCTCGAGGATGCGTTGCCACTCCCTGAACGCCGCGCCATCGTCGGAGTAGCCGTGGACGAGCACGATGGGATTGCGCTGCATTTCGCAAATATACGGGTACCTGGTGTGCCTGCACGACGGTGGCAGGCGGTGCTGCAACTCTATATTTGAGCGATGACTTCATCGACGCGGCCAGCAGCGCCATCACGTCCGGCCACGGCACCGAGTGGTGCGCCGGGCATGACTGCGGACGAGTTCCGCCGACACGGGCACGCCGTGATCGACTGGATCGCGGACTACCTGGAATCGCCGGAAAGGTTTCCGGTACTGGCCTCGGTCCGGCCTGGCGACCTGCGGAACGCGTTGCCGCCTTCCCCGCCCGACCAGGGCGAGCTGATGGACAGCATTCTGGCGGATTTCCGGGAGCTCGTCGTGCCGGCGACCACTCACTGGAACCACCCGGATTTTCTCGCCTATTTCGCCAACTCCTCGACGGGCGAAGGAGTGCTCGGCGAGACGCTGGCTGCGGCGCTCAATGTGAATGCGATGCTTTGGCGCACCAGTCCGGCGGCGACCGAGCTCGAGCTGGTCACGCTCGATTGGCTACGGCAAATGCTGGGACTTCCCGACGGCCTGTTCGGCGTAATCGGAGATACCGCGTCATCGAACACGCTTTACGCGCTCGCCGCCGCTCGCGAGATGCGCCCCGAGCTGCACCTTCGTGACAAGGGGATGGCCGGCCGCGGCGATCTGCCCGCGCTCGCGGTCTACTGTTCCGAGGAAGCGCATTCCAGCGTCGACAAGGCGGTGATGACCCTCGGACTCGGCCTCGAGTCGCTGCGAAAGGTTCCCACCGACTCTGGGCTGCGGATGAACGCAGAGGCCCTCCGGGAAGCCGTCGATGGCGATCTGAGGGATGGAAGAATTCCTCTGGCGACGGTGGCCACGGTCGGGACGACCTCCACCACGGCAATCGATCCGGTGCCGGCGATCGCCGAGATCTGCGCGCGCGAGAAGATGTGGCTGCACGTGGATGCGTCGTACGGCGGTGCGGCGGCCATATTGCCCGAGATGCGTAGCGTGCTCGCCGGCTGCGAGAATGCCGACTCGCTCGTCGTGAATCCGCACAAGTGGCTGTTCACGCCGATGGATTGTTCAGTCCTGTATACCCGCCGGCCCGACCTTCTGAAGCGCGCCTTCCAGCACGTTGCAGACTATCTCGTGGTCAACGATGGCGATGGCGTCACCAATCTCATGGACTACGGAGTCGCACTGGGGCGCAGGTTCCGGGCGCTCAAGCTCTGGTTCGTCATCCGAAGCATGGGGGTCGAAGGACTGCGCTCCCTCGTTCGCGAGCACATTCGGATTGCGCGGCGGACGGCGGCGGCGATCGACGCGGATCCCGAGCTAGAGCGACTCGCCGACGTGAACTTCTCGACAGTGGTTTTCCGTCACCGGCCGCCGGGAATGTCCGGCGCCCGCCTCGACGAGCACAACACGGCGCTCCTCCAGCGCCTTCTCGAGCGGCGGGAGGTCTACCTGTCGCACACGAGGGTGCGAGGCCGGTACGCGCTCCGGATCGCAATCGGGAACATCCACACGACCGAGACCCATGTTCGGCGCGCCCTGGAGCTAGTCAAAGAGATCGGAGCTACCGCGCCCTGAGCCGGAAACTGCCGGCCTGGCAGGAACGAAGAATGCTGGGCGGTATATTAACGGACGTAAATTCTTCAGCTCAGCCCACCCCACTTTATTGATGTCAGGGAGAACCTTGATGAGAGCTATTGTGAACCGAATTGCGGCCGCGCTGTCAATGAGTGCGATCGCCGTATTGCCCCTCGCGGCGCAGAATACCGCCGGGCAGTGCGATCCGACCGCCAACACCAAGGGTGATATCGCCAAGGCGCAATTCTCGATGACGCGCGCGATCGCCGCGATCGACAAGGGCAATCCGACCCGAGACCTGCAGGATGTCCTGCGTCTGGTGGATAACGGCAACGACAACCCAACCGCGCGCAATTATCTGCGCGGCGAGGCCTACATCATCTACCTGATGCAGCCCAACGCGCAGGCAGTCGTGCCGAGGTCCGCCCTTGGATTGACCACCGACCCGACTGCAACCATCGACCTCTATACTGCTGCTGATTCAGCGTTCCAGATCGTGGAGAAAGCTTCGCCGGAATGCGCGGCGACCATCGCGCAATGGCGGCAACAGAAGCCATGGCTGAACGCGCTCAACGGCGCGATCACCGCGCTCAACGCCAATCAGCTGGATTCCGCGGAGATGCTGGCGAAGCGCTCGCTGATTCTCGATCGCAAGGCTCCTTACGCGTACTCGGTGCTCGGCTCGATCGCCCACGAGCGCAAGGACTGGACGGCTGCCAACCAATATTGGAAGCAGACCATCGCCGCTGCCGGCACCGACACGTCTTATACCGATGTCCGCAACAAAGCGATGTACGAGATGGCTTCAGCAGCATCGGACAGGGCCGAGGCCGCGACGGGCGCGGCAAAGCGGACGGCGGCAAAGGAGGCCGAGAAGCTCTGGCAGGATTACATCGCCAGTGCCGACAACGATCTGCTTTTGGCCGATGCGCTCGACAATGCCTCGCGGGCCTATCTGGACGCTGGTGACAGTACGGCGGTCCCTACGCTTTACGCGGCGATCCTGTCCAATCCATCCAAGTACGGTGAATTGTCGCTGGTGCACGCGGGCGTTGTCGCCACGAGAAACGGTCGCCAGGCGGACGCTGAAAAGCTGTTCGAGGCTGCGCTGCAGCAGAACCCATATTCGCGCGATGCGATCAACAATCTCGCTGCCACTTACATCCAGGACAGCGCTTACGCGAAGGCGTTTCCGCTGATCGACAAGCTGGTGGCGATGGATCCGAGCAATCCGGACAATCCACTGCTTTACGCGTTCGCGTATCAGGGACTGTACAAGCACACCAAGGACAAGAAGCTGCAGAAGATCTACACTGATTCCCTGATCTACTTCAACAACAAGTCCGAGAACGCTCCCGCGAAGCTGACGGTCAGCGAGTTCACCCGTCGTCCCAACGGAACCATCGTCGCGGGCACGATCGAGAATCGCAGCAGTGCGGCGAAGACCTACAACCTCAGCTTCGACCTGCTCGACAAGTCCGGCAACGTCATTGGAACCGAGACGGCTTCGGTCGGACCGGTCGCGCCGAAGTCAGTGGGGACCTTCAAGATCACGTCGCTCAAGGGGGGTGCCTTCGGTTACCGGTACAAACCGATCACCTGACCATCTTGCACGAATTTCGGCGGCTGGCGCTCTGAATGGGCGCCAGCCGTTTTTTTATGAGCTGCGGGGAAGCATCAACGGATCTGTCTCATAGAGTGCCCCGATGATCCAGAACCTCTGGCCATCGAACCAGAAAATCGCTACCTGCTCCAGCTCCTTTGCGAGGTCCACTGCCCGATTCTGCGGCATTACGATCGCCACGCTGCACTCGCAGTGGCTGCGGTCGGGCGAACAAGCGTCAACGTGAGCAAACGTGTAGCCGGACGCATCGAGTCTATCATCCAGGTCCCGTTTCCGTCGCTCGTTCTCGGCGCGGGATAGATTCTTTCCGCGCGGATCGAAGGCGGTGAGCACGGCAAAGGGCGCGCTGAATCCGGCGGTGGCGAGATCGGCGATTGCGTGGTCCGATGGAATGTCGCGCAGATCGATCTCGACCCGCGGCGTGGTGGCGAACGTCAGAATGGTCTCGGGGTATCGCGGCCAGTCTGGATCATGTTGATCGGGAGTCGATATCATGTCGTCGTCAGGTACAAAGTTTACACCACGACGGCACCTGAACTGGTACGCTCCTTGACCTGGATCGAGGCGTGAATTCTGATCACAAGTCGGGTCAGATCTGGCCTGATCTCCTTTATATCGCGCGTCACGGCGAGTCGGCTGGGAACGTCGCGCGCGAAGCGGCGCTCGAGGCGGGTGAATCGATGATCGACATCGACATTCGCGATGTCGACGTCCCGCTGTCGGAGCTCGGAAAGAAACAGGCGGTCGCGTTGGGTCGCTGGTTCGGAGCCATGCCACATGAGCGGCGGCCCAACATCGTGCTGACCTCCCCGTACCTGCGCGCGCGACACACCGCCGGGCTGATAATCAAAACGGCCGGCATGCGAGCTGACTCGTACTCCTTCATCGTCGATGAACGACTGCGGGAAAAAGAATTCGGAATCCTCGACCGGCTCACTCCGGTCGGCATCCGAGAGCAATTCCCCGATCAGGCCGAGTTCCGCCGATTGCTCGGCAAGTTTTACCACCGGCCGCCCGGCGGAGAAAGCTGGTGCGACGTGATCCTGCGGCTGCGCAGCGCGACCGAGATGCTCTCGCGCGAGTACTGCGGCGAGCGGGTGCTCATCGTATGCCACACCGTCGTCGTGCTCTGCATGCGCTACATCCTCGAGCACCTTACCGAAGAAGATCTACTTGCGATCGACAAGAACAACGAAATCGCGAACTGCTCGGTGACGATGTACGAGCACGACCAGGGTCTGGGCCCACGCGGAAATCTCAGACTCAGCCTGTTCAACTTCGTCGCTCCACTCGAGGAAGCGGGTACGACCGTGACGGCGGAGCCTGACGCCAAAGTTGGCGCGCGTTAAAGGGCGGCCGGTCCCGGTCACGGCGGCGCTGCTCCGTCGCTGGCCGCTACCGCAGCCGGGAGACTCGGCCGACAAGCAGGATCGCGGCGTCGCGATGGTAATTGGAGGAGCCGCTGAAGTCCCGGGCGCTCTGCTACTCTCCGGCGTCGCGGCGCTCCGCGTCGGGGCGGGCAAGCTCCAGCTCGCCGGTCCACGGGCTGCCGCGACCCCACTCGGCGTTGCGCTTCCTGAAGCGCGTGTCTTCCCGCTCGGCGAATCGGGCGACGGATTTCTGGACCGCCGGGCGGCGGATCGCGCCGCGGAGTGTGCGCACGGCGCCGACGCGATTCTGATCGGCCCCGGAATGCTCAACGAGAAGGCGACACGTGGATTCATGGACGAGATCCTCGGCAAAGTCTCTGATCGCAATCTCGTCATCGACGCGTACGCGCTCATCGCACTGCGCGATGGTCGGTACCATTTCGCAGAAGGCACCAGCGTGGTGCTCACTCCAAACCAGTCGGAGATGGCGCGCATCACCGGCGACAAACCCGGCTCCATCGCGCGTGATCCGCTCGGTGTCGCCAGCACCGTCTCGCGAGATCTCAACGCAGTGGTCGCCCTAAAGGGGCCGGAAACCGTGATCGCTACGCCGTATGGCGAAGCCTTTCGCTACACGGGCGGTGACGTGGGGCTGGCAACGTCAGGCTCCGGTGATGTGCTCGCGGGCGCGGTGGTCGGACTATTGGCGCGTGGCGCGACACTGGATCAGGCGGCGGTGTGGGCGACCTTTCTTCATGGCTCGGCCGGCAATCGGCTCGCCAGGCGTCTGGGCCCGCTCGGATTTCTCGCCCGCGAGCTCTCCGAAGAGCTGCCCTCGCTGATGAATCAGCTCGCCGGCAAGCGCTCGAGCTAGATGTGAATCGCCTTGAGCGGGCCGGTCGGAGTAGTCGGCGTGTCGCGCCTGCGGATCGGCTCGCCCGCCGGCGCCTTCATCGGCAGGGTCAGCACGAACGTCGTGCCCTCGCCCACGCGGCTCGCGACCGTAACATCTCCGCCAAGCAGGCGCGCCAGTTTCCGCGTAACGCTGAGACCGAGTCCGGTGCCGCCGGTTTTCCTGGTCGTAACCTGCTCCGCCTGCCAGAAGGGCTCGAAGATGTTCTCGATGTTGTCGGCGGGAATGCCGACGCCTGTATCCGCGATTCTCACTTCCAGCTGATTGCTCTCGATCGCGCAATTGACCCGCACTTCGCCCTTGTCGGTGAACTTGATGGCGTTGGAAAGAAGATTCACCAGCATCTGCCGCAGCTTGGTTCCATCGGTCTGGATCGCCTCATCCTCTTCCAGAAGGTGGACGTAGAAGTGGATGCTCTTTGCCGCGGCCATTGGCTCTACCAGCGCCGCGGCATCGCCAAGAGTGTGGTTCACCGACATTGACTCCCACCGCACCCGCTCGCGACCGATGTCGACGCGGGCGAAGGTGAGAATCTCGTCTATGAGCCCGAGCAGATGGCGCGCACTCGCGTTGATGCGCCCGAGCTGCTGACGCTGGAGCTCGGTCACCGGGCCGGTGATTCCGTCGGAGAGGAGCTCCTCGTAACCCATGATGGCGGTGAGCGGGGTTCGGAGCTCGTGCGACATCACCGCGAGAAAATCAGTCTTGCTGTTGTTGGCGCGCTCGGCTTCGGCACGCGCTGATTCGGCTTCACTCCGCGCCCGCTCGGCGTTGGCGCGCGCCTGTTGCTCCATCGCCAGCAGGTCGACGCGCTCCTTGTCGGTGTTGCGCAGCACTCGCGCTGACCAGAGCACGAGCCCGACGAAGATCAGAATGCACATCACCGCAAACAGCGAGATGCCGAACTCCGATTCGTAGAGACCAGCGCTTTCACCCAGGATTCGGATCACGCCGAGTAGGATCGGAGCGAGCAGTGCGGCGGGGAGAAGTCGTCTGGTCAAGACTCCAGCGGGCCCCTCATCTAGCAGCAGCACCGCAACACCGCGGTCTCTCACCGATACCAGAACGCCGACACCGAGGATCAAAAGCCCAATCGATGTCGGCAGCGCCATGCCGGAGGATTGCGAGAGGCTGTACATCCCTTTGACGCCAAAGAGGTAGCCGAGGATGGCGACGAGGGCGATGAAGAGTCCCGGCGTCGCGAACATCTGCGACCGCAGGTCGTTTTTCCGCTGATCGTGGGAGATTGATAGCAGGGCCAGCGAAAAGAGCAGCAAACTTCCAGCACTGTTCAGCGCGATTCGTCCGGGCGGGTAGACCGTCACCTGCGTCAGTCTGTCGCCGAAGAGGAGAGTGTCGAAGCCGGAGCCGCTACCGCGCAGGTACTCGTACAGAGTTAACCCGGCGATGGTAGCGACAAGCGCCGCCAATGTCTGTTGGGTCGCTTCGATTGCCGGAGTGCGGTTCGGAAACGCCGCCAGGGTCAGAGACGCGCCCGCCAGCATGAAGCACAGAGCGGTGAGTGGCAGCACTGGATAGTCGCCGCTCGTGGCCGACGTCGCGAATGAAAGCTTCAGTCCCCAGGCGACGAGAGACACCGCCCCCAACGCTGCGACGGCGCTGCCTGCTATGATTGGCACTCGCTCGAAGAAGCCGATCAGCGGACTGTGGCGAACCGCTGGACTGAGTGCAGTTGTACTTGGATTGGCCATGTTACGCGTGGAACGAAAACCTACCGGTGATCTCGGACGAGTGCAATTCTACCAGGGAATCGGTTTACGATCCCGGAAGAACAGACCTGTCGGTCCGCTGTCGGGCAGAGTCGCGAGCCACGTAATGGTATCCGCGCCCTGCGTCAGACTTCGCGGCGCCCGCGATCCGCCCATCGATGTCTGTACCCAGCCGGGATCGAGGGAGTTCACCAGAATCCCCATTCCCTCGGTTTCGGCGGCCACAACCCGGGTCATCACGTTCACTCCGGCCTTCGACAGCCGGTACGCAATGTACCCCGCACCCATCTCGCTCAATGCCCCCATACTACTAGAAAGATTCACGATGCGGCCGTATCGCCTGCTCTTCATGATCGGAATCGCGAGGCGGGACAGGAGCAGAGACCCGTAGACGTTGGTCTGCATGGTATCGCGAATTATCTCCAGCTCCTCGAGGGGATCGTCGTCGGCGTCTTCCAGCATGATGCCGGCGTTGTTGACGAGGATGTCGATGCGCCCAACATCGTTGCGCAGCCAGTGCATGCATTCACGAATGCTCTGGACGCTTGCGACATCGACCTGTCGCGCGTCGACGTTCAGGCCCGCGGTCCGGAGCTCACTCGCGGCGGCCTGACCTTTAGCCGGATCTCGCGCGCCGAGTATCACGCGGATGTCGAGCTGCGCGAGCTGCCGGCAGGCCTCGAGGCCGATGCCGCGATTGCCGCCGGTGACGAGCGCGACCCTTCGTTCTGGCATTCGTGGTTCCGGAAAAGAAACGTAGAGTAACAGGTCCTGGATTCGCAGTTAAGGCCGCCTCGACTGGAAACTTCACGTCCCGGCGGTAACATTGCTCAGTTGGCCAAGCCCGCCATGACCGCATCCCACCTCACAGCCACCAACCCCGGTTCCGCTTCCGCGTCGAAGCAGCAGATTGCCGCTCTCCTCACCGAGGCTCGCGAGCGCACGCTGTTGCTTGTCTCAAGGCTCTCCGACGAAGATCTGCATCGGCAGCACGATCCGCTGATGAGTCCGATAATCTGGGATGTGGGACATATCGCGAACTTCGAGGAGCTGTGGCTGACGCGGAATCTCGACGGCCCGATCGAGTTCTCGGAGATGCCGGGACTGTACAATCCGTTCGAGCACCCGCGCGCCACTCGCGCGTCACTGGCGTTACCAACGCTGGCGGAAATGCAGGAAAGACTGCGCCAGATCCGGTCGCGGGTCCTGGATCGGCTCGATACGGTGAGCTTCGATGACGGTAATCCCCTTCTCGAGGGCGCTTACGTCTACCACATGGTGCTGCAGCACGAGTATCAGCACAACGAGACGATTCTGCAGACGCTGCAGCTCAAGCAAGGGGAAGCGTATCGTGCTCCGCGCAGCGTCACCTTTGCGCCGCGGGAATCGAGAGCGATTTCAATGGTCGGCTTCGACGGCGGGCGGGTCGCCATCGGCACCACCGACCGCGCCAGCGCGTACGACAACGAGCGGCCGCGCCATGAAGTCGAGCTGCATCCATTCGAGATCGATCGCGATCCCGTCAGCAACGCGCGCTACATGGAATTCGTCGCCGACGACGGCTACCGGCGACAGGAGCTTTGGTCGGACGCCGGGCGCCGTTGGCTTGCCGAGTCCAAGGCGATTGCGCCGAAGTACTGGGATCGCGATGGGGACGAGTGGATCACCCGCTCGATGGATACCGTGCGACAGGTGGATCCGGCGCGTCCGGTGATCCACGTTTGCTACTACGAGGCGGAAGCATTCGCAAAATGGGATCGCAAGCGGCTACCCACCGAACAGGAATGGGAGACCGCTGCCGGCTGGGACGCGTCGACTCGCGCTGCGGCCTTGTACCCATGGGGTGATGCCCCTGAGTCCGGCCGCGCCAACATTGATCAGCTGGCCTTCGACACCGCTCCGATCGGCACCTTCGACCGAAACGCGTCGCCGATCGGCTGCTGCGGAATGATCGGCGACGTGTGGGAATGGACGTCCAGTGATTTCCACGGCTATCCCGGGTTCGAGAGCTTCCCGTACAAGGAGTACTCCGAGGAATTCTTCGGCTCCGATTACAAAGTGTTGCGCGGCGGATCGTGGGCTACCCGGCCCGGCGCAGTTCGCAACACCTTTCGCAACTGGGACTATCCGATCCGACGTCAGATCTTCAGCGGCTTTCGCTGCGCGCGGGACGCATGAAGAGCGATCATCCGTCCGACGTCGTTGGTGGAACTCCGCCCTACACAGTGCGCCGATCGCGCCAGCAAATGGTGCGCGATGTCCGCGAGGGTCTGACCAAAAAGCCAAAGCAGCTGTCGCCGAAATACTTCTACGACGAGCGCGGCTCGGAGCTGTTCGAGGAGATAACCCACCTCCCCGAGTATTACCTGACGCGCGCCGAGCGACTTCTGCTCGAGCAGCGCATCGGCGAGATCGTCGCCGCTGTCCATCCGTGCTCACTGGTGGAGCTCGGCGCGGGCAGTGCCAGCAAGACCCGCATCATCCTGGACGAGATGCGCGCCAATGGCTGCGCCGAGTGCTATATCCCCGTCGACGTCAGTCGGGATTTTCTGGAAGCGACGGCGCTGCAGCTGCGCGCTGATTATCCGGATGTCGACGTCAAGCCGGTGGTCTCCGACATCACCGAGCGTTTCACCCTCCCGCGACTCGTGAGTCCGACGCTGATTGCATTCCTCGGCAGCACGATCGGCAATTTTCCGCGCCAGCAGGCGATCACCCTGCTCTCCCACATCGCTGGCCAGATGGGCTCCGCCGATCGTTTTCTGCTCGGCGCTGATCTGATCAAGGATGCCGCGATCATCAACAGCGCGTACAACGACTCTCGCGGTGTGACCGCGGCGTTCAACCTCAACGTTCTCGAGCGCCTCAACCGCGAGCTGAACGCAGATTTCCCGATCGCCGACTACGAGCACCGCGCATTCTATAGTAGTGAGAATCACCGGGTGGAGATGCATTTGATCGCGCGGCGGCCGCACAAGGTGGTGATCCCGGAAATCGGAGAGATCTCTTTCGACGAAGGCGAGAGCATCCGCACCGAGCTGAGCTACAAGTACGACCGGCCGATGCTCGAGGACATTCTCGCTGCGTCCGGCCTCGGGATCGAGGAGTGGATGCCTGCCAGTGATGGAGCATTCGCCCTCGCGCTCGCCCACGCCATCACCTGACCCGTAGGTGTGAGCCTCGCCGAGGCGATGCTGCTGGAGGACATCCAGCAGCGACTGTTCGCACCGTCGCGATCGGCGACGCCCCACGCAATCGGTCTCGAGCTGGAGCTGATTCCGATCACGCGATCTACCCGCCGCCCGGCACTGCCCGCGCTCGACAGCGATCCATCGACGGGCAGCATCCTGATGGAGCTTGGCCGCCGTTCGGGATGGACCGAACAGCGCAACGGCGACGATCCTTCGTCATGGCGGGCGAGAACGGGCGCGGTGATCTCCTTCGAGCCGGGTGGTCAGATCGAGATCAGTACGGCGCCGTTCGCGACAGCCGCCGCAGCCATCGGCGAAGCCGAGGACGTCGTCGAAGTGCTGCGCGAGGCGATGGAGGACGAGGGAATCGAGCTCGTCGCCCGCGGTGTGGATCCGTACAACGACATCGACGTCGTGCCGCTGCAGCTGCACCGCGGGCGTTATACAGCCATGACACGCTACTTCGAGTCGATCGGGCCGTCGGGCGTCCGGATGATGCGCCAGACCGCGGCGTTGCAGATCAATCTCGAGCGCGGCGAGAATCCGACGTCGCGCTGGGGGTTGCTCAACGCACTGGCCCCGATCGTGGTTGCGCTGTTCGCGAATTCCAGGGAGTACGCGTCACGGCGTACCGACTGGGCAAGCTATCGATCGTACCTGTGGCGCAGTCTCGATCCGTCCCGGACCGGAATCGTCTATAATCCGGACGACGCGGCGCAACGATACCTGAATTTCGCGCTCGATGCCGGATACATGCGCGGTGAGTTAGCCGCTGGCGGCTACAGCTCGTTTCGCGACCGGCTTGGTGATGCGCAATTGACACGCGACGACTGGCTCTTTCATCTCTCCACACTCTTCCCGGAAGTTCGGCCGAAGGAATTCTTCGAGTTGCGCTCCGCGGACACCATCGAGGTAGCCTCGCTTGCGGCACCGGTTGTGTTCGTCGCGGGACTCTGCTACTCAGAGCGGCACTCCCGCCACGCGGCGGAAATCCTCGGCGCACCGAATGAGACTCTGCTCGAGCGCGCCGGCCGGGCGGGCGTTGCCGATCCGGAGATCAGGGACCTGGCCACTGAGCTCGCCTCGGTCGCTCTCGAAGGCGCTTCAACCCTTGCTGGCGGCTATTTCCGCGACGGTGATCTGGATGCGACCCGGAAGTATTTTGCGCGCGCTCTCGCCGCGCGCGACATTTGATCCGATGAGGCGCTCACGATTTTGCGCCGCGGTTTGCGCGGCAATGCTGTGCGGAGCTCCGCACCTGGTGGCGCAAGCGAGCGATAAACCGGCGCCGCAGCGGACCATCCTCGCGATCGGCGCACACGCCGGTGACATGGAGCTCACGGCCGGCGCGGTCCTCATCAAACAGCACAAACTCGGCGATCGTATCGTCATCCTTCACATGACCCTCGGCGAAGGCGGAAACCCGCGGCTGTCGCCGACCATTTATGGAGCGCAGAAAAGACGCGAAGCACTGGCCGCCGATTCCGTGATCGGTGCTGAAGCGATCTTTGCTCCGTACAAGGACGGCGAGATCCCGAATGACGAAGCTGCGCGGCGCTACGTCGCCGACGTGATCCGCGCGGTGAAGCCGTCGTACATCATTACCCATTGGGCCCGCAGCATCCACAAGGACCACACCAATACCAGCCTGATCGTTCAGGACGCGGTGCTATTGGCATCTCTGGAGGGTGTTATTACGGCGCATCCCGCGCATCGCGGAGTGCGCGGCGTGTACTACGCCGACAACTGGGAAGACGCCGAGTCATTCCAGCCGTACGTCTACATTGGCGTTGATGGCGAGATGACGCAGTGGCGCGCCGCGGTCACGAAATACGAGTTCGTGGGCGGCGCGATCTCGTCATTCAGGTACCTGGATTATTACGAGGCATTGGCGACGACGCGCGGCGCGGTGTCGGGAAAAGGAAGAGCTGTCGCCTTCGACATCGACTCATTCGGCAAGCGTCGCGTGCTGGACTCCTTTCCGTGAGATCGACGAAATGACTTCGCTGGTAATTCTGGTTTACGCGCAAGTCGCTGCCGCAACCGCGCCGGCTATTCGGGTCAACCAGCTCGGTTATCTGCCCGACGCGCCCAAGGTCGCGGTGTTGTGCTCGCTCACTCCGGTGGAGGTTCGCGATTTCACGGTAGAGGATGCCGGCGGACGGCGCGTACTACAGCGAGTCGCGACGGCGGCAAAGCCGTTCGGACCGTGCGTCGCGAACTATCGGCTCGACTTCTCGACGCTCAAGACTCCCGGCGATTATCACATCTCGGCCGCGAGCGTGACGTCGCCGACCGTGCGGATCCGGGCCGACGCTTATGCCGGCGCTGCTGACACGCTGCTCTACTACATGAGAGAGCAGCGCTCGGGCTACAATCCGTTGTTCAAGACCGTCGTCCACACCCACGACGGAATCGTGGTCGACGACCCGGTGCGCGAGGGACAATTCATCCCGGTCACCGGTGGCTGGGCAGATGCCTCGGATTATCTGCAGTACGTGATGACGTCCACGAACGCGACCTACGTGATGCTGATGGCGTATCGGGACCATCCGGCGTCTTTCGCGGACCGTTTCGATTCGCGCGGGCTGCCTGGCTCGAATGGCACTCCAGACATCCTCGACGAGGCGCGTCACGGCCTCGAGTGGCTGGTGCGCATGTTCCCGAACGATTCGGAGATGTACAACCAGCTCGGCGACGACCGCGACCACACTTACTGGGACATCCCGCCCAGCGACTCCGCCGATTACGGTTGGGGCAAGGGCAAGGAGCGACCGGTCTATCCATGCACCGGAAAACCGCAGGGTTTGTTCAAGTACAAGAACAGATCCGATGGCAAGGCGTCGACGGCGGGCAAGTATGCGTCGGCATTCGCGCTTGCGTCGATGCTTTATCGCAAGAGTGATCCGGCGTTCGCGAGCAAGCTCCGGCACAAGGCGTTCGCGGCGTATGCGGTGGGCAGGAAATATCCGGGCGTCTGCCAGGGCGCGCCCGGTCACGCACCGTACTACTACGAGGAAGACAACTGGGTTGACGACATGGAGCTGGCGGCGGCAGAGCTCTATGCGCTCACCCGTGATCGCGCGTACCTGAAGGACGCGCTCGAATACGCATCACGTGAGCCGGTGACTCCGTGGATGGGCGCCGACACCGCGAAGCATTACGAATGGTTTCCGTGGCACAACAACGGTCACTACGAGATCTGGCGAAACGCGAGCGCGGCGGATCGGCGAATCGTTGCCGATTACTACAAGCGCGGGCTCGCCGCAGTGGTACGTCGTGCCGACAATGGATTCCGCATCGGAATTCCGTTCATCTGGTGCTCCAACAATCTCATGGCGTCCTTCGCCACCCAGGCGTACCTGTATCGACGGATGACCGGCGACAACCAGTTCCGCGAATACGAGCAGGCAGCGCTGGATTGGTTGTTCGGCACGAACCCGTGGGGCGTGTCGATGGTCATCGGACTTCCGCACAATGGAGTCTTCGCGCGCACTCCGCACTCGGTCGTCGCGGATCAGCTGAAGGTGGAGCTGACCGGCGCGATGCTCGACGGTCCGGTGTACACTTCGATCTACAAGAACCTCCGTGGTATCAGCCTCCACGACCCCGACGAGTACGCGCCATTCAACACCGGCTTCATCGTCTATCACGACGACGTCGGTGATTACTCGACCAACGAGCCGATCATGGATGGCACAGCGAATTTGAGCTACCTGCTGGCGGCGATGGGTGATCGTCGTCGCTGACGACGCGGTGCGATGCCAGAGCTGCCGGACATTACCGTTTACATCGAGGCACTCGAGTCACGCCTCGTCGGGCAGACGCTCGAGCGGATTCGAATTCCAAAGCCATTCCTCCTGCGATCCGTTGATCCGCCGCTCAGTGCCGCCACCGGAAAACGGGTCGGCGGAATTCGCAGAATGGGAAAGCGCATCGTCCTCGAGCTCGACGGCGACCTTTTTCTCGTAATCCACCTGATGATCGCGGGCCGGCTGCGCTGGGTTCCGGCTGGCACCAAGGTTCCGGGCAAGATCGGACTCGCGGCATTCGACTTCTCGAACGGAACCCTGATACTCACCGAGGCCGGCACCAAGAGGCGCGCATCGTTGTGGCTGGTACGGGGAGAGGAAGGGCTGGAGCAATTCGCCCGTGGCGGCCTCGAGGTTCTCGATGCAACCCGGGATGAGTTCGCGGAGCGTCTGCAGCGGGAGAATCACACCCTCAAACGCTCGCTCACCGATCCGCGGCTTTTCAGTGGGGTCGGCAACGCCTACTCCGATGAGATTCTGCACCGCGCGCGGCTGTCCCCGATCAAGCACACCAGCAAGCTCACCGACGACGAGATCTCAACCCTGTTCGATGCGACCCGCGATGTCCTTCTCGAGTGGACGGACCGTTTGCGGCAGGAAGCGAAAGGCGAGTTCCCGACTGGTGTGACGGCGTTCCGGGAGGAGATGGCCGTGCACGGAAAGTTCGGCAAGCCGTGTCCGGTCTGCGGAACGCCGGTGCAGCGGATCCGCTACGCCGACAACGAGACCAA